>Ga0066903_100000164_pt1 | contig 34438 bp, 33 predicted proteins | sample PanSoiMetaGPlot1_FD_67491 | JGI IMG/M metagenome (GOLD analysis project Ga0066903, IMG submission 67491) | Tropical forest soil microbial communities from Panama analyzed to predict greenhouse gas emissions - Panama Soil - Plot 1 (version 2) | ecosystem: Environmental > Terrestrial > Soil >... | reverse complement strand
CGCCCCGATCGGCGTCGCCCCGGCGGGACCCGTCGTGACCGCGACCATGCAGTTGCCGTTCGCGTCGTATCAGACCTGGCCGAAGGTCGATCAGGCGTACGACACGCTGCTGACGACGCTGCGCACGCAACCCGGCATCACGGCCGCCGGTGCCACGTCGATGCTGCCGCTCGATCCCGGCTGGCGCCTGCCGTTCCGCGTGGAAGGGCGAGCAGCGCAGGCCAGCGACTACACGGTGGCGCAGCACATCTGCATCAGCAGCGGCTACTTCGACGCCGTCGGTGCGTCCCTGGCGGCGGGCCGTGCGTTCACCGACAGCGATCGCGTCGACACCGAACCTGTCGTCGTCGTGAATCAGACGTTTGCGCGCCGCGCGTTCACGGGCGAGGATCCGCTCGGCAGGCGGCTCGTCTCGACCGCCCGCACCATCGGTCCGCTCGGCTTCAACGTCATCGGGCCGGGGCCCTTCCGCATCGTGGGCGTCGTGGCCGACGTGCACCAGGCGCCGCTCGGACAGGCCGGCGAGCCGGTCATCTACCACACGATTCGTCAGTTTCCCTATCGTCCGATGACGCTCGTCGCGCGCGGCGCCGACGCCGCCACCGTCACCGCCGGCCTGAGGGCGGCGTTGCGCTCGCTCGATCCAACGCTGCCGCTCGGGAACCCGCAGACGATGGACGCGCGGCTGCGTGCGAGAACGGCGGCGCCGCGGCTCCTGATGCTCGTGCTGACCGCGTTCGCCGTCCTCACGGGCATCCTGGCGGCCGTCGGCGTCTACGGGCTGCTGGCGTGTGTCGTCAACGATCGCCGCCGTGAGCTGGCGATCCGCCTCGCGCTCGGCGCGCAGCCCGGCGCGCTCGCGCGTCTCGTCACGACGCAGGGTCTCGTGCTGACGGCCGCCGGGATCGCTGCGGGCCTGATCGCGGCGCAATTCGGCCGCGGCCTGCTGCAGGCGGTCCTGTTCGAGACGCGGACGACCGATGTCCCGGCTGCCGCCGTTACCGCGGCGTTGTTGCTCGCCGCCGCCGCGATCGCGTGTCTCGGGCCCGCGCGCCGCGCCGCGCGCGTGGCGCCGGTCGAGGGATTGCGCGGCGAGTGATTCGCCCCTTGTACTTTCGATCGCCGTCTGTTATGTTCGGTCGCGATGCGAGCGGTGGTCGCGTTCGGCGTGTGTCTTCTGCTGTTCGGGATGTTCGGCGACGATCACGGCGTCCGCGCCATCGTGCAGGCGCGGCGGGATGCGCGCGCGCTCTCGGCCAGCATCGCCGCGCTGCGGGCCGAGAACACATCGCTCCAGCAGCGCGTGGACGCGCTGCGATCGGATCCGGCCGCCATCGAGGCGGTCGCCCGCGAAACGCTCGGCATGGCGAAGCCGGGCGAACTCGTCGTCGCCCGGCCTGCCATGGTGTCCTCTCGTCGGTAGCGGCCTAGCGGCCGGCGCCCACAGCGACGGCTACCTTCAGGTTGTCGATCACGCGGGTGACGCCGTTCGTCTCTTTCGCGAGCTGGACCGCCCGGTCGTGCTCGGCGACTGAGCCCACCACGCCGGACAGCGTCACGACGCGATCTTTCGTCGTCACGTCGATCGATCGCGCGCGGACCGAGTCGTCGAGCGCCATCTTGGACGTGATCTTGGCCGTCAACGCGCTGTCGCTGATGTATTCGCCGGCCTTGGAGGCGGCGTCGGCCGTCTTTTGTCCGACGGAGGCGGCCGCGTCGCGCGCGCGCTCGACCTCGCTCTGGCCGCTGGTGCCGACGGTGGTGCGATCGGCGGGATGCAGCCGGTTGTTGCCCCAGTAGCCCAGGAAAAACGCCGCCGCCGCGGCGACTACGACGACGAGGACGACCAGCCTCAGCAGAGCCCTGATCATGAAGCCTCCTTCATGTCCATTGCTCTGCTGCACCTTCCATGCCTGCCGTCAGATGTGTGAAGATCTGCGGGATGGCCGTTCCAGAGCCGAAGAAAGACCCTGTCGACCAGTATTTACGCGCGGCCGCACGAGCAGCGGCCGAGGGCGTCGATACGGCGCCAGCCGCGCTGGCGACCGCGGATGAGTCGGGGAGGCCATCAGTACGTATCATTCTGCTCAGGGGTGTGGACGCACGTGGATTCGTGTTCTACACGAACTACAGCAGCCGCAAGGCGCGCGAGCTGACGGCGAATCCGCACGCGGCGCTCTCGCAGCACTGGCCGACGCTCGAGGAACAGATCAGGATCGAGGGAACGGTCGCGCTCGCGGATCCGGCTGAGTCGGACGCGTACTTCGCCGGCCGTCCGCGCGACAGTCAGATCGGCGCGTGGGCGTCGGATCAGAGCGCGGATCTCGAATCGCGCGCAGTGCTGGAGGCGCGCTTCGCCGAGATCGACGCGCGCTACGCCGGCCGTCCGGTTCCGCGTCCTCCCTTCTGGGGCGGGTTCCGCCTCGTCCCCGTACGGATGGAGTTCTGGTACGGCCGCGCGGGCCGCTTGCACGAGCGGCTGCTCTATACCCGCGCGTCCGGCGGCTGGACGACGAGCTACCTATTCCCCTAACGTCCGGTTGTCCCCTTTATTTGCGAAAAAAGGTGACAGCCACCTTTTTTCGCAAAAAAAGGGGGCTGTCACCTTTCTTGGCGCGCTTGGGCGCCGCGGCGGGGCGGCTTACTCGGTCCCGCTGCCGCGGAACTGGTCGTCCTCGGCGGCGAAGAGCACGTTGAAGCTGGTGAGCGATCCGTAACAGCCGGTGACGTAGCCCTGGAGCTTGACCTTCGCGTCCTCGGGGATCTCCATGGCGTTGATCTGCTGCTCGAGCGTGCGCAGGCGGTTGCGGAGCATCACGACCTTGTGGAAGAACGTCTCGATCGGCCAGGTCTTCTCCTGCAGACCCGGCGTGCCGGGCCGCAGCACCATCTGGCCGTTGCGCCATTTCTCGGCCGGCGTGACCGGCGTGAGTCCCGTTTCCTCGCGGATGATCCGCCGCAGCAGCAGTTCGACGTCCTGTGACTCCAGACTCATGGGCGGCGCCGTCCTTTCACGATCGCTGACGAGAGGGAAGGGATCTTTGTCGGTGCGAGGTCTTACGTCGATCGCGCCGCGTCCGCCGTCGCCGCTGCGTGGCTTCGGCGCGATCTCGGCGGCCAGCCGGCCTGCGGCCGCCGGGCCGCCTCGATAGTTGTGCTCGCTGCCGCAGTAGCCGCACGAGACGCGGATCGGGCGGCCGTCCTGGTCGGAGGCGACGACGGTGTGCATCCGATCCAGCTTGCACGCGCGGCAGATGTCCTCGATGGAATCCCCGGCGCGGTAGCGGCGGTCCGGCATGGGCGCGATCATACCGCCCTTTCGCGCCGCGCCCACGGCCTCAGCGGCGTGTACACGGGCACGGCCGTCGGACTGCGGCGATCGACGCGCACGAGCCGGCGGCGGACGAGGGTCCGGAGGCCGCGCTGGATCGCGCTCTTCGACAGGCCGGTGTCGACCGCGAGCGTGCTGAGGCTCGCGGCGCAGGCGCGCGCGCGGCCGCGGGTGACGCGGTCGGCCAGATACAGATACACGAGGAACGCGGACGGCTGACGGTCGTGCCCGACGAGATCCGGCAGGAGCGTGTCGAGCACGTACGGATCGAATCGGCAGATATCCTTCATGGTTATAGTCTTTATCACTATAGTCCAGTCGTGCCAAGCGGCGGATTTTACTGGACACGCGCCGCGCGGCGTCCTTACGATCCCCGCATGATTACGCATCTCAAGTTCGTCGGCATCCCCACACGCAACCAGGACGCCGCCGTGGCGTTCTACACCGAGAAACTCGGCTTCAAGGTCGTCACCGACCAGCCGATGGGCGCGCAGCGCTGGATCGAAATGCGCGTCGGCGCGTCCGACACCCGCGTCGTGCTGTTCACGCCCGACGGCCAGGACGATCGCGTCGGCACGTTCTTCAACGGGTCGTTCGCCTGCGACAACGTCGAGCGGACCTACGAAGAGCTGAAGGCCCGCGGCGTCGAGTTCTCCGGACCGCCGAAGAAGGAGACCTGGGGCACCTACACGACGTTCAAGGATCCCGAGGGCAACCAGTTCGTGCTGGGGTCGCGGTAGACGGCCATGGCGAAACGGACCATGGTCACGAAGGCCTACAGGACGACCATCGTGCGGGATGCGTCGATGAGTTACGTTCCCGTCCCTTTCGATCCCAAGACGGTCTTCGGCAAGGCGCTTCCGCCGGTAAAGGTGACGCTGAACGGCTATACGTACCGGAGCACGATATGCACGATGGGCGGAGTGACGGGCATTCCACTGCGCCGCAGCAACCGCGAGGCGGCTGGCCTGGAAGGCGGCGAGACGCTCCGTGTCCACCTCGATCTCGACACGGACGAGCGCACGGTGACCCCGCCGGCGGCCCTCGTCAAGGCGTTGAAGGCGGCGCCGCCGGCCTGGCAGCGCTGGCGCGAACTGAGCTACTCGCACCAGCGCGAGTACGCAGAATCGATCGAGGGAGCGAAGAAGCCGGAGACCCGCGCGCGCCGACTCCAAGCCGCGGTCGGTGCGATCCGCGCCAGACCCGCACGCACGCGCTAGCCCGGCCGGCGCTTGCAGATTGCTGTGACATCTGTTACACATAGTTCGTGACAGATGTCACTCACACATGGCTGGTGCTGACCTTCCAGCTGCCCGCCCGGCCCACCGCCGCGCGGATGCACGTCTGGCGGCAGCTCCAGCGGCTCGGCGCGCTGCCGGTCAAAGGCGGCGCCTACATCCTGCCGCACACCGCGCAGTCGCGCGAAGACTTCGAGTGGCTGCGCGCCGACATCGCGGCCCGCAAAGGGGACGCCGCGCTGTTCCTGGCCGACACGGCCGACCCCGGCGCCGCCGCCGATCTCACCGCCCAGTTCCGCGCGGCGCGCGAGGCCGACTACGCGGCCCTCGCCCGCGAAGCCGCCGCGCTGCGCAAGGGGCGCGCGCCGGCACCGCGTAGCCTGCGCCAGCTCGCCGACCGGCTCGCCCACCTCCAGTCGATCGATTTCTTCGGCGCGCCCTCGGCCGCTGCGGCTGCCGATGCGGTCGCTCATGCCGCGCGCCTGGGAGGTTCCATGACGACGACCACCACCACTGCTCCGGCCCTCAAACCGTCCGACTACCGCGCGCGCGTGTGGGTCACGCGTCCGCGTCCGGGCATCGACCGCTTCGCGTCGGCCTGGCTCGTCCGCCGCTTCATCAATCCGAAGGCGCGCGTGGTGTTCGCCGCCGACGCCGACGCGGCGCGCCGCGACCATCCGAAGGCCGTGCCCTTCGACATGTTCGGCGTCGAGTTCGGCCATCAGGGAGGCGACTGCACGTTCGAGACGCTGATCCGCCGGTTCCGCCTGCGCGCGAAAGGGCTCGACGGGCTCGCGCGGCTCGTCCACGCCGTCGACCTCAAGGACGACCGCTTCGTCGTCCCCGAGGCCGCCGCGGTGCAGCGGCTCGTCGAAGGCCTCCGGCGGCAGCACGAAGACGACGACGTCCTGCTCGAGCGCGGCATCGAGATGATCGAGGCGCTGTTCGAAGGCACGCCGCCCAAGGCAACCCGCTGATGCGCGCCGCATTGCGGGCCATCGCGCGCACGCCAGGGTCGAGCGCGGCCGTCGTGCTGACGTGCGCGCTGGCGCTGGCGGCGAGCGGGACCATCTTCGCGATCGCACGGGCTGTCATCCTGCGGCCGCTGCCCTTTGCCGATCCCGACAGCCTCGTCTGGGTGTGGGCTACGCGCGTCGATCGCGACCGCGCGTTCTTCTCGCTGCCCGACTTTCTCGAGCAACGCCGCGACGCGGCCCCGCTCGCCGATCTCGTCGCGATCTCGAACTGGGGCGCAAACCTTGACGAGGGCAGTTCGCCGCGCCGGCTGCAGGGCGTGCGGACGACGGCCAACGCGCTCGAGGTGCTGGGCGTCGCTCCCGCGGCCGGGCGTGTCATCGCGCGCGCAGACGAGGCCCCGGCGGCGGCGTCCGTCGCGATGCTGTCGTTCGCCGTGTGGCGCGAGCAGTTCGGCGCCGATCCGTCGATCGTCGGCCGCACGATCCGCCTCAACGATGCGCCGTTCGAGGTCGTCGGCATCCTCCCGAGAGACTTCCTGATTCCCGGCTCCGACACCGACGTCCTGACGGCGCTGCGTCCGGACGTCGATCCGCGACGGACCGACTACGACACCAACTTCCTCCGCGTCATCGCTCGTCTCCATCACGGATCGAGCTGGGGCGCGCTGTCGGAGCAGATGGCCGAGACCAACGCGCGGCTGCGCCGCGAGTTTCCGGGGCCCAACGCGAAGAAGACCGACCCGCGCGTCCTCATGCTGGCGACCGAGGAATTCGGCGCGTACCGGCTGGCGTTCGGCCTGCTGTTCCTGTGCGGCGCGCTGATGATCCTGTTGACCGGCGCAAACCTCGCGCACGTGATGCTCGCGCGCCTGCCGTCGACCGAGCGGGCGGCGCGGGTCCGGCTGATGCTCGGCGCGCCGCGCACGCACGTCGCGCGTATCGTGCTCGCCGAACCGCTGGTGCTGATGGGAGCGGCCGGCGCCGGCGCGCTCGCCGCGCTGGCGTGGATCGTCCCTGCCGCCGCAGCGCGCGTGCCACAGGTGCCGCGTGCGGCCGACGCACGCGTGGACGCGGTCGTCGTCTTTGCCGTGCTGGGAACCGCGCTCGCGGCCGGCCTTGCGGCAGGAGCGATTCCTCTCCGGCGCCTCTTCCGGCACGACGGCGCCGCGATGAACGCCAGCCAGCGGACGATGACGACCAGAAGCGTCGCGGGCAAGCGGCTGCTCGGCGCCGAGATTGCGATTTGTCTCACGCTGCTGTCGACCGCGCTCGTCGCGCTGGCGTCGCTGCGCGCGCTGCTTGGCGTCGACACCGGCGTGCGCGACGCGGGCGTTGTCACGGTCAGGGCGTCGCTCCCCGCGGCGCGGTATCCGGCGCCGGCGTTCGACGCGTTCATGACGCGCGTGCTCGACGATCTGCGATCGCGTCCCGGCGTGGAGGCGGCGGGCGCGACCAACGTCCTGCCGCTGTCGGCGATGAACGTGCGCACCGACTTCGAGATCGTCGGCCATCCGTCGCGATCGGCGGCCGAGGTGCCCGGCGCGCAGAACCGGTGGGTCACCCCAGGATATTTCGAGGCGGTGGGCATCCCGATCCTGCGCGGCCGTACGTTCACCGCCGCCGACGGGCGCGGCGGCGGCCTCGTCGTCGTCGTCGACGCCATCCTCGCGCGGCAGTTCTGGGGCGATCGCGATCCCGTCGGCGAGCGGATCATGATGAGCAGCTTTGCGCCCGGCACACCCTGGACGATCGTCGGGCTGGTCGGCGGCGTGAAACACCAGAGCGTGGACGAGCCGCCGACCGGAACGCTCTACGCGCCGATGACGCAGGCGCCGGCGGGCGTGCTGCCCTTCCTCGTGAACGGCATCAGCGTCGCGGCCAGGAGCCCCGGCTTCGCGCCCGGCGCTTCGGCGGGCAGGCGCGCGCGGCCTGACGCCGCCGCGGCGGCGCTGACCTCCGCCATTCGATCGCAGGACGCGGCGATTCCCGTCACGGCGGCGCAGCCGCTCACCGCGCTGATCGACTCGACGCTCGCGGCGCGGCGCCTGACCGCGTGGCTCGCCGCACTGCTCGCGGCCGTGGCGCTGGCGATCGGGATCTTCGGCATCGCGGCCGTCACGGCGGCGCTCGTCGTCGATCGCCGCCGCGAGCTGGCGATCCGGCTGGCGATCGGCGCGTCCCCCCGCCGGGTGTACGGCTCGCTGCTCGGCGAGGTGACGCGCGTCACGGCCGCCGGCCTCGTCGCGGGCATCGCGGGCGCGTCACTCCTGCACGCGGTCTTCGCGCGCGTGTTCTTCACCGGCGCGCTGGCACGGCCTGCGGGCGAAGCGGCCGCCGTCGTGATCGTGGCGTGCGCGGCGCTGGCGGGCGCGGCCGTGCCCGCCTGGAAGGCCACGCGGATAGATGCAGTTGATGTGCTTCGAAACGACGGTTAGCTCGGCTTCCGGCCGACGCCGATCAGGCTGAGCCCGGGACCGAGCTTCATCGCTTCGGCCGCTTTCGCGATCGGCAGGAGCCACTCGAACATGCGCATCTGCCGCGGGTTGATGTCCCTGCGCCCGAGCTGCTTGTTGAGCCACCACCCCGGCACGCCGAGGCGGTTGAACTCCCCCATCTGCACGATCTCGAAGCCGGCGGCCTGCATCTTCGTGTGCAGCTCGGTCTGCGTGTAGCGCCGCTCGTGTCCGATCGCCGCGTCGCACGGGCCGTAGAGCCACATGTGCGCCGGCACGAGGATGATGGCGTGGCCGCCGGGCTTCAGCAGATCGTAGTACGCCTGCAGCACGGCTTCGTCCGCCTTGATGTGCTCGAGCACGTTGAGGCAGACGATCGTGTCGACCGCTTCGTCCTTCACGCGCGCGTACGCGTCGCCGTCGGCGAGATCGAACTTCAGCGTGCGGACGTTCTCGAGATGTCCGAGCCGCCAGTTGAGCATCTCGACGTAGAGCGGATCGTTGTCGACGCACAGCAGCCGCCGGCGATCGAGGAGCAGCTCGGTGAAGTTGCCGATGCCGCAGCCCGCCTCGAGCACGCGGTCGCCGACGAACGGACGGAACTGCTCGAGGATCCAGCGGTTCAGCCCGCGCGCGCGCCGCATGCTCTGCAGCACGTAGTAGCCGTCGTGCGTCGTGAACCGGTCGTCGATGAAGCGATACTTGAAGAGCGTCCAGACCGCCGAGAACGCGTCCTTCCAGCCGATCTTCTTCCCTTCGGCGACGCTGCGGCCGTGATAGCTGATCGGCACCTCGTAGAGACGGATGTTCCACTGCGCGAGCTTCGTCGTCAGTTCCGGCTCGATCCCGAAGCGCTGGCTGTGGAGCGGCGTCTGCTTCAGGACGTCGGCGCGCACGGCCTTGTAGCAGGTCTCCATGTCGGTCAGGTTGATGTCGTTCAGGACGTTCGTCAGCCACGTCAGGGTCTTGTTGGCGACGCCGTGCCAGTAAAGCAGGATCTTGCGCTGGCTCGCCGAGGCGAAGCGCGATCCGAACACGGCGTCGGCCTTGCCTTCGATGATCGGCGCGACGAGCGCCGGGTAGTCGGCCGGGTCGTATTCGAGGTCGGCGTCCTGGATGAGCCCGATGTCGCCGGACATGTGCTGGATCGCCGCGATGATCGCGGCCCCCTTCCCCATGTTCTTCGGCTGCCGGAACACGCGGATCCGCGGGTCGGCCGCCGCGAGCTCGTCGAGGATCTCCGGCGACCCGTCGCGGCTCCCGTCGTCCACGCAGACCAGTTCCATCGGCAGCGACACCGGGCTGGCGAGCACGCGCCGGATGATCGTGCGCAGCGTGCGCGATTCGTTGTAGACCGGGATCAGGACGCTGAGGAGCGGTTGCGTTGGGATCGGCGGCTCTGCCATCGTCACGTGGAACACATCAGCGTATCACGAGGCACGCCCCGACGCCCATGCCCGAGCCTCCAACACGAACTGCTCGCGCATCCGCGCGTCGGCGAATGCCCGGGCCGGCACAAGGAACGCCTTGATGTTCCGTCCGCCGATCAACACGAAGGGACCTGCGTCGCGGACGAAGGCGATCTTCGACCACGGGATCCTGCCGCGCCGCCGGCCGATCGTCGTGCTGATCCCTTCAGGCGCGACCTCGAGGACGCGCTCCTCTGTCTTGGCCACGAGCGCGAGAAGAGCCGGCATGAGCACCAGCACGCCGCCCGCCCACACCGCGCCGCTGGCGAGGTCGCTGGCGTCGAGCGACCGGCGCTGCAGCCAGGCGCTGACCAGCGAGAAGGCTGCGAGACCTCCAGCCACCAGCAGCATCTGCATCCGAAAGGTTCCCGAGTAGCGCCAGCCGTAGAAGTACCCGCGCGCGACGTCGCCCCTGGACAGGGTGTATCGAACGATCACGTGCGCGCTCAGGATCGCCGATCCGGCCCGGGCGCGTCGACGGCGCGCCGGAATTCCCCGGCGTCGAGCCACACGAGATCGCACGGCGGACACGTGTCGATGATGATGTTCCCCGGGCCGTAGTACCAGTCGGTGAGCATCTTCCCCTTGCAGTTCGGGCAGTCGATGTGGCGCTGCAGTTCACCGCGGTCGACGCGGGTGGGGACGACGCTCGGCGTACGCGCGTCGCGCCGCTGCGCGGTCAGCCGCTCGGCGAAGGCTTGCCGCGCCATCAGGATGCCCTTGCAGCGCTCGCATATCTCGCAGGCATCGCGATCGTCGATGGTCGCCCGCGTCATGGCGAGCGCGCAAACCGGACACATCCGCCCGTGGTCCGCCGACATGCGCACGCCCTCGGCGGCCGGTTCGGGGCACAGGAGCCCGCCGCAGTGCGAGCAGGACCAGCAGGGCCGGGTGGCGTGGAGCGCCATCGGCGCGCCGCAGTTGGGACAGTTCATGGCTCTCGAATTCTGCCAGAATCAGGGTGCGCCGGGGTGGCGGAACTGGCAGACGCATCGGACTTAAAATCCGAAGGACTCAAAAGGTCCGTGTGGGTTCGACTCCCACCCCCGGCACCATGACAACGGCGCGAGAGGAGACGATGATGGGCTCGATAGCGCGGGCGTTTCGGATCGACGTCACGCAAGACCTCCCTCCCCGGGCGCAGCCGCTCTCCGCGGACGCGACGTCGAAAGTATTCGGCGGATGCGTCGCCTTGCTCGAGCCGTGCCGCTATAACGGCGAATGCTGCAGCTACGTCTGCGGCAAGTTCATGTGGATTTCGTCGGAGCGCCGCTGGACCTATGCCTGCGTGAGGTAAGCCTTGGCAGTCCGCCTCGGGCTCTCCCGCGGTGATGTCAGTTGCGCAGGACCACCCATCCTTCATCGCGATACAGCGTCGCCCATCCCGCCGCCGTGAGCTGCGCGACCGTCGGCGAGTGCGACGGCAAGTACGCACACCGGATGTCGTAGCGCGAAAAGACGTCGTGAAAGTCGAGCCCCTCGTTCTGCATGCGAATCTGCTCGAGGATGAGCGCGGACGGGTAGGGATCCTGGCGTCCGTCGAGGAACACCTCGCGACCGGGCGCGAACCAGAGCAGGTAGCCGCCCTGGTCATAGAGGTTGAAGAGATGACCGGGACACTGCGGCAGCGCGCGCAGGGCGCCCGCGGGAATCGGTTCCCAGCGGAGTCCGGGAATCGGCTTCGCGTACGCCCACGCCAGCGCGATCGCCACGGCAATCGTTGCGATCACCGCGATCCCGGCGTTGACGAGCGGACGCGTGTGCGCCGCGGAAGCGGGCTGCCGGCGAAGCGGGAGCAGCACGGTCAGCGCGGGCGCCGCGAGCATCAGGAAGGGGCCGACGTTCCTGATCGCCATCACCGACAGCGGCAGCAGCACGAGCGCGCAGGCGCACACCACCGCTTCGCCAGATGTCAGACGCCGGCGCGCACGCCACGTGGACACCAATCCGTAGCAGAAGAGCACGGCCAGCGTCCAGAACGGCAACAGATGCAGCGTCAGCGTCGGACGCTGCCACTCGTCGAACGGATAGAGACGGATGCGCGCCAGCGACCGCGGAATCTCGAGCCAGTACGCGAGCCCCATCGGCGTGGCGGTCGTGGCGACGACGCAGGCGATGACGACGAGCAGCGGCGTGCGCCATGCGCGTCGGTCCAGCAGAAGTTCCGCGCCGAAGCCGGCGCCCAGAAGGACGAACCCCAGCAGCACGCCGCCGTGAACGTTCGCCCAGACCAGGAAGATGAGCGGCAGGTACCAGAGACGCCGTGTCGCCACCAGCGTGACCGTCGCGGGAATGAACAACAGCGAGAAGGCGTGCGGTCTCGGTTGCCACCAGGACGCCGACGACACCAGCGACAGCGCAATCCACAGGCATCGCACCCGGACCGGGCCTTGTGCGAGCCGCCACGAGAGCGCCCATCCACCGGTGATCAGGAACGCGGAGAACAACGTCACGAGCGGGAGTCCGCCCATCCTCCACATGACGTAGTACACGAGCTCCGCCAGCCACTCGTGGTTCGGCCAGAAGGCGCCGTGCGCCGTGTGTGAATGGATGTCCGTGAAGATAACGCCGCGCATCTGCCACATGTCCTGCCCGCTTCGCAGCTGCCACCAGCTGTCGGTGTGCATCGGCGACAGGCCGGCGGCGAGCAGGATCGTCAACAGGACCAGCGCGGCGATCAGGCGGTCGAATGACCAGTCGAAGCGGGTACGCACGGAGACAACCCTGTAAGCGCAAGTCGCGTGCCCGCCCCCCTTTGCGCCCAGGGAGCGGCCACGCCGGCGACGAGACCTACAGAATTCGCTCCACGTTTACAGATTCGTGAATGGACGCATCGGACTTAAGATCCGACGCGCATGTCGTGCATCGCCTGGCTGACGCTGCTCATCACCCTCGCCGTTCCGGCACGCGAGACTCAGGGGACCGCCCGGCCAACGGCCGAAGAGATCTTTGTCAGGCATGCGCGCGCCGTCGGCGGTAAAGACGCGTACGACAGGCTGACCACGAGAGTCTCCAAAGGAACGATCACGATTCGCAGCGCCGGGACGACCTTCACGGGCGCCTACGAGGAATACGCCAAGGCCCCGAACAAGCGCGTGCGAGTGACCAGATTCAGCCTGGGCGACGGTGCCACGCTCGATGCCTCGAATGGATTCAACGGCACCCTTGGCTGGGGATCCGAGATTTCCGGCAGCACCGTGCACGTTACGCGATTGCGCGGGCCGGAGCTGGCCCTGGTGATGCGGAACGCGGACCTTCACTCGGAGATCGCGCTGCAACAGCAATACGCCGACACCAGGCTGACGGGCAGCCGCACGATCGGCGGTCGTCGACTTCAGGTCGTCGAAGGCGTGCCGACGGAAGGCAATCCGGAAACGCTGTTCTTCGATGCGAGGACCGGATTGCTCTGGAGACTCGACCGTCAGCCGATCAACGACTTCGCCCTGCAGCCGGTCGTCAAGACGTATTACGAAGACTACAGAAGGGTCGACGGAATCCTCATGCCGTTTGTGGTGCGCCGCGTGACCAACGGTGAAGAGCTGATCGTGAGGCTCACCGAGGTCAGGCACAACGTGCCGCTACAGGAAGCGACGTTCGCAGCTCCCGCCTTTGCGCCCGCGGCTCGACCCGCCGGTTCGGTGGATGACTACATTCGAGCCGAGATGACGAAGCGCCGCATTCCCGGCCTCGCGCTCGTGGTCGTCAACGACGGCCAGGTCGTGAAGATGGAAGGCTACGGGGTGGCGACCCTCGAGCACAACGTCCCGGTGACGCCGGACACCGTGTTCGAACTGGCGTCGGTGACCAAGTCGTTCACGGCCGCGGCGATCATGCGTCTGACCGAACAGGGTAAGGTGGCGCTCGATCGACGCATCGCCACGTATCTGCCCGGCTCGCCGCCGGCATGGAAAGACATCACGGTGCGCCATCTCCTGACGCACACCGCATGTCTCGCCGACATCTTTCACGGATTCGGGTCGTTGGGAATTCAACTCGACTACGCCACGAAGGACATGTTCGAAGCGGCGGCTCACGATCCGATGAGCTGCATTCCGGGAACGAAGTATCAGTACAGCGATGTCGGCTACTTCCTGCTCGGCATGATCGTCGAGAACGCCAGCGGTCAGCGCTACAGGGACTTCCTTCGTGATCAATTCTTCGGTCCACTGGGAATGACGGCGACATCCGTGCTCGATCAGTGGGCGGTCGTGAAGAACCGCGCGTCCGGATACACGATTCACGACGGCACGACCGTCAACATCAGGCGCGTGCAGCAGGTGGAGCTACCCTCTCACTTCGGGATCTTTTCGACGGTCAGGGACCTGGCGAAATGGGATCAGGCGCTGACGGCCGGACGCGCGCTCGAGGCGTCGAGCCTTGCGGCGATGTGGATCCCCGCTACCCTCGCCCACGGCGGCAGATGGCCGTACGGGTTTGGGTGGAAGCTCGGCGAGTGGGAAGGCCACAGGACGATCTCCCATGGCGGTTATACCGGAACGGAATACACTCGCTTCCCCGACGAGAAGCTGACCGTCATCGTGCTGACGAATCTCGGCCTCGACCGTGGCGATGAGGCGGTCGATTCCTGGGGATTGACGTATGAGGTCGCACGATTCTACTTATCGTCCACGCCCTGAACATGCGCCGAGGCCGGACCATCGCGCTACAATCCGCGCATGAAGAGCGCTGCGCTTCCACTCCTGTTCGCTCTCGCCGTGTATCCCGCGCCGGACCCGCTCGCCATCGTCGTAACCGACTACGCCACGCTGCCGATCACGGGGACGCCGGACGGCGAGGGGAACAACGCCGGCGCCCTGGCGCGCATCAACACGATGCGCCAGGAGCCAGCCCCCAGCGCACGGATCTTCGTCGCCGATTTGACCGGCCCGCTCTACATCCTCGACGGCACGACGAAGGCGGCGACGAAGTACCTCGACCTCAACGGCCGCGCCCACGGCGGCGTCTTCCACCGGTTCACGTTCGAGACGGGGCTCGCGAGCGGACTCATCAGCTTCGCGTTCGATCCCGACTACGCGAGGGACGGCCGGTTCTACACGATTCATCTCGAGGACGTCGATCCTCAGGCCAGCGCCGCGGCCGACAGCGCGAACGTGCCAGGCCTGAAGGTGGACGGCTATACACCGACGGACCCTGTCAAGACTCCCGGTGAAGATCGCCACGAGGCGGTCCTCGTCGAGTGGACCGACACGAACCCGGCCAACGCGACGTTCGAAGGCACGGCGCGCGAACTGCTGCGGATCCCGGCGGGCAGCCGCTTTCATCCGATGGGCGATCTGGCGTTCAATCCGACCGCGCGTCCGGGCGATCCCGAATGGCGCGTGCTCTACATCGGCTGCGGCGACAGCGCGGCCGGCGAGCAGAAGACCGCGATTCGATCCAATCCGCAGCGCCTCGACACGCTGGCGGGCAAGATTCTGAGAATCGTTCCCGACCTGTCCGCGCAGACGGCGACCAGCACCGTGAGCGAGAACGGCCGCTACCGCGTTCCGAACGACAATCCTTTTGCGTCGGTGGCCGGCGCGCGGAAAGAGATCTGGGCGTACGGTCTGCGCAATCCACACCGGCTCGCGTGGGACGTCGATCCCGACAATCCCGCCAACAACCGCTTGATCGCTAACGTCGTCGGGCTCGCCACGTGGGAGACGGTGGTGATCGTTCACAAGGGAGCGAACTACGGATACTCCGAGCGCGAGGGTCTGCAGACGCTGCGTGCCGACAACACGCTCGCGAGCCTGCCGGACGACGACACGATCCCGGTACGCGTGTCCGACACCGCGGTCAACGGCACAGTCGCGCCGAGATACCCGGTGCTCGAGTACGGGCACGACGCGTCCGGCGGGGACGCGATCGCCGGCGGTTTCGTGTATCGCGGCAAGGCGATTCCGCAGCTCCGAGGCAAGTTCGTGCTCGGCGACACGTCGACGGGACGGCTGTGGTGGGCCGATTTCCAGGACATGCTGTCGGCCGACGGCAGCCGGCCGCCACGAGTGGCGCCGCTTCATGAACTGCGCGTGTCGTGGAACGGTCAGGTGTATCCGACGTTGTTCGACATCGTCAGAACCGCGTATCACTCGCGCGGCGGCAAGCACGCCGACCTCCCCGGCCGGGCGACGCTGGCGCCGAACGGCCGCGTGGACGTTCGGTTCGCCGTCGATCGAGACGGCGAACTCTACCTCCTCACGAAGAGCGACGGCGTGATTCGAAAGGTCGTCGGCCTCCAGTAGTGCTGCAACTCGCGATCTTGCTCGGCGCGGTCCTCGCCACAGCGCGGCCGCCGGCGTTCCAGCAGGTTGCGCCGCGCGAGGCATTCGTCGAGCTGCCGGGCGTGCGCCTGCACTACGTTGACTGGGGCGGCACGGGCCCGGCACTCCTCTTCCTGACCGGACTTGGCGACAGCGCTCGCGCGTTCGACAGTCTCGCGCCGCAGTTCACGGACCGGGCGCACCGTTCCAGCAGCAACGCCTCGATCATTTCGTGCGCGACATGCGCCACGGCCAGGTCGTCGAACTTCACGGCGCCGAGCACGCCGACTTTCTGCAGAGCGGTCCCGTCCAGGCACGGACCGTCCGCGAGATGCGACGGTCTCTGTTCGGCGCGCCTTAGGCGCGCGAGCCGTCGAATTCCAGGAGCTCGATCGGCGCCCCGTCATCCAGGATGAACGCGACCCTCACGCCGGGTGACGGCGAGTTGGGGGCAATCAGAATCTGCTTCCCTTCCAGCGCCGCATCGAGGTCGTCGACGGCAAACGCCAGGTGCGGAACGGTCTTCACAATCTCCGGCACGGGGCAATGCGCGTCGAAGCGCATCCACTCGACGCCGTACGGACTGGTCTCGAAGCCGCAGACATGTACACCGAGTTTTTCCAGGTGCCGTTCGCCGTCACGCGGAGAAGAGTGCGGTACGCCGAGGTGGTGGTATCGCCACCCCAACCTCGCGACCGCAGGCGGATCTTCACGGCTCCGTCGTGTGCCATCCATAAACATCCAGGGAATCGCGGGAAAGCTCTAGCACGTCACGCCGGCGGCGGCATGCGGAACGTCTTCTTCACGTACGCGATGTTGGCGCGCGTGTCGGCGACGATGTCGTTGGTCGGCGAGTTGGTCTCGAGGACGTACCAGCCGCGGTAGCCGATGCCGTAGAACTCCTGCGCCATGCGCGGCCAGTCGATCTTGCCGCCGGGCGTCGACAGCAGCATGTTCGCGTTCTTGACGTGCACCTGGCTGATGCGGCGGCCCAGCATCTTCGGCTCCGCGTAGATGTCCTGCTCGCGCCCCTTGCGCGCGTCGCGCGCGACGATGTTGTGGGCGTCATAGTAGATCGCGACGTGATCGGATCCGATCGCGTCGAGCAGGCGAAGGTCGTCTTCGGCCGGAAGCCAGTCCTCGATGCCGACCACCACGTCGTACTTCTCCGCGTAGCGCGCGACCTCCTTCATCATCGCGACGAACGTGTCGATCTGCGACTGGCTGGTCATGTCGATGTGGCTGTCGCCGAGGATCGGCAGCAGGATGTTGTTCGTCCCGAGGTTCCGCGCGACTTCCACGGCTTCGGTGAGCAGGATGCCGGCGGCAGGATTGGTGTGCAGCGGGAGACGCGACTTCCCCGGCGACCCGATCGCGAGCGAGCAGATCTGAATCCCGTTCTCGAGCGCGGCGCGGCGGAACGCGGCCTGCGTCTGCGGATCGCGCAGCGCGAGCGAGCCGTCCGCCGGAAACTGCAGGCTGACCTGGATGCCGTCGAGCCCGATCTCGCGCGCGAGCGCGATCTTCGAGATGTCGCCGCGCTGTCCGAGATTCCAGTCGGTCATCCCGACGCGCACGCGCAGCGGATTGACCACGTCCTTCGTCTGCGCCGCCGCGCGCGCCACGGAGATCGCCGGCACGGCAAGCGCCGCTTTCAGAAACTCCCGCCGCTCCATCATGAGCTGTCGCCCTTCCAACCGAACGAATGAAAAGCCGACCAGGCCACGGAGTACACGGAATAAACGGAATACGAAAAGCCACGGACCGTGGCGCTCCGAGGTATTCCGTGTGCTCCGTGTATTCCGTGGCCTAAGCCGGAAGGATACCTTCCCATCCTTTCCGGTACTGTCTTTTGATAAATCGCTCCGCCTCGGGCGCGTTGCGCACCCGGAGATTCTTGTAATCCCACTCGATCTTCTTTCCCGTGCGGTACGCGACGTTCCCCAGGTGATTCGCTTCCGTCGTCCAGCCCGAATACTGGAAGTTCGAGCCGGGCACCGGTCCGCGGCCCTTCGCGTAGTTCACCCACTCGGCCCAGTGGCCGGGCGAGCGCGGCAGCGTTTCCGGAGGCGCCGGGACGTCCTTGAACTTTTCTTCCGGCAGCAGCTTGCCATTGCCGAGCAGCATGCCGTGGTCGCCGATGAAGAGTTGCGAACGCCCGCCCCACTCCGGCACCCACCCTGGCGGCTTGCTGTCGCCCTGATGCCACACGAGCTTCACTGAGGGCGAACCCGACGCCGACGCCGGGAACTCGTAGACCACCGTCATCGTCGCCGGCGCGAGCTCCTTGTGCGCGACAGGGCCGTTCGGCGACTGCGCTTCGATCGTCAGCGGCTGCTTGATGTCGAGGACGGTGTAGGGCACGTCGTTGTCGTGGCTGCCGAGATCGCTCATCGTGCCGTTGCCGAAGTCCCACCAGCGGTACCAGCGCGGACCCGGGAAGTACGTCTCGTGGAACGGCCGCGCGGGCGCGGGCCCGAGCCAGAGATCGAAGTGGTTCGTCGAGGGGATCGGCATCTCCTCCTTGAACCGATCGACGATCTGCACGCCGTTGTAGAACCCGTGCGGCTTGTCGAACTTCTCCGCCGACGCGGCGTCCTGCAGCCCCCACGCGCGATCGGCCCACACGTGGACCTCGCGCACGGGACCGATGACGCCGGTCATGAGGATCTCTTTGATCTTGCGGCGCGCCGGCGATGCGTGCCCCTGATTGCCCATCTGCGTCGAGAGCTTCGGGTACTTGGCCGCCGTTTCCCGGATGAGCCGCGCCTCCCAGATGTTGTAGGTCAGCGGCTTCTCGCAGTAGACGTGCTTGCCGTGCGTCAGCGCGAGGTAGGTGGCGAACGCGTGCGTGTGCTCGGCCGTCGAGACGACGACGGCGTCGAACGCGTCGGGCTTGTCGAAGACGCGCCGGAGATCGGTGAACGTCTTCGCCTGCGGGAACCGCGCCGCCGCGGCATCGATCGCCAGCTGATTCGTGTCGCACAAGACGACGACGTTCTCGTCGGGGTGGTCGGCTGGCGCGCCGCGGCCGGGCGTGACGGTCAGCTCGCCGAGGCTCGTGAGCGCGCGTCCGCCGCACGCGATGAAGGCAACGTCGAGCTTGTCATTCAGGTTCCGGCCGCGCAGCAGCGCCGGCGCACCGGCGAGGGCGACGGCCCCGGCGACGAACTCACGGCGGGTGATCTTCTTCATGAATCACCGGACCTTTCGAAGACGCCGGCAGCATCCTACACTCCTTGAGCCCGGATGGCACGTCTTCCCGCGCCTTCGTGATACCCTGCAGCCCCTTCGATGCGCCCATCGACTCATCGGCGGCTTCGACTCGTCGCCGTCGCCGTGCTGGCCGGACTGGCCATCGGGTTCATCACGCTGCTGACGACGAGCACAGGCCTGCGCACGATACGCGGTGGACGGATCGGCGGGGACTTTCCCGCGTTCTACGGCGCCGCGCGCATCGTCCGAGGCGGCGGCACGTCGTCGCTGTACGACGCGCACGCGCAGGAAACCGCCGAGCGGGATCTGTTTCCGAGCGGCATCCAGGGGCGGTTACCGTTCCCCTACCCGCCGTTCGTGGCGCTGGCGTATGTCCCGTTCACGTGGATGCCTTTCAAGTGGGCGTTCGCCGTGCACGCCCTCTTCATGACGGGCTGCGTACTCGCCGCGCTGGCCATGATGCGCTCGAGCATGCCGGTCCTCGGTTCCCACGCACTGGTTGTGACCGCGGCGACGCTCGGCTTCTTTCCGATTTTTCGCGCGCTGTTTGGCGGGCAGAACACGCCGCTCAGCCTGCTCTGCGCGGCCGGGGCGGCGGCCGCCGCCGCGCGGGGACGGAACCTCGCCGCGGGTGTGTGGACCGGAGTCTGGTTGTTCAAACCGCAGCTCGCACTTCTGGTCGCCGTCACGCTGCTGTTGCGAAGCACCAATCGGCGGCGCTACGTCATCGGTCTGGGGCTCGTGGGCAGCGCGTACTATCTCGTCGGAGTCGCGCTCGCCGGTTGGACCTGGCCTGTGTGGTGGCTGCAGCACGGCGCGGTTCCGTTCGCGCTCGAAGACGTCAGAGTCGATCGAGGCAACGGGATCTCGTTCGTCTGGCTCGCCACCGAAGCCGGAGTAGGCCCTCTCGGCTGGATGGCTGCCGTGTCGACCGCGGCATTCGTGTTCTGGACGACGTGGCGCAGGCGGCTGGCTGCCTTCCCCGCCACCGCGCTCGGAGCCGGCGCGGCCGTGCTCATCTCACCCTATGCGCTCTACTACGACGGCGGGCTGGCTGCACTCGCGCTGATCACGTCTGTCGCCTCGCGGCCTTCTACTGCAGCGGCGGCAGCGGCGATCTGGCTGCTGGCGTTTCTTCAGCCATTGCGCGCCTGGTTTCCACTGCCACCGATCACCATCGTCGTGGTGCTCTCGATGTGGCTGGTGTCCAGGATCGGTGCGGACTCCGCGCACCGTGACTAACGGTCGGCGTGCTCCGTGAACGCGGGCGGCCGACGATGCTTGGTGGCCTGCTCGTACGCGTAGGCGAGTCCGATCAGCTTCGGCTCCGACCACGCCGTGCCGATGAACGAGATGCCGACGGGCAGGCCGAACGCCTGGCCCGCTGGCACCGCGATCGACGGATAGCCGGCGACGGCGGCAGGAGTCGAGCTCGCGCCGGTGAAGTGATCCCCGTTGACGAGATCGGTCGTCCACGCCGGTGATCCCGTGGGCGCGACGATCGCGTCGAGGCGGTACTTCTTGAGCACGAAGTCGATCCCCTGATCCCGCGCGAGCAGCCGGCACTTCGCGCGCGCCGCGACGTACGCCGGCGTCGTCAGCGGGCCTTTCTTGTCGGCGCGCAGGAAGAGTTCCTGGCCGAAGTACGGCATCTCGCGCGCCTTCTCCTTCTCGTTGAAGGCGATCAGATCGGCCAGCGAGCGCACGCGCGCGGTCGGCCCTCGCAGCGCGAGGTACGTGTTGAGGTCCGCCTTGAACTCGTAGAGCAGGATCTCCATCTCGCACGCATCCAGCTGCGACGCGGTCGGAATGTCGGCGGGATCGACGATCTCGGCGCCGGCCGCCTTCATGTCGGCGATCGCCTGGTTGGCGATCGTGTCGGCGGCGTCGCTGTAGCCGAAGTACTGCTTGCGCGCGATGCCGATGCGCGCGCCCTTCAGCGCGTCCGGTTTCAGCGCGTCCGCATAACTTCCGCCCGACGGCACGTGACGCGCGCTGCCCTTCGTCGCGGCGTCGGCCGGATCCTCGCCGACCATCGCGCCGAGCAGCAGCGCGGCGTCGGCGACCGTCCGCGCCATCGGACCGGCGCTGTCCTGCGTGTGCGAGATCGGAATCACGCCGGTGCGGCTGACGAGCCCCACCGTCGGCTTGATGCCGACGAGCCCGTTCGCGCCGGACGGACACACGATCGATCCGTCGGTCTCGGTGCCGACGCCGACCGCGGCGAAGTTCGCCGCAATCGCGGCGCCTGTACCCGAACTCGATCCGCACGGGTTGCGATCGAGCACGTACGGGTTCTTCACCTGTCCGCCGCGGCCGCTCCAGCCGCTCGACGAGTGCGTGGATCGGAAGTTCGCCCACTCGCTCAGGTTCGTCTTGCCGAGGATCACGACGCCCGCGGCGCGCAGGCGCTCGACGAGAAAGGCGTCCTTCGACGGACGCGTCCCCTCGAGCGCCAGCGATCCCGCCGTCGTCAGCATCAGATCGCCGGTGTCGATGTTCTCCTTGATCAGGATCGGGACGCCGTGCAGCGGGCCGCGCGCGCCCTTCGTCTTCCGCTCGGCGTCGAGCGCGTCGGCGATCGACAGGGCGTCGCCGTTCACTTCGATCACCGACTGCAGCGTCGGCCCGAGACGATCGAGCTCCTCGATCCGCCGCAGGTACATCTCGGTGAGCTGGCGCGACGTGTAGCGTCCGCTCGACATCCAGTCCTGGAGCTGCGCGGCCGTCGCCTCTTCGAGCGGGAATGATGGGGATGCGGAACGCTGGGCGACCGTCGCGAGTGCCAGAACGAGCAGAGCGCGCTTCAGCATAGCCGCTTAGCCTAGCATTCCGGGGCCGGATTCCGCGCCCCGGCGGCTTCCGCCTGAAGGCGCCTACAGGAGTTCGATTGCCCGGCTGCTTCCGCCCACAGGCGGAAGCTACGGGATCCGGCATCGAGCTGGAAGCCGGCAGCTGGAAGCCGGTGGCTGCCGGCGCTACGCGTTCAGGCGATCGACGATCGCGCGCCACGTACGCGCGGACGGCGTGTGCTCGGCGCGGAGGGTTGCCCCGCAGACCGTGCCGGTCGCCGGCGTCGACGACTGCCACACCGGCTGCACTTCGAGGTGCAGGCCGATGCCGGCCACTTCGACGTCGAAGGCGTCGGGCAGCGACGAACGATCGGGCATCTCGAGACGCAGGCCGCCGTACGAGACATCCACCACCGCGGCCGGACGGCCGCCCACGGTGACGCGGAACCCGCCGATGACGCGCTTGCGCGGCCAGCGCCGCTGGCGGCGAACGTTCGTCAGCGCGCTGTTCACCTTCCCCAGGAACTCCGCCGGACGGATCGGCTTCCTCACCAGCTCGGAGCGATACCGGTGCGCCTCGAGCTCGATGAGCGGATCGTCGTAGCCGGTGATGATGATGACCGCCATGTCGGGATGGTCCGACCGGGACTGCATCACGAGATGCAGGCCGTTGAACGACCGGAGGCGGACGTCCGTGATCAGGAGGTCAAAGGGGCTGACGGCGAGCAACCGCTTTGCGGCGTCATACGTCGCCGCACCCGTGACGTGGTGGCCCGCGTCGCGGAGGAGTTCGACGATGCCACTCAGGGCATGCTCGTCGTCGTCGAGAACGAGGATACGAAACGGCAACTTCATAAGTCGGACAACACCAATCGGTGAACCGGGACCTACCCTGCAGATGGCAATAATAATGCCGAGCTTTTGTATGAAAAAGCCGCGTAATTACGGGCAGGTGTGCGGACGGCCGGCGCGGTTCTGTAATCCCCCTGACGCTAATGCACCGTGGGACCGGGCAGTGCCGCGGCGGCAATGACCCGCCTGATCATCTCGTCGAGCCGCTGGGGCTCGATGGCGAACGGCCCGGCCACCGCGGCTCCCATCGGTATTTCGATGGCAATCACCACCTGCTCACCGACAGGTTCGACGATCCAGCTGAAGCCTCGGAGGGCCACGAAACGGGAGCTGCCCTTTGGGTTCTTCGCCCGGTCGATTGCCAGAAGGATCTGCTTCAGAACGGTCTCGACATCCAATTCCCGCCAGGCGCGAGGCTCAGTTCCGTGCTCGAGGCGTTCAGTCGTGGCGACATCCCGCTCGCGCAGGACGATTTCGACATCGAATTCCATCAGCGGTCCATCCACTTGGGAACTCGCTTCCCAAGAAAGGCGGCGACACCCTCGCGGGCGTCGTGGGTCTTCATCAGAACGTCCAAGTATAGCGTCTCGAGTTGGGGCAGCAGGTCGTGGACGTCGCGCCGCAGGCCGAGCCGCGCGGCCGCGGTGGCGTGACGGAGCGCCTCGGCGGATCGTCCCGCAAGATGGGTGGCGAACCACCGATCGACCTCGGCCGCGAGCGAGCCGTCGGCGCTGACGGAGGTCACGAGCCCCGCGTCCCGCCATTCCTGCGCGCTCATCGGCGCGCCGGTCAGGATCGATCGCGTGGCCCGCGCCGTACCGACACGCGCAGGCAACAGCACGCACGCGGCCGGCGGAAACACGCCGAGCGCGATCTCCGGCAGGCCGAACGTCGCGGACGCTTCCGCGAAGATGAAGTCGCAGGCGAGCGCGATCTCGAAGCCGCCGCCAAGACACTTCCCTCGCACGACCGCGGCGGTCGGCGACGGAAACGCCAGCAACTTCTGGATGACCGCGTGCATCTTCGGCAGGACGCGGTCGATGTCCCCGGGCGCGTGATCGGGAATGCTGGCTCCGAACGAAAAGTCCGGTCCATGCGAGTCGATTGCGAGGAGCCGAAGGGACGGCGCAGACGCGAGCCGGTCCAGCGAGACGTCCATCATGTGGATCAGCGACTCGGTGATGATGTTGCCCTTGGCGTGAGAGATCGTCAGCGTTCCGCGCGTGCCGTCCGCGCTGGTCAACGCCGTGAGCGCGCCCTCCTCCGTCATGCGCCGAGTTCGGCCTCGAGTGCCTCGATCGTGGTCACCGGCGCGCGGCAGGTGAAGTCCCGGCACACGTACGCGGTGGCCTTGCCGCCGATCGTTCGCATGGCGCCGACGAACGGCATCGCCGTCGCAAGCGAGGCCTGCTGCTCCGGCGCGACCGGGATCTGCATCGCGAACGGCAGGTAGCGGCTCGCGGCGGCGCGCTCGAGATCGACGCGCTGATCCGGCTCGCCGACGATGACGATCTGCGTCGCGCCGGCGTGCCAGGCCGAGAGCCCGGCGAGCATCATCGGGATGGCGCGCGCCGCGCGGCCGGCGCGTTCGCCGAATCGCGCGAGGGTCCGCTCGGCTGTCGCGCGCGCGTCCGCGTCGCCGCCGAGGTGCGCCAGCGTCAGCAGGTTGTGCACCGACACGGAACTCGCGGACGGCTCGGCGCCGTCGTAGTCCTCCTTCAGCCGCAGCAGCACGGTCGGGTCCTGGCCGGTCGTGCTGAACCAGCCGCCGTCGGCCGCGTCCCAGAACAGCGCATCCTGCCGCGCCTGCAGCGTGCGCGCCCACTCGAGCCACGCCGGATCGCCGTCCGCCTGGAACAGCTCGAGCAGTCCCCAGATCAGGCACGCGTAGTCCTCGGCGTAGGCGTCAATCGACGCGTCGCCGTCACGGTAGCGGCGCAGCAGCGTTCCGGATTCGGCGCGCCACAGCCGCTCGCGAATGAACGACGCCGCCGCCCGCGCGGTCGCGAGCCACGCCTTCGCCTGCGGCTGTCCTGGCAGCGTGCGGGCCGCGCGCGCGAACGCCGCGATCATCATCCCGTTCCACGAGGTCAGCACCTTGTCGTCGAGATGCGGGCGCGGCCGCGTACTCCGGGCGTCGAACAGGATCTGACGCGCCTCGCCGAGCGCCGCGACGATCGCCTCGGCCGTCTTGCCCGTACGCGCCGCGATGTCCTCGATCGATTGCGACGTGTACAGGATGTTCTGCCCGTCGAACTCACCGTGCGGGTCGCTCGGCGCGTTGCCGTCCGGCTCGATGCCGAACCGCTTGCGGATGACGTCGGCGCGATCGCCGAGCAGCGTGTCGATCTCGGCGGCGGTCCAGACGTAGAAGGCGCCTTCCTTGTTCAGGCCGCCACCCGGCGGGGCGGAGTCGGCGTCCTCGGCCGAGAAGAAGCCGCCGTCCGTGTCGCGCATGTCGCGCGTCACGTAGGCGAGCGTGTCTTCGGCGACGGCGGCGAAGAGCGCGTTGCCGGACGCCTGCGCCGCCTCGAGGTACGCGATCGTGAGCTGCGCCTGGTCGTACAGCATCTTTTCGAAGTGCGGCACCCGCCAGTCGCCGTCGACGGAATAGCGGTGAAAGCCGCCGCCGACGTGATCGCGCATGCCGCCGAGCGCCATCGCGCGCAGCGTGTCCGACACCATCGTCAGGGGCGGCTGCGCGCCCGTGCGCGCGTGCTCGCGCAGCAGGAAGAGCAGCTCGGACGGCCGCGGGAACTTCGGCGCGTCGCCGAACCCGCCGCGGCGGCGGTCGAACGTCATCTGATACTGCTCGACGCCCTCGGCGAGCGCGTCCGTCCCGGCGACCACCGCCTCGCTCTGCGCCCGTCCGTCGGCGCCGGCCACGGCTTTCAGGCGATCGAAGAGCTCCGCCGACGCGTAGTCGACCCGCGCGCGATCGTGCGTCCACACGCGCGCGATCTCGCCGAGCAGATCGATGAAGCCCGGACGCCCCCACTTCGAGGACGGCGGAAAGTACGTGCCGCCGTAGAACGGCTTCAGCTCCGGCGTCAGGAAGACCGTCATCGGCCAGCCGCCCGATCCGGTCGTCGACTGGACGAACGTCATGTAGACGCGATCGACGTCGGGCCGCTCCTCGCGATCGACCTTGATCGAGACGAACGCGTCGTTCAGCAGCGCGGCGATCTCGCCGCTCTCGAACGACTCGTGCTCCATGACGTGGCACCAGTGGCACGTCGAATAGCCGACCGAGAGGAAGATCGGTTTGTCCTCGCGGCGCGCCTTCTCGAACGCCTCTTCGCCCCAGGGATACCAGTCGACGGGATTGGCGGCGTGCTGCAGGAGGTACGGGCTGCGCTCGCGCGCCAGGCGGTTCATCGCGTCCATGCTGTCATACAATCCCCCTGCATGGAATTCGCGGTCGAAACTCACGGGCTGGCGCGCACGTTCGGCGCGACACGTGCGGTGGACGGCATCGATCTCCGCGTGCCGGCCGGCAGCTTCTACGGCTTCCTCGGGCCCAACGGCGCCGGCAAGTCGACGACGATCAAGTGCCTGACCGGGCTGCTGCGTCCCTCGTCCGGCGACATCCGCATCCTCGGGCTCGATCCGGCGACCGCGTCGGTCGAGATCAAACGCCGCGTCGGGGTCGTGCCCGAAGATCTCGCGCTGTTCGACCGGCTCACGGCCGCCGAGACGCTGAGCTTCGTCGGGCAGGTGCACGGCATGCCGGCCGCGACGTTCAAGCCGCGGTCGGCCGACCTGCTGTCGCTCATGGATCTGACCGCCGCGGCGACGACGCTGGTGGCCGACTTCTCGCACGGCATGAAGAAGAAGCTGTCGCTCGCCGCCGCGCTGCTGCCTGCGCCCCGGCTGCTCTTCCTCGACGAGCCGTTCGAGGGGATCGACGCCGTCGCGTCGCGGCAGATCAAGGAACTGCTGCACTCGTTCGTCGCGCGCGGCGGCACGGTGTTCCTGACGTCGCACATCCTCGAGATCGTCGAGCGCCTCTCGACGCACATCGGCGTCATCGCCGACGGCAAGCTCGTCGCGCAGGGGCCGATGGACGAGGTGCGCGCCGGCAAGCACTTCACCGGCACGCTCGAAGAGATGTTCATCTCGCTGGTCGGCGGCGAGCGCGCGGCCGTGGATCTGAACTGGTTGTAATGCTGCGCATCTTCCGCGCCTTCGTCTGGATGCGGTTCCGGGTGATCGTGAACTCGCTCGAGCGGACGGGATCGCGCGACACGATCGAGCGCTTCTCCGTGGCGGTCGAGAAGCTCGGGCCGATCATGGCGCTCCTGCTGCTCATCCCCTCGACCATCGGGCTCTTCGTGCTCGGCATCGCGACCGGCTTCGCGCTCGCGCAGGGCGCGTCGGCCATCACGCTGATGATCGTCCGCTACTTCCTGCTCCTCGTCCTCGTCCTGACGCTGGTGGGTCCGATGGTGCTGCCGCTGCGCGACAGCGGCGGACTCGTGCGCTATCTGCTGCTGCCGATCTCGCGCTTCAACCTGTACCTGGCGCAGATGGCCGGCGGCCTCGCGGATCCGTGGATCCTGCTCGTCATTCCGCTCGTGGTGCTGGGAATTCCCGTGGGGCTCGCGGTCGGACTGAATGTCGTCGCGGCCGCGATCGCGCTCGTCGGTGGGCTGGCGTTCCTGCTGTTCCTCGCCGGCGTGACGTCGCTGGCCTCGTCGGTGATTCACCTGCTGCTGCGCGACCGCCGCCGAGGCGACGTCGTGATGCTGATCGTCATCTTCCTGCTGCCGATGCTCGGCGTGCTGCCGCAGCTCATGATCCCCGACACGCGCGGCGCCGGCGGACGCCGGCTCACGCGCGAAGAGCGACATGCGCAGCCGCCGTCCTTCGTCGCCCATGCGGCGCTCCGGCTCGCGCCGTATCTGCCGTCGGAAATGTATCGGCGGACGGCCGCCGCCGCGGTGACCTCGCCCATGAGCGCCGCGATCCCGCTGGCGGAGCTCGCCGGCGTGGCGCTGCTCATCCAGTCGGCGGGGTTCGCCACCTACCGCCGCGTGCTCGACATGCCGGCCACGCTCGGCACGCGGCGCGCCGGATCCCTCGGCGGCGTGTGGGACCGCGTGATCCCGGGCATCTCGCCGGCGGCGTCCGCCGTCGCGTTCACGCAGGTGCGGCTCGCGCTGCGCACGCCGCGCGGCCGCGCGTCGCTGGTGACGCCGCTGATGATGCCCTTCATGCTCGGCGCCATCCTGGCGCGCCGGGGCAGCCTGTCGCTGCCCGGCGTCGAGGGGGAGCAGGGGCTCATCGTCGCGGCGATCGGCGCGTTCACGTCGGTCCTCGCGCTGCTGCCGATCGCGATGAACCAGTTCGCGATCGATCGCGCGGGATTCACGCGGCAGATGCTGTCGCCGATGAGCGTCCGCGATCTGCTGGTCGGAAAAGCCGTCGGCAACGCGCTCGTCGCCGCGCTGCCGGCGTCGTTCGTCTTCGTCCTCGCGCTCGCGGTCTTCCACGGCAGCCATGCCGCGCTCTGGCTCGGCCTGGTGCTCGCGGTCGTCTCCGCGTACGCCCTGCTGGCGCCGGCGGCCGCGGCGCTGTCGGCGATCTTTCCAAAAGCCGTCGACATGAACAGCATCGGCAACAGCAGCAACGCCCACCAGGCAGCGGGACTCCTCGGCATGCTGGCGTTCGTCGCCTCGTCTGCCGTGCCGCTCCTGCTCGCATTCGTCGCGGTGAATCTCCTCCACCGCATCGATCTCGCGCTGTTGCTCCTGTCCGGCTGGACGCTCCTCGCCGTCGGCGTGAGCTATCTGGCGTTCATCCCGGTGTGTCGCCTGGTGGCCAGCCGCTGCGAGACACTGGCCCAGTATTACTGATTTCTCCGAGAGCTTCGCCCCTCGGACTCCCCTACACGTGAGAGCGGTGAGTGCCTCGGCTACGTAGCGCGTGACACAGCTGTGAAGCGGGCTACCCACAGATCGGCTACGAATCCTCGAAAAGCGTCCAAAAAAGCTGGCATCACCCATGCTCTCTCTGGAGGCAGCACATCGCTCCGGCGTTCGCCAGAGCTACAACCCGCCTTACACTGCCTGCCTCAAGGCTGCAGGGAGAGTCTTCGGACCTCCCTGCCCTGTCGTACGCTGCCATTGCGATCGGGGAACGAATCGGCACTAGACGCGCGGGCTCGGGGCCGCGGGAGACTCCTCGGGGCGGTGGCGCCGCAGGCGTGCGTTCGCCGCCGTCACCTCCACGCCGTACAGCAGGAGGACGGCGGACGTGTAAATCCAGATCAGAAACACCACGATGCCCGCGATCGATCCGTGTATCTTGCTGAAGCGCGACAGGTCGCGCACGTACCACGAGAATCCGAACAGCGCGCCGCGCCAGAGGAGTCCCGTCACCACCGCGCCGACCCACACGTCGCGGAAGCGCACCTTGGCGTTCGGCACGAAATAGAAAATCAACCCGACGACCGCGATGAAGACGACCGTGCTCGCCCAGCGCACGGCGAAGTGGTGCAGGACGGCGAGACTCGGCACGTGGGCGGCGACCGTCCCGAACCACCGCGCCTCGATCACGTTGAGGGCGCTCACCAGCAGCAGGCCCAGGAGCAGCAGCAGGCTCGCGGCGACGAGCATCGTGAACGAGATCAGCTTGTGTTTCAGGTAGCTCGGGTTCTTCTCGACGCCCCACGCGTGATTGACGGCGGACGTGATCGCGCCGAAGACCCCCATCGACGCCCAGATCAGGAGGAGGCTGCCCGCCACGCCCAACTTGACGCGCACCGCCTGCATCGACGCCAATTGCGTCGTCACGAACTCGAACTGCCGCGGGAAATAACGGAGGACGAAGTCGAGAATCGCGGCGCGATCGCTCTCGTTGGCGGTGACGCTGCCGAGGATCGACAGGATGAGCAGGAAGAACGGAAACAGCGAGAGGAGCGCGTAGTACGCAATCGACGAGGCGAACGTCAGGTCGTCGCTGCGGTACACGCCGACGAAGCCCCGCCAGATCGCCAGGAGCGTCAGCCGGATCTCGGCGTAGGTGCGGAGCGCCAGCCGGCGCACGATCACGCGCCCTATCTTAGTTGACCGCGGCCCGGAGGCCGCGGCCCGTCATCAGAACGTCACGCGCCGTGCGTGCCCGTCGTCCCGCTCGTGCCCGTCGTCCCGCTCGTCCCGGTGGTGGCCGACGAGGCCAGGGAGCCGACGCTGGAGCGCGCGCGATCGTAGGCGTCGCGGCCGCGATCGACCATCTGGCTGACCTTGTCGCTGGCCTGCTGGTAGGTCGAATCCGCGGCATCCTTCAGACGCGTGGTCTGATCCGAAATCGTGTTGCCGATCTGCGATCGGAGCTGCGAGCCCGACTTCGGGGCGAACAACATGCCGAGGCCGGCGCCGAGCACCGTCCCTGCAAGCAGGCCCATCAGGAACGACCCGCCGCGATCCTCTCGTTCGAACCGATCGTATTCGTACGCCATGAACAACTCCCTCCTGGGTTACGCGAATGGATACCGTCAGCGCAGCACGGCGAGCGCGGCGCGGATGCCACGCACCAGTGCGGCCGCCTGATTGACTCGGTCGTAGACGCTTGCGCGCACGCGCGACGCCGTCTCGTCGACGCGATCGATGGTCCCCGTGATCGCGTGGTCCACGCGCACGGTCCGGGTCGCCACGCGCGACGACACGGTGTGGACGTCGGCCAGGATCGCGTCGACTTTGGCGCGGACAGGCGCGATCTGGCGTGTCTCCAGATCGTTCACGAGCCGCATCACGCGCGCATACATGAGGTAGCCGCCCACGCCGATCGCGATGAGCAGCAGCGCCTCGAGCATGGCGACCACCGCCATGATCCAGATCGGGGTGACGAGCGACTGGGCGTCGGCCATGACGGCTCCTAGGCCGACCACCGGTCGGACGGCGTGCCGCCCGCGATCTCGTTGAGCGATCGGAAGCTTTCGTTAGCAGCCGACCGCGCCTTCTCGACCGTCCCGCGGACGTTGTGCAGCTCGCGGACGAAATTGTCGAGCTTCGGGTCGATCTGGCTCCGGAACCTGCGGCCGTGCTCGGTGAGATAGAGCCAGCCCCACACGCCCCCGGCGACCGCGCCGAGTACGGTGGCGCTCAATACACGGGATCGTTCGTCCACCTCGCCCTCCTGAGCGGAGCACGTATCAAGTCGTGTGCCAGTTCAGACGCCGGCCGCGCGGCGCGATCCGGACTTGCCGCCGTCCTGGATCTCGTGCTTCTTCATCTTGCTGTACAGCGTGGGCCGATACAGACCGAGGATCTGCGCGGCCTCCTGCTTGTTCCAGTTCGTGCGCTGCAGCGTCTGCACGATCGCCATCTTCTCGATCTCGGCCAGCGTGCGGTGCGGCGGGATCACGAACTCGGTCGCGGCAGCCCCTTCGCTGCGCAGCGACTCGGGCAGATCGCCGACGTTGATCTCCTGCGCCTTGGCGACGAGCACGCCGCGCTCGATGACGTTCTCGAGCTCGCGCACGTTGCCGGGCCAGCGGTGGCGGATCAGCACGTGATACGCGGCGGGCGCGATCGACCGCACGTTGCGCTGGTGGCGGTGCTTGTACTTCTCGAGGAAATGCTCGCAGAGCAGCGGAATGTCCTCGGTCCGCTCGCGCAGCGCGGGCACGCGCAGCGTGATCGTGTTGATGCGGAAGTACAGATCCTCGCGCAGCTTGCCGTCGCGCAGCGCGGCGTCGAGATCGATGTTCGTCGCGCAGATCAGGCGGAAGTCGACGCGGACGATCCGGTCGCTGCCGATCGGCCGGTACTCGCGCTCCTGCAGCACGCGCAGCAGCTTGGTCTGCAGGTACGAGGGCATCTCGCCGATCTCGTCGAGCAGCAGCGAGCCCCCTTCGGCCATCTCGAAGAGGCCTTCCTTGTCGGCCTGCGCGCCCGTGAACGACCCCTTCTTGTAGCCAAACAGCTCCGACTCGATCAGGTCCTTCGGGATCGCGGCGCAGTTGATCTTGATGAACGGCGCCTTGGCGCGCTTGCTGTTGTAGTGCAGCGCGTTGGCAATGAGTTCCTTTCCGGTACCGTTTTCCCCCTGGATCAGGATGTTGGCGTCGCTGCCGGCCACGCTCTCGACCAGCTCGAGCACCTCGTGCATCTTCTTGCTCTTGCCGATGATGTTGCCGAAACGGAACTGCCCCTCGACCTTCTGTTTCAGCAGCAGGTTCTCGCTAAGCAGGTCGCGCCGCTCGATCGCGCGCTCCAGGACCGCCAGCAGCGTATCGGGCTCGATCGGTTTCTCGACGAAGCTGTGGGCGCCCGCCTTCATCGCCTCAACGGCTTTCGGCACGCTGCCATGGCCGGTGACGACGATGACTTCGGTATCGGCGTGCGTCTGCTTGAACCGCCGCAGCAGTTCCAGCCCGTCGATATCGGGGAGCATCATGTCCGTGATGACGACATCCGGCTTCCAGGTCTTGAAGATCTCTTCACCCCGGGTCCCGATCATGGCGGTCCGTACTTCGTAGCCCTCATGCTCGAGCAGGATCTTCAGCCACTCGATCATCGCCGGCTCGTCGTCCACCGCCAGGACGCGATATCGCTTCTTCGGTGTCGTCATACTGACTCCGAATATATACACAAGGCCAGACAACTGTCCAATTTGCAGACATTTGTCTGAATTCCCTTCACGGCTATAATTCCTCCATGCCGGAGCCGTCGACACCGTCTCCCTCCCCTGCACCTCGGCCGAAGACGTCCAACCACTGCGACGCCGACAAGGTCCTGTGCGAACGCTGCGGGCAGGAGATGTTCCGGATGCACGCCGTCTGGCGCTGCCCCGGGTGCGGGTATAAGACCGACTGCTGCGGCTGGTAATGGATCGTCTCGCCAGTCATGTCGATCCGGCGTCGGCGGCGTTCCGCCAGAACCGGGATCGCATGGCGGCGCTGGTCGCGGAGCTCCGGGAGCGCACCGCGCGGGTCCGCCTGGGTGGCGGCGAGAAGTACCTCCAGCGGCATCGCGAGCAGGGCAAGCTGCCGGCGCGCGAGCGCATCGAGAAGCTGCTCGATCCGGGCTCGCCGTTCCTCGAGCTGTCGGCGCTTGCCGCGTGGGATCTCTACGACGGCGACGCGCCGTCGGCGGGCGTCGTCACCGGCATCGGCCGCGTGTCGGGACGCGAGGTGCTGATCGTCGCGAACGACGCGACCGTCAAGGGCGGCACGTACTATCCGATCACGGTCAAGAAGCACCTCCGGGCGCAGGAGGTCGCGATGCAGAACCGCCTGCCGTGCGTGTACCTCGTCGACTCGGGAGGTGCGTTCCTGCCGCTGCAGGCCGAGGTCTTCCCCGACCGCGATCACTTCGGACGGATCTTCTTCAACCAGGCGCGCATGTCGGCCGAGCGGATTCCGCAGATCGCCGTCGTCATGGGATCGTGCACGGCGGGCGGCGCGTACGTGCCGGCGATGTCGGACGAGACCGTGATCGTCCGCGGGACCGGCACGATCTTTCTCGGCGGTCCGCCGCTCGTGAAGGCGGCGACGGGCGAAGAGGTGACCGCGGAAGAGCTCGGCGGCGCCGACGTCCACACGCGCCAGTCGGGCGTCGCCGACTACGTCGCGGAGGACGACGCGCACGCATTGCAGATCGCGCGGACGATCGTCGGCACGCTGAACAGCGTCAAGCGGCTGCCGGCCGACGTCACCACGCCGGAGGATCCCGCCTACGATCCCGCGGAGATCTACGGCATCGTGAACGTCGACACGCGCAAGCCGTATGAAGTCCGCGAAGTGATCGCGCGGATCGTCGACGGATCGCGGTTCGACGAGTTCAAGGAGCGCTACGCGACCACGCTCGTCACGGGCTTCGCGCGGCTGCACGGGCTCCTCGTGGGCATCGTGGCGAACAACGGCGTGCTCTTCTCGGAATCGGCGCTGAAGGCGACGCACTTCATCGAGCTGTGCAACCTGCGGGGGATTCCGCTGGTGTTCCTCCAGAACATCACCGGGTTCATGGTCGGCCGCCAGTACGAGCGCGGCGGCATCGCCAAGGACGGCGCCAAGATGGTCCATGCGGTGGCGAACTCGGTCGTGCCGAAGTTCACGGTCGTGATCGGCGGATCGTTCGGCGCGGGCAACTACGGCATGTGCGGCCGCGCCTACGAGCCGCGGCTGCTCTGGATGTGGCCCAACGCGCGGATCTCGGTGATGGGCGGCGAGCAGGCGGCGGGCGTCCTGACGACCGTGAAGCGCGATCAGCTCGCGCGCGAGGGGAAGACGCTCCCGCCCGACGAGGAAGCGGCGATCCGCGACCCCATCCTGGAGAAATACGATCGCGAGGGCTCGCCGTACTACTCCACGGCGCGGCTCTGGGACGACGGCATTCTCGATCCGGCCGAAACGCGCCAGGCGCTGGCGCTGGGTTTGTCGGCGGCGTTCAACGCGCCAATCCCGGAAGCGAAGTTCGGGGTATTTCGCATGTAGGCGAGACGCGCCGCCGGCAGCGGCCACAAAGGTCACGAAGATCACGAAGATCACAAAGACCAGAGGGTCTACTTCGTGATCTGTGTGACCTTTGTGACCTTCGTGGCCCGCTGCCGTCGGCCCGTGCACAGTAACTGTGTATGTCGCTCCTAATCGAACAGCAGGGCCCGGTCGTGCGCGTGACGCTCAATCGGCCCGACGTGCGCAATGCGTTCAACGAGACGCTGATTGCCGATCTGACGGCGTGGGCGGAGTCGGTGACGGCCGGCGGGTCTGCGCGCGTGGCGGTCCTCGCCGGCGCGGGCAAGACGTTCTCGGCGGGCGCGGACCTGACGTGGATGTCGAAGACGATCGCGTACACACGCGACGAGAACGTCCGCGACGCGCGCGCGGCGGCGCGGATGTTC
>Ga0066903_100000163_pt1 | contig 34445 bp, 36 predicted proteins | sample PanSoiMetaGPlot1_FD_67491 | JGI IMG/M metagenome (GOLD analysis project Ga0066903, IMG submission 67491) | Tropical forest soil microbial communities from Panama analyzed to predict greenhouse gas emissions - Panama Soil - Plot 1 (version 2) | ecosystem: Environmental > Terrestrial > Soil >... | reverse complement strand
GTCAAAAGCGCGAACGGCCACAAGGTCGACGTGCCCAACGAGATCACCGTTACATTCCGCGGCAATGCGATCGGCGTGCGGCCAGTGCTCAAACCGCCAAAGCCGATCGATATTGGCGAGTACCTCGAGCACTTCAACGCCGCCGTTGACGCCTACAAGGTTGGCGAGCTTTCCGCGGCACTGCTCTATTCCGACGCCGCGATCGCGCTCGCCCCGACGCTGCGCGCAAGATTCAATCGAAGTATGATTTTGTTGGCGATGGGGCGATGGCGTGAAGGCCTCGACGAATACGAGAAGCTCGAGCAGCACGCGCCGTTCATTCGGCCACAAGTCAAAGAGGCATTAGCGGCTGGGCTCGCGCCGTGGCGTGGTGAAGATTTGATGGGCAAACGGATACTCGTAATTCACGCCCACGGCTTCGGTGATACGATCCAATGCCTGCGCTACATTCCGCATCTGCACACGATGGGTGCCAAGATCTCGGTGCACGTGCCGAATGAGCTTGCGCGTCTAGCGATGCCGTTCGGAGATTCCTTTGAGTTGTCGAAGTGCGATTACTTCATTCCATTTCTGCATTTGCTCACCCGCCTGCAGGTCGAGCCGGACGCGCCGCCGGATCCGCCCTATCTCAGCGTCCATCTCAATCTTGTCGACAACTGGCGCGCGCGGCTTGGGTTGGCCACGCGCAAACGCATCGGCATCGCTTGGTCGGTAGGCAAGCCGAGCAACGGCGACTATCCGCGCGAGATCTCATTCGACGAACTCTGGGCGAGACTGGATCATGACGCTGATCTCTATAGCGTGCAGACGCAGCGGCCGGATGATAGTTGGGTTCGTGGCGTGAAGTGTTTTGACTTCGAAGACTTCGCCGACTGCGCCGCGCTCATGCTGTGCATGGACGAAATCATCACCGTCGACACCGCGGCCGTGCATCTCGCCGGCGCGATCGGACACCCCAACGTCAAGCTGCTGTTGAGCAAGTGGGCAAGCTGGCGCTGGGTCAAGAATTGGTATCCGAACGTGAAGATTTGTCGGCAGACGAGTGACGGCGATTGGGCGAGCGCCCTGGCGCAATGTTAGCGATCCTTCCTCGTGGAAGTATCGAGCCCGCCCGCCTCCGGCCGTTTCAAAACAAGTACCTCGGCGATGTTGAAGTCGGTTTGTTGGTGGCGCTCGTTTCTAGCGTTCACCCGCGAGTGATGATCGAGATCGGTGTCAACGAAGGTCGCACCGCGGCGCAAATCTTAAGGGCCATCCCGACGCTCGAGCGCTACATTGGAATCGATGTCCCCCCAGGAACAGAGCCAACCCTCGAGTGCCAACGCACCGAGATCCCCCACACCGCCGGTGTCTTCGCCGCTGCCGATCCACGCTTCTGGTTACTTGTCCGCGAACGCGGCTCGCTCGATGTCGGTCCACAAGATCTTGAGCCGTGCGATGCCATTTTCATCGACGGGGACCATAGTGCGAAGGCTGTTATGCACGACAGCCATCTCGCCCGTGCGCTCATTCGTCCCGGTGGCATCTGCATCTGGCATGATTGCGAAAACCCCAGCGTCGAAGTCACCGGAGTTCTCAACAAGCTTTATGAGAACGGTTGGCCGATCACTCACATCGAAGGAAGCTGGTTAGCATATATGAGGGTTTAGAAGCGGGCAAACTCGCCGAAATGTTTGCGAGCAGCGGCACAATAGGCAGCGTGCGCCTGTTCGGGGGTGTCAAAGTAGCCAAGATAAAAACGTTGGCCGTTGACCGTAATGAATGCGACGTAAGGTTTTGATCGTTTCTTGCCTATGTGCAAGTGTACGCCTTTCGGTAGGTTTCGCTTTTTGCGTTTGTGACGAAGACTATTCCCCCCGTTTTGTGAGTGAGTCGCTGGGCGCAGATTAGACCATCGGTCATCAGTCTTGTTCGTGTTGATGTGGTCGACTTCGCGCGGGCGGTCTCCGGTCATCCAAAGAAAAGCTAATCCGCTGGCCGGGTAATTTTTGCCATCAAGGCGGATGTACCGATAACGGCTGATCGAGCCCCCATGAGATCTATGGGTCGAGCCCGAATACGCGACCAGTGGCAGGAGCCTGTTCTATCGGTTGTCCACGATCCGGACTTTTACATGGGAGGGAGTTATGGCTACCATCGGAGAGCCGCAAAGACGAGTGGTGCGCTACGAGCCCGAAGTTCCGATGCCCGCGACAAGGCCAGAACCTGTCGAGGTGCCAGAGCGTGAGCCCGAAAAAGTGCCATGAGCCTCGATTGGACGACTGTGAGAGCTGGTGACCCGATCGGGCCCGCGGTCATTGGCCATCGCGTATGGCGATATCGCATTGGGCCGCCTCTGGCTTTGCTTTCGTTCTGTCTCGGGTCGAGCGACCAATGGTTGCCCAATGAACCATACGAGGCGAGCCGCATCCCAGATTTGAACGACGAGGGCGTCGTGCCGGGCGTTTATGCATTTCGCACGCTTGCAGACTTGCGCCGGTATTTCACCGATCTACCCGACACGCTTCGCTATCGCACCGACGAAATCTATACCGGCGGTCGCAGCAATCCAGCTTGGTACGACGGCGTTGTCAGGGGCACCGTAGCTTTGTGGGGCGTATGCATCGAGCATCGTTTAGGCTATCGAGCGCAATTCGCTAAGCCGCTAAGTTTCGATGAAATTTACGGCGATGATGTCGTAAACGTTCTCACGCGTCTAGAACGATTGTTTTTAGGACGACAAGGCCGCCATGGCGACCGGCGGCAATGTGCCAAGTGAATCGACCCGTCTTCGGATCATAGTCGAGAAGCTTTTTCAGCCGACTCTGTGTGAGCATTCGTGAAGCATACATGACTGCGCTCGCGCTCAAAACTCCCGAGACTACGAACGAGCCCCCGCGCCTGGCGGTGACCGGGCTCGTGCGCGCGTGCGCGGCTGCGGCGATCGCTTCGCTCGACGGCACGTCGGTCGCTGGCACGCTGCAACGCAATTGGTCGCGCGATAACTTCGCCGACCTGATCGTTCGCGCGCCGGTCAGCCCGATCGATTTATCTTCGCCGCTGACGCGGACGATCATGCCATCGTTCCTCGCCGCGCTGGCGCCGGCGTCCGCGGCGGCAAGTTTGTTTGCGACGGGCTTGCGGCTGTCGTTTGATGGTGCGGGTCAGATCAACATCCCGACGATCATCGCGGATCCGAACTATGCCAGCTTTGCCGGTAGCGGCGCGCCGATCCAGATCACACAAGGTTTCGTCGAGCCGCTTATTACGCTCACCCCGTACAAGATCGACGCGATTGTCGTCTTGACCAACGAGATGGTGCGCTCGAGCAATGTCGAGGCATTCATGCGTGACGCCTTGATCTGCTCGACCGCGCTCGCGCTTGACTTCGCGTTTTTCGATAGCACTCCCGCCTCGAGCGCGCGGCCTGCAGGTCTGCGCAGCGGCATCGCGGCAGCGAGCGCGAGCGCTGCACCGGATCCGTTGGCGGCGTTGATCGATGATATCGAGACGCTCAACGGCGGCGTTGTTGCCGTCACGCCGACGCATCCGGTTTTCATCATGAGCATTCGCCGCGTGCTTACCGCGCAACTGTTGAGCCTGCATGGCTTGGCACCGTTGCAACTATTCGGGACTTACGCGCTCGCTGGCACGAAGGACATGATCGCGCTGTCATCCGACGCGATCGTCTCGGTTGCTGGCGTCATGCCGGAGATCTCGGTCGTGAAAGAAGCGACCTTGCACATGGCGGCGCCGGCGCTCGAGCTTGTCGACAGTCCCGGCACTGTCGTAGCGCCGAGCCGCTCGCTATGGCAGACGGACTGCACCGCGATCAAAGTGCGGCTGCCCGTGAGTTGGGGCCTACGCACGCCGCAAGGCGTCGCTTGGCTGACGGCGACGCATTGGTGAATGGCCGAGCAATACAACACGGTCGACTATGCCGTCGGCATGACGTCGGCTGATCTCGCGGCCTTCTATAACCAATACGGCGCGCAAGGCTGGGACCTGATCTCGGTCGAGCTAATCGACTCAAAACATCGTCGGGCGGTTTTCAAAATGGGAGCGGGTGCTGTCAGTTATTTTGTCGTTGACTATCCGACGGGCGAGACGGCTGCTCAGCTAACCAATGATCTCGACAACTACGGTGTGAACGGTTGGGACCTCGTGGTTGTCGACTTCTATGACAAGGTCACACGTCGCGCGATCATGGCGCAAGGACCAGGTCACGGCCAGGGCGGCGGCGGCGGAGGCATTCCCGAAGCTCCCAGCGACGGCACCACCTACGGGCGGAATAACGCAGCGTGGAGCGCGAGTTTTGATGGGGGAAGCTTTTGAGCTTCGACCTCTGGGTTGAACTGAGCACACCGCTGCCGCGGTTCGACGACTTGGTCAGAAGCTATCTTGTCCGCCAGCCCGGTCACGACGTCTCCGACGAGCCGCGCGACGAAAGCGGGCGTTGGACCGAGGGCGGCGGTGGCGACGGCGGAACAGAAAAACCAAGTGAAGGCGGCATCCATCAGCCCACCGATAAAGAACGGGATGCGATGGATTTTTACCAGGGTGATGGATTCGAAAAAATGAATCATGCCTTGCGTGCGGGCGGAGAACCGAGCGAGCGCGCAAAGACGATCGACGGATTGATCGCGCACTATGCACTCAACCAGGAAGTGACAGTTTATCGCGGCGGCGGCCACACCATTTTTCAGAAGATCGAAGCGGATTGGAAAGAGAAAAAGTCATCGAACTTTGTTGATAAGGCGTTCGTGAGCACGTCATGGAAGCAAAGCGTGGCTGAGCGTTTCAGCAAAGACTTGCTCATATTCGATCTTCCAAAAGGTCAGAACGTTTTCGACGTTGCTGCAGCGCATATGGGCCATGAAGCCGAGCAAGAATTGCTCTTGCCTCGCGGAATGCAATGGGAAGTGACGTCGTTTAAGCGGACAGCCGGAGGTCGCCGGATCGTTCGGATTAGGCCAGCGCAGTGAGTGACAAGGAAGATGATATTCGGCCAGAGCGTTTCGGTTGGGAATTAGAAGACGTCGAATTTGTTGAACCAAAGCCGAAACCGAAAAATTATGTCCGCCAGCCCGGTCACGACGTCTCTGACGAGCCGCGAGATGAAAGCGGCAGATGGACCGAGGGCGGCGGCGACGGTGGTGGTGGTGGCGAAGCCGACATGCGCTTGGTCGGCAGCGGTGTTGACAAGAACCGCGTCGAAAACTGGCGCAAGGATCTCGAAACGCAACTCGATAAGCTCGAAAAGGAAGGCAAGGCGGGCGAAGCTGAGTGGGACAAAATCAATCGAATGGAAATCTCGTTGGGATTCTATCTCAACGCATCCGATAAAGACAAAGCCGCCGGCCACGCTTCGCTCATTGAGATCCATGACGGCAATAACAAGCTGCTCGCTACTGTCTTCACGCAGTTCAATCCCAAGAACAAAGCATCGGTCATTGAAGGCATCGGCGGACTCGAGAAGCCCGCGCTCACGAAGGCGCTCGAGCACACGATCGTGCATGAGAAGGAAGGAAACAAATCTGAGCGTATTGAGAAGGTCGAGTTTGACGATCAGCACGACACGATCGCAGCGATGCAAGACGCGGGCTTTCGTAAAGAGAAAATGCAGACGGAAGGCGTCGTGCACATGGTTTACGGCGCCAAGGAAACATCAGCCGAGCGTGCGCTGCCGGAATTCGGCGATTACCCGATCAACATTATCATGCCGAAGGGACTCAGCCGCGACTACCAGGCCAGCGTTGCCAACGGGCTCGACATGATTTCGGCGCCGGTCATGAAGACCTTGGCCGATGCCGGCGTGGCGCTGCATTCAGGCCGAAACCTCACCACGATTTTTCCTGACTTGCACGACAAGCAACCGCGCGGATGGTCAGCGGGCGGCAGGTGGGATCAGGCCGAAGGCATGTTCGATCCAGCTAGTGCGCAGATCATTACGACGGAATTTTATCGAAACAGCAAGGGTGATCTAGTGCGCGGCGGTCGTACTGAGGGCGTTGTCTTGCACGAAAGCGGTCACGCGTTCGATTACGCCAACGGGACACCGTCGGATAATTCGCCGAACTTCGTCACTGCCTATAACGAAGATCACAAGAACATTCCTGAGAAGGATCGGCGCAATAGTCGGTTGAGCTACTTCACGCCGGAAGGTCAGGGACACGGCGAGACTGAGGCGATCAAGTACCTGAACGCGTCTCGCGCTGCGCGCTCCGAGACATTTGCCGAGATCTTTGCTTGGACGACTGGTCAGCAAGGCTCGAACTGGGAAGACATTAGAAAAGATTTTCCACGCGTAACCGAGATGATGAAGCAAGCCGTAAAAACCGGACGGATGAAGCTGACATGAGATGGATGTTCAGCACTCGCAACGGCCAGGTGCAGTTCCTCGCACGCGCCGAAGGTGAGGGCATCGTCGGCGACGCGCGCGAAGTCATCACACGCGGACAGGATTTTTACGGCGTTTCGTATGGGGACTTGATCAAAGCCGATGCTGGCATCGTCGAGGTCGACGATAAGGGCGTCGGCAGAATCTTGAAGTAGGAGGCAGCAATGCCGCTCCGCAAACCACACAAGGATGAGACGCAAGAACACTGGAATCAATATTGCATGCACGAATTGAGCACCTCTGAGACTGAGCGCCCGCAAGATCAGATGATCGCTATCTGCTTGCAAGCTTGGCGTGACAAAGACAAGGCCGCGCCGAGCAAAGACGAGATCGCACGCGCTCTAGCCCGCTGGCGTGAACTCCTCGCCAAGGCGCCCGAGCCACACAAGGGCGAGAGCTACGACGGCTTTATGAGCCGTTGCAAAAAAGAAACCGACGAGCACGCGTGCGAGACAAAATGGAATGACTGGGTCCGCTCACAGGAGGCGCATCCTGGTCCGCGGGATCCAGCTTCCGAACATTCGTTCAAACAGAACGGCTGTCCCGAGCCGAGGGATGATGAAGATCACGACGACTATCTCGACCGCTGCATGGAGGATAACGACGAAGACGAATGCGAGATGAAATGGCGAGAGAGCCAGGGCGAGGACGATGACGAGGGTGAAGGCCATGGCGTAAAAACGACCGGCCTCGTGATGAAGACGCACGCCGAGGAAATTCATGGAATGGATTTCATATTATCCGACGAAACGCCAGATCGCATGGGCGATATTATTCAGGCTGATGGCTGGCAGATTGAGAGCTTCTCCAAAAACCCCATTGCCTTGTTCAACCACAATCCTAATTTTCCGGTTGGCCGATGGCAGGATCTAAAGGTCGACAAAGGGGCTTTGCGTGGCAAGCTGATCATGGCGCCCGCGGGGACCTCAAACCGTATCGACGAAATCAGAAAGCTAATTGAGGCTGGCATCTTAAAAGCCGTCTCGGTTGGCTTCCGCGATATCGAGAGCGTACCGCTCGACAAGAAAAACCCTTTCAGCGGTATGCGATTTCTTAAAGCCGAGTTGGTAGAAACTTCATTGGTTTCTGTCCCGGCTAATCCGAATGCGCTGGCGGTTTCTAAATCGCTGGGCATATCTCCCGCCACTCTTGAGCTTGTCTTCGCCAAGCATGGCAACAGAGACAAGATCAAACGTCGGGAGTTCACTGGCAAGCATGCCGGAATACATCGCGAAAAAGGGAGACGGGCCATGACAGCCCCCCTTGCGGAACGGATCAGCAAGATCGAAACGCTGATCAATGAGAGTAAGGACCTGCTCGCCGAGCATTGGGACGGCATCGACCAGACCAATGTCAGCGATGCAGACATTAAGAAGGCCTCTGATCTCAACGGGACGATCGCGTCGCTCGAATCGCAACGCACCGCGCTCGTCGAGTCGGAGCGGATCTTGGCGGGGACGTCCGGCAACGGTCACGCCGCCAACGGCGGCGGCAATGGTGTGCATCGCGCGCTCACCGTGTACACGCCGGCGAAGTCGGACACGGTTGCCGCGCCGGCGATCGTGCACAGCAAGAAGGAACTGCCGCCGCTTGAGTATCTCGTGCGCGCGGCTTCTGTCGGCACGTTTGCCAAGCTGTGGAACAAGTCGATCGAGGAAACACGGCTTCGCATTTACGGCGACGACGAAGCGGTGAAGGCCTCGTGCGAACTTGTCTTGCGCGCGGCTTCGGCTCCCGCGATCACTACCGTAACAGGTTGGGCCGCCGAACTCGTGCAGCAGACTTATGCCGATCTCATGCCGCTTTTGATGCCTTCGGCCGTGCTTACGAGACTCGCGGCGAAAGGATTGGCGTTGAGCTTCGGCACTGCTGGTCGCATCATCATTCCGACGCGCTCGCGCACGCCATCGCTTGCGGGAAGCTTCGTCGGCGAAGGTCTTGCGATTCCCGTTAGGCAAGGAGCGTTCACGACTCAAACGCTGGTTCCTAAGAAGGCCGCAGTTATCAGTACTTGGACCCGCGAGATGGGGGACCACAGCACCCCGGCGATTGAAGGACTCATTCGCGAAGCGATTCAGCAAGACACCAGCGTCGCGATCGATACTGTGCTCCTCGACGCGAATCCGGCGACGGTCGTTCGCCCTGCTGGTCTACTCAACGGTGTTGCTGCGACAACGGCGACGGCCGGTGGCGGCATCGCAGCGTTGATTGGCGATATGGTCGCGCTGCTCGGCGCGTTGACGACGAACACTTACGGCAACGTGCGCTCGCCAGCATTCTTGGTCAATCCGACTGACATGCTGCGTGCGTCATGGCTGCAAGCGGCGAATACCGGCATCTTCCCGTTCTATGATCAGATCAGGGCGGGAAATCTCGGTGGTGTACCACTGATCGACAGCGCTACTGTCACGGCGAAGACAGTGATCCTTGTCGACGCCGCGGACTTTGTCGTTGTAGGCGGGGAAGCTCCTCGCATGGAGCTTAGCGACCAAGCTACCCTACATATGGAGGACACAAATCCTACGGACCTCGTGGCTTCTCCAAGCACTGTCGCCGCGCCTCAAAGGTCCCTCTTTCAAACGGATAGTATCGCCTTAAGGATGGTACTACCTTTGAATTGGGTTCAGCGCCGCGCAGGCACGGTGGCATGGACGCAGTCGGTCACCTGGTAAATACCTAACACGGGCGCTTAAACTCGCCCGTGTTATTTCCTTTAACCTAAGAGAGGAGCCCACCATGGCAGCAAGACCCACGCCGACTCAAGAGGAGCTTAACAAGATCGCTCTCGGCGAGCACGTTGAGCTTGAAGACGACGGCAGCGGGCCGGATCCGCACGCTGAAGCAAACGCGAAGGCGCAAGCTCTGGCGTCGGGCAAGCATGTCGAGGCCGGCAAGACTCCCGCTGCTCAAGGCTATCAGACCCGGCAGCACACGGCCGCGGCACCGCATACGCGCAAAGAGTAACATGAATGATTTCGGGGCGCGCTCTCGTCGCTCGAACGTTGCGCACGGTAGCGCGCGCGGTCGAAGGCGCAGTGCGCCCCGGTCCTTACTATCTCTCTATTTCCGGTGGTTGGCTTCCCGATGGTGCACCGATCAATTGGTGGCAAACCGGGATGAATATCGAGCCGAGTGCAGCGCGCTCGGCGATGGTCGAAGCTTGCGTTTCCGCTTACTCGCAAACGGTCAGCATGTGCGTGGCCGATCATTGGCGCTTGACCGACAAGGGCGGTCGCGCTCGCGTCAAAAATTCAGCGGCGTCGCGGATCTTGCGCAGGCCGAATGCCTATCAATCGATGCTGGATTTCATGGTGAATGCGGTCCGGCAACTCTACCTCGAGGGAAATGCCTACGCGCTCGCGCTTCGCAACGATCGATTCGAAGTGAGCGAGCTACACCTGATGGACGCGATGCTATCGCGGCCGCAGTTGGCGACGAATGGCGAAGTCTTCTACCGCTTAGCCGGCAATGCCGTGATCGCACAGCAGATGCCGGAAGCACTGATTGTACCGCAGCGCGACGTCTTGCACTTTCGCCTGCACGCCGATCGCAGCCGACAATATCCTTTTCCGCTCTGGGGTCAGACGCCGCTGCTCGCAGCGCTTTACGACATGGGCCTGGCCGGCGCGATCGCGCAACAACAGCAGCAATTTTATATGAACCAGGCACGGCCGTCGGCGGTGATCCAGACCGACATGCCGATGGACAAGGATCTCGTGCAGGAACTCCGCGATCGTTGGGACGAACAAACCAAAGGCCTAAACCAGGGCAAGACACCGATCCTCACGCATGGCCTCAAGGTTTCGCCGTGGGCGCAAGTGCCGAAGGATGCGCAGGTCGCCGAAGTGATGAAGATCGCAGAGAGCCATATCGCGCTCGCATTCCGCGTGCCGCTGCAGATCCTCGGGCTCGGTGGTCCAACGTTCGGATCGACCGAGGCGCTCATGCGCTTCTGGATTGCGACCGGCCTCGGCTTTGCTCTCGAGTGCTGTGAGCAAGCTTTCGATCGGCTCTTTCAGCTTAAGGGCGAGCCGGATGAATACGTGGAGTTCGACACTGGCGCGTTGCTGCGCTCTGACTTCAAGGATCGGATCAGAGGTCTCAAGGAAGCTGTCACCGGCGGCATTATGGCGCCGAACGAAGCTCGCAACGAAGAGGGTTATGACGATGTGACCGACGGGGACATGCCCCGCATGCAACAGCAAATGATCCCCTTAGATTTTGCTGGGAAGCTCCCGCCTGCAGGTCCGCCCGCTGCTCACGCGTTTCCGCCAGCCGGTCCAGCAATCGCAGCCGCCGAACCAAAGCCTGAACCTAAGCCACCACAACCCAAGCCCAAGGCAGACGATGTCAACGCCGCAATTCAACGGCTCAGAGACAACGCCGCAGCCATCAATCGAAGATTCCTATCTTAACGCGGCGCTCGAGCAAGTATTAGCGCACGCGCTCGCCGAATATCAGCGGGCGGGTGAGAAAGCGATCGCGCTGATCAACGCCCAGGCGCAGGCTGTCGTCGCGCAGATGCGCGAGCAGATGGTCAATTCACGCAGCGATGCTGCGCGCGTGGTTGCCGAGCGCTTGGCGCTCGTGCGTGACGGCGAGCGCGGGCCGCCTGGCATCGACGGACTCGACGGCAAAGACGGCGAAAGAGGATTGCAAGGGCCGCGCGGCGAACGCGGCGAAAAAGGTGAGATCGGACTTCCCGGAGTCGTCGGCCCTCCCGGTGCCGATGGCAAACCGGGTGAACCTGGCGCTCCCGGCCATACTGGCGATCGAGGTCTTCCAGGGCCTCCCGGCGATCCTGGGCCGGCCGGGACGCCAGGACTTCAAGGAGTGCAGGGTGAAAAAGGCGAAAGGGGGGAAACGGGCGAGCAAGGGCTCCCCGGTGTCCCAGGAGGCGAAGGCCAACAAGGAATCCAAGGACTCCGTGGTGAAACCGGCGAAAAAGGCGAGAAGGGCGAAGCGGGTCCGCAGGGGTTATCCGGGGGAATTGGTTTAGACGGGCCGCGCGGAGAGAAGGGCGACAAGGGCGACAAGGGCGACAAGGGCGACAAGGGTGATAGAGGCGACGATGGTCTCTCGATTGAAGGGCCGGCCGGCGAGCGCGGCCCGCAAGGTCCGCAGGGCGCGCCCGGCAAGCTGCCGATCGCCAAGCTCTGGCAGCAAGGCGCCGTGAGCTATGAGGCCGAGGTCGTCGTCTACAACGGCGCTTGTTTCCAGGCCTTGCGCGACACCGCACAGACTCCCGGTGGCACCGATTGGATCTGCCTTGCGGCCATGGGCGGAACGGCGCGAACGCCGATTTCAAAAGGCACTTATGACGATGCTGCAATTTACTCTGCGCTCGATTTCGTCGCCCTCGACGGCGCGACGTTCATCGCGCTCAAGGATAATCCTGGGCCATGTCCGGGGCCAGGTTGGCAACTCATGTCACGACAAGGTGCTCGTGGCATTGCTGGTCAAAAAGGCGAGCGCGGCCCGCAAGGCCCGGCCGGTGCGGACGGCAAGCCCGGCGCGCCGGCGCCGACGCTGAAGAGTTGGAAGGTCGATCGCCGACAATATCTCGCGATCCCGATCATGTCTGACGGCAAGGAAGGTCCGGCGCTCGATCTCCGCGCGCTGTTCGAGGACTAAATGGCTGCAGTCGATTTCAACGCTACTGTGCCGGCTGATCCGCAGTCGAATGCGCATGACCTGGTGACGCTGCAGGAGTGCAAGCTTTTGCTTGGCTTGGATCCGGCGCTGACAACTTACGATCAGACGCTCACGTTGCAGATTTCGATCTACTCGCAAGAAGTCGCGCGGATGTGCAATAGGATTTTCGCCAAGGAAACTGGCGTCGAGAGTTGGCGCGAGGATGGCGGTTCGGGTCGCGTATTCTTGACACACTTCCCGGTGAAAGCCGCGGACATAACGAACGTCACCGCCGGCGGTTCGGTAGTCGATCCGAGCACCTACACGCTCGAGGAGCGCAGCGGGAAGCTCGCCAATCGCGGCGTGAACGATCCGCAGGCAATTCCTTGGCCGCTGCCGGTCTATGTCACGTACACGGGCGGCTACGTCTTGCCAGCCGAAGCACCGTACCCGCTTAAGCAAGCGGTCGTCGTCTTGATCATGGAAGCGCGACTCAGGATGGTCCAAGCACAGGTCGCGGGCATAAGGCAGGTAAGCCACCGTGAGGCCCGTGTGACTTTTTTCGATCCCAATGCAGTCTTGCTTCGGCTCGGTGGCAAGTCGCCATCAATGCAGGCCGTCGAGGCGCTCATTAATCAGTACACCCGACTCTGGGTTTGAATGTTCAAGATCGAGGTTGACACAACGGCGCTCGTGAAACGCATCACTGATGCGCGCAATCGCATCGTGCATTTCAAGCGCGTTGATCTCGGGGCCGAGCTTTCAGCTTGGCAAGTTGAAGAGTTGCATCGGCATCGACCGTTCACCATGCGTTGGCGCGCGCAGGGCCGAGCGCAGACGAAGATCCGACCGCATAGCCTTTACGAGATGATGAAGTCGGAAGGCTTTGCGCTAGGGCCGAAGGAAATGCGTCGCGCGCGCCGCGCGCTGAGCAAGCATCTGCAGCATCCGCTGCCGCGAGCACGCAAGCTCAAGCTGCGCGAACATCGGCACTGGTCGACGCGGCCGATTCTGCGACAGGAAATGGAACGGCGATTGATCCAGCGAATGCGCGAATGCGCGGAAGAAAAAATTCACTGGTAGCATGGCTGTCAGTTTCTCCACTCTTCTCTATTCGCACTGCCAAGACATGTTCGGCCGTACAATCACGGGCGGGCCTTATGCTGGCATGCGCGCGATCTTCAACTCAGGTCCACTGACCATCACCAATGACGAGGGCGTCATCATTGCTGAGATCTCCGATCAGCAGACGATCATTGATATTCGATCGGAGGAATTCCGCGCCGGCGCTCTTCCGATTCCAAAGCAGGGCGATATCGTTCATTTCGATGCCGACACGGACATTGAAGGCGGAGACTATGAAATCACCGATGGCCCGATCAGCAACAGCGGTGGCCAGCTTACTTACTACATCCGCCGATATGAGCCAGCCGCGCCACTGAAAACGTCGAGCGGCTGGGAAGTCATATGAACGGCATGACGCGCGATGTGCCTTGGACGGGCACCGGCGGCCCAGAAGACATCAACAGTTATTCGTTCTTGCTTCTGAATGCGATCTACAACCGGCTCGCAAGTTCGTCGCTGTTCGCAGGTTTCGCAGTTAAGCGCATCACCCGCGCACTTCCGCTCGAGGCCTCTTACCAGCTTCCCGCGATCGGGGTTTTCGTCGGGAATGAGACGGCGGTTTCAGACGGCGAATTCAATGCCACCAACATTCGATTCAATCATACGGTGCCGATCGGGATTCAAATAGTCGTCAAGGACAACGACTCCGTCGCGATGCAGCAGACGCTCGATCAGGCCAAGTGGTTCGTGATCAATCAACTCTTTCGCGACAATACGCTCACCAATTTTTACAAGCCGAGCCTTACTGGACCGAGCCCGAGCAAGAACTTCCACGTCGAAGGCATTCCGCGGCTGCGTATCCCATCCCCTGAGTGGGGACGCGATTCGAAGAGCGAGACGCCGATGGGAATGCAACTGATCGAAGCGACTTATCAATACGGCACGTCATTCAATCCGACCAATTTCGACGACCTCAAGGAAATCGCTGTGACGGCTTTCCCCGAGCTTGCGCCGCCGACGACGACTGCGACCGGTACGGGCACCAGTGCAGGCACGAGCCTGACGGTGACCGGCGTCGCTGGCACGATTGAGACGAACGCAACTGTCAGCGGCAACGGCGTGCCTGCAGGAACAACGATCGTCAGTCAGCAATCCGGCACGACCGGTAGCGATGGCGTCTACACCACGAGCCTAGCGACGACCTCGGTATCGCAGCCGCTCACCTTCGAGAATCCGGTCGCGATCATGGAGGTCGATGTCGTCTACCGCTTCGATCCTGACTACGTGCCACCACCGTTAACGGGCGCAGGCCCATAAGAGGAGCAACTACAATGCCGATCAGCGTCAATCCGTTTTACAAAGGCCAGGCGCAGGCGCGCATGGCTTCTCTAGGCCGTAAGGCGGCAACGCCCGAGCGGCTTGCGATGCTTAAAGCGGTCAACAGGATCCCTCCGCTGCGCGTCGTTCCCGCTCCTGGTCGCGAGCATTTGCGCTCGAGCCTTAAGCATCCAAACGGCGTGCGCTTACGCGCAGAAGGTTCGGTCGAATGGCCGAATGATCGCTTTACGCAGCGACGGATCGCCGATGGCGATATCAAAGAAGTCCAGCCAGAGAAAGAAGAGAGCGAAAAGCCGGTGCAGCACGCTCGTCGCGCACATACGCCATAACTTAAGTCAAAACCGGGAAAAGAGCTAACTACCTAGCAACGCAGGAGGCGTCACCATGCCTATTAGCTTTAACAACATCCCGGCTGATCTCAAGATTCCGTTGTACTGGGTCGAAGTGGATCCTTCGCAAGCTGGGATTCCGATGATTCATCAACCCTCGCTCTTGGTGGGTATCGCAACATCGCTTGGCGACGCGCCGCACGACGTTGCGATTGCGGTCGGTACGCAAGCGCAAGCGGATCATCACTTTGGCCAAGGATCTGAACTCGCGCGAATGTTTCGTTCCTTCTATGCGAACAATTTTGCGAATGAAGTCTGGGGGCTACCAGTTAGCGAGCCCGTCGGCGCGGTCGCGGCGAGCGCTACTATCACGGTTTCGACTCAACAGACAGACGCAGGGACGATTCATCTTTATATCGCCGGCCAACATGTGCCGGTGAACATCGGTGCCTCGGATACGCCAACACAAGTCGCTGCCGAAATTGCCTCCGAGATCAACAGCACGATTGATCTTCCGGTTTCGGCGACGTCGGCGGCCGCTGTGGTGACGCTGACCGCCCGATGGAAAGGCATCACCGGCAACGATATCCGCATTGATCTCAACTACTACGGAACCATCGGCGGCGAGATCTTGCCTCCTGGCTTGGGTCTCACGCTTCCGCCTGGCGCTGCCGGTGTGGCGGGCGCAGGAACGGGAAGCGGAAGCGGTACGTCGCTCACGATCTCTGCCATGACCTCCGGCAGTATCACCATCGGTGCGACGGTGACGGGTACCGGTGTTCCGGCCGGAACGATCATCGTCAGTCAGCAATCCGGAACGACGGGCCAGACCGGCGTCTATATCACGAACCAAGCGACGACTGCGTCTGCGGCCTCGCTGACGTTTGCAGGTCCTACCGGTCCCGCTAACTTCTTTGCCGGCGGCGTCGGCGTGCCGAACTTCCAGAACGCGATCAATAATCTCGGCGAGAAGAATTTCGAATACGTTGCGCTGCCGTACACGGACTCGACCACGCTGAATGCGTGGGAGCTTGATTTCGGCTTCGAGGACGTTGGGCGCTGGGGTTGGCGCCGGCAGTTGTACGGTCACATCTTCTCAGCGCGCCGCGATACATATTCGAATCTGATCACGTTCGGCAACACACGCAACAGCGGTATCACGTCGGTCATGGGCATCGAGCAGACCATGCCGTCCATGGTGCTCGACGTTGTCGCAGCATATACCGCGAAGGCTCAGCGCGCGTTGATCAATGATCCTGCACGTCCGCTGCAGACATTGTCGCTCAACACGGTCAAGCTCGCGCCGTTGAAAGATCGCTTCGATACGATCGAATTGAATTCGCTGGCAGAGAACGGGGTCGCAACGCAAAAGGCTGGATCGGATAACCAGCCGATGATCTCGCGTGAAACCACGACGTATCAACTGAACCTATACGGATTCCAGGATGATGCTTACGAACTGGTAACTACCCTTGCAACGCTCGCAAGGCTCATTCGGAATCAAAGGTATGTCATCACGACCAAATACCCCAGAGTTAAGTTGGCAGATGATGGCACGCGCTTTGGGCCGGGCCAGGCCGTGGTCACTCCAGGTATGATCAAAGGTGAGCTTATTGCGCAATACATGCAAGATATGTGGGACGGTCTCGTTGAAAACGTCGCCGCATTCAAAGCTAACCTTCTTGTCGAGCGTGACCCCAATGACCCGAACCGCGTAAACGTTTTGTACGGCCCAGACCTCATAAATCAGCTTCGCATTTTTGCAGTGCTCGCTCAGTTTCGACTGCAATATGATCGCGGTCTGGATACCCAGATCATTGGTCCAAATCCTGGCACGATCGGAATGACTGGCATCCTGCCGCCGATCGGCGTTGCGTAAGAGCTTCGTCGCGAGACGGAGTGGTGGACGGAGGGTCCGCGCAAGCGGCCCGCCCCTGACTTCGCTCGGTGGAACAGTAACCGGGCACTAACCTCAAACCATGGAGACTAAGCATGGCGATTCGCTTCGCCGGTATTGCCTACCTCAGCGTTGATGGTCGCCAATACCAATTGCGTGGAAACTTCACCGTGTCGCCGAGTCCAGTCGAGCGAACGATGATCGCAGGTCAGGACGGGGTCCACGGCTATCAAGAACTCCCTCGCGTGCCGTACATCGAGGGCGACCTCTCAACCGTTCCTGATCTCAACTTCGAAGACGTGCTGACGCAAGTTAACTCGACAGTTATTGCGCAGCTGGCCAACCAAAAACAATACACGCTACAGGGCGCGACTGTTAAGGGCGGCTTCGAAATCAACACGCGTGATGGTCAGGCGCGCGTCCGTTGGGAGGGCATTGCCTGCCTCGAGATTAATCTCGGATAGGAGGAGTCATGGAGTTCGGTAAAGACGGACAGCCCATCCGCGAGGGCTTTCAATCTGCGACCGGCGGAGCGCCACAGCAGCCGCATGTTGTGGGAAATGGCGGCGGCCCGATTATCGACGCCAAGCCGATCGCGGCACCCGCGCCTCCGGTCGAGGAAGCGCAACAGCCGCCGCCGAAGCCGGTCGATCAATTCCCGATCACGGTGAAGCTGCTTTACAAATCGATCCGCGGCAACAATCACGAAGAGCTTACTTCGCTCACATTCCGCGAGCCGACGGGGGGTGACATCAATCGCTGCGGTAATCCGTGTCGCATCGATTCCGATGGCAACGTCATCATCGACGAAAAGAAGATGATGTTGATCATGGCAAACTTATCCGGCGTGCTGTTGCCATTGCTCGATCGCCTCGATCCGCGCGACTGGAATTCATGCGCGTATCGGCTACGCGGTTTTTTTCTTCCCGATCTGGCGGCCTGGTAGGCGTCGACGAAAACATTGTGCTCGATTGCTACCGGCTGGCGAAATGGTATTCCGTCAGTCCAGAAACGTTTTTAAGCATGCCATTGAGTGACGTGCAGTTACATCTGCATCGAACAATTCAACTCGCTAAGGTAATGCGGCGAGAAGCTGAGAACGCCGACGATGGCTGAGTTCGAAGATTTGAGAATACGCGTTCGGGTCGATGACGAGGCCTCGGGGCAACTCGGGGCCTTAAAACAAAATCTTGACAAGCTAGGCGGCCTCGACGTCACGCGAAAATTTGAGGGGATCCAGAAGCAACTCGCCGGTGTTGAGCAAGAGCTTAAGAAGCTGATGCTCAACTTTGCGACCAGCGGTCCATCGATGGCGGGGCTCGCAAACTTCGCCAAAGGCATCGGGCCGATCGGTCTCGCTGCAGTCGCTGTCTATGAGACATTGAGAGTCACCATTGGAGCGCTCAAACGCCAGGCCCAAGGTCTTCTCGACATGGAGGCGATGGCGAAGCGCGTCGGCGAGAGCACGGCGCAATATATGCGGACCATGGAAGTGTGGGAGCGCTCCGGCGTTTCGATTGAGCGTGCCGGCGGGCAATGGGAGACTTTCGTCGACACCATGAATCACTTGCGTCGCATGGACGAGCAGGGCCGTGCGACATGGCAATCGCTGCTTTCGGGTCTTCGTGGTGACCAAGCGCGAAGAGCCGAAGAACGCTTGCGTGAAATCATCGCGATGCCGACCAATGAGCAAGCGGCAAATGCGCTCAAGAAATTTTTTGATGATGTCGGCAAGTATTATGCGCGCCAAACTGAGCCATTGGAGCGCGCCAAAGGACCGGAGGAGCAGCGGAAACTTTTGCGCTCTTTTGGACTGACCGATCTCGATCGTGTTCGAGAGGCTTTCACCATTGTCGGCGCGCAGGAAGCCGCGGACATGGACAAAATGGTCGAGACCGCCAGAGAATTTAACCGCGTGAGCGAATCAATCAAACAAAATTGGGATCGCATCATGCGGGAGCTTGGAACCAGGCTCATGGAAGGTCCGCTAAAGGACCTTCTCGAACTTATAGACAAATCGCTGACGACTGGCTTTCCTGGCATGCCCACGGCGTTCCCAAACCAGTTACGGGGCGGTTGGTGGGAATTTTTGTTTGGACCGCTAGGAGCGAAGGCTGGTGTGCCGCTAGAAGATGTCTTGCGGAGGCTGCAGCAACATCAACAAGCGCAGTCGGGATGGGATTATCTCAAAGGCGGTGGCGCGCAGCCGCTCATGAGCACGGAATTTGCGGAAGGACAGCATAAGCAGCTTACGCTCGAGGACGAACTGATCCAGCAACTCAAGCGCTTCCACGATCTGCTTTCTGGCGACGAGAAGACGACGCAAGCGATGGGAGCGGGAGCAGCCGCGAGCTTGGGCATCAACGATATTGCATCGACTGGCAAGACCGCGTCGCCGCAGGGGCGCGTCAACAACGATCTTAGCGAGGGTGCTTACAGCGCGGCGACCGGCGGCACCGAGGGCTATAATCAATTCGTCAATCGCGCGCACCAGCAGGGCATATCGCCGTCGATCCTGTTCGCCAATGAAGCTCCGGGGCCAGCGGCTCAAGCGAGGAAGGGAATTCTATTTCACGGCGCTCCTGTCGGTCGGCAGATCGTGAAGGCCAGTGCTTTCGGACAATATGCGCCCTATGAAGGCAGTCAGACTGGCGGGTTCGTCGATCCGGGCGACGTCCACACGAAGGGGCAATTTAAGGGGCTCTCGCTTGGCAACTATGGCGGCTATCGCCAAGACGTTCCTGGTGTTGCGTTGCCATATGCTGGAACGGCCGGCCGACCAGGATTGCAAGAAGGCGCGCCGATTCGATATTGGGACCTCGACACGGGGCGCCAGGTCTTGGCCCGCACGGTCGACACCGGTCCTGATCAGAGCCGGTCGCCTTCCAAAGAGAAGGGCATCGACGTCAACGCGCCGCTTCAGGAAAAGCTCGGCTATGCGGCAAACGAGGCACAAGCGAAGGCGACCGGCCGCAAGGTTTTTCCGTCGGGCCATAAAGAGGCCTACGAGGTATTGACGCCGACGAATTTTTTGCGTGCGCAACAGGACGTGCAGACATCGGAAGCGCACGCAGCGGGTCGCCGTATTCCGTTGCGCTCGGCGCGCGTTGTCCATGCGGAATCCACCGGTGCCCTCGACGAGGCGCTCAGCGGAGACGGGGGAGCCGTTGGATTGATGACCACGGGGAAGCGAAGGGCCAGGTCCTCATTCGTTGAGCCCGAAGGGCCAAGCGATACGCCGGCGGATGAAGCTCTCTTTACTAAAGGCGTCCCGGCCGAACGCGTGGAGTTGGATCGTGCTCTAGGCAAAGAAGCTGGCGTCGAGGCCAAGGGCAACGTGAACGTCAAAGTGAAGGCGCCTGCCGGGACGCGCGTCAAAGCTCATGGCGATGGCATGTTCAAGGGTAACGTGTCACTCGATCGACGCGTGACGCATCAACCACACCATCGTCGCGGACGGCGGGCCGCATAAATGTCAGAGTTCGAAGAACTCACGCTCGAGGTCAACCTCGTCGACAACGCGTCGAGTCAACTTGACGTGTTGAAGAAGAAATTTGACGAGCTTGGCATCGGAACGCAGAACCTCGAGAATTTACGCCGGCATACGAGCGAACTTCAAAAGACCATGAAGGAACTCGTTGAGACCATCGGCAAAGGTCCCGAGGCGCTGATCAAATTTGCAACCGGGTTTGGTGCCGTCGGCGTCGCGATTGGCGGCGCAGTCTTAAGCGTCGAGAAGCTTACGCGTGCTCTCACTGAGATGGCACAAGAGTCAGTTGATCTTTCTACCTTGGCGCGTCGGATCGGAATGGATCCTGCTGAAACGCGCGCAATGACTGAGGCTTTGCAGCGCCAGGGCATCGCCGGCGCGACAGCTAGCGCAGAACTGGAAAAATTTGCGCAGAAGATGGCTGACGTACAACGCGGTGCTGCTGGTGTCAGGGGCGCGCTGCAGCAGCTTGGATTCGAGGGCGTCACGAGAAACATGGAAGGGCTTTTTGCTCAAGTACGAAAGCTGCCGGATCTGGCGTCACAGTGGGATGCGATCAAAGAATTCGCGAAACGAGAAGGAGAAGCTGAGGCGAAAAGATCGGGCGGTGTGGCTGGCGTCTATGAGAAACAGATTCTCGACATAATTGGCTCCCCGGTTATGCAGACGGCTACCGACAGCTTGAAAAAATCGCTCGCCGAAGTCGACGAGATACGCAGGCAGAACGAAGCTCGGGCGCTCGAGGCCGGTAAGAAACAACTCGATCTTGTTGGACAGATACACACGCATTGGACAGATATCACGCGCCTTATGGGCACAAACATTATGGAATCGAAGCTTTTCGAGGGACTTAAGTGGATTGATGAAAAGCTTCAGCAATGGTCTGAGTTGCTCAAGCAGGCAAGGCAACATCCAGAAGGCAAATCAACTTTCGAACGGTCAACTGGCATCCCGTTCTTACCGCAAGGCGGTTTGTTGGGCGATCTATTTGGCACGAAGCCGAAGCCCAACTTTAATGAACGGTTCGGCGATTGGGGCGACGGAGGCGCGACGACTCCGCAGCGTCTCATGGGCGACGAGGGCGTCAAGGGCTTCACCGGTCCTTACGCTCCGATGACGCCGGAGAGTTGGAAGAAGGCGGCTGATTGGGCTGAGGAAAATTTACACGGCGAGCCTTCGATCAATCTCGAGCGCCGCGATCTGCAGGAGCAAGAGAACGCGAAGACGCGCGAGCTTGTGAATCAACTAAAGCGTGCGAATGCGATCCTCTCGGGTGAAGAGACGCCGAAGGAAGGCAGTGCGCTCAAATTGCTGTCGACGCAGATGGGCGGGCTCGGCCCTGGTCTTGGCGCCGGCGGTGGCATGGGTCGGTTACCGGGCTTCGGTGGTGGCGGCGGAGGCGGCGGAGGCGGAGGGCGTGGCACGACGACAGACGGCCGTCCGGCTGGTCCGTTCCCGCCTGGCACGCACGGCGGCCCTGGTGGTCCACCGATCACTCCGACCGCGCCTGGCGGCACCGTGCCGGCGACGCTTCCAGGAGCGCAAGCGCCACTCGGATATCCGACGGGAGGGTTTACGAAGGTCCCGAGCTTAATGACGCCCACCGGAGAAGCGCCGCCTGGAGTCGCAGGTGCTCCGCTGGCTGGCGATCGGATTGGAAAGGCTGAGATTCAAGACCGTCTTGCGTTGATGATCAAAGGAAGCGGGCTTGATGGATACGTTCCGCCCGATGCTGCGCGCTACGGTATTAAGACGGGATCACCGCAAGAATGGGCCGCGTTGATGACCAATCTTGCGGTCCAGGAGAGCGGCTTAAAATCTGCGTCGCATGGCGATATTGGAAAATTCGGCGGCTATGGTTCTATCGGTCTCTTTCAATTGTCGCCGCAAGACGCGATCACCTACGGTCTTCAAGACAAGCCGTTCACAGTCGAGCAGCTAAAAAATCCAGAGTTCAACGCGCAGATGGCGGTCAAGATCGCTGCAATCCGCGCGCGGACTGGTGGGATCGGAGATCCTCGTAGCGGCATGGCGAAGTACTGGGCTGGGCAGGGCGGTCCGCTTGCTCAGGGTCAGTTGGGCATCCAACCTGGCCAACTGCGCCCGATGCCGACGGTGGCGGAGCAACCATCTGCCATCGTGACGGCACGCACACGACCTACGTCAGGCGTAAACGTTCCTTCGCTTGCACTTGATCCGAACCGGATTAGTCCAATGCTCGCGACGGCGGGCGCTCGGCCATTGGCTGAAGGCCAAGGCGAGCCGGCTCCCTATCGGATGCAAGGTACGGTTACGCTCGGCAATCGAAGCTATGACTGGGCTAGCGGCGGAGAAAGACGCGGTGCGATTCCTTATGGCACGCATAACATTAACATTGGCACCGGTGACATCGGCTCGATTGGACAGCGCATCGGATCAGTCGCGACGGTTGGTGGGCTTGGCGGTGTAATTCCCGATCCGCGTTATCCGAATGTCCCGCGCGAGGGAGTACAGATACATTCTGGCAGCAGCAGCGAACTTGATCGACTTTATACGGAAGGCTGCTTTGCTGTTCCGGCTAACCAGTGGCCCGCATTCAAGAAACAATTATTGGCAGAGGCAGCCGCGCATCCTGAAGGCTTGGCACTTCAAATCAATCGAAATGGTCGAGCTATCATCGCACCGCGTAGCGTATTTGCAGACGCATCGAGAACTCAGCTTGCGGGGCCGTCCCCGACGGGCGCTGCGGGTCCGCGCATCGAAACGTTGCGCACGCGTCCTGTGGCGCCGCCTGACTTGCAAGGCACACTAGCGCCGCCTCAAGTGAAAGCAGAAACGGCTGGGGCAGAAAAAACAGACGAGCAACTTGAGCTTGAGGTACTGGAACGGGCTGAAAAATATTATGGCATTACGCCACCGCCAGGATCGCGGAAATCAACAGACCTCGCGCAGAAAGCTGCGGACATCGTGAAAGCGAGAACCGAATGGGAGATGCGCGGCGGCGATTTTGGTGCTCGTGCGAGAGCCCAACGTCATGTGTTCGCTGGCCATGAGGGAGTCGATCGTAGCGTAATCGATTCTATTGCTGGCGCACGCATGCGGCACCGCGCGATCGGCACCGCAAATATCGACGTTGACGTGAAAGGCGAAGGCCAGAAAAGCGTCACGCAGACCGGTCCGTTCCGCAAGGTACGTCTGTCGCGGGACACGGGAATGTCGAAAGCTGAACACGGACCGTCGGCATCATCCGGTGCGACCGGCGAGAGCCACGATCCGTCATTGGATAGCTGATGCCAATCTCAACCATTCGCGATCTTGTGCAAGTCGATCCTTGGCGATCGAAGTTTTTGCCTGCGAATTTTGACGGCGCCTTGTTCCACGTTGAAGCCGGCTCACGCGAATCAGGCCGTCGAATCGTGACGCATGAATTTCCGAAAAAAGACTTACCTTATTCCGAAGACATGGGACGCAGGGCGATCGAGTTCTCGGTCCGCGGCTATCTTATTCAATACGTGGCCGATGCCAATGCGCTCTACACACGCGACTATACTACGCCGCGCGATGCATTGATTGATCGGCTCGAGCGCGGCGGTTCCGGCACGCTACAGCTACCATTCCAGCGACCGCTCGTCGTCGTCTGCACGCGCTATCGCATGAGCGAGGAAGAGCGGATGGGCGGCTACGTTTCTTTCGACATGACGTTTGTCGAGCTTGGCGCGCCTCCGTTTCAAACAGCGGTCAGCAGTTACGATCAACTTTCGGGAGCATCGCAGGCCTTACGCGACAATATCCTTGCATCACTTACGCCGGAAGCGGTCACGAGACTGACTGCGATCGCCGGGGTCAAGCTCTTCTAATGTTCAGACCAGACGCCAAAGAAGCAGTGCCGATCTGCAATCGCGTGCTGACTTACATGCTTGCACTTGCGCCGACGCGAGGCCGTCCCGGCTCCGACTTACGCACGGCCGTTGGTGATTTCCTCGCGGATGCCGAGTCGCTGATAGCGAACGACCAAGCCGGACCGCCGCTTGATGCAATCTTTGAACTTGCTCGCGTGACCGGGCTGACGCAGCCACAAATCGAATCGGTTCGTCTCGCCGCGGTCGCAGAGACGCCGAAGCTTCTCGGCGCTGTACTGATCCAAAACGCGTTGATTAGATTTTGTCTTGCTTACGAGTGTCGCATCATCGCTGACATGGCTTTCGTGAGCCGGCAAGATGTCGACAACATAAAGAATATCATGATGGCCGCGTTCGAGCCGTCGCAAGAGCTTGCGGCCGACGATATGGATCAGGCGGCATACATGGCCCTGGTCCAGCTACATGCGGCGCTGGCTTTTCATCTCGATCAAACTGCGCGGCCGCTGCCACGGATACTCACATACGCGTTCATGGATGTCCTGCCGACACTCGTGCTTGCCTATCGGCTTTACGCTGATGCCGGTCGAGCCGATGAAGTGCGCGCCGAAAATAAGATCGTTCACCCCGCGTTTGGTCTGCGCGAAGGCAACGCGCTGTCATCCTGATGTTCGTTCAACGCGAATTTGTTGGCGTTAACCGAAATGAGGTCGCGACCGTTTATGCTGCTGGGCAGTATTTCAGCGATTGGGAAACCGTTTGGGTTCAGCACCGCTGGCACGATCCTTACAATTATTTTCGCTTCACCGCGGCTGAGCGTGATCCTGTTCCAGCATTGTGGGATCGGATTCAATTTAAGCCTGGCGATTCGTGCGGTATCTACCTCGCCGATAGGTTGGCGCTCACAGGAATAATCTTGGTTCGGCAGGTTGCTTACGAAGCCAATAGCCATGGTGTCTCTCTGCAGGGCAAAGGTAAAGCTTGGGAATTGACCGGTGATATCCTCCCAGAGGAGGGCGACGGAGGAGGCAATTTTCATGGGGACCTCATTGGCATTGTGGTGCAAGTCCTTAATCCGACTAGCGTTCGTCTTGGAGAGGTCAAGGGCACGATTGATGGTTCGCCATTCAATCCGCCCGACGGCGTCCACTTTCAACAAGGCGAAACGAGATACCAGTTCATTGAACGTCTAGCGCGCACGCGCAACGTCGATGTTGCGAATAATAAGGATGGCGATTTGGTTCTGGTTGGACCGCATGGGCCAGTGAATAGTGCCGTTCTCATTGAAGGTGAAAACATTTTCAGTGCTCAAGTCGTGATCAATGGCGAAGACATGTACAGCTTCGTTATGACGACTGGCCAAACTCGACCTTCTGATTCACAAAACGGAACGGCCGCTACGGAGTTGCGTGCAAAGGCTGTTCCGCCGGGCATCCTGCCAGAATTCCGTCCGTTGCTTGTGCCGATCGAGCATCCCGTCAAGACCCAGCGTGAGGTCGAACTGCGTGCGTACAAAGAAGCGAGATGGAGCGGAGTGCGGATTGACGCCGATATTGTCGTCTACGGATGGCTCGATCCAACGGGCAAGCTGTGGCAGGTCGGCACCGAGGTCACAGTCGATTCGCCGATGGTCCCAATCGATCAAGCATTGTCGATCGAAACGGCGACGTTCACGCAAGATTCGAACAGTGGCACGCGCACGTCGCTGCACTTGATCGAGACCTGGCGCAATAACACATCGGGCGGCCCGGCAACCGATGCGCCGACAGTCAAAGCCGATACGACAGCGAGCGCGGCGCCGCCTGCTGGCACTCCTGCTGATCCATTCCCGGCATTCTTACCAGGCTCCAATTTGGTGTTCTGATGCAGCGACAAACTCCGTTAGACAGTTCGCTCCGCGGTTATCAGGGCGGCGGATGTATCACATGCATCCCGTCGGTCGATGACAGCAAAGGGATTCAAGAAAGCAATGGCTCGCGCGGGATGAAAGGCGAGAACTGGCCGCAAAACGTTGCCCCGCAGAATTACGGTTTCACTTCGGTCATCGCCGACGCGATCAAGAGCGCTGCCAGCGGATCGATCCAGCAAGTCGCCGAAGGCTTCATGAGCTTCATGGGTAGCAACAGAAGTTTCCCTATCTGCAGCATCATGGACGATCGTCGGCATCGGTTGAAGAATCTCGCGCAGGATGCCGCCAAGGGGGCCACGGCGATGTTTGGCCTCAAGGAGTGGGGCCAGCAGTTTTTGAACACTGAGGCCGGCATGTACATGACCGGCAATACTGAAAAGCTAATGAGATTTGCGCTCGTCGACAATCAGAACGGTCAAAAGCAGCAAGGCGGCGGCGCGCAGGGAGGGACAAGAAAATTCCGCGATGTAAAGTCCGGAGTTGAATTCGAGATCGAACTCCTGGCCGATGGCAGCGGTGCCTCGAACGGCGGGGCCGGCGCGGGTGAATCTGGATCTGGCGGTCAGACTGGACAGAAAACGCTGCACAAACAGGACAGCCAGACTTACATCGATGTCACCAAAGACAGAATGGAGCATCGGCGTGGCAACGGCTATATGCACGTCGAGGACAAGAAAGTAACGACCTATTATCAGGACGACACGAAGTCGACGCGCGCTGATGACTCGCACGTCCACATTCATTTTGGTGGCAACAATATTTGGGTAGACAACGGCGGTTGCTGGTCCTCGAAGCCAATTCAGATCAAAGGCTGTACCGATCAGGGCGGCGGCCAGACCGGTACGCAGACCGGAGGTCCCGCGGCGCATTCGGCAAGTGATCCGCTTTCGATCGACAGTACCGGCAACATGTCGATGGCGGTACAGAACCCGATCGCGGTCATGACTGGGCTTGAATACGCCCGTGACGTCGATCAGTCGTGGGATCGTGCGCCGAGGACCGTGCAGCCACTTGGCTTACTGTGCAAGTCGCCGTTGTTTGTCGATACAGATGGATATCTAACGTCGAGCGGCGGCGGCGCTGGTACGGTGCCGGAAGCGCCGAATGATGCTTTCTATTATGCGCGGCATGCTTTGAATTGGTCCGCGCTCGGCGACATGGCAAATCAGAATGCGAATGCCGTTAACATCACCGGCGGTACAATCGATGCAGGCGCATACTAGATGACTGCTGCGATCCAGCATCGGCGAACATCGACCGTAAATAACCCTCCTGCCAATAATTCATTGGCTCAGGGTGAATTTGCGGTAGAGATGGCGAGTGTTCCAGCTAAGCTTTGGTGTGGAGTTCCTACTTCTATCAGCGCAAATGGTTTGATCCAATTAACTCCTGTTCCGGCTGCTCTGACCAAGACTGATGATACAAATGTCACTTTAACACTTGGAGGAACCCCAGCTACTGCGTTGCTTCAAGCAACTTCAATCACGGTTGGTTGGACTGGAACGTTAGCCAATGCTCGATTGGCCAACATGAATGCTAACACTCTTAAGGGAAACAACACCGGAAGCGCGACAGCGCCTATCGATCTCACTGCTGCGCAGGTTAATGCGATGCTGCCGGTGTTCACCGGTACACTCAATGGGCTCGCGCCCTCTTCCGGTGGTGGTTCAACAAATTTTTTGAGGGCCGATGGTACTTGGGCTGCTCCGGCAGGAGGAAGCACGGTTAATACCTATGCTGGTGGTGGTCAACTTACCTATGTCAGCACAACGGCACTCAAGTTCGCTCCATTCAACGGCAGCACAATTATCATCAATGGGGCTGCTTATTCAATTCCATCTGCTGGCATTGCCGGGCTTGGTAATACCAGCGTTTTGATCAACGGTGTATCCGGCAACCTCGCTGCAAACACGCTCTATTACGTCTACTGTTTCAATAACGCAGGCACGCTAACCGCTGACTACTCGACTACAGGGCATTCGACTAGTGCAACCGCAGGCAATGTTGGTACTGAGATTAAGACTGGCGACGATACACGCTCGTTGATCGGTATGATTCGTACAGTTGCTGGCGGTGCGTTCTCCAATGCTGCGGCAACTCCATTTGTATTGAGTTGGTTTAATCGACGTAGAGTAACTTCGCGTATCACAGACACAACGGTTAGAACAACGGCCTCTGCGACGTTTGTAGAGCTTTCTAGCGCGTTCCGCGCGCAGTTTTTGATGTGGGCCGGTGAGATGCCAGATTTGCGATTCACTGGTAATGCCTACGCTAACCCGGCTTCAAATTTTGGTCTTGATCTGCGTATCGATACCGCAACGGTTGGTATCATTAGCGCAGGTACAAGTTCGGCCGCAGTAAATGCAGTACAGATTGGATTGACCGGACACGCAGTCGCACTGGCAGAGGGTTATCACCAAGCCATGGTATACGGTCTTTGTCAGGGCGGCGCGACGTTAGGTATAAATGATAATACTACATTCTCTGGCTTCGGCCAAGGTTTGCTTGAGGCTACGGTGTTTGGATGACATAACGGGGTAATATCATGACCGCGACAATCAAAATCAGGCGTCGTGTTGGGTCAGCCGGTGTTCCTGCGTCGCTCGCTGAAGGTGAACTCGCATTCCAAGATCCTGGTGGTGGGCCTGCGAGTTTGTATGTTGGTACAACCCCGACGGCGGTTTTGACGGTTGTCAGTGCCGCTCGACAAGTTGAGATTGCTGGGGCACAAACAATTACAGGCACAAAAACTATTGCTGTTGGTGCGCTCAAGATCACAGGTGGTGCAAACACAAATATTCTGACTACGGATGGAGCGGGCAATCTTAGCTGGTCGGCCGCTCCTGGCGGAGGCATCACAGCCGTTTCTCATGACACCACATTGACCGGCGACGGCAATGCAACCCCGCTCAGTGTCGTTAAGCTCGCAACCGCACGAACGATTGGCCTTTCAGCAACCGGCGGCACCACGATCACTGCTACGGCAGCGAGCTTCGATGGAAGCGCTAACGTCACGATCAGCGGATTCGAAGTCACGGGGCTCGACGGTGGCACGTATTAAGGAAATTCCGATCTTCGAAAGCAATCCCAAAGAGTCGGAAGACAATCCGACTTATGTCGTATCTCGGCAAATAGGTACGATCGTAGAAGAGTTGCCCGATGAGCCTAAAGAAGAAATACCTCGATACGTTGCTTCGCAAGAAGACAAAGCAATCTGACGTCGAACTGGAAGCTACCATCGTAAGCCATCCCAATGGCTTGATTGTCGTGCAATTGACCCAACCATTGCAGAGCATTTTTCTTAGCGCGGAAGAAGCTTGCGCAATCGCCAAGGCGCTCTTGTTGGAGGCAAGGCGAGTCAGAGTAAGGAGAGTGAACGGTGCCTGATATCCGGTTAGTGCAGAACACTAACTTCCTTTTTCCTTACGCGAAGTCGAACGTCACTGTTGACTGGTTGCTTTTGGATGACGGTTCGCTCGACGAGACACAGGCGCTCGCGACCGCGGTGATCGTAGCGCTCGGGACCGATGCGCTCGCCGATCTGACTGATATCCTTCCGGATCCGGATTCGACTGATCGTCGTGGATGGTGGGGAAATCTTGATGCCGAGGAAATCTGGGGCGGCTGGGATATCGGTTGCAAGCTGTGGCTGCTCACGCGGGCGAAGATTGTTGGCCCGGAGGCCTGGGAAGGCGCGACCGTGACCAGGGTCGAGCAATACATCCGCGACGCGATTCAGCCGTTCATCGATCGCCGTATCGGTTCAAAGATGTGGGTACAGGCCTCGCGCGTTGGTCGCGAGCAGATCAACGCCGTTGTGCGACTTTATCGCGGGCCGCAACTCGAGATCGAACTGCAATATCAAATCCTCTGGACGGACATCGTCGCGACTGGGAGCGCCTGGAACGTTGGCATCCTCCCGAATCCTGAAGGCGCATCGCAGCCTTTCCTTTAAGCCGATGAAATTATGTCTACGTTGCAAAATCGAAAAATCGGTTGAAGCTTTTGGCAATAACCGAAATCGCAGGGATGGGCTGAGTTGTTATTGTAGGTTGTGTGCAAATGAATTGACGCGAGAATGGCAGCACAAAAATAGGGAGCATTGCCGAACTGTTGCTCAGCAGTGGACGCGAGCAAATCCAGAAAAAAGACGCGCGATTCATCGTCGTCAAGACGCAAAGCCAGAGCGAAAAAAACAGCGCGGAGATTACAAGGCGCGGCAGCGGAGATACCGGGAAAACAATTTAGAGAAAGTGCGGACGCGTCGCTGTTATCACGAAGCAACGCGACGTCTTGATCCGAGTCAGCGAGCGTTGGATTCAATACGTCGTCGGCTACGACACATAATGAACGGCAAATCGAGAGGCGTGATGGTAATTCTCGGTTACAGCGGGGATGAATTACGCGCGCATCTTGAGCGGCTATTCAAGCCTGGAATGACGTGGGCAAACTATGGCCACGTCGGTGAGCGCTGGCACATTGATCATGTGCGTCCGGTTTCGTCCTTCGTCTTTCCAGATCAACTTGCGGAATGTTTCGCACTCTCAAATCTCCAACCACTTTGGGCGAGAGATAATCTTGCTAAATCTTGGAGGACCTAGCCATTCCGTGGTCGACGCCAAGTTTAAAAACGGTCCGCGGGCTCGTGCGCGACGCCATTCGTGGCAATTTGCCAGGCGCCGATGCGAGCATCCCGAACAGCGTGCTCCGCGTCATGTCCGATGCGATGGGCGCGCTGTGCCATCTCACGCTTCAATTTATCGACTGGCTGGCGCTGCAATTGCTTCCGGATACCGCTGAACATGAATGGTTGGATCGGCACGGCAATATCTGGCTAACGAATTCCGACGGCACGACAGGCCGTAAGTTAGCAACGCTAGCGGTCGGTGTCGCGGACTTTCAAGTAACTGCGCCTAGTGTCGTAATTCCGATGGGAACACAACTCACGTCGAACAACGGTACTGGCTATGAGACGACGCAGCTTGTCGTCGCAACTGGGCCAAATGTTCCGATTCCAGTTCCCATTCGCGCGCTCGATCCTGGCAGCGCCGGCAATCAAGACCCTGGAAGCTTTTTGACAGTGGACACGTCGGCGGTTCCGGAGCTTGTAGGAAACGCTGTTGTCGAAAGCCTTGATGGCGGCACGGATGAAGAGACGGATGACGAACTCCGCTTTCGCGTGCTGCAGCGCATTCGACAGCCACCTCAAGGCGGAGCGGCACACGATTATGTTGTGTGGGCTTTGGCGGTGCCGGGCTGCACGCGCGCCTGGGTCTCGCCGCTCGAGATGGGAATTGGCACCATCACGGTTCGCGTGCTTTTCGACGATCTTCGCGCCGATGACGATGGCTGGCCGCAACTCGCTGATCTTGAGGCAGTAACGAACTACATCGACACTGTTCGTCCAGTCGCGGTCAAAGATTTTTGGGTTCTAGCTCCCGTCAAGCAGCGCGTTGACGTTATCATCAAGTTGATCGATCCGGACACTACCGAGATACGTGCGGCGGTCGAAGCCAGCATCAAGGACATGTTTTTCACGCTCGCGCAGCCTGGGCAAACTATCTTTGCTGCTTGGAAAGTTCAGGCGATCATGAACACCGCCAATGTGAGGTCGGTTGAGTTGCTCGATTATCATGATGACATGATGGCATCGCCTGGCCATATGGCGGTGCTTGGGGACATCGTTTATGGCTAGTTTTCCTCACAACTGGGACAAGTATGTTCGGAGATCTGGCACAGATTATGCGGAGCAATTCTTAAAATTGTTACCTACTGGTCAGGCATGGCCAAAAGCGCCTGGCTCCATCCTTCAGCGAGTTTGTTACGGGCTTGCAGATTATTTTGGGTTTGTAGATAGACGCGCAGGAGATCTGCTCGAGCGTGAGAGCGATCCACGCTTCACGATCGAACTCTTACCGGATTGGGAGCGAGCTTGGGGCCTTCCTGATCCGTGTTTTCCGTCAGCGACAACGATTGGTGAGCGTCAGAAGATGCTTGTCATGTTCATGACTTGGCTGGGCGGACAATCGCGCGCCTATTTCAAAAAGGTTGCCGCGTTTGTTGGCTATACAATCGAGATTAAAGAGTTTGCACCTTTTATGTGTGGTATTTCTCGCGTCGGAGATACTCGTACGCCGCCGCCTGATTCGCCGATCGAAGACCAGAATTTCCGTTGGTACATCGGACCGCCAGAACAACGTTTCTATTGGGAAGTCAGCGTTGGGCAAGTTGGCCTGATTTGGTTTCGCGCTTCGGCAGGTCAAGCCGGCGTTGATCCTCATTTGAAGATTAGTGTGCCGACAGAATTGATCTGTCTGCTCAATCGCTGGAAACCAGCCCACACTTACATCGTCCCGGACTTCAGCAAACTTGCCTTTGGCGGACCAATGCAGGGCACACCCTAACTAAAAAGGAGAGGGATTGTGAAATACGTTCAACCCTACGGAATCTCTGATCCTAACGCATCTTATATCAACGGCGATCCCTCCATTGCGCGTCAAGGTTCGATTCCGCCGGCAGCGGCGTTTGAGAACCCGATGCGTGAACTTGTACACATCATTACGGACAGCAACCTCGTTCCGAGTGACACCGATCTTGAGCAGTGTGCCAAAGGCATGCGCTCGCAGTTCATGAATTATTGCATAGACACTGGGTCAGTTAACACGCTGTCGGTCGCGCTCTCTCCTCCGATTGGGGCCTATACCTTTGGCCTTCCCCTGCGTGTCAGAGTTGCCAACACCAACACCGGATCGACAACGATCGATGCCGGCGCTGGGCGCGTGCCGGTCAAGAAGCCAAATGGTTCTGAATTGCAAGCAGGTGATCTTCCTGCGTTTGGTCTCGCTGAATTAGTCTATGACGGCACCGTCTTCCAAATGATCAATTTTACCGGTGCTGCTCCCAGCGGCCCGCCTCAAACTTTTTTGTACAACATTCCGTATTGCGTTGATTCATCTACAACGCGAAATTTGGTCATTGCCAACTTCTCGCCAGCCATAACGTCGCTCGCTGCTGGCACGATCTTCATGGTGAAGATTGCCAATACCAGCAACGGGATCACTGCGAATATCAACGTGAATGGTCTCGGCAACAAGCCAATTTTTGCTCAAGGCTGCAACACGAATTGGCCGTTGCTTCCCGGAGACATGCAGGTCGGTGATGTTCTGGTTTTCACTTATGATGGAACGCGATTTTGGGTCTATGCGAATAATGCCATCAACGAGAGCGTCACAGTTAACGTATCGACCGTTGCTCAAATCAAGGATCTGTTTAGCGCGCTTGGTCGTAAAAGAATTTCAACATCGGGCAGCTTAACGATACTCCTGGCGACAGGCGTCTATTCGGGTCTGACAACTACGGGGCTATATGGCACCAATGTCATTTTGACTTATCATCCAGAGGCCGATCGGATTACGCTTCAAGGTACAATGAAATCTGGTCAGGTTCCCCCGCCCAATGGCGGAGTATTTCAACGCAGCGGTCCTGATCCAGCATCGATAGCAAATGATTCTGCCTACAACATTCAGATGTTGCGCGCGAGATATGGCACAGAGATTCGAGTTGATGGCACATCCGGCGCGTGTGGCATTAAGCACATCGGCCCAGGGGCGATCAATCTCACAAACCTTTTGGTCACTGGTCCTAATTACACGGTTACAGGACAAGCCGGATTTGCTGCTGAAGGAAGTATGACGTGCACTGGTTGTAGCGCTTGGGGATTAGGCGATGTTGGCTTTGGCGTCTATATGAACGCTAGTTTCAATGCGTACAATTGTCATTCTTGTGGCAACATGACGCGTGGGTTTGGCATCACTGGGGGGAATGCGTATTTTGCGGGTGGAAGCGCCTCGGGGAATGCTACAAATGGGCTCGAAGTGACAGGAGGGGGCACAGCCGGTACACAAGCCTCCGATTTTGTAAGCTTATCCGCAGGTTTTCAAACGGTTTGTAACGGAAGCTGCGGAGTCAGCGCTCAAACTGGTTATGCTCTTTTAGCTTACGCGACGGCAGTATCCAATGGGGTATTAGATTGCTATGCGTTTAATGCTGGCACGATTGGTTCATTGTATTCGAGCATTGGTTCTGTATCGCCGGATTGGAACAGTGAAGGCAATCTGAATTCAATCGCCGTGTGGTACATATAGAGGAGAGTGAAGTCATGTCGGCGCAAACTGTTCAAGTATTCATCCGTTCGGTCGAAGCTGGTATCGCTAACCCAATTGTCATCGCCAGTTATCCTGCAAGTCGTCCGGTTGCAAGCGATACTCATGGCCCTGGCATGTCGGTCTATACGTTGCCGATGAGTGCGATCAAACAACCTACACCTGGTGGTGGGTTTCCTAATTTACCGACGCTGGTTGACAACTGGCAAACCATGACATCGGCGGTGACGATGGGCGCAATGCGTATTTCAGAAGCATTCGCGCTTCCGGAGCAGATCACGAGCCTTCACCACACTCTTGAATGTATGCAGAAATACGGTGCTGACCCCTCGCACTGGCCTGCAGATGCGCAACAACGCAAAAACGAGTTTGATGAGAAATGGAAGTATGTCGAGGCGGTGAATGA
>Ga0066903_100000162_pt1 | contig 34448 bp, 30 predicted proteins | sample PanSoiMetaGPlot1_FD_67491 | JGI IMG/M metagenome (GOLD analysis project Ga0066903, IMG submission 67491) | Tropical forest soil microbial communities from Panama analyzed to predict greenhouse gas emissions - Panama Soil - Plot 1 (version 2) | ecosystem: Environmental > Terrestrial > Soil >... | reverse complement strand
TCGGCGATCCCATCACGCGCGCGAGCGGATGCGCATCGGGCTTCATCGTCCACAGCTGGGTACCAGTGGCGGCGTCAAGGCCGTAGACGTTGCCGCGCAGATCGCCGAAGAACGCAGCGTCGCGCGCGCCGGCGCCCGAGCCAAGGCGCGCGATGGTCACGGCCGAGCGGACGCCGCCGGCCGCGCGGAAGAACCAGTGGATGCAGCCCGATTCGGCGTCGAGCGCGTAGACCAGGCCGCTCTGTCCGCCGACGTAAATGCGTCCCCCGACAATCGTCGGCTGCGCGTTGGCGTCGAGGTCGCCCGGAAACCCGAAGGCCCATTTCACCTTGAGCCGTGGCACGTTCGCGCTCGTCAGTGCGGTGTCGGCCTGGAAGCGCGTGTTCGCGGTGTTGTCGCCCCAGGCATTCCACAGCGGTGCCTTCAGCAGATCGGCGGTAGCGGTCGCTCGCCCGGACCCGCACATTGCCTGAGCGCGAGGTGTGACCGGCACGTCGGTGACGAGCGTCTTTCCGGTCACGAACTGAGCGACCGCGCGACGTTCGGCGCCGACGAGGCGGCTCGCCATCGAGATCATCGCGCCGCTTTCCATCGCGGCGAGCACACGATCGGCGGTCATCGTCTGCAGCGCGTCGCGGGCCGGCGCGCGATCGACACCCGCGTCGTGGCAACCCGCACAGTTTTGTCGATACAGATCGGCGCCGTCCTGGGCGGCGGCCGCCGAAGGCAGAAGCAAGAAAAGAAAGAAAAGGTAAGAACCCATGCCGCCGTACATCGATCGGGTCATATGGTCTATCCTTCGATGCAACCCTCCCGGGCGTCGTGATTATGGCACCGAGACAGGACGCCGGGACACCCGCGTTGTGAACGCCAGGCTGCGTCGTTAATGGTGGATGAGGAGCTGGCCGCCTGGCCAGCGGAGCGTAGGAGATTGCAGTGGCTGACACACGCGAAGTGGTCGTCGAAGTTGAAGCCGGCGTCGGCAGTGAGCAAGCGGCTTCCGACCTGCGGAGCCGCCTGCGCGAGGCGCTGAGTCAGGGGTATCAGTGCGTGCTGGTCAGCATCGGCCAGCTTGCCTACGTCGACAGCGTCCTGCTCGGCGCCGTCGTGCAGGCCCACCTCTCGGCCACGCGCGCCGGGGCGCACGTTCAGGTGACGCATGCGTCGAAACGATTCCGCGAGCTGCTCGCCGTGACCAAGCTCGATCGCGTGCTCGACATCGCCGACGACGAGTCCCGCCGGACCTGAGTGGCTGTTCGACCGCCGACCGCCGAACCTGAAGGTTCGGCCTACGTACCGTTCGAGCGCCGAACCTGAAGGTCCGGCCTACCCACCGAGCCCCGAGCCCCCGAGTTCCGATCCCTGCTAGCATTCAGCCCGCAACGGAGACATTCATGGACTATCTGTTCCTGCTGGGCCGGATCCTCTATGGCGGGTTCTTCGTCAACGCCGGCATCAACCACTTCCGCAACCTCGGCATGTTCGCGCAGTTCACGGCGATGAAGGGCGTGCCGGCCGCGAAGGGCGCCGTGGCGTTTTCGGGCCTGCTCATTCTCGTCGGCGGCGCGTGCGTCATCCTCGGATGCGCGCCCGTCTGGTTCGGCGTCCTGTGCATCGAGTTGTTCCTCGTACCCGTGACGTTGATGATGCACAACTTCTGGATGGAGAAAGACCCGATGGGGCGCATCAACCAGCGCGTGAACTTCGAGAAGAACGTCGCGCTCGCTGGCGCCGCGCTCATGCTGCTCGCCATTCCGCAGCCGTGGTCGCTCAGCCTGACCTGGTAGCGGCGAGCGGGTCGCGTGCTCTCGTATCAGCCCGCGCGTGAGCTGGCGCATCTCGTGCGCACCGGGCAGCTCTCTGCGCGTGAGGTCATGGCCGCGCATCTTGATCGCATCGCGCGGTTCAACCCGATCCTCAACGCGATCGTCTCGAAGCTCGACGACGAGCGATGCCTGGCGCTGGCCGATGAGGCCGATCGCGTCCTGCGGCGCGGCGCCGACGTGGGACCGCTGCACGGGTTGCCGTTTGCCTTCAAGGATCTCGAACCGGCCGTCGGCTTTCCCGCGACCAGCGGCTCGCCCATCTTCCGCGGTTTCCAGCCCGGAGAGGACAGCGCCCTGGTCACCCGGCTTCGCAGCGCGGGCGTCGTCGCCATCGGCAAGACCAACGTTCCCGAATTCGGCATGGGGTCGCACACCTACAATCGCGTGTTCGGCACCACGCGCAATCCGTACGATCTCACGAGGACGGCCGGCGGTTCGAGCGGAGGCGCCGGCGCGGCGCTCGCCGCCGGCCTCCTTCCGCTGGCCGACGGCAGCGATCTTGGCGGGTCGCTGCGCAATCCGGCGAACTTCAACAACATCGTCGCGCTGCGTCCGACGGTGGGGATGGTGCCCGCCGATCCGCCGCCTGCGCCGCTGCCCGAGTTGTCCGTCAAAGGACCGATGGCGCGTTCGGTTGACGACCTCGCGCTGCTGTTCGAGGTGATGTCCGGTCGCACGATCGGCGCGCTCGAGCGCGACATGACCGGCACGCGTGTGGCGTGGTCGGTCGATCTCGGAGTGCTGCCGGTGGATCGCGATGTGCGCACGGTGCTCGAGGCCAGCCGGCACGTGCTGGAGGACATCGGATGCGTCGTGTGCGACGACCGTCCCGATCTGTCCGCCGCCGATGATGTGTTCTTGACGATCCGCCGGCGGCGTACGTGGCTGACCTTCGGCGACCTGCTGGTCCGCCATCGTGACGAGATGAAACCAGAAGCGATCGAAGAGATCGAGATGGGCGGGTCGATCAGCGACAACGCGCTCGCGGCGGCTATCGCCGAGCATGACCGGTTGAAGCAGCAGGTCGCCGCCTTCTTCGAGCGCTACGACTACCTCGCCTGCGCCGTCAATCAGGTGCCGCCGTTCGATGCCGATCTTGACTGGCCGCACTCCATCGACGGTATGGCCATGGACCACTACGTGTCGTGGATGAAGTCGGCGTATTGGATCAGTGCGACGACGAGTCCCTCCGTGTCTGTGCCTGCGGGATTCACGCACGACGGCCTGCCCGTCGGGCTTCAGCTGGTGGCGGCGCCCGGCCGCGACGTCGAGCTGCTCCGGCTCGCGCACGCGTTCGAGCAGGCCACCGGGTTCGGCCGCATCAGGCCGCCGCTCGCGGGCGATCGCTGACGGTAAACGGCGAACGCACAGGGCCGGTATTACAGCAGGCCATGCGAGCGTTCGTCATTCCACCCGCACCCAAGGGCGTCGACGACCTGCGGCTCGTGGAACGACCCGAGCCCACGCCTCGGGCCGGGCAGGTCGTCGTCCGCATCCGCGCCGCTTCGCTCAATTACCGCGATCAGGCGGTGATCACCGGGACGTATCCCGGACCGACAGTCGCCACGGATCTGATTCCGCTGTCCGACGGAGCCGGCGAGGTGACGGCAGTCGGCGACGGCGTCACGCGGGTGAGAGTCGGCGACCGCGTGGCCGCCACGTTCGGACAGACGCCGCCTCGCGGGGGCCCGTTCGGGCCTCAGGCGCCGCTCGGGTCGCCGCTCGACGGGATGCTGGCCGACGCGATCGCGCTGTACGAAGATGGCCTGGTCGTCGTGCCGGCGGGGCTGTCGTTCGAGGAAGCGGCGTGCCTGCCGTGCGCCGCGGTCACCGCGTGGAACGCACTGATGGCGACGGGCAAACCGATCATCGCCGGGCAGACGGTACTGGCGCTCGGCACGGGCGGCGTGTCCACCTTCGCGCTGCAATTTGCGAGGGCGGCTGGCGCCCGCGTGCTCGTCACCTCGTCGAGCGACGAGAAGATCGCGCGCATGAAGGCCCTCGGGGCCTCCGACGGCATCAACTACACGCGCACACCCGACTGGGACAAGGAGGCGCTCAGGCTGACCGACGGCCGAGGCGTCGACTGCGTGATCGAGACCGGCGGCGCGGGGACCCTGGGGCGTTCGTTCCAGGCGGTTGCGGCCGGCGGCAAGGTGTGTCTCATCGGCGTCCTGACCGGTCGCGACGGGGCGAACAATCCCTATGTGCTGATGCGAAAGCGCAGTAATCTGCACGGCATCTGGGTGGGCGACCGCGAGATGTTCGAGCAGATGAACCGCGCGATCGAGGTCAATGACATCAGGCCGCTCGTCGATCGCGTGTTCGGGTTCGAGGACGCGCCGGCCGCGTTTCGCCTGCACATCTCCGGCGGGTTCATCGGCAAGGTCGTGATCAAGATGTAGGCCGGGCCTTCAGGCCCGGCGCGCAGGCGGACCTCAAGGTCCGCCCTACGTACGGGGAGGTCACGTGGTCCGCTACGCGGGTATTTCGACGGCACTGCTGCTCGTTGTTGTCGCGGCGCTCGTCCGAGCGCAGGAAGAGGCGATGCCGGTGTTTCACGAGCCGCACCATCGCCAGGTGTTTCACGCGGGGCCGACGCGCATTCTCGACGGCCGCATCCCGCCGGGCGATATCTCGCTCTATCACACGCACGACCATCCGATTCTGTACGTCACGTTCAGCTCGTCGCAAACCAAGACCGAGACGCTCGGCCAGGAAAACGCGACGCCACCAGCGGGTCGCGGAGGCGGCCGGGGCCGCGGTCCGCTTCCCCCGCCGCCGGGCATTTCGGGCCTCCGCATGAACAGTACGACAAGCTACGTGGAGCGGCCCATCACGCACCGCATCGCCAACATGGGCGAGCGGATGTTCCTGTTCATGGCCGTCGTCAACGAATCGGCCGGCAACGACAGCCAGTCGGTCAGCGAGGCAGGGTTTACCGGCGAGCCCGAGGTGACGAACAAGTGGTTCCGCGCGTACCGCACCGTGCTGGCGCCGGGCGAGAGCACGCCCAAGCACAAGCACACGATGCCGGCGGTGCTGATTCAGACGACCGAGGGCACGGCGGTCGCGTCCGGCGGGATCAAGTGGGAGCTCGACGAGCCGACGCGGTGGGCCTGGTTCGAAGCGGGCGACGCGCACGACATCAAGAACCTCGGATCGCGCCCTCTCGAGATCGTCGAAATTGAAGTGAGACGGTGACCCTTGCAGGATTGCAGAATTGCAGGACTGCAGAACGGCCAGTTCCGGATTGGCCATTGCTTCATCGACAGTCCTGCCATCCTGTCATCCTGCCCTTTACTGTTTGGTGGCTCCGTCCCAGTGTTCATCCGCCTTGGCGTTGACGAACCGCCACATGTCGAACCAGGTGGACGTATAGCTCTTTGACGGGTCTTTCGGCTCCTTGTACTCGCGCGAAATCGCGACCATGACGAGGTCGCCGTCCGCAATCACCGCGACGACAGGGGTCATCAGCTTGTCGCAGGTTGCCGTCTTGGGGCGCGTCCCGAAGAACTTGACCACGTTGGCGCGCCCGGAGGAGACGTTCGGGTTGTGCTGCAGGTAGCGTTCGGTGAGCCACTTGTCGGCTTCATCCCAGTGATTGCACTGCAGCAGATCTTTCATGATGTGAAGCGTCGCCTGCTTGTTGGCGTTGAGCTTCGGATCCTTGTCGGTGAACAGCGATTCCGGGTTGGCGACGCCTTTGACCGGTTCCTGCGCGGCGAGCGGCGCGGCGGCGAGGCACGCGGCGAACACGAACAGCGAAGTATGTAGTCTCATGGCGGATATGTTAGACAGCGAGGACCGCGTGTCAACGACGATTCGCATCGAGCGGGCGACGGCGGCCGACGTGCCGCTCATCATCGCGCTCATCCGTGAGCTCGCCGAGTACGAGCATCTGGCTCCTCAGATGAGCGCGACCGAAGACGTGCTGCGGGCCTCGCTCTTCGGCCCGCGCCCGGCGGCCGAAGTGCTGATCGCGTACGCGAACGACGAGCCGGCCGGCATGGCGATCTTCTTCCAGAACTTCTCGTCGTTCCTGGGCGTTGCCGGCCTGTACCTGGAGGACCTGTTCGTCCGTCCAGTGTGGCGCCGACACGGCATCGGACGGCTGCTCCTCAAGGAGCTGGCAAAGATCGCCGTGGCCCGCGGCTGCGGCCGCGTCGAGTGGGCCGTCCTCGACTGGAACGAGCCGGCGATCAGGTTCTACAAGACGCTCGGGGCGCGGGCGATGGACGAGTGGACCGTGTTCCGGCTCACCGGCGAACCGATGCGGCGGCTGGCTACAGCGCCGTGACCGCCTCGAGCACGGCGTCAGCGTGGCCGTCCACCTTGACGTTGTCCCAGCGCTTCGCCACCTTGCCGTCCGGACCGATGACGTAGGTCGTGCGCGCGATACCCATGTACTCGCGGCCGTAGCGCGACTTCTTCTGCCACACGCCGTACTTCTCCGCGATGCCGTGATCGGCGTCAGCGAGGAGCGGAAACGTCAGGTCGTGCTTGTCCGCGAAGCGTGCCTTGCTCTTCTCGTCGAGAATGCTGACACCCAGCACAGCCGCCTTGCTCGGCTTGAACTTCGGCAGCCGGTCGCGGAAGTCGCACGCTTCCTTGGTGCAGCCCGGCGTGTCGTCCTTGGGATAGAAGTAGAGCACGACGGGACGGCCTTCGTAGTCGGACAGTTTGTGCGTCCGGCCGAGTTGATCGGTCAGCGTGAAGGCGGGCGCTTTCTTTCCTGGTTCGATGAGCGGCATACGGCGGTATTCTTCCACACATGCGGACCGCGCTGGTCGTCACGATCATCGGCGAAGATCGGCCCGGCATCGTCGAGCGCGTGTCGGAGCTGGTGCTCGGCGCCGACGCCAACTGGGAAGAGAGCCGCATGGCGCGGCTGGCCGGCAAGTTCGCCGGCATCCTGCGCGTGAACGTCGGCGCGGCCGGCGCGCCCGCGCTCGCCGCCGCGCTGGAGGGCCTCGAGGCGCACGGCCTGAAGGTGATCGTCGAGCGCAGCGGCGCCGACGTTCAGCCGGCGTTCAGAACCGTCGTGCTCGAAATCATCGGCAACGATCGGCCGGGCATCGTGCGCGACATCGCGCGGCTGCTGGCCGGGCGCGGCGTGAACATCGAGGAACTCGACACGGAGCTGATGAGCGCCCCCGACACGGGCGATACGCTGTTCCAGGCGCGCGCCCGCCTCCGCACGCCGCCGGAGGTGTTGCTCGACGATCTGCAGCGGCTGCTCGAGTCGCTGGCCGCCGACTTGATGGTCGACCTCGCGCTCGAGAACGCCGTTTAGAAGTCGTTTCGAATCACCTTGCCGCCCTTCATGACGAACTTCACGCGCTGCATCTCGGTGATGTCGGCGAGCGGGTCGCCCGACACGGCGACGAGGTCCGCGTACTTCCCTTTCTGAATCGATCCGATCTGATCCTGCCAGCCGAGCGCTTCGGCGTTGACGGTCGTCGCACCCTGTAAGGCGCGGGCGGGCGTCAGGCCGGTGCGCTTGACGAGCGCCACCAGGTCGAGCGCCTGCGTGCCGTGCGCGTAGGTGGATCCATCGACGCCGCTGCCGACCATGATCTTCATCCCCTTGGTCGCGGCCGCCGTGCGCACCGCCTGTTCGAAGATCGGGATCATCCGGAACTTCCCGCCCGTGTTCTTCGCGTCGTTGTCGTCCATGTAGGGTTCGACGTAGCGCTGCAGCGTGGGATCGTAGAAGAGCTTCTTTGCGACAATTTCCTCGGCCTGCGCCGGCGTGAGGCCGTACGCGTGCTCGATCGTGTCGCAGCCGGCGGTAATCGCGAACTGCAGGCCGTCGCCGCCGAACACGTGGCATCCCGCCTTGCGCGCGAGCTTGTGGGTTTCGTCGATGAGCGCCTGGAGCACCGGCTGGGGATAGGTGGTGACGTACTCGGCCTGTCCGGTCTTCGAGAACGAGTAGGCGCCGCCGGGGAACAACTTGATCCAGTCGGCGCCGCGCTTGACCTGCTCGCGGACCGCCGCGCGCGCCTCGTCGACGGATCGCACGACCGTGCTGGCCAGCGGGTTCGCCGGCGTCGTCGCGGGCCCGGCGCCCCACACGATGCCGAGCGTCGACACCTGGTAGCGCGGGCCGTCGATGCGCCCCTGCCTGATCGCGTCGCGCACGTCGACGTCGGCATAGCCGTTGCCGTGCGAGCTCATGTCGCGCGCCGCCGTGAAGCCGGCGCGCAGATCGGCCGTGACGTTCTGCACGGCGATGAGCATGGCCGTTTCCGCGGTCATCTTCGGCCCGCGGTTGTTGAACATGTGCGTGTGCGCGTCGATGAGCCCCGGGAGAACCGTCGCCTTGCTGAGATCGATGATCGGGGCGCCCGCCGGAATCTTGACCTGGCCGTCCGCGCCGACCTCCGCGATCCGCTCGCCGTCGAGGACGATGACCTGTTTGGCCGCCATCGTGCCGTTCACGCTGTCGAACAGCCGTCCCGCGCGAATGACGACGGTGCGTGGCGCAGGCGGGCACGTGAAGATGCCGCCGTCGGCAACGCAGGGCATCGGTCCGGCCCCACGCCACGGCGCTGGTGGAAGGGCGGGGCCTTGCGCGGCGAGCGTGGCCGCGAGCACCAGGATGAATGCTGCCGGGAACGCGAAAGAAGCCCGCATCGTGTCTCCTCCGGATTGAACGAACAGAGCGCGGAGAAGTATAGACGGATGCGCGGGAAGGGAAGGCCTGATTAGTTGGTGGGGAGGAACTCGATCGCCACGGCCACCTTTTCGCCTGCCGTTGTGCCCGGGCGCCACGTGACGAACACGTGCATTGGATCCCTGATGGTGCCACAGGCGACGGCGCCGGTGAGATCGTCCCGATACGAGATGAAGTCGACATCCGCCATGCGAAGCGCCCTGAGCGGCGTCAGCTCGGCAGCCTGCGTGACCTGAAACACGACGCTTCGCGCGCTGCAGTCGATGCGGGCGAGGAATCCTTCGAGCCGCTCCTCGCCAGGCTGCAGGGCGCGGTAGTTCGGGATGAACCGGCGCCGACCGTTGTCGCCTGTAGGTCCCATTTCGATTCGAGCGGACGGGACCGGCACCGGCCGGGGCGGCGCAGTGGCTGCGGCTGCGGCGGCGCTCGCCGCCTGCGTGCGTCTCGTCTCGGTCTGGACGACCCATATCATGATGCGCCTCGCTTGATCGCGCACGTCCTGCGGATAGGAAGGCGTCATGAACGGGCCCAGCAGGGTGCGGGCCGCGGCGAAATCGCCTGCGCGAACCAGGAGCTCCGCTTCGATGAATGCGTACTCGGTACGACCTGGCGCAAGTGCCTTCGCGCGAGCGATCGTCGCTCGCGCGTCGTCGATTGACGCCGTGTCGTCGAGCAGGGCGAGCGCAGCGAGCTGGGCGAGCACGTGGGGGATGTCGCCACGCTGCTGGCGCACGTGTTCGAGTTGTCGACGGGCCCGCGCGGCGACGGTGCCGTCCGATGTCACCGAACGGCCCTCGCTCAGGTCTGCCAGCGCGGAGCCGGCAAGATACGTGACGAACCAGTCGCCGGCCTGGGGCAGATCGAGCAGCCGCTTGAGGGCCACGTCGGTTTGTCGCGTCTGGATCTCGTACAGCGCGCGGGTGGCATTCAGCTGCGGACTGGTTGCGTCGGCCCTGGATGCTGCGGCCAACCGCGCATCCGCCTCTTCGAAGCGGCGGCCCTGAATCAGAAGCCCGGCGAGGAATGACTCCGCGTCGACGGGCGAGACCGGAACGACCGGAGCCGAGGTCGGGAGGACACGTTCGGCAAGATTGATGTAGAGCGTCCTGAAGGCCGTGCGCGCGAGGTACTCGAGAAACTCATTCTCCGTGCGCGTGGTTCCAAGCGTCTCGTCCCAGGCCTGCACATCCGGCATGCCGTTCTGCACCCGCCCGAGATAAGCGGCCAGCTCCTTCGTGCGAGGGTGATCGCCGTTGAGGAGCATGTGCGTCAGCGCCCACGCCTCTGCGTAGAACACGCCGGCGCGTGTCGACTCGTTGTAGAGCACCGAACTGTGGTCGACCGTCAGCAGCGTCGACAGCGGGTACCGCTGGACGTTCTTCAGCATCCGGAGGTGTTCGACAATCACGTCCCCGAGATATGCCGTCCGTCCGCCGACGAGCCTGAAAGTGCTGTAGTACTCGGCGAGCCCCTCACCGAACCAGACCGGCACGTTCCGCATGCCGTTCGACATGACCTGGTGCGCGTACTCGTGAAAGATGACGCGATCGGTCACGTCGCTGCCGCTCTCCATGGCGATGAAGTCAACGGACCGTCCCGGGGCGTAGTACCCGCGAACGCCTTCGCGGGGCTTGCCCTGATAGGTCGGTTTGAACGGCGTGAACGCCTTCTCATTAGGGAAGACGATGACGACGGTCGGCACCGCGGAGCGCGCGGCGCTGTCGGAAAGGACCTGACGCATCGTGTCGCGGAACCCCTCGAACTTGGTCGCGACATCGCGCAGCTCACGCGCGCTGACGTCGCCGACCACGATCAGGTTCGGTGTGTCGAGGCGTTTCCAGTCTGCCGCGCTTGGCGCGGCTGCGCCGAGGGACAGGAATGAAGCCAGCGCGACAACACGGTAACGGGACGGGCAAACACTCATCGGGAAATGCCCGAAATGACGTTCGACACGCGCACAGGTATAACGCCGTGCAAGGGGATGTCCCACACCACCAATTCCGAATTCCCTGCCCTTATCGCTCCCCGAGCAGCGTCGTCCAGTTCAGGATGACCGTGAACGGCACCTCCGCGGCCATTTCGGCGCCGCCGCTCACCGGAAGGCCGACGAGAAACCGCTCACCGTCCGGCGCAGCGCTGTAGCTGGAGGTCAGCGCGAACAGTCGCTTGGGCTCGCCGGCACGGAACACCGGCGTCGCGGAGACATCGACGGCCATCAGGGAGCGATCGCTCCCGACGTAGAACAATTCCTTGCCGTCGCCGCGCCACAGGGGCGACGAGCCTCCGCCTCGCGAGACGAGCCACTTGCCGCCGGACGAGGCGGGAAACGGCCGGACGTAGATTTCAGGCGCGCCCGTCTCGTCGGACCGGTAGGCGACCCACCGGCCGTCTGGCGAAAACTGACCGTCCTGCTCGTCGGCCGGAGTCGCAAGAAATGCCGCTGGCGGGCGGCGCCCTCCATCGGCAACATCATGATGTCGCGCTTCGGCTGTTCGGGGGTTTGCGTGCGGTCGTACAGCAGCGCGCGTCCATCGGGTGACCAGCTGCTGGTCCCGGAAGTGACCACCTGGCTGAACTCGACGAGTTTTCGTTCGTCGCCGGATCCATCCGCGGCTCGTTCCATCAGCCTGATCCGGCTCTCGCCGGTCACGATGAACGCGATGCGCCGGCTGTCGGGCGACCAGACAGGCGCGGTGGAGAAGCCGTCGCCGAAGGTCAACCGGGCGGCGAGGCCTCGCGCGGCATCGGCCACCCAGATGTCACTCTTCACGCGAGTCCAGTCAACAATGCTCATGGCGACCCGCGAACCGTCCGGTGAGATCCGCAGGATGCCGTAGGACGCGGGCTCGGTCTCCAGCTTGCCGACTGTCTGACCGGTGCGATTGACCCATGTGAGCTGTAGCCGCGGTGCGTTCGGGCCCGGATGGAGAACCAGCACCCCGTTGTCGGACGCCGAGTAGAACGGCAAGGCCAGGAAGCCGCCCACGTGATCAATGAGCGGCACGGCGTCGCCCATCAACCGAAGACGCCTGCCGTCGAACCGCTGCGCAACCAGCGAATCCTCTCGTCGAAAGAGCAGGTACCCGTCATCGTCGGCGCGAGGGCCCGGTGCGTACAAGGCGGCCCCATCGGCGCGGAGCAATGGCTCTTTCGGCTCGACGCCAGTCTGCCCGTCGAGCGATCCGACGAAGACGTCGCCCGATGACTCGCCACTCACATAGACGAAATGGCGGCCGTCTGGAAGAAACGACGGCACAGCCGCGCCACCCCTTGCGCATGCCTGGAATGGAAACGGGTGAGCCACCCGCCGCCGGCACGCTCAACATGCCGGTCGTTCCACCAAAAATGATGACGCCGTCGGGACTCCACGCTCCGCAAAGGTCGTATTGGTGGGCACGTCGCAGATGGTTTGTGGAGGACCACCGGAAACGCTGACTTTTTTCAGTTTGTTGTCCAGCGCGAACGCCACGAACTTGCTATCCGGGGACCAGAACGGATAGATAGGTCGTCCGCCTTGTGTGGTGGTGCCCGGGACGATCTGCTCTTCCAGCGAGTCGAGCGCATGAATGCGGAGCGACCGTCCCCCGCGCTCATTACCGAAGTACGCGATGTACCGACCGTCGGGAGACGCGGCAAACTCCACGAACGGTGGGCCCGGCGGCACAGATACTCTCGGAATCTGGAAGCGTTTGACCGCCTGCAGGGGAGGCCTTGATCGCCAGGGCGCCAACGCGACAACAGCGAGTGCCAGGGCCAGCGTTGTCGCCACCGCCCATGGCAGCCAGCCGCCGCGGCCGATTGTCGCTGGTCGCACGGCCGGCTCGCGGGTCGCGTCGACCAGCGCCGCGGCGTCGCCGATATCGCGGAGGCGCTGCCGTGGATCTTTCTGAAGGCAGCGCCGCAAGAGGGGGCGCACACCGGCTGGGACTCGCATCCAGTCCGGCTCGCGCGTCAACACCGCCGCGAGCGTATCGGTCACCGTCTCGCCCTCGAACAACAGGCGTCCGGTGAGCATCTCGTACAACACGACGCCGAACGCCCAGATGTCGGCGCGCTTGTCCACGGCCTGGCCGCGCGCCTGCTCAGGCGCCATGTACGCGGCCGTTCCCAGCACCATGCCGGCGCCGGTCATGAGCGCCGGTGTGGTAATCGTTGGCGAATGGGTCAGGCCGGCGCGGGCCGCGGCGGCGCCCGGTGCCGTTGCGGCGGGATCCGCGAGCTTGGCGAGGCCGAAGTCGAGCACCTTGACCTCGCCGTGCGCGGTCAGCTTCACGTTCGCGGGTTTGAGATCGCGATGGACGATGCCCCGCTCGTGTGCGGCGTCCAAGGCGTCGGCAATCTGGCGCGCGATGGCCAGGGCCTGATCGAGCGCCAGCGGTCCCTTGGCGATGCGCTCGGCCAGCGTCTCGCCGTCGACGAGCTCCATCACGATCGCGGTGACACTCGTCGAGTCCTCGATGCCGTAGATCTGCGCGATGTGTGAGTGGTTGACCGCAGCGAGCAGTTGCGCTTCGCGCGTGAAGCGAGCGAGCCGCTTGGCGTCGCCGGCGAAGAGGTCAGGCAAGATCTTCAGCGCGACCTCGCGCTGCAGCTTCGTATCGCGCGCGCGATAGACGACGCCCATTCCGCCTTCACCGAGCGGCCCGATTACTTCGTAGGGGCCAAGCCGTTCGCCGATGTTCATCTTTTCCGAGCCCCGAGCCCCTCAGTGTTTCAGCATCGCCGGCCAGTTCAACACGATCGTGAGCGGCGGCGCCGTTCCAGCGATCGGCGTGTTCAGCAGGAACCGCTGACCGTCGGCGGACGCGGCGTACGTCTGACGCAGTTCCGACACGTTGAGCCCGGTCTCGAACAGGAATGAGGGCGCCTCGGCCTCGAACGTGGTCCCGGTTTTCACCTTGACCGCCATCAGCTTGCGATCGAGCGCCAGGTAGAACAACTCCTTGCCATCGCGGCGCCAGCGCGGTTGCGTGCCGCCCTCCGCGGAAATCTGAAACTTGCCGGTCAGGGTTGGAAACGACTGGACGTACACCTGCGGTGTGCCCGAATCGTCCGAGACAAAGGCGATCCATCTGCCATCGGGAGAGAACTGGCTCTGGCCCTCGCTGAACTCCGAGCGAATCAGCGGAAACGGCTTCCGATCGCCGAAGAGCGGCACGACCCAGATGTCCGTCTGGGTCTTGGGGTCCGTCCGGAAGTACGTGAGGTATCGGCCGTCGGCGGACCAGTCCGACGGGAAGACAATCGGCTGGCCGTTCAGTTTGAGCAGCGGTTCGTCGGCACTTGCGGCGTTCGACTGTCGCTGATAGATGTCCAGCCCGCCGTCGCGGCTCGACGCGAACGCCACCAGACGGCCGTCGGGCGACCAGAGCGGCACGTTGTTGTTGGGTGGCTGAAAGGTGAACCGGGACGTCGTGCGCCGCTGGAGGTCCAGCAGCCAGACGTCGTTACCAGTCGGCCCGAAACGGTCGAACGCGATCCGTTTGTCGTCGGGTGATAGCGCGACGTTCCCGTACTGGCCCGCCGGCGAGGCCACGGCCTGGCGACGACCGGCCCGATCGACCCACACCAGCTCGGACTGTGTCGTGCTGAACGGGCGATAGAGCAGAACGCCGTTGTCCGAGACGCTGATGCCCACCCCTGAAAAGAATCGACCCACCTGCTCCGCGATCTGAACAGGCTCGCCACTCGTCGTCAGGCGCGCCGGGTCGAATGCCTGCGCCATGAGGGTCGACTCGCGCGCGAACAGGATGAAGCCCGGTGGGGCATAGACCGCGGCCGAATCAATCGTGAGAAGCCGCTTGGTCTCTTTGCTGTCGAGCGATCCGACCAGCACGGCTGACTGTGCGATGCCCACACTGTTCGTGAACAGGAAGTGGCGGCCGTCAGGCAGGAACCAGGGTGCCAGCTGCACGGAATCGCGCACCTTCGGATCCAAATCGGTTACCTGCGTGGGTGTGCCGCCCGACGCCGGCACTCGAAACAACGGCGATCCCAGGCTGGGGGCAAAAACAATGGTGCCGTCGCGATTCCAGGTCCCGCCGAGCGAAAACGACGCGTCAGCAAGCGATTGCGGGGCGCCCCCGGCGAGGTCCACGCGTTTCAGCTTGTTGTTGGTGAAGAAGCCGATCGATCGGCTGTCGGGAGACCAGAAGGGCACCGTCCCCTCGTCGGTCCCGGTGAGCGGCCGCGCGTCGAGGGAATCGATTGGTCGCACCCACAGCTTCTGCCTTCCACCCGCGCCCGTCGCCGCGAACACAATCTGCCGGCCGTCGGGGGAAACGGCTTGAGCGTTGACGTCGGCTGCAAAGGCTCCTTTGTCCGGCGGATGAATCAGGAACCGGCTCGACTCGAGCGCCCGCTCGGGCGTCCGCCGGATCAGGAGCAGCACGATGGCGCCCGCTGCGACGAACAGCGCCAGCGCGGCGACCACCAGGGCAGCTCGCTCGCGGGATGGTCTGTGGCCTCTGACTACCGCCGGGACGACCGCCGCCGCGTCCGCCTCGGTCATCCATCGCAGCTGCAGCAGCAGGTCGTGCGCCGTCTGGAACCGATCGTTGCGATCCTTCGCGAGGCAGGTCTGGATAATCCGGTCGAGCGCAGGCGGGGCAACCGGCAACACCGTTGAGACCGCGGCAGGCTTCGACGACATGATCGAGGAGATCAGGCTCGCGTGGCTCTTGCCCTCGAACGCTTTCTTCCCCGTGAGCATTTCGTAGAGCATGGCGCCGAACGCGAAGATGTCGGTGCGCGCGTCGGCCTGTTCTCCTTCGAGCTGCTCGGGCGCCATGTACTGAAACGTGCCGAGGATGGTGCCTTGAACCGTCAGCCCCGCAGGTGTCGTCGGCATCATCGACAGGCCCGAGCCGGAGGCGACGGCGCCGCCGCCTTTGGCCAGGCCGAAGTCGAGCAGCTTGGCTCCAGCCTTCGTGAGCATCACGTTCCCGGGCTTGAGATCGCGATGCACGATGCCGGCGCGGTGCGCCTTGTCGAGGGCGTCGGCGATCTGCATCGCATACTGAACCGCCTGCTCGAGTGGCACCGGGCCGCTCTTCAGCCGATCGGCGAGCGTCTCGCCCTCGAGGAACTCCATGACGAGGTAGCTGATGGGGCTCGCGGCTCTGGACTCGGGGCTCGCGATTTCGCCGACGTCGTGAAGCGTGCAGATGTTGGGATGGTTCAGCGCGGCGACCGCGCGCGCTTCCAGCTCGAAGCGCTGGCGGAACTGCGGATCGGCGGCGAGCTGCTCGGGGAGGACCTTGATGGCGACGATGCGCTCGAGCCGCGTGTCACGGGCTTTGTAGACTTCGCCCATGCCGCCCGCACCGAGCGGCGCGAGGATCTCATACGGTCCCAGGCGCGTGCCGTTCGTTAACGACAGAGGAGTCTGCCTCCTACCGCGTCGCTCGCTGAGCCACCGGTGGGGCTGCCTTGAACAACGCGAGATCGATCGCCTCGCCCATCGCCTTGTACCCCGCGTCGTTGGGGTGCAGGTGATCACCCGAGTCGTATTGCGACTGGAACTGGGCAGGGTGATTCGGATCGCGCGTCGCCTGGTCGAAGTCGACGACGCCGTCGTAGGCGCCGCTCGAACGGATCCAGGCGTTGAGCGCCTGCCGCTTGGCTTCGCCTTCGCGCGTGAAGTACCCGGCGCCCTCGAACGGCGTCAGCGTGCCGCCGTAGATCCGGATCCCGCGCGTATGCGCGCGCTCGATGAGCTGTTTGTGCGCGGCGATGAGGTCGTCCGCTGTCGGTGTCGGGTTCTGACGAGCGTTCCCGATGTCGTTGATGCCTTCGAGGACGATGATGTGCCTGACACCAGTGACGTCGAGGGCGTCGCGATCGAAGCGCGCCAGCGCGTTGATGCCAGCGGTGTACGCGCCCTCGCTCAACACGCGGTTGCCGCCGATGCCGCTATTCGCCACTGAGAAGGCCGCGTTGGCGGCCGTCAGGCGCCGCGCCAGCACGTCGGACCATCGCGCGTTCGCATCGTCGGTCGACCGCGAGCCGTCGGTGATTGAGTCGCCAAACGCGACGATCGTTTCCACACGCGCCGGTGCCAGCACCTCCACACGCGCGAGCGCGATCCAGCTCTGCATCGTGGCGACGACCGGCACCGTGGGGCCGCCGGCGAAGTTGCCCGTGCCGGTGATGTAGTTGGTGCCCCGCGACGCCGCGTGGACCGTGAGCGGCGACGCCTGATCCGTATTGCCCGGGAGATAGAGATCGACGGCGACGTCGGCGCCGGGCGCGATCGTGAGCGTCACGGGATCACTGACGAGCGTCGCACCCGCCGGAACGCTCATCGTCGCCTGGCCGCCAAACGTCACGACGCGATCGGAGCCGGCGACGATGGCGGATCCCTTGTCCCGCAGGGCGAGGTGGGCCGCACCGATGGTCAGCGGCGCGGTGCCAAACACATTGCTGACGACGACTCGGGCGCGGGCGCCCCCGGCGCTGACGCGCAGAACCTGACGCAGGGTCTGGTTGTTGAAGTGCATGATCGGCGCCGGTGGCTGAACGGGCGCGGCCGGCTGTCCCGGCGCCGGCGCGGCCGCCGTCGGTGGAGGTGGCGAAGTTTGCGGCCGACCGACGTCGGCAGTCGCCCACGTCGTGATCCAGTGGTCACCGGCTGTCTGTGCGAGCGGTGACGCGACTGTGAAAAAAATGACGGCGGCGACGGCCGTCAGGAGCGCGGCGGCACGGACAGTCGGGCGCGGTGTGCGTGAAGTCATAGTCAGCATCCGCAAGCAAGAGAGCGTGGCGAGCGCCGATTATATCGGGGTTAGGCTGCATTGTTCGCCTTGTTGCAGGGGCAGGGCGATGCTAATGTCGTCGGCCGTTGGTCGAGTGTCCGGGCCGATCTGAGGAAGACGGCGAGGAGGTTTTGTGGAGCAGCTGAACCGACGTCAGTTCCTGTCGACGGCCGTCGTCGGTGCCGCGACCTTCGCACGGCTCCCGAGGGCGTTCGCGGCGCAGGTCACCCAATACGACCTTGTGGTCAAGGGCGGCCGCGTCATCGACCCGTCGGCGCGGCTCGACGCCGTTCGCGACGTGGCGATCTCTGGCGGACACATCGCCGCAGTCGAGCCGACGATCACCGTGGCCGCAGCCGACACCATCGACGCGCGCGGCAAGCTCGTGGTCCCTGGCCTGCTCGACATCCACACGCACGCCGGGCGATCGGCCGATGGTCCGCCGATGGTGCTGCGCGACGGGGTGACGGGATGGATCGACGCCGGCTCCCAGGGAGCGGATCACATCGCGGACGTCGTCGCGGTCGCGCGATCGTCGGTGCAGCCGGGCCGGGTCCTCATCAACATCGGCCGCGCCGGCATCCTGCCCGACGGCGACACCATGGACGTGGCTCGCGCCGATGTGAACGCAGCCAAGGATGCCATCGCCAAAAACCGCGACTTCATTGTCGGCGTGAAGGCGAGGCTGTCGCGCGAGGTGGCGGGCGCCAATGACCTCGAAGTGCTGCGGCGCGCCCAGGAGGTCGCCTCGTCGTTCAACCTGCCGCTGATGATTCACATGGGGCAGACGATGTCGCCGCTCGGCACGCTCGTCGATCTGCTGAAGAAGGGCGACATCGTCACCCATCTCTTCGCGCCGCCGCCCAACGCGATCGTCGATGCCAAGGGTCGCATCCTTTCAGAAGTGCTTGCCGCCAGACGGCGCGGTGTGTGGTTCGACGTCGGCAACGGCGTGACCGGACACATGCGATGGGACACGATCGGCGCGATCATGAAGGCGCACTTCTGGCCCGACACGTTCTCGACCGACTGGAACGTCATGAGCAAGACGACCGGCGTGGTCGATCTGCCGAACTGCATGTCGAAGCTGCTCGGCTACGGGATGAGTGTCAACGAGGCCATCGCGCGCGCGACGGAGAACCCGTCACGAGTGTTCCCGATCTTCCACGATCGCGGCACATTGAAGGTCGGCGCGCCAGCGGACGTGGCGATCCTCGAGCTGCGCCAGGGGACATTCGAATTCCTGGACAACTACAAGGGCACGATTACGGGGCGTCAGCGGTTCTTCCCGAGTGGAACGGTCCTCGCGGGGAAGAAGATTCCGGGTGCCTGACGCGCTCGATCACTTCTTGTCGGGCAGCCGATTGGCCCTCAGATCCCCTTCCGCGGCCTGGATGATGAGGTGCGTCACCACCCCGCGCTCGTTCGTGACGAACGTCACAGGGTTGCCTTCCGACGAAAACACCGTGTCGGACAACGGCGTCAGCGGCCGCTTGTCGCCGAAGAAATCGACCACCAGTTGGCCCTCCGACAAGACGATGGGGATCGGGATGGGCTGAGTCGGGTTCTCCGGGAACCGGAAATCGTACGTGCCCGCATATTTGGCAAGCAGAGCGGGCGCCACCTTCACCGCCCGATGCTTGTCGTCGGACGCCGTCCCCACCAGGTGCTGCCGGTCCTTCTCGTTTTCGGCGCAGATGTACTCGATGATCTCGGTGTCGGCGATGAGATTCGCCGTGATCTTGATTGTCCACGGCCGCGTGTACGTGTTCGGATCGGTCAACGTCTCTTCGATATCCAGGTGGCCGAAGTCGCGACGACGGATCCGCTCGGTGACGCGCAGCGACTCGCTGTGCGGGTGTCCCCCGAAGTCGAGCCAGGTCCGATCGTTGAAGCCGATGCTTTCGACGACGAGCGTGTCGCCATCCCAGTGGCCCACGGAGTACCCCATGAAGCTCGGGTTGGGATCGACAGGAAGCTTCCGACCGTCGAGGTGAATCGTGCGATTCGTCAAGTACTCGGACAGGTACGCCACGATGGTCGGCGTCTGGACGATCCTGACCATGGCGACCGGGTTGAGGTTCATCGCCGATCCCTCGGGCAGGCAGCCCGTGAACGGACTGTCCTTGCCGAGATTCTCGCGGCGCTCCTGAAACAGTTTCTCGGCCCACGGCTTGATCTCTTCCGGTTTCAGATCCGCCACGATGTTCATCGCGTAGCGGCCGGCGTTCATCGTCCAGATGCCGCTCAGGTCGGGTTTGCCGTCCGCTGTCTTCGGCGCCGGCGCCGACAGGTTGGGTTTGCCGTCTGGCGTCCTGGGAATGCCGGGCGTGGGAAGGTTGATCCATTGCGCGCCGAGCGGAACGCTGGGCGCCAGCACCAGGATCGCCGCCGCGGCGAAGCCGCGTACCTGCATCGGAAACTCCTTACGTCTCGTCGTGAAGAGGGAAGACGCTGAGTATAACGTGGCGAAGCGGCTGGGCCAACGCCTCGCAAGGCGGGGCGAGCGGGCCCGCTAAAGGCCTTTACGACGGCGATTTATACTGGCGTATCGGCATGCTGGGCAGGTTCGAGCTGCGGCTCACGATCGCGGGTGCGGCGGTCGCGTGGGGACTGTCGACGGCCTGGCCGTCCGCCACGCCGCAGGAGCCGACCTTCAAGGCGGGCATCCGGACGGTTGCGGTGTATGCGACCGTGACGGGTGCTGACGGCCGCCTCGCCACAAACCTGCCGCGCGACGCGTTTTCGATCCTCGACAACGGCAAGCGCACGGATCTGACGCTCTTCGCCAACGACATTCAGCCGATCACGGTCGTCATCCTGCTCGACCGCAGCGCCAGCATGCGCGGCAACTTCGGCCTCGTCCAGCAGGCGGCCGAACGCTTTGTTGACGCCATGTTACCGGCGGACAAGGCGCGCATTGGCAGCTTCTCGAACCGCGTCCAGGTCGACCCCCGCGACTTCACCGCGGATCGCGGCGAGCTGCTGCGGATACTCCGGCTGGAGCTGCAGGAGGAAGGGCCGACGCCGCTCTGGAACGCGGTCAACGTCGGCATCACGGCGCTGCTGCACCAGCAGGGCCGACGCGTGGTCCTCGTCTTCACCGACGGGATGGACAGCCCGATGAACTTCAGCTCGAACAACAGCTCGCTCAAGGGCGTGATGAAGCGCGCGGAAGAAGAAGACGTGATGGTGTATGCGATCGGCCTGGCGCCGTCGGGCGGCGGCGGGCGGGGCGGCTATCCGGGCGGTGGCCGGGGTGGCCGCGGCGGCTTCGGCTTCCCGGGCGGCGGGCCGTTTCCCACGCGGGCCGTTCCCGACCACCCCGACGAAGGATTGCCTAAAATCGCGTCCGTCACGGGCGGAGGCTACTTCGAGCTGACGACGACCGACGACCTGGCCGCTACCTTTTCGCGCGTCGCCGAGGAGCTTCACCACCAGTACGCCCTGGGGTTCACGCCGGGCACGCTCGACGGCAAGATGCACGGGCTCGAGGTGCGCGTCGCGGTGCCCGGGACGACCGTACGGGCGCGCAAGAGTTATCTCGCGCGAGGGGAGCGGTAATCCGCCCGCGAAAATCGCATCTTTCCTGTGCTACGCTCCCCGTCGGTGATTCACGAGGATGCACATGTCTGGTGGCGTCCTCCACCTCTAAAGGAGACAGTCGTGGCCAAAAAAGCGAAGAAGTCGGCTCGCAAACCGAACGCCGCGTTCATGAAGCCGGTGCAGCCCGATGCCGTGCTGGCGGCGGTGATCGGCAACAAGGCGGTGCCGCGGACCGAAGTGACCAAGAAGCTGTGGCAGTACATCAAGAAGAACGGTCTGCAGGACAAGAAGAACAAGCGGATGATCAACGCTGACGCCGCGCTCAAGCCGGTGTTCGCGAACAAAGCGTCGGTGAACATGTTCGAGATGACGAAGCTGGTTGGCAAGCACCTCAAGTAAGCAGGTCGCGCGGTCCGACGCCGGCGGCTGAACAGTCAAAGGGTTCCCATCATGTCTGCTCGACGTTTCCTGCCGGTGCTGCTGCTGTTGTTCGTCGGCAGCGGCTGCGCGGCGCTCATTTACGAGATCGTCTGGTTCCAGCTTCTGCAGCTCGTCATCGGGTCCTCGGCGATCTCGTTGGGTGTCCTGCTCGGCACGTTCATGGGCGGCATGTGTCTGGGCAGCCTGCTGCTCCCGTCGGTGGTGGCCGCGCGGCAGCATCCGCTGCGCGTGTACGCGCTGATCGAACTCGCCATCGGCGCGATCGGCCTGCTCGTGCTCGTCGGCATGCCGCTCGTCAACGGCGTGTATACGTCGTGGGCGGGTTCGGGCACGGCGGGCCTCCTGTTCCGCGGCGTAATCGCCGGCATCTGTCTGCTGCCGCCGACGCTGCTGATGGGGGCGACGCTGCCGGCGATTTCGCGCTGGGTCGAGACCACGCCGGAAGGCGTGTCGTGGCTCGGCTTCTTCTACGGCGGCAACATCGTGGGCGCGGTCATCGGCAGCGTGTTGACCGGATTCTATCTGCTGCGCGTGTTCGACGCGTCGATTGCGACGTACGTGGCCGTGGCCATCAACGTCGCGGTCGGCGCCGCCGGACTCGTCGTCGCGGGCGCCACGAAGTACGAGCCGCTCGATCTTGCCGGAGCTGACCAGCCTTCGCGCTTCGCTCTACGGCGGTCCGACGAAGCCTCAGCGGAGGCGGAAGGGTCCGGCCTACGTACCGAAGCTGAGAGCTCCGGCCTCCCTCCCGTCACCGACATTCCAGTGGCGGCCGAAACATCCGCGGTCCCGCACAAGTCTGGCGGACGGACGGAGGTGTACGTCGTCATCGCGCTGTCCGGGTTGACCGCTCTGGCCGCCGAAGTGATCTGGACGCGGACGCTGTCACTGCTGTTCGGCGCGACCACCTACACGTTCTCGCTGATCCTCGCGGTCTTCCTGATCGGTCTCGGGATCGGCAGCAGTGCCGCGTCGGCCGTGGCGCCGAGGCTGTCCAACCCGCGCGCCGCGCTCGGCTGGTGCCAGTTCCTCCTGTGCGCGACGATGGCGTGGACGGCCTACACGCTGACCGAGATGCTGCCGTACTGGCCGCTCAACCCGTCGCAGGCCACCACGCCGTGGATCAACCTGCAAGTCGATTTCGTCCGCGCGCTCTACGCGGTGTTGCCATCATCCATTCTGTGGGGCGCCAGCTTTCCGTTCGCGCTCGCCTCCGTGGCACGCCGCGGCCAGGATCCCGGACGGCTCGTCAGCGGCGTCTACGCGGCGAACACGATTGGCGCCATCATCGGATCGCTCGGCGCCAGCCTGCTGCTCGTCGCCTGGATCGGGACACAGCACGCGCAGCAGCTGCTCATCGTGCTCGCGGGCATCGGCGCGTCTATCGTGTTCTTCGCGTCGGTCGACGAGTCGGCGGCGGCCAAGTCGTGGTGGCCCAACGTGTGGGCGGTCGTCGGCATCGCGGTCCTGGCGCTCTTCGTGCGCACCGTGCACAAGGTGCCGGACGTCCTCATCGCGTACGGGCGCTACGCGTCGATGCGCGTCGGCCAGGCCGAGTACGTCTACAGCGGCGAGGGCATGACGGCGTCGGTGGCCGTCTCGCGGATGTCGGACGGCGTGCTCAACTATCACAACGCCGGCAAGGTGCAGGCCTCGAGCGAGCCGCAGGACATGCGGCTGCAGCGGATGCTGGGCCACCTCACGACGCTCGTCCCGCGGCAGGCCAAGCGCGTCGTCGTCATCGGCTGTGGCGCCGGCGTCACGGCGGGCGCCGTGTCGGTCGATCCGGCGGTCGAGAAGGAAACGATTGCGGAAATCGAGCCGCTGGTCCCCCTCGTCGTATCGACCTACTTCGGCGAGCACAACTTCAACGTCGTCAAGAACCCGAAGGTCGAGGTCCGCATCGACGACGCGCGGCACTACATCCTGACGTCGAAGGAGAAGTTCGACGCCGTCACCTCCGATCCGCTCGATCCGTGGGTGAAGGGCGCCGCGATGCTGTACACGCGCGAGTTCTTCGACGCGGTGAAGGCGCATCTCAATCCGGGCGGCGTCGTCACCCTGTTCGTGCAGCTCTACGAGAGCAACACCGAGGCGGTGAAGAGCGAGGTCGGCACGTTCTTCGAGGCGTTTCCGAACGGCATCGTATGGGGCAACACGAACAACGGACAGGGTTACGACCTCGTGCTCCTCGGACAGGTCGAGCCGACGCACATCGACGTCGACGCGATCGACGCGCGGCTGAAGCGGCCCGAGTACGCCACGGTGGCCAAGTCGCTTCGCGACATCGGGTTCTATTCAGCGGTCGATCTGTTCTCGAGCTATGCCGGGCGGGCGTCCGACTTGAAGGAATGGCTGAAGGACGCGCCGATCAACCGGGATCGCAACCTGCGGCTCCAGTACCTGGCCGGGCTCGGGCTCAACCTCTATCAGAGCGGTCCCATCTACGCCGAGATGCTGAAGTACCGCCGATTCCCGGACGATTTGTTCGTCGGGTCGCCGTTGACCATCGAGGCCTTGAAAAACGGCATCCAGCGCGGGCTCGACGTGCGCGAATAGTCGCGGGCCGCGCCGGCCCCTCGCTCGGAATCGCACCACGTGGGGTGGGGCCACACGCGCATAAAACATGAGGTACGTCGGTTGGCTTCTGGCCGTCGGTGCGGTGCTCGCGATCGGGTGGGCGGCCTCTTCGCCCGAGCGCGATATCGCCGCGTACATCGAGGCGCATCAGGCTGAGGCGATCGGGCTCCTCGAACGCGCCGTCAACATCAACAGCGGGACATACAACCTGGACGGCGTGCGCGCCGTCGGACAGTTGTTTCGCGGTCAGTTCGAAGCGCTGGGATTCACGACGCGGTGGATCGATGGCGCCAGATGGGAGCGCGCCGGTCATCTCGTCGCCGAGCGCCGCGGGCCGGGGCCGCGCATCCTCCTGCTGGGGCATCTCGACACGGTGTTCGAGCGGGACAGCCCGTTCCAGCGCTTCGAGCGCGTCGGACCGACCGAGGCTCGCGGGCCGGGCGTCGTCGACATGAAGGGCGGCGACGTGATCATCGTGCAGGCGCTCAAGGCGCTGCACGCCGCGCAGGTGCTCGACCGCCTGAATCTCGTCGTGGTGATGACCGGCGACGAAGAGGCGCCGGGCCCGCCCACCAGTCTGGGCCGCCAGGCGGTGCGTGACGCCGCCGACGGCGCCGCGGCGGCGATCGGGTTCGAGGACGGGGCGGGCGATCCCCGCTATGCGGTCACCGCGCGGCGAGGCGCCACGAAGTGGACGCTGCGCGTGCGCGCGCGCACGGCGCACTCGTCGCAAATCTTCAACGCCGAGACCGGCGACGGCGCGATCTTCGAAGTGGCGCGCATCCTCAACGCGTTCCGCGAGCGGCTGCGCGGCGAGGAATACCTGACGATCAACCCTGGCGTGATCGCCGGCGGGGCATCCGTTGCCTTCGACGCCGAGCAGGGCCGCGGCGCGGTGTCGGGCAAGGCCAACGTGATCGCCGGCGAAGTGGAGGCCGCCGGCGACCTGCGGGCGCTGACGCCCGAGCAGTTTGCGAGGGCGCAGAAGGCGATGACCGAGATCGTCGACGGGTCGCTGCCGCATGCGCACGCGACGCTCACGTTCGAGCCGCTGGTGCCGCCGCTGCCGCCCGCCGCCGGAAACACGCGGCTGCTCGAGATGTACAGCCGCGCGAGCGTGGACTTGGGACTCGGCCCCGTGGCGGCGGTCAGCCCCGATCGGGCGGGTGCGGCCGACGTCTCATTTGCTGCCGGTCGCGCCGCGATGATTCTCGACGGCGTCGGCTTGATGGGGCGCGACGGCCATTCGGCGCGCGAGATGGCCGACCTCAACACGATGGTCTCGCAGACCCAGCGCGCGGCGGTTCTGCTGTGGCGGCTGTCGCGCCAGTAGCCGCCACGGCCATGTGAGCCACATTCGTGCCCGACGCCGCATTCATGTGAGGGCGGGCGGGCAACCCCCTTTCGATCTTCATCGTTCCCGCTAGGAGGCAGTACGTATGAAACGAGCGTGGCTGACAGTCATCTGTGTCGCGGTTGCCGTCTCGGCCAGAGCGCAGCCGGCAGCAACTCCCGGCGGCTGGCGCATCGGCGTGGGCGCCGCGGTGTCGAACACACCGGCGCTCCTGGTGCCGATCGACGTGAAATGGCTGCGGGTCGAGCCGGAAATCGGCCTCACGCACACGACGGCGACGCAGGAACTCCAAACGGTGCCGCTCGTCCTTGGCACCAGCATCAGCTCGGCGACCATCACGAACGACCAGACCGTCACCGCGCTCTCGGCCGGGACGGGCCTCTTCTTCGCGCCGTTGCGCGACCGGATCAAGGTGCTCGTCGGCGCGCGGCTCGGGTACGCGCGGAACACGATGACCTCGACGGCTTCGTATGCCGGCGCCACGCCCCTCACGTCGGAAACCCGGCTGACCGGATGGTTCGCCGGGCCGTCGATTGGCGGGGAATATTTCCTGGCCGATCGCTTCAGCCTGGGCGCCGAGCTGCAGGCGCGGTACACGTCGCTCGACGGCGTGCAGCAATCCAGCCCCACGATCTACACGCAGACGGTGATTGTCGGCAACGTCCCGACGACCCGCCCCACCCTGCTGCCGAGCCCGTCCACCAACACGTCGCAGACGACGTTCGTCACACGCGCGTCGGTCGTCGCGCGCCTCTACTTCAGGTGAGTGCGGCCGGCGCCGGCCGCAAATGTGGCATGATCGCTGGTTGTTGACATCCTCAAGGAGTGTTCGATGAAGCGTGCCGTTCTCCTGAGCCTCGTCTCTGCCGCCGCGCTGTATTTCGCAGTGATCGGCAGCCATGCGGCGGGCCCCACCTGCGATCCGGGCAACGACGGGCTGACGCTGCCGGATGGCTTCTGCGCGGCCGTCGTCGCGGACAATCTCGGCGTCCCCCGGCATCTGGCCGTGGCGCCCAATGGCGATCTGTACGTGGCCATCCAGGCGGGCCGCGGCGGCGGAGGCGGCGGCGCGGTCGCCCTTCGCGACGCGGACAACGACGGCAAGTTCGAGGTGCGCGAGAAGTTCAGCGACCTCAACACGACCGGCATCGGCCTGCGCAACGGCTACGTCTACGTCGCGACGCCGACGTCCGTGGTCCGCTACAAGATGACGGCCGGCACGCTTAAACCCACGGGCGCTGCCGAAACCGTCGTCGACGGTCTGGAGGCGCAGCGCCAGCACGAGGACAAGGGTTTGACGTTCGACGGCAGGGGCTCGCTGTACGTGAACATCGGATCGCCGTCCAATGCGTGCCAGGCGCGCGATCGGACGCCCAAGTCGCCCGGCCAGGATCCCTGCCCGATCCTCGAGCGCCACGGCGGCATCTGGCGCTTCGATGAGAACAAGCTGGGACAGAAGCAGGACGACGGGAAGAAGTACGCGACGGGCATGCGCCAGATGCCGGGCATCACGTGGCACGACGGCTCGCTCTATCTCGTGATGCACGGGCGGGATCAGTTGAACACGATGTGGCCGGAGCTGTACACGACCGAGCAGAACGCCGAGCTCCCGGCGGAAACCTTCTATCGCGTGGACGAGAACGCCAACCTCGGGTGGCCGTTCTGCTACTACGACTGGCAGCAGAACAAGCTGCTGCTCAACCCGGAGTACGGCGGCGACGGGAAGAAGACCGAGCGCTGCGACCAGATGACGAAGCCGCTCGCGGGATTCCCGGGACACTGGGCGCCGAACGACGTCATGTTCTACAGCGGCAGCCAGTTTCCGGCGAAGTACCGGACCGGCGCGTTCATCGCGTTCCATGGATCGTGGAACCGCGCGCCGCTGCCGCAGGCCGGTTACAACGTGACTTTCGTGCCCTTCAGCGGCCGCAACGTCTCGGGCAAGTATGAGGTGTTCGCGTCGGGGTTCGCCGGCGACAAGCCGCTGGTACAGGGCGTCCAGGCCGCGAACCGTCCCAATGGTCTCGCGCAGGCTCCCGACGGGTCGCTCTACGTCGCCACCGACGCAGGGACCGGCAAGATCTGGCGCATCATGTACAAGAAATAGACCCGAGGATACGAAGGGACGGAGGACACAGAAGAAAGGGCTCGCGCTGTGTCCTCCTGGGTGGTTCCCAGCCTCTCTGTCCTCCTCCTCCATGAATCGCATCGCCAACAACATCCTGGAGATCATCGGCAACACGCCGATGGTCCGCATGAACCGGATCACACGGGATGTCGCGGCCGACGTTGTCGTCAAGCTCGAAACCTTCAATCCGGGCAACTCGATCAAGGACCGTATGGCGATCCAGATGATCGAGGACGCCGAACGGGCCGGGCTGCTCCGGCCCGGCGGCACGATCATCGAAGGCACGTCAGGCAACACCGGCATGGGCCTCGCCATCGCGGCGGTCGTCAAGGGCTACCACTGCGTGTTCACGACGACGGACAAGCAGTCGAAGGAGAAGCTCGACGCGCTTCGCGCGTTCGGTGCGGAGGTCATCATCTGTCCGACCAACGTCGATCCGGAGGATCCGCGCTCGTATTACTCGGTGCGCGATCGCCTGTCGACCGAGATTCCCAACTCGTGGAAGGCGAACCAGTACGACAACCTGTCGAACACCGCGGCCCACTACGAGCACACGGGGCCTGAAATCTGGGATCAGACCGGCGGCAAAGTCACGCACCTCGTGGTCGGCGTCGGCACCGGCGGGACCGTCACGGGCGTCGGCCGGTATCTCAAGGAAAAGAACCCCGCGGTCAAAGTGTGGGGCGTCGACACGTACGGGTCAGTCTTCAAGAAGTACAAGGAGACCGGCATCTTCGACAAGCACGAGATCTATCCCTACATCACCGAGGGCATCGGCGAGGACTTCCTGCCAGGCAACGTCGATTTCAGCGTCATCGATCACTTCGAAAAGGTGACCGACAAGGACGCCGCGATCATGACGCGGCGGATCGCCCGCGAAGAGGGCATCTGGGCCGGAAACTCCGCGGGCGCGGCCATGGCCGGCGTCCTGCAGCTGCAGGAGCACTTCGGGCCCCACGATCTCGTCGTCGTCATCTTTCACGACCACGGATCGCGGTACCTCGGCAAGATGTTCAACGACGAGTGGATGCGGGAAAAAGGGTTCCTGGAGAAGACCGGCATGACGGCGCGCGATCTGGTGGCGGCCGGCCTGTCGGGCGAGCTGTGTTCGCTCGAGTGCAACGAGCCCGTCGATCACGCGATCAGGCTCATGAGCGAACACGACTTCTCGCAGATTTCCGTGACCCACGACAATCGACTCGTCGGATCGCTCAACGAGGCGCTGCTCTACGACGAGCTGATTCGCGACCCGGAGGTGAAGGAGAAGCCGGTCGAGACGATCATGGCCCCGGCGTTTCCGTTCGTCGACGCCTCGACGCCGGTCGATCTGCTGTCGCGGATGATCACCACACAGAATCCCGCCGTGCTCGTCCGCGAGTTCAAGACAGACAAGACCTTCATCATCACCAGGTCAGATCTAATCCGGGTACTCTGACTGTCGATTGGGTGATTGTCGATTGTGGATTGATGGACAATCGGTCACGAACCGACAATTTGCCAGATTGACAATCGACCATGCCTCTATTGGCTGTCACGCGCGCAGTCAGCGCGGCCATCCCGCGCTGCGAGCTCACGCACGTCGCGCGCGCGCGGATTGACGTGGCGCGGGCGCGCGCGCAGCATCAGGCGTACGAGCGCGCGCTTGGAGAGGCTGGCGCCTCGATTGTCCGCGTCGACGCCGCGCCCGAGTTGCCCGACGCCGTCTTCGTCGAGGATGCCGCGATCGTGCTCGACGAAGTGGCGATCGTGATGCGCCCTGGCGCCGTGTCGCGACGCGCCGAGGTCGCGGGCGTGGAGACCACGGTCGCGCAGTTCCGGCCGATCCACCGCATCGAGCCGCCCGCTACGATCGATGGCGGCGACGTGCTGCTGGTCGGTCGCACGATGTACGTCGGCCAGACCACGCGGACGAATGCGCCGGCGGTCGAGCAGTTGCTCGCTCGCCTCGCGCCGCTCGGCTACGATGTGCGCGCCGTCCCCGTACACGGGTGCCTTCACCTCAAATCGGCCGTGACGAGCCTCGACGCCCGCCGCGTGCTCGTCAACCCGGCATGGGTCGACGAAGCCATTCTCGAGGGGCTTGAGCGCGTCGACGTCGATCCACGCGAGCCGGCCGCGGCCAACATCGTGCGCGTGGGCGAGACGCTCGTCTATCCGGATGCGTTTCCACGGACACGCGAACGTATCGAGGCGCTGGGCTATCGGGTGGCGACGGTCGATGTGAGCGAGATCGCCAAGGCGGAGGGCGGCGTGACCTGCTGCAGTCTCATCTTCGATGCGACGCGGCCGGGACTGTGATTCGAGGGAAGGGTGTCATGGATCCGAGACGAGAGCTCCTGCGGCACATCGTGGCCACCATCGCCTATCGCGGAGGCAAAGCGGTTCGCGACGCGCCGCCGTCGTTCGCCGCATTCCGTCCGGGCGATCGATCGCGGACGGCCGCCGAGATTCTCGCGCACATGGGCGACCTGTTCGATTGGGCGCTGTCGATCGTGAAGGGGGCGCAGGCCTGGCACAACTCGCCGCCGCGCGCGTGGGACGAGGAGGTGGCCCGCTTCTTCGACGCGCTGGGCGCGCTCGACGCCTATCTGGCATCGGATGCAGCGCTCGGGTGTACGCCCGACAAACTCATACAGGGTGCGCTCGCCGACGCGCTGACGCACATCGGCCAGCTGGCCATGATGCGCCGCCTGGCTGATTGCCCGATCCGCGGCGAGAATTACTTCGTCGCGGACATTTCGATTGGGAACGTCGGGCCTAACCAGGCAGCCCCGCGACGCGAGTTCGACTGACGGGAACTGTAATCGAGTGTTGAAAAACGGAACAGCCGCGCCGCCCAAGGTGTTCCGTTTTGCGCCCAGGCATTGCAGTCCTGATGGAAGCGTTCTTGCGACGCCTGCCCGAAGCGATGAGCGAAAAGGACGCGTTCGGACCCAACCTGCGGCGTCTGCGCATTCAGCGGGGTATCAGCCTCGAAACGATTGCGGCGGCCACCAAGATCAGCATCGACCTCCTGAGCGGCCTCGAGCGGAACGATCTGTCACGCTGGCCGAGCGGTATCTACGCGCGTGCCTACATTCGCGCGTATGCCACACAGATTGGCGCCGATCCCGAAGGAGTCGTCGACTCGTTCTGCCGCTGGTTCCCTCAGGGCGACCGGCGCGCCGAGCGCGTGGTGCGCGAATCGGCGGAGCTGGTCGGCCACGATTTGCAGTGGCGTGACGACCTGGTCGGCCTCGTCGTCAAGCAGGATCGACGGGCGGCAACGCGCGCCACCGATGTCCCGCAGCACGTGATCGCGACGCACGGCCGCCTGGTTGCTGCAGCGGCCGACGCGCTGGTTGTCCTCGGCGCGGGGCTCGCGCTCGCGGGGCTGCTGCCGTTTGGCAAGGGCGGCTCGATTGCCGCGGTGGGCCTTCTGTACCACGCCGTCACGATCGTCACCGTCGGCTGCACGCCCGCGGTGTGGGCGATCGAACACTACATGACCACCCAGCACCCGTCGGCGCGCCGGCGTGGCCACGGCGCCGAGCTGCGGCTCATGCGCCGGACGTCGGATCGCGTCCAGACGACCAACAACGAACCAGCGCACGAGCACGTGTCGTAGTCCGGTTCGCGTGGGGTTCATCCCCGCGCGCCGTCGCATTCGCGGCATAACATGGGCGGGTGCAGCTGTCCGATCTCGCTGAGACATCGGATGCCGTCGCCGCCAACCCGTCCCGGCTCGAGAAGATCGGCCGGCTCGCCGAACTCCTTCGCCGCCTTCCGCCTGACGAGATCGAGATCGCCATCGCGTTCCTGAGCGGGTCGCTGCGACAGGGACGCGTCGGCGTCGGTTTCTCGGCGATCTCCGGTCTGCGATCGGTCGAGCCGTCGCCCTCGCCAACGTTGGAGCTGCGCGATGTCGACGCCGCCTTCTCGCGCGTCGCGGCAGCGGCCGGCAGCGGGTCGGCGGCCGTCAAGGCCAGCACGCTCGGTGCGCTCTTCTCGAAGGCGACGGCGCGCGAACAGCATTTCCTCGTGCGGCTGCTGTTTGGCGAGCTGCGGCAGGGCGCGCTCGAAGGCGTGCTGACGGAAGCCGTGGCGCGCGCGTCCGGCGTGTCCGCCGATCGCATTCGCCGCGCCGCGATGATGGCGGGCTCCCTCGAGCCCGTGGCCAGGACGATTCTCGCCGACGGCGCGGACGCGCTTTCCGCTTACATGCTGCGGCCTTTCCACCCGGTGCAGCCGATGCTGGCCGATTCCGCGGAGGACGTGGCCGGCGCGCTCGACGCGCTCGGCGAGGCATCGCTCGAATACAAACTCGACGGCGCGCGCATCCAGGTGCACAAGGCCGGCGACGACGTCCGCGTCTACTCGCGCAGCCTCAAGGACGTGACCGTCGCCGTGCCGGAGGTGGTGACGATTGTCCGCGCACTCCCGGCTCGCGCGCTCGTGCTCGACGGCGAGGCAATTGCGCTGCGCGACGACGGCACGCCGCATCCCTTTCAGCTGACGATGCGGCGCTTCGGCCGCCGGCTGGACGTCGATCGGTTTCGCAACGAACTGGCCGTGACGCCGTTCTTCTTCGATGTCCTGCTCCTCGACGACGATCCGTTCGTGGATGCGACGCATCGCTTGCGAATGCAGGCGCTCGACGCCGTTGTGGCGTCCGCCAATCGCGTCCCGCGCATCGTCACGGCCGATCGGGAAGAAGCGGCGCGCTTCGTCGAAACCGCGATTGCCGGAGGCCACGAAGGCGTGATGGCCAAGGCGGTCGAGGGGATGTACGCCGCGGGTCGCCGCGGCGCCGCGTGGCTCAAGGTGAAGCGCGCCCGGACCCTCGACCTGGTGGTGCTGGCCGTCGAATGGGGCCACGGCCGACGACAAGGCACCTTGAGCAACCTCCACCTCGGCGCGCGCGACGACGAACAAGGAGGCTTCGTGATGCTCGGCAAGACCTTCAAGGGCATGACCGACGAGATGCTGACGTGGCAGACACGGACGCTGCTCGACCTCGAAATCTCGCGGGACGCCCACACCGTCTACGTGCGGCCCGAGCTCGTCGTCGAGGTGGCATTCAACGAAATCCAGGAGAGCCCCCAGTATCCAGGCGGGCTCGCGCTGCGTTTTGCGCGGGTCAAGCGTTACCGCACAGACAAGCGGGCAGACGAGGCGGACACGCTCGCGACGCTTCGCGCGCTCTATCAGCAGACGACAGGCCTGCCGCCGCCCGTGCGGTAGAATGCGCCCAGGTGAGCGCCGCACGCGCGCCAAGAAACGGCAGGTTCTATATGTTTCATCTTCGCTCTCCTCGGGTGATTCTCGCGATCGGGGCTGTCGCGGCGATCGTGTCGGGCGCGGTGGTCGCATCGGAGCGGTCGGCTTCGGCGATGGCATCGGCCGCGAACGCGTTTCTGACGAGCCTGTCGCCGGCAGAACGCCAGCAGGCCACGTTTCCGTTCGAGGGCGACGAGCGCCTGCGCTGGAACTTCATTCCGCCCCAGGCGTTCGAGCGCCACGGCCTGACGATGAAGGCGATGAACGACGCGCAGCGTCAGCGCGCGCACGATCTGCTCAAGACGGGGTTGAGCCAGCGCGGCTACATGACGGCCACGGCAATCATGCAGCTCGAAAGCGTGCTCGGCGGCATCGAGGGGCGAGCCCGAGGTGGCGGGCAGCAGGCGGAGAACTTCCCGCGCGATCCGCTCGAGTACTACGTCTCGGTGTTCGGCACGCCGTCCAGTCGCGGCGCCTGGGGTTGGCGCGTCGAGGGGCATCACGTGTCGCTCCGCTTCAACGTCGTCGACGGCAAATACATCGCGAGCTCGCCGTCGTTCTTCGGCTCGAACCCTGCCGAAGTGCGTGAGGGGCCAAAACAGGGGCTGCGGATCCTGGCCAACGAGGAAGATCCGGCTCGGGCCCTCGTGCTGGCGCTCGACGAGCAGCAGAAGGCGAAGGGCGTCATTCAGAACGTCGCGCCGAACGACATCCTCACCACCAACAAACTCGAGGTCAGCCCGCTTTCGCCCGTCGGGATCACCGCCGATGCGCTCAACGCGAAGCAACGCGAGCTGCTGATGCAGGTCATCGACGCGTACACGTCGGCGATGGCGGACGACATCGCGGCCGATCGGATGAGCCGTTTGCGGGCGGCGGGCATCGAGAAGATCGCGTTCGCCTGGGCGGGTCCCGCCGAGCGCGGACAGAAGCACTACTACCGGGTGCAGGGGCCGACGTTTCTGATCGAGTACGACAACACCCAGAACAACGGCAACCATATCCACTCGGTGTGGCGCGATTTTGCCGGCGATTTCGGCCGCGACATCCTGCGCGAGCACCTGAGGACGACGGCACACTGACGGGTTCCTTCTTCAATGGTTCCGGGTTCATGGTTCGGGTTCCTCGTTCACGGTTCCGTTCGAGGTTCTAAAGGCTCCTAAGCCCTGAACCCAACCAGGCACCCGGAACCCCGGCACCTCAGCCACCAGTACACCCCCGCCCGTCATCGGCCGATACAGGTCTGCAGGACGATGCTCCAGGCCTGCGGCGTCACGGACAAGAATCGCCTTCGCAAGACCAACGAGGACTGCTTCGCGGTCGATGTGGCGCACGGCCTGTGTGTGGTCGCCGACGGGATGGGGGGCCACAACGCGGGCGAAATCGCGGCTCAGATGGCCGTCGACGCGGTGCTCGAGTTCGGCAAGCCGGATGCGTCGTCGGTCGCCAACTGGCCACTCGGGTACGACGACACCCTGTCGCCGACAGGCAACCGGCTGCGCACCGCCATCCACCTCGCGAACCTGCAAATCCTGGAGTACTCGAACGACCTGGCGGCCTGCTCCGGCATGGGGACGACGATCGTCGCGGCGATTGTGATAGGGAACCAGCTGTCGGTCGGCTACGTGGGAGACAGCCGTCTGTACGTGGCGTCGTCGCGCGGGTTGAAGCGGCTGACGGTCGACGACTCGTGGATGACCTTGATGCTGACCGACGACCCGGGGCTCGACGCGGCGTCGCTCCGCCACCATCCGCTGCGCAACGCGCTGACGAGCGCCGTCGGCACACGCGCGCGCACCACGGTCCACATCATCGAGGAGACGTTGGGCGACGGCGAGCTGTTGTTGCTGTCGACCGACGGCGTGCACGGCGTGCT
>Ga0066903_100000161_pt1 | contig 34455 bp, 39 predicted proteins | sample PanSoiMetaGPlot1_FD_67491 | JGI IMG/M metagenome (GOLD analysis project Ga0066903, IMG submission 67491) | Tropical forest soil microbial communities from Panama analyzed to predict greenhouse gas emissions - Panama Soil - Plot 1 (version 2) | ecosystem: Environmental > Terrestrial > Soil >... | reverse complement strand
GGGCGGCGGCTTGAGGACGTACTCCCTGCGCGCCCACACGGTCACGTTCGGCCGGTTCACTCTCACCTGAATCGAGCGGCGGCGCCGGCTCGGATCGGGATTCTTTGAGTAGTACCCGAGCACGTAGTAGTCGCTCGTCTCGGCGTCAATCCGCCTCAACGCCTTGCCGAAGTCGTTCTGATTGACCACCGCGATGCCCCCCGTATCCTCGGCGAGCACGCGCAGGCTGTCCTGACTCTTGCGAATGTAGGTGGACCACTGCTGCGGGTCGACGTTCTCGTCGAGGTCGCTCATCGGCCCGACGAGCCCGCGCGGATCGATCGTGTAAATGCTGGTGTTCGCCCGATTGGCCGCACGCGTCAGCTCGTACAACTCGCGCGCAAGGTCGGCGTCGGCGAACTCTTCGTTCTGCAGTTGCTGCCGCTTGTCAGGATCGAGCGACGGATCCGTGTTCGTGGCGCCCGACCCGTCGGCCGCCTGCTGCTGCGCAAACGAGTTCTGCGAGCGCTGGTTCTCGTTCTGCGCAAACGGCGAATCGACCGCCATCAGGCCCAGGCGCGCGTCGGCGAACGGATTGAAGTCGTAACCGTCGCTCACCCAGATAAGCGCCTTGCGGCGGTTGTGCACCGTCTCCAGGTTCTTGAGCGCGTCTTCCATCGTCGAAAACGCGACGCGCGCGCGGTACCGGACTTCGCTCGGCCCCTGGGCTCCGGACGGGCCGTTGATGATTTCCGTCGGCTTCAGCTCGTTGCCCGTGATCTTCTTGATGGTCTCGTCGAGGCGCTTGCGGTCGTACGTCATGTCGACCTGAATCGACGAGGGCCCGCTCGAGACGATGCCGAAGAGGTCGCCCTCGTGAACGAGCTCCTTCGCGATCTGCTCGAACAGCCTGCGCACGCGACCGGTATTGCCGAACTGCAGATGCTGATCGTCGACGAAGAACAGGAAGATGCGGCCCGAGACGTCCGACGTCGCGCGCTTCGGCGGAAGGATGATCCCTTCGGCGACGGGCGCCGGGGGCGCCGTCATCGGGTTGTACACCCGGCCGCCGGTCACAACCGTGAGCGATGCCAGCTCCTGCAGCACGCCGTCCTCGTACACCTGAAAGTCTTCGGGTTTGAGATCCCCGAGGAAGTTGCCCTTGTCGTCGCGCACCACCACGTCGTTGGTGACGAGGTCGACGGTGACGCGGAAGGTCGGCTTGTCCTGCGGCTGCCCGGGTGCCGCTGGAGTATCCGGTGTTGCCGGCGGTGCCTGCGGCGGCCGCGAAGGCGGCGCCTGGGCCGCGAGAGACGCGACCATGACCACCCCACATGCAGTGGTCCACAAACCACGCGCTTTCAGGATCATGACGTGAAATTATACCCCTTCGTCCGGGTCGCTGGACGGCTCTGAAACCGGCGGCGGAGCATCACCCTGTGGACTGCTCGCCGGCCGTTGCGATCCCCGCCGGCGGCGACGCCTCCGCCGTTTGCGGACTCCGCTCGGCGCCGGGCTGCCACCTGCCGGTGCTTCCGGTTGGACGTCTGCCGCAGCGGCAAAGTCGGCGGCCGCCGGTTCATTCAATGCGTCAGAGTCCGCTTCAGGTTCGTCGCCCGGCTCGGGCTCTTCCACAGCCTCCGCAACGGCCTCCTCGGGCTCAGCCTGACGACGGGCGGCGCGCTCTGCGCGACGCCGCTCGCGCCACCGCTCCGCTTCTGCCGAAGGGATCGGCGTCGCCAGCAGCGCGTTCCAATCGAACGACACACCCGGATAGGTCGATTCGAGTGTTCTCCGGACCTCTTCTGGAAAGGGCGCGCGCCCCACCTTCACATTCGGCGGCGTGCGGAAGGCAAAGAGAACCCGGTGGCTTTTGCCACGGCGTCCGCCCCCCTGATCGACGAGTTGGAAGTACTCGTATCCGCGCTTGTCGCGCGTGAACTTGAGATAGGGCACTACGACTTTCGTTTTTGGGACCGCGCGGGTTTCTTGGCCTGCTTCGCCACGGCTCGCGCGGGCTTCTTTGCGCCGCGCGGCGTCGCCCGGCGGCGCACCGGCGTCGCCCGCGACGGGGCGCGCGGCGGTCGCGGCGCCGGCTCGGCGACGTCTCTCATCCGGTGGACGAGCGTGAACCGGACCTGATCGCCAACGGTGTGGTAGCTCCAGATCTCGTTGACGTGTATCTGGTTGTCCTCGCAGAGGCGGCGCGCCACATCGACCATGCCCGCCGGAACATAGAGATGAAAGGCGGCGCGGAGCCGCGAGTACGGCGCCCATTCAGCCAGGGCCTCGAGGTGGTTCACCGACTCGCCAGTCTCGACCTCGATGACACCCTGGAGGCGACGGCCGCGTTCCTGCGAATGGAGCACGACATCGGGAAAAAGCGTCGTCGGGCCGTTGCCGACGCCGGCGCTCTGCTCGGCGCCCGGATTGATGCCGGCCTCGTACTTCCGGCGGTACTTGGTCTGAAGCAGCCGGACGATACGGTCGTGCTCCAGCTGTTCGCGGACCGGCCGGACGAGGATCGGACTCACCTAGGCTCCTCCTGGGCTTCTCTTAGCAGGCTGATTAAATCCGGGAGTGTAGCAGAATTCATGCGCACCAGTGCGCGCTGCGCTGACAAAGTGTGATAACTGCGTCATACCTCGTCGGCTACAATGCTTTTGTGCCCGCCGCTGCCGCCGCGGCCAAAGCCGCATCCATCCTGATTGTGGACGACGACGAAGGGGTGACCCAGACATTCGCCCGGATGCTTCGTCTCGAAGGGTTCAGCGTCAGCACGGCCGTCAACGCGGAGTCGGGCCTTCAGATGGCCGACGAAACCAAGCCTGACGCCATCATTCTCGATTTGCGCATGCCGCTCGTCGACGGCCTGGGGTTTCTCAGACGGCTCCGTCAGAACACCGGGCACCAGGGCACACCGGTCGCCATCGTGACGGGCGACTACTTCCTCGATGATGCCGTGTCGACGGAGCTGCGCGAGCTCGGCGCCGAGCTCCGGTTCAAACCGCTGTGGCTCGAAGATCTCGTTGGTTTGGCGCGAAACCTGGTCAAGGTGACGCACTGACCGACACGCGACATCGATTCCTCAAAGCCTGCCGGCGCGAGCCCGTCGACCGAACGCCGCTCTGGTTCATGCGACAGGCCGGGCGCTACATGAGCGAGTACCGCGCCCTCCGCGAGCGCTACTCACTGCTGGACATCTGTCGAACGCCCGACCTCGCGACGGAAGTCACGCTGCAACCGGTGAAGCGGATCGACGTGGACGCCGCCATCATCTTCTCGGATCTGCTCCTCCCGCTCGAACCGATGGGCATTCCCTTCGACTTCATCCGCGGGGAGGGACCGGCCATCGAGCGCCCGCTTCGGAGCGAGGAGGACTTTGCCGCCATCCGGCCATTCGAGCCCCGCGAAGCGCTGGCCCATGTGCTCCAGGCCATCCGCCAGGTCAAACGCGAGCTCGGCGGCCGGATGCCGCTGATCGGCTTTGCGGGAGGGCCGTTTACGCTCGCGTCGTACGCGATCGAGGGTGGCCATTCCAACACGTTCGCCCACACCAAAGCGATCATGTACGGCCATCCGGCTGTCTGGCACCGGTTCTGCGACCTCCTCGCCGACATCGTCGGCGACTACGCGTGCGCGCAGGTCGACGCCGGCGCCGATGTGATTCAGCTGTTCGATTCGTGGGTTGGCGTGCTGAACTCGCGCGACTACCGCGAGTTCGTGCTCCCCCACATGCGGCGCATCTTCGACACGCTGGGCAACCGGGTGCCGACCATCCATTTCGGCGTGGGTACTGGCGCCATCCTTAAGGAACTGAGCGAGGCCGGCGGCCAGGTCATCGGCGTGGACTGGCGAACGCCGCTCGACGAGGCGTGGAACACCCTCGGCGACGACCGCGCCGTCCAGGGCAACCTGGATCCGACGGTGCTGCTGGGGCCGCTCGATCGCGTTTTCGCAGCCGTCGACGACGTGCTTGCCCGCGCAGGCGGACGGCCGGGCCACATCTTCAACCTCGGGCACGGCATCCTGCCGATGACGCCGCTTGAGCACGTCCAGGCCGTTGCCCGCTACGTGCACGAGCAGAGCCGCCAATGACGACCGGCGTGCTGCTAATGGCGCACGGCACGCCCGAATCGCTGGGCGAGATGGAGGAGTACCTGCGGCTGACGCGCGGGGGACGGCCGCCCTCGCCCGAGCTCGTCGCCGAAATGCGGCACAACTACCAGGCGATCGGCGGGCGCTCGCCTCTCACGGCGCTGACCTGCGCACAGGCCGACGCGCTTGCGGCCCGTCTGGGGCCGTCGGTGCCGGTGGCGGTCGGGATGCGCAACTGGCGCCCCTTCATCAAGGATGCGATCGCGCAGCTGACGGGCCGGGGCCTCAGCCGAATCGTGGGCATTCCGATGGCGCCGCAGTTCTCGACGCTCAGCGTGCAGAAATATGTGGATGCCGCGACCGCGGCGCTGCCGCAGGGTATCCCCTTCGACGCGGTCCGATCCTTTCACGATCACCCGCTGCTCCTCGACGCCTTCGCCGAACGCGTCCGCGCAGCGGCGCCCGCCGCGGACGAAGCCGTCGTCTTTACGGCTCATAGCCTGCCGCAGCGCGTCATTGACGCGGGCGACGTGTACGCGGACGAAGTCAGGGCCACGGCGCGCGGCGTCGCGGAACGCGCTGGCCTTCGGCAGTACGGCATCGCGTACCAGAGCGCGGGGCGAACGCCGGAACCCTGGATCGGTCCCGATCTCAGCGAGTGGGTGAAGAGCCAGGCCGACGCAGGAACCCGCCGCTTTCTCGTCGTGCCCATCGGGTTCGTGTGCGACCACACGGAAATCCTGTACGACATCGACATCCAGGCCGACGCGGCGGCCCGCGCCAGCGGCGCCTCGCTGCGCCGTACCGAATCGCTCAACACCACGCCGACGTTCGTGGCGGCGCTCGAAGCGATCGTGAGGACGATGCTGTGAAAGTCGACGTCGCCATTGTCGGCGCCGGCATCGCGGGGCTGGCCACCGCGTTTGAGCTGCAGAAGCGCGGCGTCTCGTTCGTCGTGTTCGACAGCCGGACCCGGCCGGGTGGTGTCATCCTGAGTGAAGACGCCGACGGCTACACGATCGACGCCGGACCCGACTCGCTCCTCACACAGAAGCCCGACGGCATTCGCCTGTGCACGGAACTGGGCCTCGCCGATCGGCTCGTGCCCACGTTGCTGCCGCGCCTCGCGTTCATTCAGCGAGGCGGCCGGCTCCATGCGCTCCCGGCCGGATCGGTATTGGGGATTCCCACGCGTTTCGCGCCGTTTGCCATGACGCGCCTGTTTTCCTGGAGCGGCAAACTGCGGATGGGCCGCGAGCTCTTCGTCCCGCCGCGCCGCGACACCGGCGACGAATCGATTGGCGCGTTCATCCGCCGGCGGTTCGGCGACGAAGCCGTCGACTATCTCGCCGAACCGTTGCTGGCGGGCATTCACGCGGGCGACGTCGATCGGCTGTCGATTCGCGCGCTCTTTCCGCGACTGGTCGAGGCCGAGGCCGCGCACGGCAGCCTCCTGCGCGCGTTCCGCCGCGGGCCTTCGGCGCCTCCATCACCCGACGGCGTGTTCCGCTCGCTGCCGGGCGGGCTCAGCGAACTGGTGGCCGCAGTGACGAAGGCGCTGCCGGCCGCGGCGCTGCGGCTCGGCACGTGCGTCACGTCGGTGGGCCGGATGGGTGCGCGGGCGACGGAACGAGGCTCGTTTCGCGTCGAAACGGGCGACACGGCCGTGGAAGCCAACGCGGTGGTCATGGCCGCTCCCGCGTACGTCACGTCGCGGCTCGTCCACGAGTTGAATCCCAGGCTCGCCGCGCTGTGCGGTGAAGTACCGTACGCGTCAACCGGCACGGTCGCGCTCGCGTTTCGACGCGACGCCGTGCGCCACCGGCTCGCGGGCTCCGGCTTCGTCGTGCCGCGCGTCGAAGGCACGGGCATTCTCGCCGCCTCGTGGCTGTCGTCGAAGTGGCCGCACCGTGCCCCCGCCGGGAAGGCACTGATGCGGACCTTCGTCGGCGGCGCACGCGACCCGCACGCACTCGAGCACGACGACCGGGAGCTGGTGGCGCGATCGGTGGCGGCGCTCAGACCGCTCCTGGGCATTACGGGCGAACCGGAGTTTTCGCGTGTGTATCGCTTCGAACGCGCGAGCGCGCAACACGAGGTCGGACATCTGGAGCGGATGAGCGCCATCGGGCACGCGCTGAGCGACACACAAGGATTGTTCGTGACGGGTAGCGGATTTCGAGGCGTCGGCATCCCCGACTGCGTGGCCGATGCCCGGGCGACGGCGGCAGGCGTGGCGACATGGTTGAGTGAATGCAGACCCGCACATTGATTGCCGTGATCGGTCTGGCGGCGGCACTGTTCGCACCCGTCGGCACGCGGGCGCAGGCCCAGGTGCCGGCCGACCTCGCGAAGCTGCTGGCGTCGATCCGAGCGGCCGACGCCGGACAGCTGGCGGTGTCGGAAGAAGATGGCCGCTTTCTGCGCGTCCTGGTCACGACGGGGCGCACGCAGCACGCCCTGGAAATCGGCGCGGCTGACGGCTACAGCGCGATCTGGATCGGGCTCGGCCTTCGACAGACCGGCGGGCATCTGACGACCATCGAGCTCGACGCCGCGCGCGCGAAATCGGCGGCCGCACACATTCGCCAGGCCGGCCTCGCCGATGTCGTGACCGTGATCGCGGGCGACGCCTTCAGGGAGATCCCGAAGATTCCCGGAACGTTCGATTTCGTCTTCCTGGATGCGTGGAAGCCGGACTACAAGCGCTTCCTCGACCTCGTGTTTCCGAGGCTCACCGTCGGCGGCCTGTTCGCCGCGCACAACGTCGTCAACAAGCAGACCGAGATGCGCGACTTCCTGACGGCCATCGACAACAGCCCCTCGCTCTTCACGTCCATCGTCAAGCCGGCGTCCGAGGGTATGTCGGTGTCCGTGAAAGTGAAGTGAAACTGAATGACGGTCAAGCCATGCGGCCCGTTCATCTGATCGGCGTGCCGCTCGACCTGGGCGGCAACCGGCGCGGCGTCGACATGGGGCCCTCGGCGTGTCGCATCGCGGGCCTCGGCGAGCGCATCGCGGCGCTGGGCTACACCGTGGTCGACCGGGGCAACCTGCCCGCGCCCATTCCGGAAACCCAGGAGCAGCGCGACGAACGCAAGAAGTACATCCGCGACATCGCAGGCGTCTGCCACGCTCTGTACGGCGTGGCATCGGAGGCGCTGGGCGCCGGCGCAGTGCCGCTCGTGCTCGGCGGGGATCACAGCCTGGCGGCCGGTTCCGTCAGCGCGTCAGCCGATTGGGCTGCGGCCGCTCGGCAGCTGCCGATCGGGCTGATCTGGGTGGACGCGCACGGCGACATGAACACGCCCGCGACCTCGCCGAGCGGGAACGTGCACGGCATGCCGCTCGCCGCGCTGCTCGGCGGCGAGCCATCCGAGCTGGCCGGCATCGGCCGCGTGAAGCCCGCCGTGCGGCCGTCGCACACGGTGCTGATCGGCGTCCGCAACCTCGACGATCGCGAGAAGACGGCCGTGCGCGACTCGCACGTGCATGTCTTCACGATGAAAGACATCGATCGACAGGGCATCGCCACGGTCGTCGAGCGCGCCGTCGCCCTCGCCGGGCAGGGCACCGCCGGCATCCACGTGTCGTTCGACATGGACGTGTGCGATCCGATGATTGCGCCCGGCGTGGGTACGGCAGTGAAGGGCGGGCTGAATTATCGCGAGGCCCACATGCTGATGGAGCTCGTCGCCGAATCGGGGCTGCTCGTCGCGCTGGATCTGGTCGAAGTCAACCCGACGCTCGACATCCAGAACACCACGGCGCAGCTCGCCACCGAGCTGGCCCTTTCAGCGCTCGGCATGAAGATCCTCTGAGAGTCCGCCGACCTGCCTACGCCGGCCTCGCCTCGGAGAGCATGTTCTCGAGCGTCTCGACGAGCAGCACGAGCGAATAGGGTTTCTCGATCAGGCGCGTGTGCGGGCGCAGCCGCTCGAGCTCCGCAGATTCCGACGGGACGCCGGAAAAGATGATCACCGGCACGTCGGCCGGCACTGCGACGACGACGTCGCGGCCCGATCCGCGTTTGAGCCGGAGGTCGACGACGGCGGCGATGAGATCGTGCTGGCTCAGCGCCTCGAGGCCCTCGTCGGCAGTTTCCGCCGTCACCACAGAGAAGCCGTGCATTTCGAGAAACTTCACCAGCGGCCGTCGAACCGACACGTCGTCTTCGACGACCAGCACGAGGCGAGCGGGATCTTTGATCATGTTCGATCCGCGGCAGATTGGCGAGCGGTCACAGCACCCATCCGTGCGGGCCCGTCCAGCCCTGGGCTTTCAGCTCGGCCTCGAGCTCGCGCTGCCGTTTCGCGAGATCGTCCGCATACTGGAATCGCTCGACGTGCTCCTGACCGTCGGCGTTGACGAGGCGTAATTCGTAACCGCCTTCAGGCAGTTCCATCACTTCATAGCGCGTGTAGACGCCTTGACGCTCGAACCACGAGAACACACGTCCTCCCGATCCTCTTTCGGTGCCTCGCGCCCGGAGCGATAGGCGAAACGGGGTAAGATTTCGTGCAGCCGCCCAATCCCCTCAGGGCCCCTAGCTCAGTGGTAGAGCACGTGACTTTTAATCACGGTGTCCCGGGTTCGATCCCCGGGGGGCCCACCAAAATACTTGGAGATGCGCTCATTGCAGGCACCGGACGCCGGTCCTGTCCAATCGGGGTCACACAGGGGTCACGGCTGGCCGCCGGTGTCGGCCGGCTCTTTACCGTGAAGCGTGAGCTCGGTCTGCGGGACCCGCCTCTCGCCTCTTGGCACCGGCCACGAGCAGCCAGAGGCCCGTTACCGTCTCGGCCAGGAGAAAGACCGGGCCGGAGAACGCCAGGTATCTGCCGACAATCGGTGCGCCGATCTCGAGGAGTCCTGACGCGAGCCAGATGATCGAAGCGACGAGGCCAAACGCCGCAATCGCGCGCGGGATGAAACGGCCGGTCATTAGCAGATAGAAGAAGATCGCGGACCCGGGGCAGAAATAGACCTGGCCGACCTGGCCCGACGCCTCTTGCGCGGCCCTAACGAGCGCTAGGCCTGCGGCGTCCAGGCCGGGCCGGCCGACCGCGTCGCCGCCGAGCAGGATCAGACTGAACACGGCGGTGACGCCGAAGATGGCCGCTTCGGCGACCCTGAAGAGGAGCGCCATCAACGCGAGACCCGGTCCCGCGGGTTTGAGCAGCTCATACAGCGACCAGGCCAGCGCGATAGTCGCCGCGCTCGCGATCGTCTGGAGCGCAACAGCCGGGCGGCGAATCGCGTCCGGTCCCGCGTCGCTCGCCAGGAGCGAGGCGATATAGAGCGCGTTGACCGCGAGAAACAGAGAACCGGCAAGTCGGGCTCGCGCCTGAGTTCCCCTGCTATCTGTATTCACCACATGTAGGTCTCGCTTCAGACCTGCCCGACATTCGACAGCACATCATCGGTTTCGCGCCTGCACGCAATCAATCCGGCGTCGGCGGCTCCAGGCGTTCAACGACGATCACCTCGACAGACGCCTTGTCGGGCGACAGGTGAAGGCCCAGTTGTTCTTCGACGGCGGTAAAGATCGACGGCGCATCGGGCACGTCCGCCGCTCTCACCACCGCCTGCAGCGCGGGATCCGGCGTCCACGACAGGTCCACGTCAAAGGGGCCGGTCAGTCCGGTCTTGTCGATAACCATGCGGCCAACGACACTGTTGAGAACGTAGACGATGTCGGCGATAGCCGCGCCGGTGGCAATCAGGCGGCCGCGGCCGGTCATCGGGAGAATTTGGCAGCGGGAGCGATCGCCGGGCGCGGCCGCCTGGGCCGCGGCCGGCCGCTGCTCCACCGGGGAGTCTTTCAGTGCGGCGCAGTTCGCTTGCGACCGCTTCAACTTCGATGAACCCGGTGACGTCTCGACGAGGGCGTAGACATCCAGCGGCCGCGTGTCCTTCCGAATCGCGAACTGGAAGCGATCGGCGAGCACACCCTTGATCATCTGCAGCATTTCGGCCGGTGTCGCTTTGCTGTCCGAGGTTGCGACGAGGTCGAACCGCGCGGCGTCGGCCCAGGCGGGTAAGCCGATCAACTGGTACTCCTGGATCCCGTACGACGCCTGGATCAACGTGCTCAAGCTGATGTTGGTCACTGTGGCGCGGCCCGGCGTGAGCCGCGGAACCCCTGGCAGCGCGCTGCCTGAGTTGTTCACCTTTATCGACACCACCTGGAAGCGAGGCAGCGGCGCCTCCGCCGCCGGCTTGGGTGCGGACGCCTGCCTCTCGCTGGACACCAGACGAGCCACAGGCGAGGGATCCAGACGCGGCGCGCCGCCTGGAACGACCGGCAGTTTCGCGGGCGTCGCATCGACGGTCGTACTCACGACGGGTACGGTCGCTGGATTCGTTGCCCGATGGCTGACGACCGCGCGAAGCGGCGCCACGCCGATCAGCAGGAGGCCACCGGTGAACGTCGCGGTCACGATCGAACGCAGTCCGGCCCGGCCCCTCGCCTGCCGATCATCGAGCACGGCGGAAATGCGCGCGGATAGATCGCTGCGGCTGGCCATCGCCACCGCCGACGGTGTCGCCGTGGCGGCCATGCGTTCCGCCAGCATCACGAGCTGGTCGGCGTAGACCTCCGGCGCCGCCTCGCGGAGCACCGCATCGTCACACGCCTTTTCCGCTTCGAGACGGAGCTGGCGCCACGCCATCCATACCAGCGGATGGAACCAGTAGAGCGCGCAGACGCTACGCGCCACGCAGAGCGTCAGCCAATCGCGGCGACGGATGTGCTCCAGTTCGTGCACGACCGCCCGACGCAATTCCTCGTTGTCCCAATCGCGCGAATCCATCGGCAGGACAATCGCCGGGCGAATCACGCCTGAGGTCATCGGTCCGACCACGGTCTCGTCCAGCAGCACGTCGATGCGCGAGGCGATCCCGCGCGCAGCCGCGAGGGCCGAGACCATCCCCTGGCCCGAACGCCACGGCAGGCCGTTGCGACGGACGCGCCGCAGGTGGATGAAGCCAGACACCACGGGGAGGGCGATCGCTACCACGCCCAGGAGCCAGATGCCTAGCCCCAGTGCCGACAGCGACCGCCACGAACGTGGCGCCGACACGGCGACGGGCGGCTCCACGAGCGCTGTCGCCGGGACAACCACCGCAATCGGGATTTCGGCGGACCCGAACTCGATCCGCGTCGTATCGGTCATGGGAATTCGCAGCTCGCGCGCAGGCAGGCCGATCGACAAGAGCGGCAGGATCGGCAGGAGCAAAAGGGCCGTGGCGAGGAGGAGGTGCCGCAGCGCCGCGCGACTCTGCCTGGCAAGGTGCGTGGCGACCAGCGCGGCACCGCAGACGACCGTCGCCTTGACGATGATCGACAGGATGGCCGAGCTACTGATCGCGACAGCGAGGGTACCGGCGATCCGCATCATGACTGCCTCCGTTGTCTGCGGACACGGTCGATCTCGCCGCGCAGCGCAGTGAGATCGTCGGCGGTCCATGATTCGTCGCGGACGAGCGCGGTCATCATGTCGCGCAGCGAGCCGCCGAAAAAAGTGTGGAGGTATTGCCGCAGCGCTGCCCGCTTGGCCGTCACCGGCGACGTCGTCGCCGAGTAGACATTGCGCGCGCCCGCCTGTTCGTGACGCAGGACGCCTTTGGTCTCGAGCCGCGCCAGCATGACGCGGACCGCCGACAGAGACGGCGGATGGACCAACCGATCGCGGATGGCCTCGGCGACCGCTCGGTTGCCGAGCGCGAAGACCGCATTCATGATCTCGCGCTCGCGGCGCGACAGGTGGTCGGGGGATCGTGCCGGCATGAGTCAGGGTTCCTTCGTGAGCGACAAACGTCGCTGAGTATAGGAGCGACATTTGTCGCTTGTCAAGCGTCCCCCACTTCTCGATACTCTTCGCTCGGCCGGCCGACCTCCTCGTCGACGCAGGGCGAAGACGGAAGTGGCAGGGCGTTTGCGGCGGTTCGTCCGCGCGGTGGGATATCCGCGGCCCGCGCGCGCCGGTCAGATCCGGGATGACGGCTGGAAGGGCATTCAGGCCCCAATCGAATCGAGAAGCAGGGCCTTCAGGGTTGACCGTTGAGGCGCTTCGTCGTGCGAATCCCGCGCGCCTCCAGGTGCCTGTGCACCCGCTCGACGTGATCGTGCAAGCGTGGGGCATGCGCTCGGTGCGCCTGTACGTCGACCGCCTGTTGCTCAATCGCGCGGTGTTCGCGGATAAGATGGCCGCGCGATACAGTGCTTGCTCTCGATCGACTGATTCGCGCGTGGATCGTCGGCCACCGCTCGCCTCTCCTCGATCCCTTGATGTCGGCCGCGAGCGTGGTCGGCCGCGGCGGCATGGTGTGGATTGCCATCATGGCGACTCTCGTCATCATGCGCAGCCAGCCGCTTCGCGCGCTGCTGCAGCTGTGCCTCGCCCTGCTGCTGGCGGCGATCGTCGTGGAAGATGTGCTCAAGCCGACGATCCATCGGGAGCGTCCATTCGTGGCCGCGCCGCAGGTCGCCGTAATCGGTGGAAGGCCCGATGACTATTCGTTCCCGTCGGGTCACGCCGGCACGTCGTTCGCCGGAGCGCTGACGTTGTCGACGCTGGCGCCGGGCGGCCGCGCGGCGTGGTGGGCGCTCGCGCTGCTCATCGCGTATTCGCGCGTCTATCTGGGGGTGCACTATCCGCTCGACGTCGTCGCGGGCGCGACCATCGGGATGGCGTGCGGCGCGGTCATCGGGGTGATCGCTGCGCATCAGCGCGGCTGGCGCCCGAGTCGGTGAATCAGCTGAACGCGTCAGGAAAATCTGGTCGAGTCGAGCGGTGAGAGCAACGCCGGCGCCGGCCGCCGAAGGGTCGGCGGCCGACACGAGCTCGAAGAGAGAAGCGACCTATTCGGGCGAAATCGACGTCTTCCCGCAGTCGTCGCACCGCAGGTACAGCACCGGCAGCGCCTCGGAGCGGCCGATGATCCGCGCGGAAGGAACCCCACAGCGGGGACAGATGATGCCTGAGGGTCGTTTGGCCATATAGCTACCCTTTCTTGAAACTTAGACTCGCGAACGGACCCGAAGGATTCACAATCGCCGAGCTTGCGTTGTCAGCCTCGCTCGAAGGATGATCCGGGAAAATGCGTAAGCTGACGCCTCGCCGCGATTTACAGGACCTGCAAGGCAAAGATCTGATCGCCCTGGCCCAGAAACTGGCCCGCGATGCCGAGCGGCACGCCCTGATGTCGGCTTCGCTCGCGAGCCAGGCTGACCGCCTGATGGTGGCCGGCCTAGAACAGCTCGAGCGGCGTGTGACTCCGCCCATCAGCGTACCACGCCGCTAGTGTCCGCGACCAGTCTCTAAGCTCTGCCGTGCCCGGAATCTGCTATGGTTGACGCCATGCGTGCCTTGGTCTGTGCCGCTCTGCTCGCGTCCGCCCTCGTCGGGGCCGCCTGCGACAACAACATCGCTTCCGCCTCGGATCGCGTCACCGATACGAAAAACGGCACGATTCCGGTCGCCAGTTTCGGGCTCACGACGTTTGTCATGTCCAAGCGGGGCGAGCTCGATATCAAGCTGAAAAGCCTGACCCCGCCGTTCGCCAACCCCATCCAGGTGGCGCTCAGCCAGCAGGCCTCCGGCTCGTGCCTGGCGCCCGGCGCGGGGGTTCCGATGATCGTCGGCAACACTTTCCCGGTTGGTCTCGCAGACCCGGGGACGTACTGCGTGTTCCTGGTTGCCCCGGCGTCGATGACCGTGGACGAGGCGTTCGTCCTCGAAATCACGCATCCTTAGCGATCGACGCATCCTGAACGCCCGTTTCCGGGCGGTGGTCTACTTCCCGTGAGTACGCTCGACGCGCGCATCGACGAACTGTATGCCGCGCCGCTCGACACCTTCGTCTCCGGACGCAACGCGCTCGCGAAGACGTTGAAGGGCGCCGACGCGGCGCGCGTGAAGAGCCTCGTCAAGCCGTCGGTCGTGCCGTGGGCCGTCAACCAGGTGTACTGGCACGCCCGCACCATCTTCGACCGCGTCCGCAAGACCGGCGAGCAGCTCCGGAAGGCGCAGCTGGCGGCACTCAAGTCAGGCCGCGCGCAAGACGTCCGCGCCGCGACCGATGCGCACCGCAAAGCGCTGGGCGACGCCGTGGCCGCCGCGTCGCGGCTGGCCATCGAGGCCGGCGCACATCCGAGCGCGGACGGCCTGATGCGCACCTTCGAAGCCCTCTCGCTCGCCGCTGAACTCGACGAACCTCTCGGCCGCCTCACGAAGCCGCTGCAACCGGCCGGGTTTGAAGCGCTCGCCGGCGTGACGCTGCCCGCTCGCGCGCCGCACACCAAGGAGCAGCCTGCCACCAAGGCATCCGAGCCGGCTTCCCCTCCGCCTGATCTACGGGCGCGCGAACGCGCCGAAGCGGCGCGGCAGCGCGAAGAAGCCAGGCGCCAGGAGCAGCGCGCCAAGGCGCTGGCGAAGGCAGAAGAGGATCTCGAACGGATCGCCACGACCGAGCGTCACGCGCGCGACGCTTGGGAACGCGCCAAGCGCGATCTCGACGCCGCGGAGAAGGCCCTCGCGCGGCTGCGCCAGGAATGACTGTGCTAGTGTGACCGCATGTACACGCTCGTCCTCATCCTGCACTCCTGGATTCGCTGGATCGCTCTCGTCGCCGGATTCGCCGCGACGTTCGCGGCCTTCAGCGACGACTCGGGCCCCGCGCAAACCGGGCGCGCGGACAGGTGGGGGCTGGCGCTGATGATGGCGCTCGACATCCAGATGCTGCTCGGCCTCCTCCTCTATCTCGTCATCAGTCCGACGATGGAGGCGATTCGAGCGGACTTCGGGGCCGCGATGCGCGACCCCGCGGCACGGTTCTTCGCCGTCGAGCACCTTTCGATGATGCTCGCGGCCGTCGTCCTGACGCATGTCGGCCGGATCCTGGCGCGCAAGGCGGCGACCACGCAGCAGAAACGGATGCGCCTCAGCATCTGCTTCGGGATCGCGACGCTGCTGATGGTCGTCGGCATCCCGTGGCCGGGCCTTCGAGGCGGCCGGCCGCTCTTCAGGCTGTAAGCGACGGCGATCGCGGGTCGACTGTTCCCGTTTGCGGTCGTTGTGACAACTCGCGCGGTCCGCACGCCCGCACGCGTGGTGCGCCCCGCGCGCGATCCGGTCGCCAGTGCCGGCGATCTGCTCACCGATGCACGCGATTCTGTGCCCCATGTACGCGGTCAGGGTCGCAGTGCCACGATCGGGGCCGTTGCGCACACGCAGCGTCAGGAGTGTGCGTCCTCAAGCCACCACGTGCGCGCCTATGTGGTCAACGACGCCCTTCGAACGTCCTGACGAGGTCGGCGAGGGCTTCCTCGACGTGTTTGAGCTCGTCAACGGCCCGAGTCGTCGCTGCGACGACTCGGCGGTTGAAGACGTCGTCGCCTTCCGCGAAGCGCTCGCGCGCCATTTCGACCGTTCCGTGCGCGGCTGTCAGATCGTCGATGGTCCTGAGTAGCGTATCGCTCAGTGCTCCGAGCGACCGCTCCACGGTCGGTACGGCAGTGGATTCATCCATATCGCACGGGGCAATCAAGACGTGTGCCCGGCGTGCCTCGAGCGGGCAAAGCCGCTATGATAAAGGGCGCTTCCAGCGCGTCCCCATCGTCCAGAGGCCTAGGACGTGGCCCTTTCAAGGCCAAAACACGGGTTCGAATCCCGTTGGGGACGCCACCATAAGTGGAAACACGACGAGGCCCGCAAGTAGCTCCCCGATAAAGGCCTTTCCTCGGAACCGGTAACCGCGCTGGCCGTGCTCTTCCGTCGGCTCGAACAGGATCGCCTGGCCGCGCAGCATCTTCCTGAGCAACTGTCGCGCCTGCGTGGTGTGCCGCATCATCAGGTCGCGCCACTGCTCCACTCGACGCCTGATCTCGTCTGCGAGCGATCCGTCGCTGGCCCTGGCGCCTTGACGTTCAAGAGCACTGATGGTGCGCATCAGCTCAGTCCGGCGGGATCGCCGTGCCTTCACGGCCGCCAGCAATTCGGGCATTTCCCCACCGCGCCCGATGGCCTCGACGTACCTGCCAATTTCCAGATCCACATCGGCCAATTCCTTCCGGTGACGCGCGAGACCGTTTTCCGGAAGTGCCGCTGTAGCCGCCGCCACCGTCCGTTCGATGATTTCCTCGATGACGTCGGGCGATAGCACCTGCTTGGCTATCTTGTCGAGAACCTGCCGATCGGTGGCCTCCATCGGGACCTCAAGCCGGTTTTCGCAGACGGTCCGCCCTCGCTTCCAATACGACGTACAGCCATAAAAGGCCGCACGTCTCCGGCCGTGCGATCGCGTCCGCACGTGCATCACGCCGTTGCAGCATGCACACCGGGAAAAGCCGGGCAGGAGGTACTTCGAATCCGTCCCGCGCGGACGTCCCCACAGGCGGCCATCGGTTCCGCGTAGATACCGCGCGCGCGCATCGACGAGGTACCGATGCGCCGCAGCCCACAAGTCCTCAGGGACGATCCGCAACTGCGGCGCGTCCAGCCGAATCCAATCTTGCTCCGGCCTTGACTGCTGTGCCTGCTTTCCCCACTGGTCACGCTTCTTCGTGCGGTTGTAGACGATCTCGCCGCGGTAAAGCGGCCGGTACAGCACCTCGTGAACCGACGAGGACGACCAGCAACGCGGGCGTCCTTGCTGTGAGCGGGGCGACAGGGCGCCGCACTCGTTCAGCATCTTCGCGACGGCCGTCTTCCCGCGGCCCTGCGACGTCAGTTCGAAGATGCGGCGGACCACCGCAGCCTCAGTCTCGTTTACCTTCCGCTCGACGTGTGAGCGCCGCTCCTGGCCGTCGAGTCCTGACGTCATCACCGGCACGTTGTCATAGCCGAACACGCGCCCGCCCGTGACGTGGCCGGCTCGCGCTTTCCGCTGCATTGCATCTGACGTGCGCTGTCGTGCCTTCTCGCGTTCCAGTTCGTCGGCGAATGCCGTCAGCGACAGCATGATCTTGTCAGTGGGACTGTCGAGCGTCCGCTCACGGTTTTCGAGGTAGAAGAACACCCGCACGCCAGCGGTCACGAGCTGCTTCAAGGCGTACGCCGTCTCGATCGCTTCCCTGCCGAGGCGTGATTCTTCCGACATGATCAGGACGCGGAACGGCGCTCGGGGTTTCAGCGCGTTCATCAATCGGAGGAAGCCGGGCCGGTTGGCGAACTCGGCGCCGCTAATGCCGTCGTCGACGTAGACGTGCTCGTCGGCGACGGTCCAGCCTTTCCTCGCCGCGTAAGCTCGCGCGTTTTCAATCTGCCGCGCCACCGAGCGCTGCTCGTCGGCAATGCCGGACTGGTCGGTGGATTTTCTGGCGTAGACGGCCGCGACCATCGCGTTCTCCCCTAACGGAGCCGGCGGCGACCGTAAAATTACGGACAACCCGCGCGACTCTCCTGCACCGAGTTAACGGGTTAGTACCGCTTGCGCCTGGCGGCGCGCTCGCGGTCCGATCTCTCCTACCACGCGCCCCCAGAAATTCTGGAGTCGTGCAGGATCGCCCAGACGTACGTCGGACCGCGGAGGTCGCTAATCGCCCCTGGTCCGGACAGCGGAACCCGCCTGAACGCCGCTTCCACTTCCCCTTGGGAAATCCGGTAATCCGTCCGGCTAGGAACAAAGCCGTTCCCGTCCATCCTGTACGTGAACGCAAGGCCCCTGATCGTCGTGAACGGCTCGCCGGCGTGGGCGCCGATCCGTGCCCACACTTCCGCAAATGACGGCCTAGCAATTTGCGACCTTCGATCCCGCTGCGGAGCCTTCATTGTGTTCGCCCTACCCCACGCCTCGGGTCGGTCTGCGAGCCACTCGCGCAACGCGCGGTCGATTTGCTGGCTCTCCGGCATGCCCACGACGGCCTTATACCGGCGCATTGCTGCGCGCAAGTCCGGATCGATCTTCGTGAAAAACGGCAGCTTGTTGCGCAAGGTCATACACAAAGTATATACCGTATATATTGAATTGTAAAGGAGTTTCTCCGCGTTCCGACCGACACGTCAGACCGCCAGAGCGATGTCGCCAATCGCCTCAGTTAACCGTCTCAGTACTGGCGTTCGCGGCCGTCGTCGCTCTCGATCTCGCGTCGCATCTCCGTTGCCCACTGGATCGCGAGTTCGCGCGTTGGCCTACTAGGGTCAAGCCGCGGATCGAAGCGACGGCCCATCAGAAACTCTTCATTTCGGTAGACCTGCACTTCGAAGCCATAGTCGGCGTGATCACGCAACTCGAAGAGCCAGCGCGTGTGATCGCGCTCCCTGTAGAACTCGAACAGCGGTTCGCCGGGCTGTGCCTGACGCGGCTTCGCCTTCGGTGCGTTGTGAAGGAGGGCGGGATCCGGGTTGGGGCTCATGGCGCGTCCACAATACCCCAGGGCAATACCCCAGGGCGTGACAGGGGAGGTCCCTCCTCTCGATGAGAGAGAATTGCAGCAGATACGCCCCTGAACGAGGCGCTGAGCCGCTAGGGACTACTGGCGCCCGAACCATCGTACGGTAGTTGACCGCGAGTCGGCGACGGCGCTCCCGTCCCACTACCCGCCGGCAAGATACGTCTCAATGCCCTCAATCAAGCGGTCCATGTCGCGGTGGAAGTCTGGATCGGCGCGGACTGACATACCGTTCCGGTACGCCAGGGTCGCCAATGTGGTCGGCAGTTCGCCTTCATCCGGCACTTGCGCCCCCCGGACCAGCACGGGAATCACCGGAATGTCGCGTTGAAGAGCGGCTTCAAGTTCGATTCGCACGAAATCCTTTGGATCATCAAGTCGTGGCTTTCCACCGGCGGCCGCCGGCGCATGCCAGTCAACACCAATGACAGCCAGGAAGACGTCGCAGCTTCCGACCATCTGAGCTAGGTGCTTGCGAAAGTCCAATCCGAGCGGGATGGAATCAACGTCTTTGAAGACCTGCTCCTTGCCAAACTTCTGTGTCAAGCGATCGTAGATGCGACCCGCGACATCGGCGCTATCCTCACGGCGATACGACAGGAAAATTCTTTGACGGCGACTTAGTGGACTGGCCGTCAGCCCGCCCGGTACACGCGCCGGTTCTTCATGAAGCACTGGGCTGGCCGTCGGCCCAACCGGGGGTGCGAATTTTCCAAGACGCACTGGGCTGGCCGTCGGCCCAACCGGGGGCGCGAATTTTCCAAGACGCACTGGGCTGGCCGTCGGCCCAACCGGGGGCGCGAATTTTTCAAGACGCACTGGGCTGGCCGTCGGCCCAACCGGGGGCGCCCATTCTTCATGAAGAAATGGATTGGCCGTTTGCCCGACCGGCACGCGCGTCGATTCTTCATGACGCACCGTATCCGAAACGTCAGAACCCGACCCCGCCTGCGGCGAGGTCGGAACGGTAGCCTTACCGCTTGATACACGGCCAGACCCCTCTATTGCCTGCCCCGCGGTAGACACAGCAACGGCTGGTTCGGCCGGCGGTGAGGGAGGAACCGCAGGCATACCCCGGGTTGGAGGATTCTTGACATCAACTAATTCGTTAACGAAGCCCTCCTCCCTCTGCCTTTGCGCCTTCGCCCTCAACAACGCGATCGATATGAGCTGACACGGCGCCACAACGAACGCCGCCCGCGTCAATCCGAGACTGACAAGGCCAATCGTGAACAGCAGGCCGCTGACAGGAAACGCGACCATCATCCACAGATGTTGAGACCTTGCCGAACCCGACTGCCTTTTCAGCAGCCACCAGATAACAGCGACGACGATTGTTCCAAGGTACAGCTCCAGGGACGGAGTCAAGAAGTAATACCAGTACTCAAACAAACGCAGGAAATCACCGATCACAAGGGACCGGATCACTACGCGGAAAAGAGCGGTTAATGGTGGGAGAAGCGCCAATGACGTCGCCACCCACCAAAGTTCACTCGAAGGCCGACGGGCGAAAAGACGGGACAGAAACAGAAACAGGCAGGACAGGAGGAGAAAAAACGGAAAGAGGGAAAACGCGGAAGACTCCATCGACCGGCCCCCCTGACGTTAGTCGCGACCGCGGGTGCTGCGCCAATGTTAACAGAGTCGTGGCCGAGCTGCGACAGCAGCTCAGTGCCGCCCATCGTCGCTCGTTGCGCCTCCTTCGACTGACGGTCGCGTCGAACTGACGGTGCCATAAGAGCAACGCTCTCCTCCCACTGACGGGCCATTTGTCGTGATTTGTCTCCTTGCTAGACTGCCGAGCTTTCTCAGAAGGAGACGACGTGAGATCAACACTTGTCGCGGTCTGCGTTCTCGTCGGTGCTTCGGTTGCTCACGCCGACCAACCGGTGTGTGTCGGTACACCTTTCCAATTGAGCGGTCACACCGATCTTGCGCCGACTGACCCGGGGGGCGTCGGCCATACGATCACGACCGTACAGCTGCCCCACACCGCAAGCCACATCGAACAAGTCACAGCAACGCTGCATAACCCGACGCCCGACTTGAACGGCAACTCTGTGCGAACGTTCCAAGTGGCCGTCCAGCTGAATGGTCAATCCATCGCTCACGGCATCGAGCTTCCATCACTCGGTGGCTCGCCCTACCTCGCCGCGAACGCGTTCGGGGCTGATCTCCTGCGACTCGTATCTTTTTACGCCGACGGCGAATCAAACCTAGTGTTTACCGCGGACTGGCAGTCGTCGTATCCAGGCGGTACCGGCTCGATCGACATTACGGTTGTCGGACAGACCATTCCGAAGTCGTGTGGAGGAAAAAACTAAGAGGGTCGTTTTGGGAATTTCAAGGATGAGGGCGGGCTTCACCAAACCGCGCGCAATCCCCCACGGCCGGCGGCCACCCCGCCTTCTTTATGCCGAGAATGCCAATTCCTTGCGCGGAACCCACCCACGACCTGATGACTGCGGCGGGTTGCGCAGCTGGCACGTCTACCTCTTCGGGTCCGCAGAACCTCGCAACCGTGTGCTCTGACAAGTGGAGCGATTTGAATGACATTTCGACGCGCAACCGTCACCCTGTGCCTGTTACCGCTTGGCGCAATGATACTGTTCGGGCTGTGTCTTCAAGCCGAGTCAAAGCATCCGCCCTTGCCCGTTTTGCTTTCGGCCGGCGTTATTAGCGCAACAGACGGTGGCGCGCAGGTAACCGACGTGACCGGATGGGGCGCTGGGATTGTGTTCGGTAGCGACGTCGACCACCCCGATGTGTGTTTGGGATGCGATCAGTTTCAATCGATCAACAATGAAGTGCTCGAGATTGAGTACAACGAGAGCACGCCAGGATTTCAGGCGTTTGTTGAACGCCTGACGAATGGCGTCGACGAGACCCTCAACACAAACCGCTATCTGCAGTACGGGAATGGTCAGACGATTCGCACAAGCTCAGGTGGGAATCCCAAATCGTTCTACTTACCAACCGAGCCCCGCAGAATTACATCGATTCGGTTGAGATTTTGGGCTCCGTTCCGCCAGTACGTCGGCGACCGGTTTGTAACCGAGGGGATCTACCTGGTCGAGCTCTGGGGCGATGGCAAGCAGACTTCCGAGTGCACGCGGACGCAGTTTTCAGGAACGCTCGAAACTGATAAAGGAAGGCGCGGGTCTGTCGTCGAGGCAACACACAACGGGATTTCTTCTGGATCGGCCACGGTCGCGTGGACTGGCGCACGCTCTATCGCCCTTGCAACTCACGATTTCGATTTCGGTCATGGCGACACGCTGAGACTCTTACACGAGTACCGAGTGGATGGCAGCGGTCCTGTCTGGAATCTCTACGGCTGGGCGAACGTGGTGAGAGGAACGGGGCGATACAATCACACCACGGGTTTCTTTCGCGTCGTCGGAGTCCGTGACCCGACAATCCCTGGCCCCGAAAACACAAAGTACTCGTTCAGTGCGAACGGTTCAGTTTGTGGTGTCGAAGCAGCAGCCCAAGCGTCAGAACACGAGAATTAGGCCAGAAATCCTAATGCCTTTATCGTTAGTGCGAAACCTCGGCAACCCTATGAGTTGCCGACACGTCCGATCCCCCGGGTCGGCCGATTAGCCTGCAACTAAAAGGGGAATCGTGAAGGGGAGTCCCGTTCAGCTTCGGCTGGCGTACCCACCCACCGATGGACGACCTCATCGCCGTGGGTGAGACTCTGAAGCCCATTCGCGGGAGATACGGTCACATGGAACTCGGAGCCGAGCGTCAAGGTTGTGCAGCCAATCTGGCCACCGGGAATCGTCAGCGTTGTCAGCGTATTGCTGCCAGTGATCGTCCAATTCCTGATCATGGTGGTCGTTGGTGTGCTGCTCGGGTTCCACTTGCAGTACTGTCCCGTAGATGCCTTGGCCACCAGCGGCCCTGAGTCTTCAAACCGAATCTCGTCTCCGAAATGACCCCTTACGAACTTGCTGCTGCTGGCGATGTAGGCACCAAAGAACGGCCTTTGGTCCGCTGCGGGGCAGTCGTTGAATATTCCGCCACTGGCGTTGATGGTGAAATCGTCTACAAGAAATCTAGGGAAGGTGTCGCGAGGGCCACCGACAATCGTCACGATTGGTTTGCCAACCGTGGAAAACGTCCTGAAAGTATCAGCGATGCTGGAACCATTTATAGAAGGTATCGACGTGGTGTCCGTGAAGCCATCTTCATGGACGTAATAGACAGTCAGACCTGTAAGCGGGTTTGGGCTGTTGTTTTGAATCTTGGTCCCCATCAAAGGTGCTGTGTAGTTGAGACACGCTCGGCCATACACGAGTTGAAGTTCGTCTTGTGCCCAAGCAAGGGACGTGACGGAGAGAGCCGCGACCAGGACCGCCGCCGATCTAAGTGAGAGGCGCATCGCGTTCGTCATAGATCCTTCCTTTTGAGGTGCAGTCCGTCACGCCATCCGCATCTTTCCGACCTCAGCCGTTTTAGGGGCAGGATGGTGGCAGAAGCGCCACAGCTCTGCAATGGCAAACCGCAGCATTAGCGAACATTTACGTCGTCCTGTGGGATTTCTAACGCGAGGGCGCAACGCGATCCCGCAGGCAAACTCCAGATGCACATCCTCGGTGCGATTGCGGTTCGAGCAGGGAAGGATTCGGGAAAGGGTCGTGGCGGTACGATTCCGGGCTGGTGGCGGGCTCGGCGGGCAGCCTGTCGGACGCGCTCGGCCTCACAGCCGAATCAACGGGCGGCGATGGATTGTTCTGCGGCCGCAAGGTGGCGACACTCGGCAATCCACTGACGGCAAGCGACTGCACGCCGACGAACTATGGCATCACGCGCGATCCCCGCCGAAGGCACCGAGGACGATGTGACCAACCCGCCTCGGATCGCGCTCAGCGGCGCGCATTTCGTTACGCCCCGGGTGTCTCAAGTGCAGCTCGGCGTGACATTCTGAGTCGGCAGTGCCGTCGGGCGGTGTCCACTTCACCATGATGCCCGACGAATGATGCGCTCACGTCCCCGGACCACAGAGCATCCGTGGACGCGAGCGCTTCTAATTTTCAGTTGTCAAAGAACAGACCGAAAAAGCCCGTGCTGAGTGGGTGCCCGCGTTGATCCGAACAAAGCCCAACTTTCACACCTTGCGGCGACCGATCCGCCGGGAGACAACAGCACGACCGGTCGCCGCTCCCGTGCTCCAACGGCCGAACATCACCATCGCGTCGCGACCGCGATCGTCTCGAACGATCGCCTCTAGAGCGGCGACAACGGTTCCGCTCGTCCGTCAGAGTTCGTCATTCCCGTCGTCATGCATCGCGTCCAATTTGGCGAGCAGTTCGACGACGCGGTTTTCGTGCTCCGCGGATTCAGTCGCCCACCGCTCCAACTGGTCCGCGGTACCGCCACCCGTTTTGATCAGCATCTGCACTCGTCGGTGGCTTTCCGCCGCAAGGAATAGCTCGCAGCTCAGCTCGATTAAGAACCCTCGTGTACCGCCGCGCGGTCTGACGAGGATCACAAACTCGCGCGCCGGCCGCGACTGCCAAGATTCCGACGGGACTTCGTCCATTACGCGTTACTCGCCGAACCAGCGCAGTCCGAGCGAGTTCTCCCTCAGGCGGCCGTAACCGGCAGCCCTTCAAAATCATCCGCACTGAGCGGCGTGGGCCAAGAGAAGACCAAACCCCGATCGCCCGCTCGGACGGTGATGTCTTTGTCGCTGATGCTGACCGTGAACCGATCACCGGCTGAGGCCAGCGCGCCCGCTCCCGATTGGCGCGGGATCACGCCCAGCCGCTCAGCGGCAACGCCCAACGCGTCTCGGAATGACAGCGAGTCGCCGTGAAAGTCGAGTCGCGGTAGTGGCGCGACAGGCTCCCGACGTTCCGACGGCGGCACTGAAGCCGGCCCGTGATACTCGCGCCCGCCTGATGTCCAATGACCCGCCAGTTGTTGGTGTGCGCGCGCCACCAGCGACTCGGCGTTGTAGAGCAGCGCATAGAGATCGGGAAAGCGCTCAGTGAGGACGGTTCGGCCGCCAGCCTTTACGTGGACTTCGAGTTCGTCGATCTTCATGTGTGTGCCTCGTTCATCGAAGGAGAACTGTCCAGGGGTTTTGCGTTTCTGGAAGACGGGGTTCCGGGTCGCTCTCGTCTCGGACGCCGAGCAGCGGTGCTGTTCCCGAGATCGCGGCGCGCGCGTAGTCGAGAAACCCGCGCCCCTCACCGGACGGCGCGCCGACGAGCATCGCCACGACCCCGCGCACCGCCACCGCGTGGTCCTGATGGACCTTTCCTCGGTCGATGACCCGCACACCCTGCGGCCCGACTTCGACCACAAGGTTCAGCAACTCTTCGCGCAGGCGCGCATGTTTCGGGAGCACCAACGTGCGCGCCGTCAACTGCTGCACCAACACCGGCCATTCCTCCGCGTGCTTTTTCGCCGTGGGCGCGTAGAGTTCCGCCGGTAACCCAAGCTGCGCAAGTGACTGCGCCGCCTGGACACCTTGCCAACTTTCAATCCGGATCCGCTGAAGCCCCGGCGTCCGACGTGCGAGGTCGCGGATTTTCAACTCGACGTCCGCGATTTTGACCGGCGCCTCGTGGCTCCCCTGGAACGTGTACAACCCCGTGATGACAACGTGCCCGTTGACCGCCGCGCCCGTCGCAATCACGCTCGGGTCGTGAACCGTCCCGAGATCGATGAACGCCGCCCACGGCGTGCCGACCGGCACCGCGACGCCTGCCGCGTTCATCGCCGCGTCGACGTCCGCCGCCGTCGTCAGCGCATCGGCGCCGTCGACCCACTGGTTCTGATGCTCGCGGGCGAACTGGCCGGGCAACAACAGCCGACGCTGGCGCTCAAGAAACGCCCGCGTCACCTTCGGCGACCGGTTCTCCCCGTGCCAGCGAAAAAACACGTCCGGATCGCCGGCCTCTGAGAGGTCTTTTACGGTCCAGAGCGGTCCTGATTTCCGCCGGCCGACCGTCGAAGCGAGCAGCATCAACGGGTCATGCACCGACGCCTGCCCCGCCAGCAACGAACTGAACAACTCGTCATCGCGTGCCCAACCAACCTCGTCGTACAAAACGACGTCGGGATGCCGACCGCGGGTATTCGTGTGTTCTCGGGAAGCTATCGTCCAGCGGGACCCTGTTGTCGGCACGATCAGGGCGTTGGCGCGGATCTCGATCGCTGCATCGAGGTCCGGGTTACTTCGGACCTTCCGTCTGGCGTGCTCCAACATCACGCCGGCGCCGTCGGCGTCGAGCGCAACACCGATGATGTCGGTACCAGGCTTGCCGCACAGGAGACGCCACAAACCAACATCCGACACTCCGTCCGTCTTGCCGTCGCCGCGTGGCCATGAGATCGCAGAGATCGGATGGACGAAGCGCCCCCGTTCGCGTCGAGTCGCCTCACCGAAGTCTTCCGCCTGATGCGGGTACAGGCTGATGCTGAACGCGGCGCAGAACGCCGTGAAGCTGTCCAGCACCGCCCGGGCGAGGCGCTTCACGTCGTCGGCTCCTCGTCGTGCAACCGCGCCAGCGCCTCGGCGGCGTTCATCGGTCGCGCGACACGGCGGAGGCCGACGAGGCGCAGATGACGCTCCAGACGGTCACTGCTGGCCAACCAGACATCGAACGCACGACGCGCCCGCCCCTTCGTGGTCAGCGGGCCGCCGCTCTCGACGAGCCGATCGAACGCACTGTCACGCAGCAGCAGCGCTTGCGCGATCCCGTGCGCAGCCGCCTTGAGCGTCCGTGGCGCGTCTTCGATCGAGTGGCCAGCATCGGACACGATCCCGGTCACGATCTCCCGCCTGAGGTTCTCCTGTGAAGCCCAGAAGGCCACGCTACGATGACCAACGACGAGCGCGGCCTTATTGCCTTGCGTAAAGCGCCCGCCCGCGTCGCGGTCGGTGTGGGGCCCAGCCTCGCCCATCGGCATCACGCCGCCTCCTGCGGATGGTCAGTTCCCCGTCGGGAATCAACCGTCAGGTCCGGATGTTCTTGAAGATCCAGCAATAACGCTTCAACAGTGGACGTAATGAAGGCTTCGACGATGTCAGGGTCGACGGGCCAAGGTGCGCGGCCGTTTGTCGAAGTTGGCACCTGTGCAGGCGAAGAGCCGGTGCGGCGGTTTAGATGCTCGGCGCTCACGCGTGATCTCCGCGGCGATGATGTGAACAGGAGGCGCACCAGAGTCGCGATGCGGCATTGACGGTGGAGCACTCAGCACAGGTCCATGTGTCGTTGGTTTCTTGACCGGCACCGGCGAGCAGGCCCCGCAGTTCGGTCTCGGTGGGCAACTCGACGACGATCGGCGTGCTGGTCGGTTCGATGACGGCGACGACAGACAGCCGGCCCCGGTCTGCCGAGACGCGTGCCTGCCATTGCACTCGGGGATCGGCGGACGGCCTCGACGCCAGGACCCTCGGCGGCGTTTCGGTTTCGGTGATCAGCATGTCGTCCCAATCTTTTCGCAGTCGATCGTGGTGACGTCGGTCATCGAGAGCCCTTGCCGTCCTTCCCAACTGTCTTTCCGGCAACTGCAAAGTCGTGTGCAGTTCGTTCTTCACGCTCCCGATCCCTCTTTACCGTTCGGGCACAGGAGCGCCGGATGCGCAGAGGTTCCCCACGGAGATCCGGGATTCGGATCGGCAGGAAACCTCTTCATGCTGAAGTGCTCACCGCCCGGTATACCGTCGGCCCTCAGCGCGCGGCGCATTCGCGTGACGATGCGGCACCGCCAGGTCGAGTTTCGTAAAGAACGCGCACCGCACGCGCGCACCTGCCAAGCCCCTCGACCATCTGGTTCCAGGCTCGCCCGCCGTGGCAGTCCCAGGCTGCGGGCGTTTCCAACGTGACGCGCGCCGCCGGTTGCTTGTCGCTCCCCAGCACGCCGCCCGTCCCGTTTCGCGATACAATCCGGAAACGCAGACGGGGCTTTCCGAGATCTCACAGTCCTGGCAATTCCCTCTGCACCGAGGTCGACTGCGCTGACACGCCGCCGGCCTCCATCACCATCGACGCCGACATCCGCGGCGGCGACTCCTGCACGAATTTGTATTCGCTGATAACGAACGCCGAGCCGTCCGGACGGACGATCCTGCGTTGGCGGTTCGCGATCACCATCCGGAACGGCGCGCGGCGAAGATCGGAAACCCGTGTGCGCCAGGCGTAGACGCCGGCGAGATCACCAAGGGCACGTCCATCGACCCAGGCGCCAGGACGATCACGGAAGAATTCGGCGAGCCGCGAAGCCAGCGAAGTCTGGGTCGTCATCGGCGGCCGAACGGGACATCGTCGAGCCCGAGCGCTCGGCGTAACCTCAGCACCGAGGCGGCGATTTCTGTACGCTGAGCATCGCTGGGTGACGCTGCGAGCGCGGCGTCGACGGCGTCGAACGCGCGCTGGATCTTGTCGTCGCTGCGCTTGGCGACGGTGTCGGGTACGGAGACTTTCTGAACGATGCCGCGGAAGACCTTCGAGATGGCTTCGATTTCGTCGTCGCGCAGCCGGATGTGGTCCCCTTCAGCCTCGATGATGCGCCATCGGCTCACACCAGAGCGGCGGGCAAGTTCTCCTTGCGTAATATCGACTGCGGCGCGGCCGATGCGAAGAGTGGCGCCTGGTGTCTGCGTGCGCATTGGCAGCAGACTACCGTCAACTTGTCGGCGGGGGGCTTACGCGCTGACTTTTCGCTTCAGATGTAATGTTCTTGGACGACCAGTCTTGCCGCCGCTCCGGAAGAACCGGAGGATGATTCCGAGGACGATTCGTTTTCCGCGCTCACCATCGGCGCGTTTCGAACGATTCGCTGGCGCATAGCAGCGAAGACGACGCGACGTCTCGTTGATGAATTCCTGCGCCTGTGCCGATAGAATGAGGGCGGGACGCCTGGCGAGATCTTTCCAAAGTCGCTGAAGATCATCCTGCGCGAGGCGGTGGTAGCGGCTTCCAGAGTCGTGACGATCGTCCTCGGACAACTGTAGCTTGATCGCGGTTTTCCAAAGGCGATCGAGGTTCTCGTCGCCTGCCGGCATCCATTCAGCGACGACCTGAGAGTGGGCTGGTCCGATCGCGCCCCTTGAACGAAGACGAGCGTAATACCGATCGAGCGGCTCCAAAAGTTCAGCGAGATCCTTACAGCGTGCGCGGTATTCAGCGTCAGTCATCGATTTGCGGGGACGACCCATCCTGTGCTGCCCGCATGGATGTCACCCTTGGCGACATAGATCACTTCGCCAGGAGCCAAGCCATGGAGCCCTTCACCAGTGAACGTCGTGTACGTGCCGTCGGCGAGCAACCGAATCACTTGCCCTAACTTGACCGGCCCGCTAGCCCGAATGGCCTTCGCACCGTCGGGCAACGGGATCCACTCGGTGCAGCCGTCGTCCTCGCAGTCGTGATCGTCGCCAAGTAGACGGTCCGCGAAGTCCTGAACCGTTCCAAGATTCGTCGCCCGCCTATTGGAATGACGAATCTTCCCATTGGGGTCGGTCATGGAAGGGACCAGATCGTCTGCGTCCTCGCCTCTAAGCTCGGTAATCCAGTTTTGACGATTGCCTCGATGGAGGCGACCGAAATGCATCCTTAACCTCGATGCCACTGAGAGAAGAGCCGTCCGACTGACCGGTCTAGCCGCCGACGAACACGTTAACGCAGTGATTCGTACTTGTCGATAGCGCGCTGACAAACGTCTTGGACTGCACGGTAGTCCTCCGCCTTCGTCGAGCGCCCGTTTACCTCACTGAGCGGCGCCGGCTGAATTGGGACAGGGTACCGACCGGCCCAATCCACGAACAGAGAGAGTCGCCCAAGCAGCTCTTGGTCAGCCTCAGTGAGTGTGTCGAGTTCGGCCTTCGCGACCGTGGCGTATGACGTGTGTGACGTCGGGAGTCCATCAGGCTCGCCACCGAAGTTCACCGGCCTCCCCGATAGAACGAGCCGCTTGACGCGAACCGCCTTCAGGAAGTTCTCGACGGCGTAACCAGCAGTTAGCATGTACACGTTGCAGTAGCCCGAAAGTTCGAGCACACCGACAAGCGGCTCGGCCTGGAAAGCAGGCAGGCCCCTGCGTTCCGCCTGGATTTCCCCGGCTTTGAAGGCACGGAGTAGATCGGCTCTTCGTTGTGCCATGTGGTCGAAGCCTGGCTGAATTCTCTCCCGCCAAATCAGATCGGCTGCGTTCAACAACGTACGACCCGTTCCGAACCACGCCGTGTGGTCACGCAATTGCGACGCGTGCGCCTGTGGATCCTGGAACGGTCCCGGCGAGCCCCGGCGTCGCTGGGACTTCGTCATCGGATGCAATCGCTATACAATCGGTTTGCGAAATTTGGTGGCAAGTGGCGAAATCGAACTCGAACTCGACTCGACGAGTTTTCAGGCCGCCCGACTGCGGGCCGCCGCGCGATTTCTACCGCCAGCCGGTGAAGTGACCTGTCGATGTCGACGACGACGGGGCGACGATCGCCGCATGACCGACGGCGTTGAGCGCTTCGTACGCGTCGGAGTGAAGGTCCGGCATCTCCGCCAATTCCATCCCGACGCTGATCCGCTCGGCGCCGATGTCGGCACGTTCACTCAAGAGGTTCACGTTCAACCGTGGCGCGGTGACGCCGACGATCATCCCGAAGACGATCACTTTTCCGTTCATGGGATCGATTGTACTAGTGTGCCTAAAGTGTGCCCAACACCAATCAGGAACGGTCAAGAATCATCCAACGCCAACTAAGTTCAGACGCCGTTTTACGGGCACAATTCGCGAATTTCCGGCCTAATCTTTGTCGAGGTCAAGATTCCCAAGCCTGATGTTGTACCGCTCGAACACCGAGCGTCTTGTGCCCCGTCATCGTCATCGCGACGTGCCGGGTCTCGCAGAGTAAGCCGCCGTGACGAGATGCAAAACCTGACTTGTTCTCCTCACGCTGCGCGCTCCGGCTGGAACCCTTCGAACGGAATTCCTTCGATTTTCTCGCTCCACTGGCGGTCGGAATCGGTTGGGGACGCCAGCTTAGTTGCCCACTCGCCCCGTAAAAGCGCCGCTAATCCGATCCGTCCCTCGAACCGAACACCGTGCCGCCCGTTCTCATTGAATGGCGTGAACGAGATCGGCGTCGTCAGCAATTGCCGGAACCCCTGCCGCGCCTGAGCCACGTCGTCGCCCGTGAACAACGATCGCCAGTCACCCAGGCTCTGGCGTATGCGCCGCTCGATCTCGCGCCACGCGGGCGCTGAGAGCCTTGGAGCGTTGAGCCGCTCGGCGAGCTCGCGGCGCTTCGCCTCCGTCGCCTTGAGACGCTCCACCAGGATCGGCACGTCGCCGCCAGCCGCGATTGCGTCGGTCAACCGCCCCTGTTCCCGCTGCAGCAGCTCGAGTTCACGTCGCTGTTGGTCGTGCGCGTCCTGACGGTTGGACGCCTCGAACATCTGCCGCGCCGCCCTGACGACATCCTCGATCATGGCCGGCCTCAACACGTCGCCGGCAATGGCGGCCAGCACCTCCTGATCGATGGCCTCCATGGGCCATTGCTCGAAGTGTGAGCAGACTTCCGGCCCGCGGTTGTGATGGCTCGTGCAACGGTAGAAGAAGGCCCGTCTGTGGCCATGCGATCGAGAGCGTACGTGGAGCCCACCGCCACACAGCGCGCATCGCGCGAAACCTGCCAGAAGGTATTTGGAATCCCTGTCGCGATGCGGCCGTCGTTGACCGTGGGTCTCCCGCTCATACTGAGCGCGAGCCTTCGCCAGTCGCCGATGCGCCGCGGCCCATTCCGCCTCGGTGACGATCCGCAATGACGGCGCCTCGACTTCGAGCCAGTCAGACGCAGGCCGCGCCGTCTGCTGCTGCTTGCCCCACGCGTTCCGTTTGCGGGTCTGATTCCAACGAATCAGGCCCCGATAGGCCACGCGGTTGAGCACCTCGTGCACAGATGTCGGCGCCCATGCCCGCGGCCGTCCCTGCTGGGCCCGCGGCGCGATCGCTCGCTCTGCGTTGAGCGTTCTCGCAATTCGGTTCTGGCCGACACCTTCGGCACACAATTGGAAGATCCGACGGATCACGAGCGCCTCGGGCTGATTGATGATGCGCTGCACGTAGTCTCAGGGCTGCTGAATAAGCAAGTGGGCGGAGAGCTCGGCATCAGCGAGATCACGGTGAAGGCGCACCGGGGTCAGGTCATGCGCAAGATGAAGGCGGACTCGCTCGCTGACCTGGTGACGATGGCCGCGCGCCTCGGTCTACGCTCGGCGCAGGCACACTGAGTCGATTCGATTTCGCTCGAAACTCGGCTCTATCCACGTCAACTGGTACTCGCTCGTACGCGTCTGGTGCTCGTCGGCGCAACCGCGCATCGACGTTGTGTCAGAACTGTGTCACATATCCCCGGAAACCTGGGGCAACACCATCATTTACGGGGAGGCATCGACGCGCACGATGTTGTTGAGGTGGTTGATCGGAGTACGTTGGTAGGATCTGGTGTGCGTCACAGCCCACACTCGAGAAATTCTGGCCGCACGGCGGTCAGCTACTGGATGCACCCGGTCGTGGCCGGACGATTGGCCGCTCGCTGACGCTCCTGAACCGCGGTCCTCAAACGCACGTCTGGCAGTGTGAACCGCTAGCTGTCACTAACAGGTGTCGATCGCGGTCACATGACCGTTGAACACGATGCTGTCAACGTAGCCTTGAGCATCCGCCGTCAATATTTCGTGCAGGGTGCGGACGACGGTCTGAGCGATCACGGATGCGTACAACGCCCTCCGTTGACCGGCAGGGCGCTGAGTGCTCGTCACCTGACTCTTGCTCTTCACAAACTTGAACGCCGCGATTTCTGGAACGACGTCAAGCGTCGGACAATCGTACTGAACCACAAGTTGCTTCGATTCTGGAACGTACGCGATCTTCACGACCTTCGGAAATGAGCCCGGGTAGTCACTATTTTCGAGAACAACTCGAAAGTAGTCGACGATCGCGGTTCGGTCAGCGCCGGCGTACTCTCGAGCAAATTCATCCACCTTGGCGCCAACACGCCGCCGGGGCCCCTCCGCGAGTGTCTGCGCCGAGAACTCCAAGAACTTGGCTCCCGCGGACGGGCGCAACAGCATGGTGGCGACAAGAAGGGACCCGGCGAGTCGTCAACGGCACCCGACATGTTCGCCGGGACGAGACAGCTCACCAGGATCAAGGTGAGACGCGAACTGCTACGGGATAAGAGGACGGGACAAACAACTGATTGTCCCGGCCAGACAATGGGTCGCAGAAGAGCGATGATTGAAGGGCGAAAATCACCTGTCAAGCGGCAGGGATTGTCCCATCCGGCAAGACAGGCCATCCGATAAACGCTACGCGACTTCTCGTTAGTTACACCGACAGACTTGTCTTGGCCGGGTCCTACTTCGTCGGCACGAGTCGTTTCAGCTCGTCCATCCAGTCCTGCACCATCACGATGCTGGCGACACTCCGCGACTCCTCGGGGCGAAGCATCAGGAAGCGTTGCCCATCTGGGCTGACGTCGTACCACGCGTCGCCCCCGGATATGTTGGAAACAGCGAGGTGTCCTTCGAAGAGCGCCGTAGATGCGCCCGCGTCGAAGTTGCCACCATGGGCCTGGACGGCTACCGCCATCATCTTGTCACCATTGCGGTAGAACAACTCGCGACCGTCCTTGGCCCAGATGGGTTCGGAGCCACCGTCGGTCGAGATCTGGTACTTCGCGCCAGCTCCAGGGAACGCCTGCACGTACACTTCGAATCGATTGCTGTCGTTCGAGGCATAGACCAACCAGTGGCCATCCGGTGAAATCGTTCCGGCCCGCGTTTGATACGACGTCTGCAGGAACGGGCGAAGCGCCGGTTTGTCGGTCGGTCGCAGCAGCCAGATGTGTCCCGTGTCGGTGGCCATGGCGACGAGCGCGTCGCCTTTTGGGGACCAGCCGCCCAGGTGCCAGTGTCGGTCGCCACCTGCGAGCACCTCTTCGTCGCTGCTCCCGTCTGCAGGTTTCTTGAGGATTTGGCGGATGGGGTTGCCGCGTGTCGCGGCGAACGTGACAAACTTCCCATCTGGCGTCCACACCGGTGTCTCGGCATCGCTTTCGTTGAACGTCAGCCGGGACAACGTGCCGCGCGCGAACTGAAATAGCCAGATGTCGTTGCCCCTATTGGCGCCCGTTTGGATTCGGACCGCCAATCGTTGCCCGTCTGGTGACAACCGGGGAAACTGATAGTAGCGTTTCGGAGCCGACGCCGCCTGCATCATGCCGTGGCGGTCTACCCACACCAGCGAACTGGCGCCCAGCTCCTGCAAGTCCGGCCCGTACGCAATGGATCCTGCGGCGGACACTGTCAGCTGCACCGCTCCAAGGCCACCGTTGGCGACACCTTCGATGATCGGTACGGGCGCACCCTTGACCTCGAGGGTGCGCGTATCGAACGGCACGGCCTGCACCACGCCAGCGCGCACGAAGAGCAGGTGCCCGCTTGGCAGATATTGCGGATAGGTGCCACCTTCGAGCACCACGCGTCGCTCGCCGGTATCAAGTCGCAGCGCGCCAATCGCCCCCGAATCCGCGTTCGCGCGCTGGATCGAGAAGAGAATGACTTTGCCTCCTGGCAGCGCGTGCGGCCACGCGTAGGCGATCGCCGTCTTCCCGTCCGGCTTGATCAAGTCTGCTGGCATTCCACCCGCTGCAGACACCCTCGACAGTCCTTGGAAGACGCCGGATCTGAAGATGATCACGTCATCTGGCATCCAGGCGGCGCCGGTCATGGTCGGCGCGTCGCACAGCGTGATCGCCGCACCTCCGGTTGCCGGCGCTTTCTTGAGTTTCCCATCTCCGGTGCTAAAACCAAGCCATTGGCCATCCGGGGAGAAGAACGGATGGGTAGCGCCCTCCGTGCCGCGGATCGGAACCGCCTCAAGCTGATCGATCGCACGCATATAGAGTTGAGTGCCACCGCCGACGCGCGCGGCATACACGAGGCGGCTGCCGTCGC
>Ga0066903_100000160_pt1 | contig 34491 bp, 31 predicted proteins | sample PanSoiMetaGPlot1_FD_67491 | JGI IMG/M metagenome (GOLD analysis project Ga0066903, IMG submission 67491) | Tropical forest soil microbial communities from Panama analyzed to predict greenhouse gas emissions - Panama Soil - Plot 1 (version 2) | ecosystem: Environmental > Terrestrial > Soil >... | reverse complement strand
GAAGACCGGTCATCGGATCTCGCTCTTCTATTCGAATCATCGGCCAGAGGACGCGCCATTCCTCGACGAATTGAGGCAACTGGAAGAACGATCCCATTCGACGTTTCACTTCGTTCCCACCATGACCGCAATGGAGCGGTCCGCGCGAGAGTGGCGAGGTGAGACCGGCTATATCGGTCCCGACATGTTGACCCGTCATCTCGAAGATCTCCACGGGCCGATCTACTACATCGCGGGACCGCCTGGCATGGTCAGCGCCTTTCGTCAGCGGCTTATCGCCGCTGGCGTCGACGAAGACGATATTCGCGCCGAGGAATTTGCAGGATACTGACGCGTGGCTGAACATGACCCGTCGAACGCGTCGGCTCTGGCCACCCTGGCCACCTGCTCGGGAAGGAACCGCCAGATCTGTACGGCTATTGATCCGGGCTCACGGGTCGTACATGCATGCCGCAATCGCCTGTTTTAGGTTCCCGGGCCGCCGGGCGCGGGCCAGTTTCATGGCGTACGCCGTGTCGGCGACGCTGACGGCGATCGCAAGCGATATGCGGCGGATGTCGCTGAGCGGCGGATAGACGGACCCTCGGTCGAGATCCCGGCGCGTCACCAGTCCTGCGAGCGTGCGAGCGGCCGCGAGGAAGAACTCGTCCGGTATCGTCCGCGCGCGGCACGCGACCACGCCCAGCCCCACGCCGGGGAACACGTACGCGTTATTGCCCTGGCCGGGGCGGAACTCACGTTCGCCGTAGGCCACCGCGCCGAACGGGCTGCCGCTGGCGAACACGGCCTGCCCGTGGCTCCATTCATAGGCTTGCTCGGCCGTGCATTCCGCGCGCGACGTGGGATTGGAGAGGGCGAAGATCACCGGTCGCGCAGTCAGGGCGCACATCCGCTCGACGACTTCCTGGGTGAACGCACCGGCTGCCCCCGTGGCGCCGATGAGCACGTGTGGTTTGATGCTGTCGAGGGCGCTCACGAAATCGGACGGCGGATGCTCGTGGGCGTACGGCAGGTTGTGCGGCATCAGGTCCGTCCGATCCTTCGTGACCAGGCCGCCTACGTCGACGAACCACAGACGCCCCCGAGCCTCGGAGGGATCGAGTCCCTCTTCCACGAGTGCCGACACCATCAGGTCGGCGATCCCCGTCGCTGCTGAGCCCGCGCCCAGAAACATGATTCGCAGATCGCGGAACGCGCGTCCGACGACGCGTGTCGCCGCATACACGCCGGCGAGAACGACGGCCGCCGTGCCCTGGATGTCGTCGTTGAAGCAGAGCACGCGGTGTCGATACCGCTTGAGCAGGGCGTACGCGTTGGGCGTCAGGAAGTCTTCGAACTGGATCAGCGCGCCGGGATACCTTTTCTGCACCGCGTCGACGAACTCGTCAAGGATGGCGGAGTATCCTCGACCAGAGATGCGCTTGCGCGGATAGCCGATATAGAAGCTGTCGTCCAGCAGGACGCTGTTGTTGGTGCCGACGTCGATGAGAACCGGCAGGCAGTGTTTGGGCTGGATGCCTGCGCACGCCGAGTACAACGCGAGCTTGCCGACCGGAATGCCCATGCCGTTTGCGCCCAGGTCGCCCAGCCCCAGGATGCGATGCCCGTCGGTCACGACGATGACGCGTACGTCCTTCTCGGGCCAGTTGCCGAGGATCTTCGCAATCCGCCCCTTGTCGGCTGGCGTGATGAAGAAGCCTTTCGGCTCGCGCACGATGTGCGAAAAGTGCAGGCAGGCTTCGCCGACCGTCGGCGTGTAGATCCAGGGCAGCACCTCTTCGATATTGGCAACCACCGTCCGGTAGAAGAGATGTTCGTTGCGCTCCTGCATCGACGAGAGCGTCATGTACCGGTCGATGTCGCGCGGCAGCGCCCGCAGCCCCTTCATCACACGATCGACGAGCTGTGTGTCGGTCGCGACCGCGTAGGGCAGCAGTCCCTGCAGCCCGAGGCGCACGCGCTCGCCCCGCGTGAACGCAATGGATCGGTAGAGCGACTTGTCTTTCAGGATCTCGAACGATTTCTTCGATTTCTTCAGGGCCATAAAGCCAGGCAAGTCTAGCAGCGATGCGACGCCCTCGATAAGATGTGAAGGCCCAGGGCACACACACCGCGACCATGGTTTTTGCCAGACACCTGCGTGAGCGTATTCGCCGCGGGAGGATCCGCTGTACCGTCCGCATCTGGCAGCGGCTCCACGTCAAGGTGGGCGGCCGCTATGCGATGGATGGCGGCCACGTCGTCGTCGACTCGATCGAGCCGATCAACATCCGGGACATCACCTACGACCTGGCGCGTGAATCGGGATTCGACAGCGTCAAGGATCTGCTGGAGATGGCACGACACGGCGGCGGCAACAAGGTGTACCTGATTCGCTTCCACTACCTGCCGCCCGGCGGATGGGACGTTACTTCTTCAGGCCGTCGGTGAGGACGTCGCTCAGCTTCTGCCGGTCGGCGCGCGACAGGTTCGGCGCCGCCTTCCCGATCATGCCGACGAACGCGGCCACTTCTTCGGGATTGCCCGGGAAGCCGACGTTCGTGCCGTTTGGCATCGCGTTCGAGTCGGCGATCTTCTTCCCGTCGCTGTCGAGCAAGACGTAGAAGGGCAGCCCGGCCCCCTTGCCTCCCCACTGAGCCATCGCACGGTCGGCGCCCGGGTTCTCGAGCGCCTTCTTGTCGTCCCGCTCCTGAACCGTCAGGTTGACGATCACGAACTGCTTCCTGACGATGTCCCCCGACGCGGGCGCGTTGACAAACGCCTCGAATCGCCGGCACCAGACGCACCATGACGCGCCGAACTCGACGAGGACGGCCTTGCCCTCGGCCTTTGCGCGGGCGACGGCGGCCGTGACGAGACTCTCCGACGACGGTGCGGCGGCCAGTGCGGGAGATGAGGGACTCATCTGTACGAGCGCCGTGGCGACGATCGTCAGAGCGAATGCGCGTGCGTTCCATCGCGGGCGAGCGAATCGCATGACCATCAGAATAGCGCTCGCGTCAATCTTCCAGGCCTCCAGGCAACCGCCGCTGCTCCGTCCTCGTCATACCCATTGCATCGCTAGGGGAGTGGCGATATGCTCTCACCCCTTGTAGTGCAAGGGGAGAGGCACATGGCCGAGGACCGCCTCTACTTTCTGAAGGGCGCGCTCGAGGTGCTCATCCTCAAGGCGCTCAGCTGGGGTCCGATGCACGGGTATGGCGTGTCGTTCTGGATCCGCCAGGTCACCGAAGACGCCCTTCACCTGCAGGAAGGGGTGCTCTATCCGGCGCTTCACCGGCTGGAAGCGAAGGGCTGGATTGATGCGGAATGGGGATTGTCGGACAACAACCGGCGCGCCAAGTACTACGAACTGACGCCGCTCGGTCGAAAACAGCTGCGACGGGAACTGTCGGTGTGGGCGCGCTACGCGGAAGCGGTCACCAAGGTTGTGTCCGCAACTCAGGGGCCGGCGTGGCTCCTCAGGCACTGACATGGCGGGCAGGGTACCGATCTGGCGGCGCTACCTGACGTTCTGGGGGCACGACTTCGACGCGGACCTCCGTGACGAGTTGGCGTTCCACCTCGACGAACGCGCACGCGAGTTGATCGAGGCCGGGTGGGAGCCGGGTGCGGCCCGCGAGGAGGCGCGACGCACGCTCGGCGATTCCCTGGCGATCGTCGCCGAATGCCGGCGCATCGATCGCGGCATCGAGCGGGGCCGGCGGCTGGCGCGTGTCCTGACGGACGCTCGTGACGACATGTGGTTCGCATCCCGTCAGTTTCGCCGGTATCCGAAGTCGTGGGCGGTGATCATGCTGACGCTCGTCGTCGGGATCGCGGCTTCGACGAGCCTCTTCGCCGTCGTGGACGGCGTGCTCCTGAAACCGCTGCCCTATCCCCAACCCGATCGCCTGATCCGCTTGACGACCTGGAGTCTCAGGGGCGCGTACGTCCATCTGCGCGACCGGATGCAGACGATGGACGTGGCGGCTTACTATCCGGCCCCTCGTGAAGTCACGTTGAGCATCGACGGCCGGCCGGCCCGTCTGTCTGCGGCGGGTGTCACGTCGGATCTGTTTCAGGTGCTCGGCGTACAGCCGGTATTGGGTCGCTCGTTCACTGCGGAGGAAATGCGCGTGGGCGGGCCGGGCATCACCGGCGGCACGTACTGGCGCACCTACGGCGTGGTGATCCTCAGCATGGGGATCTGGCAGGACTACTTTGGCGGCAGTCCGAACGCGCTCGGTCAGCGAGTGATCGTCGAGGGTGTCCCCCATACAGTGGTGGGCGTGATGCCCGCCAGCCTCAATTTTCCTGCGCGGAACACAGCGCTCTGGTTCCCGCACAACATCGATCCGAATGCGCTCTGGGCCGGGAACGTGGCGACGATGATCGGCCGCCTGAGGCCGGGACACTCCCTGGCGGAAGCCAGAACCGAGATGCGTGCGTTGATGCCAACGTTTGCGCCGTTCATTCCCTGGATTCGCTATGTCAAGGACTACGGGAGCACGGCCGACGCGCAGTCGTTGGAGGAATCCATTGTCGGGAACGCGCGCCGCGTGCTGCTGATCCTGCTTGCGGCCGTCGGCGTCGTCCTGCTCGTGCTCTCGGTGAATGTCGCGAACCTTCTGCTCGCGCGAGGCGTGGCTCGCCATCGTGAAATGACGACCCGCGCCGCCCTCGGTGCCGGACGGGCGCGGCTTGCACGACAGGTCGTGGTCGAAAACCTGACGGCGGCCATCGTATCCGGAACCCTCGGCGTGTGGTTGTCGTGGGCCTTCATCAGTGTGCTGGTGAAACTTCTGCCGGCCGATCTTCCACGTGTCGAGCAGGTTCGGCTGGATATCCGTGTCATCCTTTTTGCGCTCGGGATTTCGACGATGACCGGGCTCGCATTCGGCCTGCTGCCGGCACTACAGGCGACGCGCGCGGGTCGGGGCCTCCTGGCACGAACGCGTGTCGCAGCCGCGGGCCTTCGCGAACGGCGATGGTCCAGCGTGCTGGCTGCGCTCGAATTCGCTTTCGCGCTGGTGCTCGTCGCCTCTGCGGTGCTGCTCCTCCGAAGCCTGTGGAACCTCTCGGCCGTTGATCCTGGATTCCAGGTCGAGCGGCTGGTGGCGGCGCGGGTCTCGCCGCCAGGGCTCGTCGAGCGGAGCCTGACGGAGCGACGTCTGTTCGGCGAGCGGCTGCTCGAGCGCCTGCGGCAGGCCCCGGGCATCGAATCCGCAGCGCTCGCCAACGCGATCTCGTTCGATAGAGGGCTCTTCGGGACGGTGTTCACGATCGAAGGGCGTTCTGCCCCTGGTACTCCGCGGCCGGCGGTGAATGCGACGTACCTGGGTGTAAGCCAGGAGTACTTCGCGACCATGCGAACACCCGCGATCGAAGGACGCGTGTTCACCAGCGTGGATGGCGCCAACAGCCCGAGAGTCGCCGTCATCAGTCGACGACTGGCCAGGGCGCACTGGGGCGACGCCACTCCTGTCGGAGCCCGCATCAGGTTCCCGGACAATCGGCAGTTCCTGCTCGACGCTCAAGGGAATGAGCCAGCCTTCACCATCGTCGGCGTGGTCGGCGACGTGCATTTCGCCAACGTGACCGGAGAGGCGCCGCCGATGGTCTACCTGCCGCTGGATCAATTCTGGGACGTTGAATCGCTTCGCCTGGTGATGCGTACGGTTGATCGGTTTCCCGCGCTTGCGACCACGCTGCAGGCCATCGTGTCGGAAATCGATCGGGCCACGCCGGTCAGCGACATCCGGACCTATCAATCGCGGCTTGGCGAAACGAACGCCCGATCACGATTTGCGGCGTATCTGCTGGCCGGCTTTGCCTGCGTCACGCTGTTTCTGGCGGCCATCGGCACCTACGGCGTCCTCTCGCATGCCATCAGCCGGCGACTGCCCGAGATCGGCATCCGGCTCGCGTTCGGGGCGACGGGCGGTCAGGTGTTTGGCCTGCTGCTCGGCCATGGCCTGCGGCTCACCGCGATCGGCGTGGTGGTCGGCCTGCCGCTGACGATGGCGTCCACGCGATTCCTGACGGCGCTGCTCTTTGGCGTCGATCCTCTTGATCCGTTCGTGTTGGCCGCCTCGACGGCGGCTCTGCTGATTGCTGGTATGTGTGCGTCGTACGGTCCAGCCCGGCGCGCGGCGCGGATCGATCCCATGGTCGCGCTGCGCTGCGAGTGAGCGGAGCTCTCTCGTAGAACCGTCGACGGTCAACGAAGCGTTGCGGCCAGGTTGAACGGCACGTAGTCGTCGGCCCCCTCGGCCGACGAAGGCAGCAGCATCCCGACGAACACGACGATCTCGCCCCCGCTCACGGGGATTTCCGCCCGCGCCTCGGGCGCTGTTCCGGCGAAGCGCTGGCCCGCAGCCCAGATGTGGAGTGTCGCCTTCGCGGTCGCCCACCGCAGTTGAAGCTGCAGTGTTCCGGGGCCGGGCGCGCTCACGCGGACCAGCCGGCATGGATAACAGCGTTCCGATCCCACGGTATAGGCGAGATCGTGAGGCGCCAGTTGCAGTGGCGAGACCGATTCTCCCGTCGCGACGCGAATGATCTGTTGAAGCGGCACCTCAACTCCCGTGCCCACTTGCTCCTCGATCTCGGCCGGCTCATAGCCAGCCTTCTCGAATGTGTAGTGCGCCCGCGTCCCGATCGGAAGTCCGGCGATGGCGAACTCGCCTTGAGACCCCGTTTGTGCGGAGCTGCCCGAACGCGTTTCCACGACCTGCACGCCGCCGACGCCACTCCGGCCTGGCTCGCGCACCCGCCCGTGCCCGACGACTGTTCCCGCCGGCGTCGCCGAAACCGAGAAGAATCCGGATCGCGTCTGATAGACCGCCTGGACCGTGGCACTGCCGAAACCGGTGATGGTCGCGAGGCCAGTCGACGTCACCGATACAACGGCCGAGTTGAGCGACGACCAGACCGCTTCAGAAGTGACGTTCTTCGTCGTGCCATCCACGAACGAGGCGGTCGCCGTGAACTGGCTGGTCTGCCCGATCGTCTCGAACGCCGCGGTACCGGCAATCTTCACACTCGTGACAGCGAGAGTGGCGGCGATGTTGGGCGGATCGGTGGCGGCCGGCGTGGGCAGGACACTCTTCGAGCTCTCGCAGGCGGCGGTGGCACACGCGACGACGAGAGTCGTGACCGTTGTCGGCAGAAAGCGTTGCGGCATGAATTCCTCCGCGCACATCGAGAAACGCCGTTCGGCCGCGAACCCAACAGTCCAGAACCCGGCGCCGGCGTGATTGAGGAACCGCCGCCTCTGCAACGGTGTCAAATACTCAATCGTCCCGCGACGATCGGTCAAAGGCCTGTGTATGCTGGAACTTCGGAGCGTTTCGAAGCGGTTTGCCGGTGGACTCGCCGTCGATGACGTCAGCTTTTCGGTGCAGCCCGGCGAAGTGACCGGATACCTCGGCCCGAACGGGTCGGGCAAGACCACCACCATCAAGATGATCGCGGGGTTGTTCGAGGCGACGTCGGGCGACATCCTGTTCGACGGCCGATCGATGCACACCGACCCTCTGGCCTGGAAGCGCCGCGTGGGATACGTGCCCGAAGAGCCGCACCTCTACACGCATCTGTCCGGTCTCGAGTACCTCGTAATGGTCGGCCAGCTGCGCGACCTGCCCGACCGGACGACGACGGAGCGGATCGATGGCCTGCTGCGGCTGCTGGATCTGCAAGACGATCGGCACACCGCGATATCGGCGTATTCCAAAGGCATGCGCCAGAAGGTGCTCCTGGCGGCGGCGCTCCTGCACAACCCGGATCTCGTGCTCCTCGACGAACCGTTTTCAGGGCTGGACGTTGGCACGGCGCTTGTCCTGCGCAGCCTCATCGTCCGGCTGGCCGAGCGCGGCAAGGTGGTGTTGTTCAGTTCGCACGAGCTCGAAACCGTGGAACGCGTCTCCTCCCGCGTCGTCATCCTGCACCGTGGCAAGGTCGTCGCCGACGATTCCGTCGACGGCCTGCGCACGCTGATGAAGGTGCCGACGCTCGAAGCGATCTTTGCGCAGCTGATCGTCCAGCACGACACGGCGGCGGTGTCGCGGCAGATTGCCGATCTCATCGCCGGCTGATTGGGGCGCGATGAGGAAGCCGACGAAGCCGTTTCGCGTCCTGTATCGGGAGTTCCTCTTCCGCATCGTCGACAGGGAGCTGCTGTCCGCGTACGCGACCGGCGATTCCAGCCAGCTGCTGCTGCAACTCGTCTCGTTGCTCGCGTTTCTGAGCGCTCTCTTCTCGGTTCCCGCCCTTGCCAATCCGAGTGGCCCGCCGCAGCTCCGGCTGGCGTTCGCCTGGAGCGTCGAACATTTCCTCATCGCGACGACGATGCTCACGGTGGGCCTCTTCGCGGTGCTCAGCTGGACGAGCATGTTCCCGGACTACCGCGATGTGCTCGTGCTTGGGCCGCTGCCGATCCGCGCGCACACCATCCTCGCGGCCAAACTCGCGGCAGTGGCCACGGCGCTCGGCGTCACCGTCCTCGTCCTCCACGCTGTCGCTGGCATCGTCTGGCCGGCGGCGCTGAACAAGACCGAACGCGCGCACGCCATTCCGGCCGTCACATTTGATCCCGCGATCCCGCCGGTCGGCGCCGCCGACCTGCAGGCCGTAATGGACAGGGACCTGGCGTCAGCGCGGCGCGACGGCGCGCTCGCCCCTGAGGCCGGCGGCGCTCTCGCGATTGGCGTGTACCGGCGCGGCGTGCGGCGCGTCTTCACATACGGCGCCGCGAGGCTTGACTCGATCTTCGATCTCGCCTCGGTCACGAAGCCGTTCACCGGCTTGCTGCTCGCGCGCATGGTCGAAGTGGGACAGGTCCGCCTCGACGAACCAGTACGCGAGCTGATCCCCGCCGCACGGCTCCCGCGTCCTGCGGGCCGCGAAATCACGCTGCTCGATCTGGCGACGCATCATGCCGGCCTGCCGCTCGTGCCCCCGAATCTGCGTCCAGCCGACCGGATGAATCCGTTCGCAGACTACGACCTCTCACGGCTCTACGCATACATGCGGAGCCGCGGGGTGATGTCCCGGCCGAGCGCGCCATACGCCTACAGCAACGTCGGCTTCGGGCTTCTGGGCCACGCGCTGACGGTGCGCGCGAAGCTGGACTACGGCGGCCTCATTCGCGAGGTCATCACCGAACCGCTCGGCCTGCACGATATCGCCGTCGAGTTGTCGCCGGAACAGAAGCGGCGATTGCTGCCGGGCCACGACGATGAGCGCGATCCAGTTCCCGCCTGGGATATCGGCGCGTTTGCCGGCGCAGGCGGACTGCATGCGACGCCGTCCGATCTGCTCGCCTGGCTCGAAGCCAACCTACATCCTGAGAGACTTCATTCGGCGACGCTGTCAGCGGCGGTGGCGTCGTCGCACGTGCCGCGCGCCGGCATGGGATCGGGTATGCGCGTCGCGCTCGCGTGGACAGTCGATCCCGCTTCGGGAAGCCTGAGCCACAAGGGCAACGGCGGCGGCTTCAGCGCCGACGTGTTCTTCAATCCGAGTGACGATGTCGCCGCGGTCGTCCTGTCGAACGTGGTCGTCGGCACGGCGATCTCCGCGGATGTCGTGGGCGAGCACGTGCGCGCGAGGCTGTTCGGCAAGCCCGCTCTCTCGATCGCGGAGGTTGTGCTGCCCGCCACCGGCGGTGTCGGGCACTGGCTTCGGATGGCGGCCGCCTACTGGATCACGATGTTCGCCAGCGGCGTCTTCATCCTCGGTTCGATCATGGGGCTGCAGAGTCTCGCGGCCGGCCTCCTGCCGTACGGTTACGTTGCGCGCGCGTCTTCGGTCCTGCAGCTTGTCGCCTTCACTCTCATCGCTGGCGTCTACTTCCTCCAGCCGTCGCTCGCGACACCGGGAGAAGTGCTGTTGGCGCAACACAGCGGCGTGCTTGGCTGGTCGCCGTCCTATTGGTTCCTCGGATTGTTTCAGCTGCTCAGCGGATCGCCGGCGCTCGCGCTCCTGGGCCGCCGGGCGATCGTCGCGCTGGGCGTGGCCGTCGCAGGAACCGGCATCGCATACACGCTGTCGTACGTACACACGCTACGCAGAATCGCGGAGCAGCCGGACATTCCGCCGAGTCGTCCCGCCCTGCGATGGCTCCCGCCGTTCGGCCGCGCGCTTTCCACGGCCATCGGGCACTTCACGATCAGAACGCTGGCGCGCAGCGCACAGCACCGCGTCATCGTGGCGTTCTATTGGGGTATTGGCTTGGCAATCACCGCGGTCCTTCTGAAGACGCCGCGCGTACGCTCCGTCGACGCCACGGGCGGTTGGCAGGACACGAGCATCGCGCTGGTCCTGTCGAGCCTCGTGATGATGTGTGTCGCGGTGGCCGCCGCGAAGGCGGCCTTCTCGCTGCCCGTCGATCTCCGCGCCAACTGGATCTTCCGCACGCTGCCGCTGCGCGGCGGGGCCCCGTTGGTCACAGCGCGGCGCAACGCGTTCTTCGCCGCGTCAGTCGTTCCGGTGTGGGCGATCGCAGCGCCAGTGTTCCTCATGAAGTGGCCAATGGGACCGGCCGTCGGCCATCTTGCGTGCCTTGCGCTGTTCGGACTGACGCTCGTGGAGTTCGCACTGTACGGCCTGCATAAGTTTCCGTTTACCTGCTCGTACTTGCCAGGCAAGTCGCGCGTACACATCTGGGCCATATGCCTGATGCTCGTGCCCCTCCTTCTGGTCGGAGCCGAGTCCGAGCGGATGGTGCTGGAGGATCTCGGTCGCCTGTCTGCCGCGCTGATTCTGCTCGCGATCGTGTGGGCAGCAGCACGCTGCTGGACGGCATGGGTCATGCGTAGCGCTGTATCACCGTCGTTTGAAGAGGAGCCACCTGAGCGATTGGTCACGCTCGAAATCTGGGACGCCAGGTTGCCGCCGCTGGTACAAACGACAGTGGACCTCCGCAACGGTTCCATTGATTGACGGCCGACTTGTGAAGGAAGGAAAGAGCATGATGAAACGACTCGGATTCGCGCTGCTTCTCACGGCGTTCACTGCCATGCCGGCGTTCGCTCAACGAGGCGAAATCGGGGTGGTGGTGGGGTATGTCTTTTCGGATGGCGTCAGCACCAGCACAAACATCACCGCTCCGGACAAGAACGTTTACAACCGTGTGGATCCGAAAGACTCGTTCGGATGGGGTATCGATGTCGGCGCCTTCTTCGGCGAGAACTCCGAATTGGGCTTCATGTACACGCAGCAGCCGACGAAGCTTCAGTTCGGCGGCACCGTGGACAAGGAAATCGGCGACTTGAGCATTCACACCTACCACGTGATTTACACGTACAACTTTGGTCCACATGACTCCCACGTTCGTCCATACATCTTCGGCGGCCTTGGCGGCACGAGTTTCGGCGACGTGAGTTACACGGTCGGCAGCACGGCCGGGACGATCTCCGGCAGTTCACGCTTTTCGAGCACGTGGGGCGCGGGTGTCAAGTTCTATGGCAAGTCGAACATCGGCGGCCGCTTCGGCGTGCGATTTACACCGACCTACGTGAAGTCCGATGCCAGCGGCTGGTGGTGCGATCCGTACTGGGGCTGCTACCTCACTGGCGACGCCCAGTATTCGAACCAGGTCGATATCAACGGCGGAATCACGTTCCGCTTCTGACGCACAGCCTGTCACACTGAAGGGTGTGGCCCGGGGCCTCTCCGGGTCATGCCCGGTCCGATCGACCGGTCCTTTCTTTGCACTGATCGGCAGCGTTCGCACGACCCGTTGCGATTTAGAGCCGGCACACGCCCTCAGGGCACGAGCCCGTTGAGTTTTTCGGGCCCCCGTGCCATTGTGCTCGTCGTCTGCTCGGAGTCGCCTACGTAGGTTCGGAGGAGCGATGCTGATCCGTCCCCGTCGACAGTCGCGATTCTTGAGGGTCGCCCTCTTCGCGTCCGTGCCGGTTCTCCTTGCGGCACCTTCTGGAGCCGCGGCCCAGGCGGCCGGAGCCGCGCAAAGGCCAGCCGCCCCCACGGCGCCTGCGCCACCCGCTGGCAATGACGCTCTGGCGCGGATGAACGAGGCCATCGACGCGTTGACCAAGAAGGTCTGGCCGAGCGTCGTGCAAATCGACGTGAGTAGTTACGGTGTGCGCGAGCAGCCTGTACGCGGCGACGCCAACCTCACGCTCGGCCGCCAGCGATCGACCGGTTCGGGCTTCGTGATCGACGCCGACGGTTACATCATCACCAACGCGCATGTGGTGAGCGGCGCACAGCGCGTGCAGGTGCTGGTGCCGGCCGGGAACGCCGACGGGACGCTCGCGACCGCGCTGTCAGGCCGCATGTCGGTCGTCCCGGCGCGCATCGTCGGCTTGGCGACCGAACTGGATCTGGCCGTCCTGAAGGTCGACGGCATGAAGCTTCCGGCGCTGCCACTGGCCTCCTACTCGCAGCTTCGACAGGGCGAGAGTGTGTTTGCGTTTGGAAGCCCCATCGGCCTGCGCAACAGCCTGAGCCACGGACTCGTATCTGCCGTCGCACGGCAGATCGATCCCGACTCGCCGTTGATCTACATCCAGACCGACGCGCCCATCAATCCTGGAAATTCCGGCGGGCCGCTGGTCAACATCCGCGGCGAAGTGGTGGGCGTCAATACGTTCATCCTGTCGCAGTCCGGAGGCAACGAGGGGTTGGGGTTTGCAATTCCGAGCTCGACGACACGGACCGCATTCAGGCAGCTGAGACAGTACGGACAGCTGAGGCGCCAGGAGATCGGGATGAGCATTCAGACCATCACGCCGCTCCTGGCCGCGTCGCTCGGGTTGCAGAGGGACTACGGCGTCATCGTATCGGACGTCTGGCCGAAGGGCCCGGCGGAAGCCGCCGGTCTGAAAGTCGGCGACATTCTGGTTTCCGTGGATGGTCAGGTGGCCGACAACCTGCCGACGGTGAACTACAACTTCCGGCTCAGGGAATCGAACGAACGCGTGCGGCTGGTCGTGCTCCGCGGAGCCGCGCAGGTCAGCCTCACCGTCGAGCCCGTCGAAGAACGCAGCGAATTCGATTCCGTGTCGGCGGCGGCCGATCCCGAGAAGAACCTCGTGCCAGAGCTCGGCATCATCGGCGTCGAAATCGATCAGCGCATGGTGGCGACTGCGACCGGACTCAGGGACCCCTTCGGCGTCATCGTCGTCGCGCGCGCGGGCGGCGCCCGAAGCGAAGTCCCGCTTCAGCCGAGAGACATCATCCGCTCGCTGAACAAGCAAGACATGTCCACCCTGCAGGTGCTCAGAGACGCGGTGCGCGCAATCAAGCCTGGAACGCCGGTGACCCTGCAAATCCAGCGCGAAGGCCGGCTGATGTACGTCTCCTTCACGATGGAGTAGCGGTCACTTCTGGTCGGCCGCCTTCGCGGCCTCCTCTGCCTCCTTGCGGGCGGCCGACAGCATGTTCGGCATGCTGTAGTTGCCCTCGTGGCAGGCCGCTTCGTAGACGCGCGCGTCCACTTTGGCCATCGGGTACGCGATCGCGACCTTGTCCTGGAACGTCTTCGCATCGACGACAGTCGCCTCGTACCGAAGCGTGTTCGGAGATACGCGCATGAATCGCTCGGTCACGACTTTGTCGCGAGAGCGGCCCGCACCCGCAAAGCTCTGCGTGCGATTGTTGAAGTTTCTCGTCTCGACGACCAGCGTCTCGCCGTCCCAGTGGCCTCGCGAGTCGCCGTACGTCGTGCGCAGCGTGGTCCCGAGGTAAGGCCTGCCGTCGAGGGCAATGATCCGCGCGTGATGCAGATACTCACTCCGGATCACAACCGAGTCTTTCGACTGGATGATCTGCAGGTAGTTGTAGTCGAGTCCCGGTGTGAAGGGCGGGCCGTCGTTGGTATCGATCAGGCACCGTTCCGACGGGCCGTAGTCTTCGTACCCGTTCCTGTTGCCGCCAGCGAGAAAAGCCAGTAGCGCCGCCGGCGGCGGCCCCTTGGGATCACTCAGATACCCCAGGAGGTCGTCGACGCTGGGCATCCGCCGCACGCCCTCTACAAGCTCCGGCACGCGGCCATTTTCCGGGTACGTGATGAGCGACGTGCGCAGGTTCTCGATCTTCGCGGAGTAATCGAGCCAGGTCACGCCTATCGCCTCGATGGGAAAGAGCCTGGCGGCCGCGGCCAGCGCGTCGGCTCGCACGGCCTTCTGTTTCTCGAGCGCCTCGCGTGTGAAGAACTGCTGATCGGCGATTGCGGCCGGGCGCTCGAGCGGCACGTCCGAGCTGAAATTCCAGACGCCCTGCAGGTCAGGGTGCCCGTTTTCTGTGCGTGGCGCTTTGTACCTCGGGTCGGGTCCGGCCGCCCGGAGGCCGACTGCGGCGACGACGAGAAGGACGGCAAGGAAGAGCTTCTTCATGTGAATGCTTCTGTCGTAGACGTAGGGCATCCACGACCAGTTCCGGTGCCCGACTCGGTTATCCTGAGCGCACGCCTATGTCCCGCCCAGACGTGCCGCTGCTCTTCTTGAGCTATGCCCGCGAAGACAATAAGTGGGTCGAACAGCTGCGTCCGTACCTGCTGTTCCGGCAGCGGCTGAAGGAGTTCGACATCTTCTACGACCGGCAAATTCTCCCGGGCTTCAAATGGGACGACAGAATCAGGGGCGAGCTGGCTCGCGCCGACATCGTGCTCGCCGTCCTCAGTATCAACATGCTCAACTCCGATTACGCGATGGGCGTCGAGCTGAAGGAAGCGCAGAAGCGCGGCGCACACATCGTTCCCGTCATCGCTCAGAAGTGCGACTGGGAATCGGTGCTCGGGCAGCTCGCCGCGCTGCCGATTGACAAGAAAGGTGAAATTCGGCCGCTCGATCAGTGGCGCAACCGTCCCGACGTCATGTCGTACGTGGCCGGGGAGGTCGGGCGGATCGCGAAAGGCGTGCGCCGCGGCGAGCTGGGACCGGCGGTTGCACGCCGTGCCGCGACACGCCGCCGCCGGGCCGTCTCGCTGCGCGCCGCGCCGTCAGTCCCAGCGCAGGCCCCTGCCATGGGCACGCCGCCGACGGAGCGCGCCGACGAGCTCCTGGAGCTGGCCCTCGAGAGCGGCTCTTCACTGTTCGAGTTGTGCCAGACGCGCGCGTTCTGGGTGCGGCAGTTGAGACAGCACATCACCATGACGGTGCGGATCGACGCGGACTGGTCGGTGCGCTACGAGAAGTCAATCGACATGCGCGTCCGAGGCACCGGCGCGATTGTGGCGGCGCCCTTCCGAATCCGTGCGCGCGCCGAGGCCATGTCGCGCCTCGGGGTGTTCGACGTTGACGCCCGCTACCAGGAACCCGGCGCCGCAAACCAGCCGCTCTTGTTCCCCGCCGCATCTGGCGCCGGCAAGGGCATGGAAGAGCGCGCGTACGCGGTCATCTTCACACCGCCAGTCACGGCGGCTGGGCGACGCCGCTTCCTTCTGTGGTTTGCCGTTGCGAAGGAATTCGCGCAGACGCTGGGCAGCCGGCGCGACAGAAAGCCTGACGTGCTGAGCTGTCTGACTCTGCAGCTTGCGCACGCCCACGTCGTCGATCTGCGATTCGAGGTGCTGGTCAGCCGGAAACTCCCACCGCTGAAGCTTCAGCCTCAGTTCGACTGCAGGGTAGCCAGGCCGATCGCCGGCGTCGCGCACGTTCGGCACATTTTCACGGCGCCGCCCGGCCGCGTCACCGGCGAGCTGCGGCAGTGGATCAAGGTTGCGGTTGATTCAAGGCCGGGCCGAGTCGTATAGTAGTGAGCGGAGGGTGAGATGAGAGGCGGAATCGATTCCTAATCGAAACAAGCGCATTTCTTCCTGTCCCGAACGCACGTCATCCCCAGGTTTTCGCTTCCCGGTTCGTTCCTTCACGAAACTTCACATACCCGCAGCGGTATCGTCGGCTGCAGATCGGCCGTTCATGCAGACCCGAAGGTCTGCATGAACCGGTGAACGGCCGCGGGCGCGGACTGCCGGGCTATTTCCCCTCTCCGCCTTTGGGCAGCTCCGGCGTCGTCTGCGAACCGACGAAGAGCCGCTTCCCGTCCGGCAGCACGAAGTTCCTTCCGACGGCCTTGTTCGTGGCGTCCTTGGCGCGGTAGCCCTCGATGGTGACTTCCATCCCCGGCTGGATGTTGTTCTTCGTCACGCCCTGACGGATCAGCGAGTTCGGGCTGCCGCCTTCGATCATCCACTCGACGACCGAGCCGTCGGGCTGCTTGACCTCGACGTGAAACCACGAGTGGGGATTGATCATCTCCCACTTGGTGATCGTGCCCTTCAGCGTGAGCGGCTGGTTGACGTCGAACTCCGCCGAGAACGCGTGATGAGCCCGGGCCTGTCCCGCCGTCAGCAGCAGGCCGATGGCGGCCGCCGCGAGCGCATGCTTGATTCGCACGCTGTCCTCCTTAAACACGAGCGTCGGGGCCTACAAACTTCACTTGGCGGTCTTCGCCGCACCTGCGGCGGCTTTCTTCTCTTCCAGCCGTGCGCCGGCCAGCGTGTTCATCACGCCATAGTTCCCTTCGTGGCACGCGTGCTCGAAGATCGGTCCGACGCTCTTCGTCATCGGCGTTTCGGCCGTCCACGGCGTCGTCCAGGTTCCGGGATCGTCGACCGTGAAGCGGTAGCTGATCGTGTCGGCGTCGATACGCGTCAACCGCTCGGTCACCTTCATCTTCTCGCTCGATCCGCGGAACGGATTCTTGGCGTTCAAGTTCGTGGTCTCGATGACGAGCGTGTCGCCGTCCCAATGGCCGCGCGAGTCGCCCATCCACTGCGTCATGGTCGCCGGCAGCGGCGCGCGGTTGTCGATCGGGATGATGCGCGCGTCATGGATCATCTCGACGAGGATCATGACGTAGCCTTTGCCCTGCACGATCTGGTAGTTGCTGTTGTAGCCGGCGCTCATCATCGGCGGACCCGAACCGGCCATGATGAGGCACCGCGTGCCGATCGGCATGTTCTGCACGGCGTCGGTCGTCGCGCCCATGCGGCGCCGTTCGGCCGCGCGATCCGCGGCGCGCTTCTGACCTTCCGGGGTCAACGGCGGCAGCTTGCCGCCGGGCGGATCGACGATGAGCGATGTGCGCAGGTTGCTCTTGACGAACGCCGACTGGCTGCGGTCGAGGCCGAACTGCGTGAAGTCGTAGTGGACGTCGGCGATGGTGCCGGGTTCAGTCTGCTCCGCTTCGCGCGCGGCCGCTTCCTTGACCACAACCGCGAATTCCTCCGGCGTGTAGTACTCCTTCGCCACGTTGTTCGCCCGCTCGAGCGGCGTATACGACGAGTTGGTCCAGTACCCCTGAATATCAGGCTGGCCGTCCGGCGTGCGCGGGACGGTCCATTTCTTCGTCGCAGCCGGCGCTTTCGCGCGGGCTGCCGACGCCTGCCCGGCGATCGAGCGCGTCGTCACAGCCATCACGGCGATCGCAACCAGCAGCACACCGAGTGAAGCGACAGCTCGATACCTCATCGTCGGTCTCCTTGACTCACTGAGCCTTCGTGCCCGGCTTGCGGAGATGTCCGTAAATCAGATCTTCGACGAACTCGACGCACCTGAACTCCAAGAGTCTGGCACCTTTTTCCTTCCGGCGGTAGATGGGCATGCTGATCTTCCACGGCCGGGAAAACACCTTCTTATCCTCGATTGTGGCCTCGTAATTCAGGTGATCCGGCCCGGCCGGGGTGAGTCGCTCTACGACGTGCAGGGCCTCGCTGTGAAAATTTCCGGCCCGATCGAACCAGCTGAGGTCGTTGAACCCGGTCGTATCGATGACCAGCGTGTCCCCCTCCCAGCGGCCGTTCGACCACCCCATCCAGCTGTCGGCCGGCGCCTCGGTCTGATCGCGCATGTAGATCGTCCGGATGGCCCCCGCGTACTGAAACGCCATCATGATGAAGTCGCTGCCCTGAATGATCTGGAACGGCTGCGCCATGTACATCGCGCGCGGCACGCCGGGAAGGTAGCACTTGATCTCGGGGTCGAGCGTCAGACGCTTGTCGAAGTTGTCCTTCCGCTTCTTGGCGGCGTCGGGGAGGTAGGGCAGCGGGCCACCTTCGACGATCCCCAGGCCCGGGACCGTGGCGTCCTCCGCGCCGAGCGCAAGGACGCGACCGGGCGCCGCCGAGTGGCCTTCGATGTCCCAGTTGGCCTCGCTGATCGCCTGCCAGATGCCGTCGAGGCTCGGCTTGCCGTCGGCTGTGCGCGGCGCGCGAGCCGGTGCCTGTCCCGACAGTGGCAGGCCGGCCAGCGCGCAAATCGACAGCGCCGCGGCCGCAACCAGCTTCGGCGTGCTGTTCCCGATGGTCATGTTTCCACTCCTCCGAACCGGGTCCGATGACACCGTGGCGCCGCGGCACGACGCCGCCCGGCCGGTAGTGTAGAACGATCGGCGCCGCCGTGGACGTCAGATTTCTGCCACCCGATGCCCCAAACAAAAACCCCGCGCCCGGATGCCTCCAAGCGCGGGGTGCCTCTTCCTGTCGTTCGAACGTTCTTCCTTCGTGTCCTCGTCTTTGTCTTCGTGTCCTTCGTGTCTAGAAGTTTAGCGTGTAGTTCAGCCGAACGAACCGCGGCGTGTAGATGGCCGAGGGCGCGCTCCACAAACCACCCAGCTGCGCGTTGTTCGCGCTGTAGGTGTACGCCGTGACGAAAGTGGTCGCGTAGTTCGTGTTCAGCAGGTTGTTCAGATCGACGCCGATGTCCGACCGCGTGCGGCCGAAGCGCAGCACCTTGGCGAAGCGCATGTCGATCTGGTTCCGACGTTGTCCCGAATACACACGGTTGGCGTTGTCGGTGAGGGCGATGTTCGAAACACCGGTCGGCGTGGCGCCGATTGGCAGCTTGCCACCGTAGGCAGCCTGGATGAGGGAATTCGGCACGTTGGTCCATGTTGCCGACGTCAAGTTCGTCAGGCCGTAGATGACCTCAGGCTGCGAACGGATCGCCGCGCTGACGAGCACGTCAACCTTCGGCACGATGTAAGTGGCCAGGCCGCGCACCGTCGTCTGGAATGGATCCTCATTGTGGCAGCCGCGCGGATCCGGACCGAGGTCTGCGTTCGTGATCGTGTTGTACTGGTTGTAGTGGACTGCCGCGCCGCAGGTGTCGACGATTGACCGGCCCGTGGTCGTGCCGAGCGACAAGGTCAGGCCTTCGCGCAGACGCGCGTTGACCGTGACGTCCACGCCGTGCCAGAGGCTCTGCCGCGCGGGACCGAAGTCCGTTTCCCACGTGAGGTACGGCTTCGGAACCACGACCGCTTTCGGCGTGTACAGCGTGATCGGGTAGTTGCCGCCGCCTGGCAGCCGTGAATCAGCCGGTGCCGCCACCGTGTACGTGTCCCAGGCGGTCGCGGAGTCGCGACTCTTGTCTTCCGTGACGGTGAAGTTGAAGAAGTTCCGGCGCGTGTAGCCGACCTCGGCCGACACGCGCGGAATGATCTGTTGCTGCACCATCGCGGTCCACTGGTAGTCACCCGGACGCTTTCCCCAGCCGCTCAGGACGTCGGGGTTGACTTGCGTAATCGAAAGCGCCTGGCCCAGGTTAGATGTCGCCCCGAGCCCAGCACAGGTATCCCCGTTGCGGCTGTTCGGGGCCGGGTTCATGAGATCGCAGTCGACGATCTTGTTGCCGTTGTCGGTCCACTGGCGGTTGGTGACGACGGCCGCAATGGTCACGGCTGGATTGGCGGAGGTGTACGGCGCGTCGTTCGCAGCATAAGCGAGATAGCGGCCCCAGTTGAACTTCGCGGCCGTCTTGCCGTTGCCGAACACGTCGTAGGCGGCGGCGAAGCGCGGCGAGATGTCGTTGTAAGCATCGACGCCAGGCACTTCCGGGTACGTGATTGGCGCCGCGTTGAACTGCGATGTCCGAGACGTGCCGTTGCCCTCGACGGGCGAGAAGCTCGACACGTGGTCCCAGCGCAGCGCGCCCTGCAGCGTCAGCCGATCGCGCGTCCAGCTGTCTTGAACGAAGGCGCTGTTCAGTTTGGTGACCGTCCGGTGACTGAAGTCCGGCAGGCGGTACGTGACCGCGCTCGGCACGCCCGCGGTGAAGCGATACAGCATGTTGTCGGCGTCGGTCAGCGTCTGGTCGAGCTGATCGAGGCGGTTGCCCTGATAACCGGCCTTCATGTTGTGCGCGCCGGTGATGTAAGACGCCGTAGCCTGCCACCCGTCAGTCTTGCCGACCGCCCAGCCCCATTGCTCGACCGCCCGGTACGTGTAACCCGCCTGCGGCGCATACTGCTTGCCCGTCAGCGGGTTGATGGCGTTCGACGTCTCGGTTACCGGGATCAGGTTGGTGATGCCGTCCGGCGGCGGGAACCCGAAGAGCGGGTTGTAGCGGAACGCCGCGTAGCCGGCTTCGAACAGCAGCTTGTTCGTCATCGGCATCGTCCACGACACCTGATTGAGGTAGTACGGCGCGTCGAAGTAGCCGCGCGCGGCCGTCGACGTCGCTTCGGGCGACTGGAACGGGGCCGCGTTGTTGCCGAGGCCGATCCAATCCGAGCCGCGATTGTGGCAGCCCTGCGTGTCCACCTTGAGCGGCGTGCCTTCACAGCGTTTCTGGTACTCGGAGTTGAACTGAAGACGGCTCTTGCCCACCTGGCCGGTCAGTCGGCCGATGGCCATCTGCCGATCCTGGACGAGACGCGCGTTGATTGGCGATTCAACCCAGTCCCACCTGGTCGCATCGCCGGCGTTCGCGTTCGCCTTGATGCCGTCCAACACCGTCTGTGTGTCGAGGCTGCGATAACTTCCGTAGAACCACAGGCGGTCTTTCTTGATCGGACCGCCGAATGAGCCGCTGGCGTCATACGCGGAGAGGATCCCGGGCGTCTGGGTTATGTTGGGATTCTGAGCCTTGAGCTCGGGCGTCAGGTTGTCGCCGCGCGACCAGGAACCAGCGCCGTTGACGAACGCCTGACCGCTGAAGCTGTTGCCGCCCGATCGCGGCACGAGGTTCATCGCCGGGCCGCCGATGTCGCTCTCCCCGAGGCCGCCGCCGACGGTCAGGGCCACTTCCTGCGAGTTCGCCGTGTCATACACGTACGACGACACGCCGCCGCTCCGTGCGGCCGCGATCGTCATGCCGTTGACCGTCATGCGGCCTTCGCCGGCCACCGACACCGCGTTCGATCCGCTCGAGTGCGCGTTGAAGAACGTCATCGTGGGCGACAGTGCCGGCCCGTTGGTATCGACGAACAACCCAGGCGTCACGTTGAGCAGCGCGCCCGCGGCGCGCGCGACAGGCAGCGACTCGATGGTGTCGGAGTTCATGACCACCTGGCGCCTCGCCGACTGCACGTCGACGACCGGCGTTTCACCGGTCACCGTAATCGTTTCCTGCACCGCGCCGACCTTCAAGTCGGCGTTGATGGTGGCGACGAACGATCCGGTCAGCTCGATGCCTTCGCGCTTGACGGTCTGGAAACCCGCGAGGGTAAACGTGACGCTGTAGGTGCCGGGCCGCAGGTCGACGATGCGGTATTGGCCCGAGCCGTCGGTGACGGCATCTTTCGTTTTCTCGATCAGCGCCGGGCTCGACGCTTCGACGGTCACGCCAGGCAGCACCGCGCCCGAGGCGTCACGTACGGTTCCCGTGAGGGAAGCTTGCGCAAACACGGTTGCGGGGACGAGCGCGGCGGCGACGACGAGCAGACATTTCAGAGTTCGCATGTGCGGCCTTGTCCTCCAAATCTGCATGCAGCGATGCCGAGAATACGGACGGGTCAACGAAGAGTCAAGGCTGTTTCTCGCGCAAAAACGTCAGCAGTTTCACAGGATTCTGAATTTTGGATAGGGTGAGGACGGCCCGGCTGCATGCCAAGACGACCCGAGCACCGCCGTTTTCAAAACTGGCCGCGCTGCAACAATCGTGAACAGTTGGGGGGCTGCTATTGCAGACCGGCGACCGCAGATCTGTCCGCGCGGCCCCACTTCTGATACCGAGGTCGGCTGATCTAAGTCGTCGAAATGTGGATCAATGGTCTGCCCGGGATGCGACTGAACGCCGTCGTGTCCGACAGCGCGACACCGAGCACGCGCCGCGCGACGTACGCGTGCTCGCGTGCGAGGCTCTCGGCGCGCGCGCCCTGCCGCTGCGCGATCGCGTCGACGATGGAGCGGTGATGGTCGTTGGCGATGACGAGATTGGCGCCGGCGTTGGGCAGGATGGATGTCGGAAACACCATCGCGCTCGCCGACGCGAAGGGCAGCGAGCTCACCTGGACGATCCCGCGCCGCACCATCTCGCTCTTGGCCAGATCGACGAGGCCCGAGTGGAACGACTCGTTCAGGTCCATGTAGCCGGCGAAGGTGTCCATGGTCAGGCCGTCGAGCGCTTCCATGCGCGCGCAGCACTGCCGCAGCATGTTCAACTCGGCGTCCTCGCGCAGCCGCTCGGCGGCAAACCGCGCCGCCGTTCCCTCGAGGACGCCGCGCAGCTCGATCGCATCCTGGACTTCGGCCAGCGTGAAGCCTCGCACCGCGAAGCCGCCCGTCGCGACCACGTCGAGCAGGCCCATGTGCGCCAGCCGCTCGAGCGCGAGCCGGATGGGCGTTCGCGACGTGCCGAGCCGGGCCACCAGCGGCAGTTCCGAAATGCGTTCGCCGCGCGCCAGCTCTCCATGCAGGAGCATCTCGCGCAGGCCGATGAACGCTCGACCGATCTGAGAATCGACAATCGCTGGACCCTGGTGCCGCTCGCCGGGAACCGCTGCCTGCTGCTTGGCCATGGGCGCATCCTATCCCATGTGTTCAGGATTCGCCTCGACCGCGCCCTTTCTTCGGATTCCGACGCCATTTCGCGTGGCGTCGCTCCGTGCGCCGGAGCTGATCGATGAGACCCTGCTGCGCGCGGCGATCCTCGAGGTCGCGCAGCCCGGACGCGCCGTCCATCCGGTCGCGGACCTGCTGCAGCTGCTGTCCCAGGGTGGGTGCGCGCCGCGCTCGCGTATACAGTGAGACCGGCGGGACACTGGCGACGCTGCTGGCATAGGTGAGGTAGGTGGCAATGGAGGCGACGACCACGCGCGCCTCGACGGCAAGCAGATCGATGCCCGCCAGCGAGACCCGTACCCACGCGTCGACCACAATCCCCTTGTCGAGGACGTGGTCGAGCACATCGATGACGCTGCTACTGGACGGAACGCGATGTAACGTCACGCTGAGGTGCGGGCCACTGCAGTCGACGCATGCAGAGGCAATGTTGGTACCAACAACAGCACGAACGTCACCTGAGGCATCGAGTGAATCCGATTTGGAGAACGGTCAAGCTCTGACCGCGTGCGATCGGTGACGCGAGGCAATGCGCTGCCGTGTCGCATTACACATGGTTCTTGACGCGAGCCGCGCGTCTCACGCGCTGCCGAGCCGGAGTCAACCGATGCCGACTTCGTTGTTGAGCGGGCTGCTCAACGGTCCGGGTTCGACACCCTCGCGCGTGCTGTAGGTCCCGTGTACGCGCGAGTCCTCGGCGACGCGTGGTCCGCACTCGACCTCGTCATCCGTGCGTTCCATGAGCCGGCGGCCACGAGCCGCCGCGCGAGCGGCGTGTTTCGCGTCAGCGGCGGCACCCATCCACTCTCGCGGCTGATCGCTCGCCTGGCGAAGATGCCGCCTCCCGCAGACGCCGTCCCCGTCCGCCTTGTCGTGATCGTGCAACCTGCGAGCGAGGAGTGGCGTCGTATGTTTGGCGACTGGCCGCTCGTCAGCAGACAGACGACCGACGGCGACGTGGTCGTGGAACGGTTCGGCCCCGTGGAGGTCCGGTTCCGCCTGGAGGTGATCGACGGTGCGCTGCGGTATCGGCTGGTCGGCAGCCGGCTGCGGGTCGGGCCGCTGGCGTTTCCGCTGCCGTTGCGCGCCTCGGCGTCGGAGCGCGCCCGCGGCGCGTCGACGATCGACGTGGCCGTCGCCGTGTCCGCACCGATGCTCGGACGCCTTGTCGCCTACGAGGGCACGTTGACGCACATCGAGGTGGAGCGATGACGGTCGCGTTGTGGCTCCTTGCCCTCCAGGGTGCGATCGGCGCGTTCGACACCGTCTACTACCACGAGTGGAAAGCCCGGCTTCCGGCGCGGGCCGCGACCGCTGCCGCGGAGCTGCAGCTGCACGCGGCGCGCGACGTTCTGTACGCCGTGTTGTTTGCCACGCTGCCGTTCGTCGCGTGGCAGGGCAACTGGGTCCTCCTGCTCGCCGCGGTGCTCGTTGCCGAGATCGTGTTGACCCTCGCCGACTTCGTCGTCGAAATCTCGGTACGCAAGCCGATCGGCGATGTCTACGGCGGCGAGCGCGTAACGCATGCCGTCATGGGCATCCTGTACGGCGCGATGACCGCGAACCTCATTCCCGTCCTGTGGGCCTGGTGGTCGATGCCGACGATGCTGACGCTGGTGCCGGCTATCCCGGACGTGCCCGATCCGTTGAGGTGGACGCTGGCGTTGATGGGGGTCGGTGTGTGGCTTTCGGGCGTTCGCGACCTCTACGCCGCGTCAGGGCTGCCGCACGGAAGCTTTCCCTGGGCAGCCGTGTGATGGCGCGCCGCGCCTTTCATCGCGGCGTGTTCCTGTTGGCGGGCATCTACAACATCGCGTGGGGCATCTGGGCTGCCCTCGATCCGCAGTGGCTGTTTCGATTTGCCGGCATGCCGCTGCAGAACTATCCGGAAATCTTCTCCTGCCTCGGCATGGTCGTCACCCTATATGGGATCGTCTATCTCGAAATCGCACGGGTGCCCGAACGCGGCTGGCTCTACGCGGCAATCGGCCTGGCGGGGAAGATCCTCGGGCCGATTGGGTGGTTGGTGCTGGTGATCCGCGGACGGTGGCCGATCGCGACATTTGTGTTGTGCGCCACCAACGATTTGATCTGGTGGATGCCGTTTGCGGTGTATCTTCACGACGCGCCGCTTCCGTCCAGATGACTGCACGCGCTCTCGCCTTCGTCCTGCTGTCGCTCGTCGCCGTTCGTCCGCTGGCGGCGCAACCGTACACCGCACGGCGGACCGGCGACGTCGTGCAGCTCGAAGATGCCCGGACGCACACGGTTGTGTCGATCGTGCCGTCGGTCGGCAACATGGCGTTCGAGATGAGGGTCAACGGCACGGACATCCTCTGGTGGCCGTTCCCGTCGGTCGATGCGTTCAAGGCGAACCCGGCGATGAGCGGCGTGCCGTTTGTCGGCCCGTGGGCGAACCGCCTCGACGAGCAGGCGTTCTACGCGAACGGAAAGCGGTACGCGTTCGACATGGGGCTGGGGAACGTACGCGGCGCGATCCCCATCCACGGATTCCTGACGACGAACCCGTACTGGACGCTCGTCGAGACCAGGGCCGATCGCGGTTCGGCGTGGGCCACGTCGCGGCTCGACTTCTCGCGGCAGCCGGCGTGGATGAAGCAGTTTCCCTTCGCACACACCATCGACATGACGTATCGCCTGCAGGGCGGCGTGCTCGAAGTGGCGACCACCATCCACAACCTGTCGGCCGAGCCGATGCCGGTCGCCATTGGCTATCACCCGTATTTCCGCCTCGGCGACTCGCGTCGCGACGAGTGGACGATTGCCGTGAGCGCGCGCACGCACTGGCGGCTGGCCCCCAACAAGCTGCCGACAGGGGAGACCGAGCCGATCGAACGGCTGTTTCGCGATCCGCGCGCCGCCGCGCTGAAGGACTACGAGCTGGACGATGTGTTCGGCGATCTGGTGCGCGACGCATCGGGCCGGGCGGTGATGTCGCTCAAGGGGGCGGTCCAGCGCGTCGACGTCGCCTTCGGCCCGAACTGGCGTGCCGCGGTCGTGTGGGCGCCGAAGCCCAACGCCCCAGGGCAGGACCGCAACTTCGTCTGCTTCGAGCCGATGGCGGGCATCACCAACGCGATGAACCTGGCGCAGAAGGGCATGTACAACGAGTTGCAGAGCATTGCGCCTGGAGGAACATGGCGTGAGAGCTTCTGGATTCGGCCGTCGGGGTTCTGAACGTGCAGCCGACGACCGCGATCGCTCTTCCTGATGCGCGCGCGGCCGATGTCAGGCGCGTGGCCCTGGCGAGCGCCATCGGCACCACGATCGAGTGGTACGACTTCTTCATCTACGGGACGGCGGCGGCCGTCGTCTTCGGCCCGCAGTTCTTTCCACAGGTGTCGCGGCTGGCCGGTGCGCTCGCCGCCTTTGCCACCTTCGGCGTGGGATTCGTCGCGCGCCCGCTCGGCGGGCTCGTCATGGGCCACTACGGCGACCGGCTCGGCCGCAAGTCCGTGTTCGTGTGGTCGCTGATGCTGATGGGCCTGTCGACGTTCGCGATCGGCCTCCTGCCGAATTACGCGCGATGGGGCGCGTGGGCGCCTGCCCTTCTTGTCGCGCTGCGCTTCATGCAGGGATTCGCACTCGGCGGCGAGTGGGGTGGGGCCGTCCTGATGTCGGTCGAGCACGCGCCGCGAAATCGCCGCGGGCTGTTCGGCAGCTTCGTCGGACTCGGGCTGCCGGCCGGCAGCATCCTGTCCAATCTCGTCTTCCTGGCCGCGTCGATTGTCGTCGCCCCGGATCAGTTCGCGGCGTGGGCGTGGCGGATCCCGTTTCTGGCGAGCATCGTCCTCGTGGCGGTCGGCCTGTTCGTGCGCGCCGGCCTGGCAGAGAGCCCCGTGTTCGCCGATGTCCTGCGCACTCGCGCCGCGCGCCGCACGCCTGTCGTCGACCTGTTCCGCGACGAGGGACGAACGGTGTGCCTGGCGGCCGGCAGCTACCTGTCGACCAGCGCGCTCGGCTACATCGTCATCGTCTACTTTGTCTCGTACGCGACGCGGGAGCTCGGTCTGCCGCTGACCACGACGCTGACGCTGTTGCTTGGTTCGTCCGCCGTGTTTGCCATCTCGATTCTGGCTTGCGCGCGATGGTCCGACCGGATCGGTCGGCAGCGGATGATGACGTGGGGAGCGGGCGCGCTGTCCGTCTGGTCGCTCGTCTTTTTTCCGCTCGTCGACACGAAGTCGATTCCGCTCATCGAGCTCGCGCTCTGCGGCAAGCTGTTCATTCAGGGCGCGTACATCGGTCCGCAGGCCGCTGTGTTCAGCGAGCTCTTTCCGCCAGCCATCCGCTACAGCGGCACATCGATCAGCCTTGCCCTCGGGACCATCCTCGGCGGCGCGGTCGCGCCATTCATCGCCACCGCGCTCTTCAGCCTGGCCGGAAACTCGCACCTGATTACCGTCTATGCGGTGGCGGTGTCGCTCGTGTCGTGGGTGTCGGCGCGCGCGCTGCAGCCCTCGTCCGTCGCTCCCCCTAGTCGCTGACCTCGCCAGGCGACGGTCGGGACGTCCACAGTCGCGCAGAACTCTGCACGTCGCTTACCAGCGTCGCAGGGGCACGCTTCCTGCCGATGAACGCCCGCAGGAGGTCTTCAATGCTCCGGCGCTGTCTCGTTCTCCTGACGATGCTCTCGGCCCGGCCGGTGGCGGCGGCACCGTCAGCGCCGTGCGATCCCCAGGCGCTCGGCGATGCCGCGGTGACCGCGCGCTCGAACATCGTCGCTGCGGTCGACGGCGCGGGTGCGCTTGCCGCCTGGAAGAAGGTGCTCGGCGAGGGTGGCGCCGTCGCGTGGAGTGCGACTGAGTACAACGTCGATGCCCTCAGCTCGTTCGTGCTGGCGTTCGACGCCGCGTCGCTGCGCCTCTATCGCGCCGGCGCGCTCGAGAGCCGGCTCGATGATGCGATGGCGGGCTGCATCGATAGGGGCGTCGAGCTCGAGGCTGTCATCCCGTGGCAGGACGTTCGCGAGATCGAAGCCGGCAACTGGGTCGTCTGGTTCAAGTTCCGCACGCCGGTCGAGATTCGCTCCGACCGCGGCAAGCGGAAGCGTCGACGAGCTGAAGGTCTACTTCTGCGGCGCCGGCGGCGGCGAACTCACGTACTACTACAACGTGCGGCAGGAGCGGCTAGCGTTCTGGAACTTCGATCTCGACGTGTATCGCATCGAGAATCTGCGAGGCATCGCTGTCGGCCCGACTGACTTTCAGCGGAGGCTGCAGTTCGTCCTCGCGCGCGCCGTCGATCCTGAAGGGCGCATCACGCTCAAACACAAAGGGCGAGGGCCGGTTGGTGATACACGCGTGTTGGCCCGGCCCTGCAGTAAAGTGTCGGCCGAGCCATGTCACCGCGCACGACCTGGTTGGGCGGACTCGTCGTTGCCGGCGCGTTGCTCCTTGACGCCCCGGCCGTCCGTGCCCAGGCGCCGAGAGACAAAGGCCGGCTGGGCCTGACGCTCGACCAGATTACCGAGGGCTGGAAGGGCGACCTGGACGGCATGGTCGAACGGAGGCTCATTCGCGTCCTGACCGTCTACAGCAGGACGCTCTACTTCGTTGATCGCGGCACGCCGCGGGGCACTGCGTACGACCAGGGCAGACTGCTCGAGGACGCGATCAACCAGAAGCTCGGCCGCGGCAACCTCACGATTCAGGTCCAGTTCGTCCCGGTTTCGCGTGACGAGCTCGTGCCATCCCTGCTCGAAGGACGCGGCGACATCATCATGGCGAACATGACGGTGACGCCCGAGCGCCTCCAGGCCGTCGACTTTACGGCCCCGTGGATCGCGGGCGTGGACGAAATCGTCGTCACGCGGCCGGACGGCCCGGTCATCACGTCGACCGACGATCTGTCGGGCCGTGAAGTGTTCGTCCGCGAGACGAGCTCTTACTATCAGAGCCTCCTCGCGTTGAACGAGCGGCTCGTGTCTGAGGGCAAGCCTGCCGTGACGCTCACGCCGGCGCCCGAGGAACTCGAGGACGAGGACCTGATGGAGATGGCGAATGCCGGACTCATCGACGTCCTGATTGTCGACAACTACAAGGCCTGGTTCTGGCAGCGTGTCTGGCCGAAGCTCCGACTGTATCCGACGGTGACGCTTCGCAGCGGTGGAGAGATCGCCTGGGCGATTCGGAAGAACAGCCCCGGGCTGATGTCGGCGTTGAACGCCTTTCTCGCGGCCAACGGCCGAGACTCGCTCGCGGCGCGGATGATCTTCAGGCGGTATCTGCTGAACACGCAGTTCGTCAAGGGCGCGAACGCCACAGCGGCCGCCGCCAGGTTTCGGGCCGTGGTCCAGATGTTCAGGAAATACGGCACCGCGTATCAGCTCGACTGGATGCTGATGGCGGCGCAGGGGTACCAGGAATCGCGCCTCGATCAGAACGCGCGCAGCCGCGTCGGCGCGATCGGCGTCATGCAAGTGTTGCCGACAACGGGTCAGGACCTGAAGGTCGGCGACATCACGAAGATCGACCCGAATATTCATGCGGGGATCAAATACATCCGACTGATGGTTGACCAGTACTACGGGAAGGAAGGCATGGACGATCTGAACAAGATGCTGTTCGCATTCGCCGCCTACAACGCGGGCCCGGGTCGCATCCGCCTGTTGCGGCGCGAGGCCATGGAACGCGGTCTGAATCCCAATGTCTGGTTCAACAATGTCGAACAGATCGCGTCGGAGCGAATCGGGCGGGAGACGGTGACCTACGTCGCCAACATCTACAAGTACTACGTGTCGTACCTCCTCGTTCAGGGCGAGTACCTTCAGCGTCGCGAGCTGAAGCAAAGAGCCGTCTCTGACCCTCGCCGGCCTTGAGGCTTTCCTTTATTTCTTTGCGTTGCGTGTCGTCTTCCGCCGTGCCTCCAGAAATGCGATGTCCTCGGCGTCGCCCGGCGCCGAACGTCCCTTCTTCGCAATCTTCTTGAGACGCAACAGGTCCTGCTCCGAGGCGATGTCGAACACCTGCGCACGGATCTTGGTTCGCGTGGCGTTCTGGGCAAGTGTGGCCGCCGCGACGGGGAAGTCGAACAGGAGATCGACGCGAAGCCCGGTGTCGGGATTGAAGAAGTACGCGCTGTCCGGCGCGTCGAGGCGCAGCCGGGTTGCCGCGACCGCACGATTGTCGATCGTCGACGTCACGTCACCCATGTCGTTCAGGCGCGCCACCAGCTCGAGCCCGCGATCGTAGAACACGTCGAGGGTCCGGGCGAGCCGATCGCCTGGCCGTGCGATCACGAAATCGAAGTCGCGTGTCACGCGTCGTGAACCCAGCACCACCAGCGCCATTCCCCCCACGAGCACCGGCGCGAGACCGAGCTCGCGCAACGCCCGCGCGATCTCGCCGACGACGTCGAGGTGATCGACGGGAGTGGCCATTCACCCTCGCCGGCGATCGATGCCGGGCAAGCGGCCGGTGAACGTGCTGACACGCGTGATCGACGCGGGCCGCGCGCGCAGCGCGTCGACGGCCGCCGCATAGCGGAAGTTGTCGGCCACCCGGCGCGCGGCCTGAATCGACTGGAGCCGGGCCCGGCCGCCGAGCGATGCGATCTGTGTTCGCTCAACGGCCGACAGGCGTCTGGCACGCGCGCGGCCGCCCCGGCGGCCCAGGGCCCGGGCGATATCGGACAGGTTCATGAGCCATTTTACTTAGCGCTAAGCATAATGGCAACCGATGCGCCAGCGCCTGCCCCGGAATCCAAGGTGACGGACGTAACATACGGCGGCAACTCGAACTCCGTGTCGACGTCATGAGGTGAGCCATGCGTGTCCTGGGGAGTGCGCTTGCGGCCGTGATCGCGGCAGTGTCCGCCGCCGCCGCCGTGCAGGATCCGACCGTCGTCATGAATCCACCCGAGCGCTTCTCGATGCGCATCGTCGCGTCGGGACTCGAAGGTCCGTGGGAAGTGGCGTGGGGTCCGGACGATCAGTTGTGGGTCACAGAGCGAACGGGCAGGCGCGTCGTGCGCATCAACCCGGCCGATGGCTCGCGAACGACCGCTGCCACGATCCCCGAGGTGCACCAGAGCGTGGCGCAGGATGGACTGCTCGGGCTCGCGCTGCATCCCGAGCTCCTCCGCAACACCGGCAACGATTTCGTGTACGTCGCCTTCACGTATGACGACGCGCCGGGTCCGGCGCTCGTGCGGAAGATGGCGATCCGGCGCTACCGCTACGACGCGCGCACCCGTGCGCTTGGCGATCCGACGGATCTCCTGACGAAGCTGCCCGTGCACGACGATCACGTCGGCGGCCGCCTCGCGTTCGGTCCCGATCGGAAGCTGTATCTGACCATTGGCGATCAGGGCAGCAACTTCGGCGCGAACCGGTGCAACGCCAATCACGCGCAGGATGTGCCGACAGCGGCGGAGGTGTCCGCGAAGGACTGGTCGAAGTACCAGGGCAAGATCCTGCGCGTGGACCTCGACGGATCGATTCCCTCGGACAACCCCCTGATTGCGGGCGTGCGCAGCCACATCTTCTCTTACGGCCACCGGAATCCGTCGGGGCTCGTGTTCGGCGACGATGGCCAGCTGTACGAGTCGGAGCACGGACCGAACACCGACGACGAGGTGAACCTGATCGAAGGCGGGCGCAACTACGGCTGGCCGCTGGTGGCGGGCTACAAGGACGACAAGACGTACGCGTACAGCAACTGGTCGGCCTCGAGCCCGACGCCGTGCGCCTCGCTCCCCGCCCGGGGCGCCGTGCCCGCGTCGGTGCCGACGCAGAAGGAATCGGCCTGGAACGATCCGGCGTTCGCGCCGCCCCTGCGGACATTCTTCACCGTCGAAACCGGGTACGAGACGGGCGGCATCGGCAGCGCCACGATTGCGCCCGGCAGCATCGATCTCTATACGTCGTCCGCCATCCCGAACTGGCGGCGGTCGCTGCTGGTGCTCAGCCTCATTCGGGGAACCGTCTACAGATTGACGCTCGCCCCCGATGGCCGCTCAGTTCGCGAGCCGCCGAGCGCGCTGTTCCGGACGGCGAATCGTTACCGCGACATGGCGATTCACCCGGATGGACGCCGGCTGTACGTCGCCACCGATCCGAGCGGGCCGTACCGCGACGCGAACGGCGCGAGCCAGGCACTGGCCAACCCTGGCAGCATTCTCGAGTTCACCTTCGGTGGGTCGAACTGACACCAATCAAGAGGGGAAGGGCTTCAGCCGGTCCCTTCTGCACATTGAGGCCCGATCGGCCGAAACCTTGCTGCTTCGAGCAGGCAGCCGCCGCAGCGGCGCGAGCTGCTCGTCGAATCGACGTCGGCCGTCGCCGCGATTCAGGACGGCTACGACAATACGCCCGGGCTGAGCTCTGCAGATCCTGAAATCGATGTGCGCCCGCGAACAATACGTGCTCTCGCCAGGCGCGGAGTGGGCGGCGGACGCGGCTTGCCAACGCGCCTATACCCAACGGGGCAACTGGTTGGGGGACGTCGAGGTGGCAGATCCCTACAAATTACTGTAAATACTTGACTTATAAGGATATTTTGGCCTGCCATGAGCAACGTGGCGGGCCTTCTAAGGTTATTCGACCGAATGAGGCAGACTTTTTCCTACCCGGGCCTGAAGATTCGTCAGGAACAACTGATGAGCTATTGATTGGCTGAGGTGATTGGAATACAGTGCGGCGCTTACCGAGGGCGGTCGCTCACCTTGCCGCGCAATACCTTATCGGCCCGCATACGTCCCGTGTCGCCGGACGAGGCGCCACGAATTGTCTGCGCCAGCGAGGCGATGCGCAACGTGTTGGTATTGGCCGACCGCGTCGGCCCCGGCGACGCCAAGGTTCTGATCACCGGTGAAAGCGGCGTCGGGAAGGACCTGATCGCCCGCTACGTCCATTCCCGGTCGCCCCGGGCCAGCCGCGATTTCGTTCCCGTCAATTGCGCCGCGGTTCCTGAATCGCTGCTCGAATCGGAGCTCTTCGGCCACGTTCGCGGCAGCTTTACCGGCGCCTACCGCGATCGGGTCGGCAAACTCGAGCTCGCGCACGGCGGCACCATCTTCCTCGACGAAGTCGGGGAGATGAGCCCGCGGATGCAGGTGCTCCTGCTGCGGTTCCTGGAGAGCGGAGAAATCCAGCCGGTGGGCGCCGAGCGGCCGCGCGCCCGGGTCGACGCCCGCGTCATTTGTGCCACCAACCGCAATCTCTTCGAACTGGTGGCGACCAGCGCGTTCCGCGAAGACCTGCTCTATCGCATTGAGGTCGCGCACCTGCACGTGCCGCCGTTGCGGCATCGCCGCGAAGACATTCGGCCGCTCATCCAGCACACGCTCGACCGTGTGGGACGACGGCTGACGTTCAGCGACGAGGCGGTACGGGCGCTCGAAACGTACCGCTGGCCGGGGAACGTGCGCGAGCTGCAGAACGTCATCGAGCAGCTGGCGTGGATGGCCCCGTCCGATGCCGTCGATGTCAGTGATCTTCCGGCGGTGACGCGGACCGTGGGCGGCGCGGCGCTCCAGGTCCGCGAACGCCGCCGCCAGCTGGCCGACGAGCTCTATACCGAGCTCGTGTCCGGAAACCTGTCGTTCTGGAACGAGATCTACAACCTGTTCCTGAATCGCGACATCACGCGTCACGACGTCCGCGAGCTGGTGCGGAAAGGCCTGACGGCGACGGGCGGCAACTACAAGGCGCTCATCAAGCTGTTCGGGATGCCCGAGACCGACTACAAGCGGTTTCTGAATTTCATCGCCGCGCATGACTGCCGGGTGAGCGCGCGAAACTACCGTGGTGGTCAGTCGCCAGAGCCGTCGCGCGTTCCCGACATCGCTGCCGCCCTCGCGTCGCACCAGGAGCAGCGGCGCCGCGACAGCGACGCCGACACCCTCCGCCCCCCGAACTGACGATCGGCGCGCCCTCTCCCTCTGAAGGTGTCGATCATCCGATGCCGCATTTTCTGGCGCCGCTGGTTCATGCGCCGGACTCGACCTTCTGCCTGATCAACGAGACGACTGGTAAGACGGTCGCGTCGAATCTCGAACCCGCGTTCGACTCGCGCACGCGCCGGATGGGATTGCTGCATCGGCAGCGCCTCGATCGCGGCACGGCGCTCGTGCTCGCGCCTTGCGCCGCCATCCACACGCTGTTCATGCGGTTTCCGATCGACGTCATCTTCGTGGCGCGCGACGGCACGGTCGCGAAAGTGTGTCCACGAATCCAGCCGTGGCGGGCGGCCGCGTCGCTCGGGGCGTTTGCCGCGATCGAATTGGCGGGCGGAGAAGCCGTCGAGAGTGGAACGGCGGCCGGCGATACGCTGCGGCTGTCGTCGCGCCCGGCCACACCCTGAATCTGCCTCCAGCCAGACGGGCGTCTGGCTGGCGAGAGATTGCGTCGCGCCACCGGCGCACGTCGATCGCAATTCCCTAACAAGATCCGTGTTCGTCGAAGCTCGACAGTGGGTACCGCCGTTGCTACCACGCCGTCGCATGTCAGGCCGGCGTAACAGCGCGCGCTATCTGCTCTCGGTGCCACCGACGGGCGAGTTGATCGTGGCGCACGACATCATCCTCGAGCGCCGGACCGATCACGAGCTGTTTGCGGTGAGCGACGCGCCGCAGCCGCGCGGACAGGAGCTGACGCTCGAACTGGGTGCTTCGGTCTCGGCCGACAGCATCCACGCCCGCGTCGCGGAGTGCGAGCCGATTGTCGTTGACGGAAATTTGCGGTACCGGCTGCGACTGGTCGCCGCAGGAGATTCACGTTCATGAATGCGTCC
>Ga0066903_100000159_pt1 | contig 34509 bp, 33 predicted proteins | sample PanSoiMetaGPlot1_FD_67491 | JGI IMG/M metagenome (GOLD analysis project Ga0066903, IMG submission 67491) | Tropical forest soil microbial communities from Panama analyzed to predict greenhouse gas emissions - Panama Soil - Plot 1 (version 2) | ecosystem: Environmental > Terrestrial > Soil >... | reverse complement strand
AAAGTCGATCATCATGATCGCATTTTTCTTGACTATTCCGATAAGCAGCACAATCCCAATCAGCGCGATCACGCTGAGGTCATAACGGAACCAAATCAGCATCAGGAGCGCGCCAACGCCTGCCGATGGGAGGGTCGAGAGAATGGTGATTGGATGGATGTAGCTCTCGTAGAGCATTCCAAGGATCAGATAGACGGCGATGATCGCTCCAGCGATAAGGTAGGGCTGCGTGGCGAGCGAGGACTGAAATGCCTGGGCCGCACCCTGGAAGGTCCCGCTCAGCGTGGCGGGCTTGCCGATGGCCGCTTCTGCCTTGCGAATGGCATCAATCGCGGTGCCGAGCGCTGTTCCTGAGGTCAAATTGAAGGAAATTGTTACGGCGGGAAATTGCGCTTGGTGGCTCACTGACAGGTAATTGGTCTTGGTCGTATCCAGCCTGACGAAGGTGCTCAGCGGAACCATCTGGCCTGTCGTGGGCGACTTCACATAAATCTTTTCGAGCGCCTCCGGATCGCTCTGCAGTTCCGGAAGGACCTCTAGGACGACGCGATACTGATTCAACTGCGTAAAGTACTGGGCAATCTGTCGCTGACCGAAGGCGTCATACAGAGTGTCGTCGATCAACTGCGGCTGGATCCCAAATCGCGCTGCAGTATCGCGGTCGATGATCATCGTTACCGCAGCCGAATTCGTCTGTTGGTCGGTTGCGATGTCCTGCAGCTCTGGCAATTCTCGGAATGCACCGAGAATCCGCGGCCCCCATTCCAGGAGTTCGTTCAGGTCGGCGCCCTGCAGCGTATACTGGTACTGGGTACGAGCCAGGCGGCCACCAACGGAAATGTCCTGCGAGACCTGCAAGAACAGCGTGACACCACTTACTCTTGCAAGCTGCGGGCGCAGCCGGTTGAGCACCTGGTCCGCAGATGCGGTACGTTCGCTGTGTGGCTTCAAGCTGATCCAAAAGCGGCCGTTGTTCGTGGTCTGCACACCTCCGGTCGGACCAGCCGCGAAGGCAAACGTCGCGATGTCGGGATCCTTGGCGACGATCTCGGCCAGCGCGAGCTGCCGCTCTATCATGCCGCGAATCGAGATGTCCTGAGCGCCTTCCGACACTCCAAAGATGAAGCCCGTATCCTGCTGCGGGAAGAAACCTTTCGGGATGGTCACATAGAGATAACCTGTAGCGGCGATAGTTAGGGCCAGGGTTACCAATGTGAGTGGTTGGTGACGCAGAACGAACTGCAAACTGCAATCATACAGCCGAAGCAGTACCCGGAAAAATCCTTCGGTGAGACCTCTAATCGCGCTTTTGCGAACCTCGGTCTCACTGCGAAGATAGCGCGAGCACATCATTGGGGTGAGGGTCAGTGACACGAATGCAGAAATCATGATCGTGATGGCCACTACCACAGCAAACTCGCGAAACAGCCGGCCGACGAGGCCGCCCATGAACAGCAATGGGATGAATACCGCGATCAGCGAGAAGCTGATCGAGACAATGGTAAAGCCGATTTCTTGCGCCCCCTTGATTGCTGCTTTGAGGGGCGGAATGCCGCTTTCAACATGTCGAAAGATATTTTCCAGCATGACGATGGCGTCATCGACCACGAAGCCGACCGCAATTGTGAGAGCCATCAATGAAAGATTGTCGATGCTATAGCCCAGAAAATACATCGCGGCGCAGGCGCCAATCAGCGACAGGGGAACGGTCAGACTGACGATCAATGTCGCTCTCGCGTCTTGCAAAAACAGAAAGATCACAAACACAACGAGAAAGATGGTAACGGCCATTGTTATCTGTACGTCGTCGACCGAGGCGCGGATCGTTTGTGTTCGATCTGTCATCACCGTGATGTCGATGCCGGGCGGTATGGCTGCCTGCAGGCGCGGCAACGCGGTCTTAATACGATCGACGATCTCAATGACGTTGGCGCCCGGTTGCCGGACGATGGCGAGCTGCATGCCGCGGCGGCCGTTATGCCAGCCGGCAATCCGGGCATTCTCCGGTCCATCGACTGCCGTACCGATGTCTCGAACGCGAATGGGCGAGCCGTTTCGGAAGCCGATGATGACATTGTTGTACTCGTCGGCGCGTTGAATTTGATCGTTGTTGTAGATCGTGAAGCTTTGCGCGGAACCGTCGAGAGCGCCTTTCGGACCGTCGACGGTTGCGTTGGCCAGGACCGTTCGAATTTCTTCAAGGCCAAACCCGAGCGAGGCGAGCTTCACAGGATCGACTTGGATGCGAATGGCAGGCTTTTGCTCGCCGAGGATTATGACCTGGGCCACCCCGCTGATCTGGGAAATCTGCTGCGCCAGAATGTTATCGGCGTGGTCGTGGACTTCGGTGACAGGCAGTGTGTCTGATGCCACCGCGATGATGAGAATGGGAGAGTCCGCGGGATTGACCTTCCGGAAAATCGGCGGGTTGGGTAGGTTGCGCGGTAATTGACCGCTAGCAGCGATGATGGCGGCTTGGATGTCCTGGGCGGCACCATCGATATTGCGATTGAGATCGAATTGAAGCGTTATGGTTGTGAGGCCAAAGGCGCTGGAGGACGTCATCTGGGTGACGCCCGCGACTTGCGCGAACTGGCGTTCGAGCGGCGTCGCCACCGAGGACGCCATGGTCTCGGGACTCGCACCGGGCAGGTTGGCCGAAACAACGATGGTGGGAAAGTCGACCTGCGGCAGGGGAGCGATCGGAAGAGCGGGGTACGCGATGATGCCGGCCAGAAGGATCGCGGCCATCAGCAGGGAGGTTGCAATCGGTCGCTGAATAAACGGGGTCGAGATGCTCATCCGGCAGTTCCCTATGGTGTCCACTACCCCACGGGCTTTGCCGACTTGTCAGTTGGCCTGGCTTGGACCCGCGTGCCGGCCCGCAATTTGTACTGGCCATCAAGGACGACCTGGTCGCCCGCAGCGAGCCCTTCGTCGATGATGGAGACGCCGTCACGGCTGTATCCGGCCTTGATCGGGCGTTGCTCAACGGATTGGTCGGCCTTGACCACGAACGCGAACGGCCCTTTCGGACCGCGCTGCACCACCTGTGTTGGAACGGTCAAGACATCCTGACGCGTCCTCAGAAGAAGGCGAGCATGGACGAATTGCCCAGGCCAAAGCGCGTTGTCTTTGTTGTCGAAGGTCGCCTTTAATCGGATGGTGCCAGTGGCTGCGTCAACCTGGTTGTCGATGAGCGTCAGCACGCCCTCATCGAGCCTGATGCTTAAATCTCGATTGTAGGCCAAGACCTTCAGGCGCCCGCCCGACATCTCCCGCGCGACCTCAGCGAGGACATCCTGAGGCAGCGAGAAGACCAAAGAGATGGGCTGGAGCTGGGTAATGACAACGAGTCCGGTCGCATCCGTAGAGCGCACGATATTGCCTCGATCTACCAGCCGCATACCGGTTCGCCCGGAGATCGGTGACAGGATCGTCGTATATCCGAGTTGTACGCTGGCGTTGTCGATGGCTGCCTGATCTCCCTGAACGGCCGCCTCGAGCTGGGCAACCAGCGCACGTTGAGTGTCGACGGTTTGCTTGCTCGCAAAATCGCGCGTTGCGAGCGAGCTCGATCGCTGATAGTCAAGTCTTGCGTTCGCGAGCTGCGCCTCATTGCGAGCCTTAGCGGCCTGTGCCTGCGCGAGCTGTGCCTGAAATGGACGTGGATCAATCTGCGCCAAGACATCCCCTTCATGGACCTCCTGGCCTTCGACAAACGCGACACGGTCTAGGTGACCGTCGACGCGTGTCTTAACCGTGACGATATTGAACGCGTGGACGGCGCCTATGCCCGACAAAAAAACTGGTACGTCCTGGCGCTGCACCAGTGTTGTAGTAACCGGAATGACGGCGGCTGGACGCGGCGGTGCGACGACAGTCGCGGATCTGCTCCAATAGTACCCTGTTCCGGCCGCCGCAGCGATCAACGTGCCTGGCAGTGCAAGCCATACCGTGCGACGGATCATGATCGCCTCTCACCCTCCTTGCATACTTTGCTCGCCGCCAAGCAATGGCGACATTCCGCAATGGGCAAGGCTGGCGCGCTTTCATTAAGGCAGTTTTAACGGAGAAATGACGCAGCAAGCTTGCTCGCCGAGCTCGGCCATAAATCTGCGTTCAGCTGGCGGAGTCGCTGATCGCAGACGCAAAAGAAGCATACGCGCTCGCTGCCGCGGCTGCAATTAAGCATCGCGATCTGGAAGTGCGAGTGACCGGGTTGCTTGCTGGTGATACGCACGAGGAGCTTCTTGAAAACATACGCTCCCAAGAGGCCCAACAGACTGCGGGTGCTGCGTGTTATTCCGTCGCCGAACAGGTCGCGAGGCTCTGCGACAGTCATGGGCTGGAGAGCTGCCCCGCATGCGGATCGAAATTCAAGAGTAAAGAATTAGCCAAGCGTGTGACCTTCCAACTGGGAGCCAGCGCCACCTCGCTAGACATTGACACAAGTGAGTTGGAAAACGCGCGAAGGAGGTTACGCTCAGTTGATGAAGCGATTGCCGCTGCGGCGTCCGCCGCCGGCCACGCCCCAACCTGGAGCCCGGCCCATGACCTATCAAGCAAAGCGGTGACGGTTGCACTTGCCTACACTGAGATCAGCGGCGCAAGAACAGGATGAACCGCACAATGTGCGCGTCACCTGGGACCTGATCCAGATTGAGGGTAATGGACGCAGGCCCCAATCTGGGATGAAGAACGACAAAGTCCGGCCCCATCTGCTCGACCGCCTCCAGCCAAGTGCCCGTGAAGCAGTCGAGGATCTCCTTGGCAATCCGTTGCTGAGCCCGTGCCGCTTCCTCGTGCGAGCCAAGCTCCGCCGAGTCGCAGGTGTAGGTCGTGGTGCCGTAGAATGCACAATTCTTCCACCCAGTGAGGGATAGGCGGGTCGCGCGGTAATTCCCCTCCGTAACCTGTCCGAGAATAGGAGCAAAACGCTGGCTGTTCATCGCGTAGTTGTTCAGCTCCTTGAGCTCGGTGCAGTAGGGCGTGGTGGTCTGCGCCATTGCTTCGACGGGCAAGGCAAGGTTCGTTGCTAATGCAAGACCGAGGCTCAGCAGAGCAAGGGGTTCGCTGCGGCCAATGATTCTCTCACTCATCAAGGAGGCGAGATAAGGCATCTTACGCGCGTGTGGCCATCTGGCACGGCGAAGGAAGATCGGCGTAGTATATCAGGATACTCGAACGAACGACACGGTCACGCAGCACCTGACCGCGGAGACCAATGGGAGGTCGCCATGACGGACGAAAAGCTACCGCGCCGCCGATTTCTGGTAGGGGCCGGACTTGCGGGGACTGCGGTTGCAGCGGGATTGTCGTCCGCCGCTCCGGCGGCGGCGCAGAGCGCAGCCCCGGAAAGGAGTTCCCCCACACCGGGCGCACCGGTATCGTATCTCACCCTGTCGGCCACAGAAGCTGCCTTTTTTTCAGCGGTAGCCGACACAATGATCCCCGCAGACGAACTGTCGCCGTCGGGCACGGATTGCGGTGTCGTTGTGTTCTGTGACCGTCAGCTTGCCGGCGCATGGGGTGGCGGTGCCAAGATGTATCGCAACGGCCCCTTCCGGAAGGCTAAACCGGAGTACGGCTACCAGCTTCCGCTCACACCGCGCGAGTTCTTCGCCGCGGGCATAAACGCGACAAACGCATGGACCCGGGCGTCTTCTGGCAAAGACTTCGATCGACTCTCCGCGAAGGAACGGGGAGAGGCGCTCAAGGCGCTCGAAAGTGGGAAGGCCGATCTTGGCGATTTCAACGGTAAGGAATTTTTTGAAGCTCTCCTGAACTTGGTCATGGAGGGCTTCTTCTCCGATCCAATTTATGGCGGCAATAACGACAAGGTCTCCTGGAAGATGGTTGGCTTCCCGGGCTTGCCTGCTCTCTATCGCAACCTCGTCGAGGAGTATCGCGGCAAGCGGTACGCAGTTGAGCCTCAATCGATTGCGGATTTTTCATAGGGAGGAAGTGATGGCAACGCGTTTGAAGGAAGTCGACGCCGTCATGGTCGGCATGGGGTGGACGGGCAGTATCATGGCTCGCGAACTCACCAAAGCAGGGCTTGTGGTGGCCGGCCTTGAGCGCGGCCCGGATGTGAAGCCGAGTGAGCAATTCGCCTTACCCGCCGTTCGTGATGAATTGCGCTTCTCACGGCGTCTCGATTTGATTCAAGACCCACAGATGGAGACGCTCACGTTCCGTCATCGACCGTCTGAATCCGCATTACCCATGCGTCGAATGGGGTCCTTCCTGCCAGGAGATGGTGTCGGCGGCGCGGCCAACCACTGGGGCGGCCATACATGGCGATATCTTCCGACGGACCACAGGGTCCGGACGCATCTCACGGATCGCTACGGCTCAAGCGCAATACCCGAAGACATGACGATCCAAGACTGGGCCATGACCTATGATGAGCTCGAGCCCTACTACGATAAGTTTGAGAAGCTGTGCGGTGTGGCCGGGAAGGCGGGCAATCTTCGTGGTCAGAAGATCGACGGCGGCAACGTGTTCGAAGGGCCACGCAGCAACGAGTACCCTACGCCACCTTTGCATCAGAACCTTTCTGGCGTGCTTTTTGACAAGGCAGTGCGCGAACTTGGCTATCACCCATTTCCGCGCCCTGCCAGCAATTGCAGCCGGCCATATGTGAACATCGAGGGGCTCTCGCTCGGTGCCTGCCAATACTGCGGCTTCTGCGACAAAAACGGGTGCGAGGCCAACGCCAAGGCCGGTCCGCACATCTGCATCCTGCCCAAGCTGCGCGCAGATCCCAAGTTCTCCTTGCGCACGAATGCCTGGGTCAGTCGGCTGACTTACGACAAGCAGGCCAAGAGGGTCACTGGCGTCGTCTTTACAGACACGCGAAATGGTGAGGAGTACGAACAGCCGGCAGGCATCGTGGTGTTGTCGGCCTATGTGTTTGGCAACATCTCGTTGTTGCTGCATTCGCGGATCGGTGAGCAATACGATCCGGTGACTCAGAAGGGCACAGTGGGGAAAAACTACTGCTACCAGCTGTCTCGAATGGGCGTAAACATGTTCTTCGACGACAAGTACTTCAATCCATTTATGGGTGCTCCGGGCACGCAAATGGTCATCGATGACTTCAATGCTGATAACTTCGACCATGCGGGACTCGGCTTCGTTGGCGGCGCGATCATTGCTTGCGGACACGGAGATGGTCGTCCAATCGGGTATCGCCCTACTCCGCCCGGCACGCCGCGTTGGGGCTCGGCCTGGAAGAAGGCGGTCGTGGAAAATTACCAGCGAGCGCTCAATATCTCGCTGTCCGGTTCAAACTATGCAAATCGTTACCACTATCTGGACCTGGACCCGACCTACAGAGACCAGCTCGGGCGTCCACTGTTACGACTCACATACAATTTCACTGAGAACGACTACAAGCTTTCCGAATACTGCATGCAGAAGGCGGTCGAGATCGGCCGCGCAATGAAACCGAAGGTCATGGGCGATCCACGTTTGCGGCGAGGCGATTACGACATAGTTCCGTATCAATCTACGCACAACACGGGTGGTACCGTCATGGGCACCGACCCCAAAACAAGCGTGGTCAATCGCTATCTTCAGTCGTGGGACGCATCCAATCTGTTCATCATGGGTGCCTCGACGTTCCCACAGCAGGTCGCTTACAACCCGACAGGGCCCGTTGGTGCCCTGGCATATTGGTCATCGGAGGCGATCATCAACAAGTACCTGAAGAACCCCGGTCCTCTGGTGCACTCATGACAAGAGAAAGGCGCGTGCGTCGCGCACGTCGGGCACCTTTGATCGGGGCATTGTTGATGGTGGGACTCTGCCATTCCGCAGCGGCAGCGGACGCGGAGCATGGCAAGGGCGTGTTCGAAGCGTGCGCCGCGTGTCATGCCGAGAACAGCAATGCGCTCGGCCCGACTCTCAAGGGAATTTTCGGACGAAGATCCGCGGCGGTCGAAGATTTCCGTTACTCGCCCGCCATGACGCGTGCCAACCTCGTATGGGACGAAACCAATCTGCGGGAATTCATCTCCGACCCGCAGGCGAAGGTGAAAGGCAATCGAATGCCCTTCGGAGGAATTCCGAATCCGGCTGATGTCGACGATCTTCTGGCGTATCTCAAGGACTACAAATGATCCCCTGGGCGGAAACCGTCTCATCGGGAGTTCCCGTTAATCCCCGGTGAGTTGGTCTGGAGTTGAGTCTTCTGATGCCGCAAAGCGATTGCGCGGATGATCGGATGAGGAGGAGTATTGACTTTTCAAGAGCTCTTCCCTAGATAGCCCACGTCGGGCTTGAACGGCAGTCGCCCGGCTTTCCCAAGGCATATCGCCCAAGCACTGCACTTAGCCCGTCAGCCGGGCCGAGGCATCTTGGCGAATGTCTTATCGCCATGATCTGACGCCGACGGCGGGCATGGGAGAAATCCATGCCTGAAATCGATCGTTGGGGGATTTCGGACCGATTCACCATAGGTATCCGCCCGATTTGTGCCGTAGCGCAAATCACGGCGACAGCGCTCGCATTGGCGTCGATCGGAACGCCGTCGCGCGCGGCGGAACTCCGGCTGGTGTCGGCGGCCGCCATGCAATCGGTCTTCAAGGAGATCGCTGGGGACTTCGAGCGTGGCTACGGTCACAGGCTCAGCATCAGCTACGGCACGGTCGGCGCAGTCACGCAGCGGATCCGCGATGGCGAACCGGCAGACTTCGTCATCGGATCGAGCCTGTCGATGCCGGTCCTGGTGAAGCAAGGCAAGATCACGGCCGAGAGCCTGACGCCAATCTGCACAACCGCGATCGGCATGGTGGTGCCGTCGGGCGCGCCAAGGCTCGTCATCGAGTCCGTCGATGATTTCAAGCGTGCACTGCTCGCCGCGCGGGTCATTGTCTATGCCGATCCGGCTCGCGGTGGCGCCGCCGGTGTTCACGTCGCGCGTGTAATAGAGAGACTGGGTCTTGCCGAACAACTGAAGGCGAAAGTCAAGCTCGCGGCCGGCGGCGATATCACTGAAGTCACCCTGGTGATTGCTTCCGGCGAGGGAGCATTCGGAATGACGCAAGTCAGCGAAATCGTCGAGAAGCCGAGCGCCCAGTTCGTCGGACTGTTGCCGGATGAATTACAAAACTACACCGTTTTCGTCGGCGGCATTCCGAGTTCCGCGACGCGGTCGGAGGCGGTGACAGCATTCATCGAGTTCTTGCAAAGCCCGCGGGCTCTCGCCGTGATCAAGGCAAAGGGTATGCAGGCCAACTAACAATCGAGAACCGGGCCAGCGACAACCGCCCGGTCAGCTGCCCCATGCAGTCAAGCGTTGTCTCACTCCTCAATGGAGATGAGAAATGTCTTGTCAGAACGAAGCCTACTCTTCCCTGATCGTGATACCGGTTCCACGACGCGGCCGGTCGGAACCATCCGCGTTCATGACCGTGGCGGTCGCATTCACCGATGCATTCCGAGAAGCGCTGCAGATGCGAGAGGCCGCCTACCGGCGCCATCCTTTCGACGAGTGATGCCGGGAACCGATCTGGGTCCCTCTTGTGACGACAGCCCCAAGGGGATAACTTGCGTGCGGGGATTTGCAGACTCCCCGTTAGACGGCTCCCGTCCAAGCTCTGCGCAGCACTCGACGCGTCGAGGGGATTGCGCATGGACGGAATACCTCCTTCCATTTGTCCGACCGGAGTGTACCGGCCGCCCAGCCGGCCGGTGACATCGTCGGATTTCGACGCAGCCGAGCGTCCGCCACCGGTCGATCTGATCGCGGTGCGACTCATTCGCTGGCTGCGCGGCCGCGCGAGCGCCTTTCGCGCGTCGCAGCATCCGGAGCCAGGTCCATGACCTACGATCCCAAGCCGCTCTCCTTCGATCCCAAGTCGATCAAGGGGATCTCCGAGAAAGTGCTGGTGAGCCACTACGAGAACAACTACGTCGGCGCGGTGAAGCGGCTCAACGCCATCAGCGCACAGCTCGCCGACCTCGACTTCGCCAAGGCGCCGAATTTCCTGGTGAACGGCATCAAGCGCGAGGAGCTCATCGCCGCCAATTCTATGATCCTGCACGAAATCTACTTCGACGGCCTCGGCGGCGGCGGTGCGCCCCGCGGCGCACTCGCCGACAGCATCACCCGCGATTTCGGCAGCATCGAGCGCTGGCGTACCCAGTTTTCGGCCATGGGCAAGGCGCAGGGCGGCGGCTCGGGCTGGGTGATTCTTGCCTATTCGCCGCGCGACAAGCGGCTGGTGAACCAGTGGGCGGCCGATCACACAACCACGCTCGCCGGCGGCCGGCCGGTGCTGGTGCTCGACATGTACGAGCACGCCTATCACATGGACTACGGCGCCGCTGCGGCGCGCTACGTCGACGCTTACATGGAGGCGATCAATTGGGAGAATGCGGTGAAGCTCTTCGGGCAGTACAGCCGGCAGAGCTGACCTGATGATCAGCGGTCCGGCCCGACGGGATCAGTTGGTGAGGCGGAAATGATTGAAGACATCACAGTCGATTATGATCGGGTCGAGTCTTCGACTGCGACCATGGATGGAGATCGCATCGTCGTTACGCTGGCGACGGAGCTGGGGTCGACCAATATTTCGCTCCCTACCGCGGAAGTACCGCGCCTAATTCTTGCCATTTCAACAGCTGCGGGCATCGCCAACGAAGCACGCACGCGCACGTCTTCTGCGTTGGCCTTGCCGCTTCGAACTCTCAGAATGTGCCTGGCACAAACGCCTGATCAAGTGCAGTTTGTTGTGGAGTTCCGTGGTGGTGCGGAAATGGTCTTTGAGATAGATCGTCGTGCGGCTGCTGAATTCATGCACGATTGGATAGAGGCGCTGAGACCTGGAAATCCGCCGAGCGCGAACAGGCCGATCTAGCGATGCTCCGGTCGAAAGGCCGCATGCTTGGTAATCAACAATTCGGGGTGGTCCGGATGAACAAGCTGTCGGCGTGGCTCGTGTCATGTCTACTCGTTCTTTCTGCGGTTGCGGGCTACGCGCAAGATGCGGCCCAGATAGAAGCGGGCGAGTTGCTCTATGACGAACATTGCGCTTCCTGCCACGGCGAGAAGTTGAGGAGTTCCGGCGCTGTTCCCGATCTGCGTGAGCTTGGTGCGGGAGACCGGGTGCGTTTCAATCAGGTCGTCTTGGATGGCAGGGGCCAAATGCCTTCATTCCACGGTCAGGTGAGCGAGCAGGAGTTTGATCAGCTCTGGGCTTATATCCGTTCGCGCGCGCGGAACAATTGAAGGGATCTCGGCATGCCGATAAACTTGCCGTCCTCACTTGTGAGGCCGTCTCGGACTGCGGAGCTTTTGTGTTGGGGGTGTGCAGGCTCCCCATCAGACGGGGCGCCGTCCAAGCTCTGCGCAACACTCGGTTCGTTCGGGAAGTGCGCATGGAGTCCCACCGACCGTTGACAGGTGATCGGCATCGCTGCGGCGCCAGTGCAACCGGCTTCCCACCGCTCAAGAAGGTGAGGAGGCGCTTGGACGAAACTTTGGTACTCGGAAAATTTTCGCCGGGGACTATCCCTTTGATCTCGCGCCGCCCGAAAGCGAAGACGGAGCGGCCTGTCCAGCCAACGCGAATACCAACGTGAACAGGGCTCCGCCGCCGACGTTGTCCGACACGATCACCTTCCCGCTATGTGCGTTCATGGTTTCCTTGACAATGGCGAGACCCAATCCCGCGCCTTCCGCCTTAAATCCCTTACCGCGCCAGAACCGATCGAAGATCAGCTCGCGGTCCTGCGGTGGCACGCCACATCCGTGATCCGCCACGGTGACGAGCGCGTCACGACCCACGGAGACAATGACCTCTCCGCCCACCGGAGAGTTTAGAACACCATTCTCGATGAGATTTCGGACCGCGTCAGCAACCGCGTAAGCATTGGCTCTTACGAGCACCGGTCCGTCGGCGGCGACGAAGGCAACCATCCGCTTCCGCGCAATGACCCAAGGGGCCGTCAGTTCCACGGCAGAGCGGGCGACGCCATTGAGGTCGAGTATCTCGAAATCGATCGCGACCCCGTCAAGCCGTGCCACTCGGAGGAGTTGCTCGACCAAACGGTTCATGCGCGTCACATCGGCTCTGAGCTCCGTGAGCTCGCCGTTGCCCTGCATAGCGTCGAGCGCGCCCGTAATAATAGCGAGCGGCGTGCGCAGCTCGTGCGCCGCATTCGCCGTGAACTGGCGCTGCACCTCGAACCCACGCTCCAGCCGGTCGAGTGCATGGTTGATAGCGTCGACGAGCGGCTTGATCTCGGAAGGTAAATTCGCGCCGATGAGCCGAACCGACATTGCAGTTGGTTCGATTTGTGCCGCCCGCCGCGAGATGTCGCGTATGGGCTTCAATCCGCTGCGGACGACGAAAACGCCGATCCCAAGCGTGGCCAGCATGAGCACGGGGCTCACCCAGACCACGTCGAACACGAATTCGCGCAGGAGCGAGGTCACGATCCCATTCGCACCAGCGGTGCGCGCGACCGAGACGGACACAGGCCCCGCCGCCGAAACAAGCTCGATGCTCAGGCCCCAGTAGTCGCTGGCGCCAAAGTTGGTGAGATGGAAATAGCTTGGATCGTCATTGGCGAGCGGCCACCGGGAGACCTGTTCGGCAAACTCCGCCGGTGAGGCTCCAAGCAAACGCCCGCCAGCATCGCGGACTGCGAAGATATCATCGATCGATGCGGCGTAAGCGGAGGCAAGCTTGACAGGCAAGGTAAGCTGGGCCTGCCCGGCTCCGTCGCGTGACACAGCGCGGGCGAGATCCTCGGCTCGCAGGCTCAGCTCGCGCTCATTCAGCGAGCTTGCTGTGTCATAGGCCTGATAGATGAGGACGGCGGCGGCGATGCCGGTTGCCACGACGTACAAGATCGCCAGCCGCACCGCGAGCCGTACCTGTAGGGACTGGAAGCGCAGCCGCGTCATTCCTTTGTCTCGGTGAGCAAATAGCCGACGCCCCGGATGGTGTGGATTTCCGCAGTTGCTTTCGCTTCCTGCAGCTTGCGCCGCAAGTGATGCACGTGGACCGGAACGGCATTGGACTCCAGCTCGTCGTCCATGCTGTAGAGCTTTTCCTCCAGCACCGACTTGGGCACGACGCGACCTTGCCGGCGCATCAGGTGCTCGAGAATAGCGCATTCGCGGCGCGGGAGCTGCAGCAGGGTGGAGCCGACCCGGACGTCTCGTCCGACTGTATCCAGCTCGATGTTGCCTGCGTGAAGGGCGACCCCGAGTGCGCCGCCCGGGCGGCGCAGCAGCGCTTTCAGGCGCGCGATGAGCTCTGCAATGGCGAAGGGCTTCACCAGGTAGTCGTCGGCACCGGTATCGAGTCCCGAAACGCGGTCCTCCACCGCATCGCGCGCAGTGAGGACGAGGATCGGCAGCCCATTGCGTGCCGCGCGCAGCTCCGAAAGAAGAGCAAGTCCATCACCGTCGGGCAGCCCCAGGTCGAGAATTGCGGCGTCGTAGGCGGTAAGTGCGAGTGCTTCCCGCGCATCCGAAGATAGCCGCACGACATCGACGGCGAAGCCCACCCTCCGGAGGCCGGATTTCAGGATCTCTCCGATCCTTGCTTCATCTTCAATGACCAGAAGGCGCACGTGGCTCCCTCTCGTGTGGTCTCCTCCACGGATCGAAGGTCCGAATCGCCGAGCCCTCGAAGGTCCGTCCAGCGACGCACGCGAAGTTTACTACAGTATTAAGCCACGCTGCAGGTCAGCTGCTTCTGACGTGCGATGCACGCGTAAAATTGCGTTAAACGGAGCAACATCGCTCGGAAGTTTCTGAACCTCCCGTTCTAGTCCTGTGGTCACAGCCGTCGAATACAATATCCGTGCGCTGCGACGGATAATACTGCCTTAAACGAGCTCCTTCACGATTTCTCCAGCGCTGCAGACGTCGTGCTCGTGCCGTGCTCTTGCAGACGACAGCGCGCGGGCAAGCATGCAGCCGGGACAGGAGAGGATCATGCAGGTCATATCCCGTCGGCAGTTGCTCGCTGGCATTGCGGCAGTCGGCGGATCTTTCACAGCCACGGGCCGCCTAGCGGCTCAGTCCGATGACCCATTTGACTTCAGCAAGCCGCTCTATGGCTGGGCGACAATGGATGGTGAGTGGGGCATAGAAGAGGTGCCGGGCGCCGTGCACAACGGTCGCGCGCTCGTGCAGCGAGCAACGACGAACGAATTCAACGTGATCGTCGCGCCGGGTGGGCCGTACGCCAACGTCATGGTCAGCGCACGCTTTCGGCCCATGGCTGGAGGCGAGGATGCTTCAGGCGGGATCGTCTTCCGCTTTTCGGAGGGCCGCTACTACGTCGTGCGCGCCAATGCCCTCGAAAACAATTTCCGGCTCTACTATTACGACCGTGGCCGCCGCATGATCACGACGACTTCGATCACGGCACCTGCGCTCGGACAGTGGCACCGACTACAGATCTCCGCAAACCGTGACCGCATCCAGGGCTGGCTCAATGGGCGGGTGCTCATCGACCAGCGCGACAGTCGGTTTACAGCGGGACGCATCGGGTTATGGACCAAATCGGACTCGATCACGGCCTTCGACAGCATCGCGGTCGTTCCCTTGGACGACAACGACTAAGTATGCGCGGTGCGTCGCCGAAACATTCACTCGCCCGACTGTGTGTGGTGTGCGCAAGCTGCGTGCTGAGCATCGATCCGGCCTTTGCCTACCGACCGTTCGAAGGCACCGACGCGGACGTGGCGAAGCCAGCAACTGTGGAAATCGAGTTGCAGCCCGCGGGCCTGTTGCACGAAGGTTCGCAGCTCAGCTTGGTCGCCCCCGCGACCGTACTCAATTTCGGCTTGGTGCCCGGATGGGAAGCCGTATTCGAAGGTCGCGTCTTGTCTCCTCTTTCAACGTCGCAAGACACCGCAGGAACAATTCTGGTGGGCGCCGGCGCATTCCTGAAGAGTGTGTTGCGATCCGGTAGCCTGCAAGGCAACCCAGGACCGAGCGTGGCCACAGAATTCGGCGTCCTGCTGCCCGGAATCAATGCCGAGAACGGGTTCGGGGCGAGCGTCGCCGGCATCGTGTCACAGCGCTGGGACTGGGGAACAGTTCATTTCAACGCCGCCGCTGCGCTCACACGCGAGCATCGCGCTGACCTATTTGTGGGCACTATCGTTGAAGGTCCGAGCTCGTGGACCGTACGACCGGTGGCCGAAGTGTTCTGGGAGGAAGAGTTCGGACAAGCGCGGACGATCTCCGGACTCGTGGGAGCAATATGGCAGATCAGAGATGACCTCAGTTTTGATGTCGGTATTCGGCATGCGATCACAAACGGTCATCCAGTAGACGAGCTGAAGCTCGGAATGACTTTTGGCTTCTCGCTGCGCCCGCTGACGCCTCTGGCGCGCAACTAACTGATCGAACAGCTGCGGCACCATTGGTCGGAGCGTAAAACTGCCTTAAACAAAGGGGTCGACCATAAGAGGTTTCGCATAAGACGCGGGGAAAAGCACCGTGGACGGCACCATTGCAAATATTTCCATCTACTTGGCGGCGACTTTCGCAGCCGCGCTGGTCACTGGCATAGCCGGATTCGCATTTGGCCTGGTTGCCGCGGCCGTATGGCTTCACATCCTCACACCACTTGAGACTGCCACGCTCATCATCGCATTTGGCCTTGTCGTGCAGGGCATCTCAGTCTGGAAACTGCGGAACGCCTTGCGCTGGAATCGGCTCTGGCCATTCCTGCTTGGGGCCGCTTTGGGTGTTCCGCTGGGGGTGGCGATCCTCGACTGGGCCAACCCCGACCACATCCGCAGCGCAATCGGCGTCGTCCTGGTGCTGTACAGCGCCTACTGTCTCGCGTGGCCAGCCATGAAACCGGTCACCATCGCCGGCCCGACCGCCGATGCGGGTGTCGGGTTTCTCAACGGCATTCTCGGCGGCCTAACCGGACTGGCAGGTATTCTCACGACGATCTGGTGCGGTATGCGCGGCTGGGGAAAGGACGAGCAGCGTGCGGTCTTCCAGCCAATCGGCGTTGCCATATTCGCAATGAGCGGACTGTGTCTGGGAGTGAATGGCTCCATCTCGCGTGACACCATCTGGTTATTTATCGTGGGCCTGCCTGTCCTGCTCGCGGGCACCTGGGTGGGGCTGAAGCTGTACGGATGTCTGGACGAAGGTTCGTTTCGAAAGGTCGTACTCGTCCTTCTACTCATCTCAGGTGTGGCGCTGGTCGTGCCAGCTATTTGACCGTTGTTCAGCGTCTAAGGGCGGAAGCCACGGACGCATCGCCGCCAACGCGGGTGAATGCGATGAAGATCAACATCGGCGACATGGCACTCGGACAGAAGCCCGGGGGATTCACGGAGTCGCTTACCGGTCAGGGAGGGGCGGTGCGGTGGCAGGTGCTGGAGGATCCAAGCACGCCCGCGCACAGGGTGATTGCGGAAACCAGCCGTGACACCTCCGACTATCGCTTCCCTCTCTGTATCTGGGATGACCTGCGTGCAAAGAACGCGCAGGTCACCATACGATTCAAGGCTGTCGAAGGGAGCGTCGATCAGGCTGCGGGGATCGTGGTGCGCCTGCTCGATGCCGACAACTACTATGTCGCACGCGCCAACGCTCTTGAAGACAACGTCCGGCTCTACAAGGTGGTGGCTGGCGTCCGCCGACAGATGGCCGGCAGGAACTTGCCGGTTCTGAATAACGTCTGGCATACACTGAGCCTTCGAAGTGAGGGCGAAGAGCTCGAGGTATGGTTCAACGGGGCGAGCGTCATCCAAATTCGCGACCAGACGTTTCTCGACGCGGGAAAAGTCGGCATTTGGACGAAGGCGGACAGCGTCACGCATTTCGCTGAACTCGACATAGAGTCACGTTGAGCAAGATGGTCCCGTCGATACTTCGATGCGGGCTTATGACGATGCTCACCGAGCTGTGATCGCCGCTGATCGCCGTTTAATTCTGCCTTAAATGCAGACCGCTTTGCTCCCTCGTTGACACAAGCCAGGAAGGAGAGCGCCATGAATCGATTCATCGTAAGTCTTACTGGGGGTGCGCTACTGATCGGAGCGGCCGGTCTCATGATCGCCAGAGCGCAACAGCCAGGACCGGTGCTCATCGCGGGCGATCGTCCGGTCACCGCGGAGCAGGTCGAAGCGAAGCTGAAGGCGGATGGATGGTCCAACATCGTCATTTCCCGCGAGGGCAAATACATGCAGGTCACCGGACTTTTGAACGGCAAGGTCGGCAAGATCGCAGTCGATTCGCAGACCGGTCGGCTGCGCGCCAATGACGACGACGATGATGATGATGATTGAGCTGCGGGTGCGGGTGGGCGAGGGCACCTGGGGCTTGGCGGGCGTTGGTTCTGCTCCCTGAACCAGCGCAGCCCTACTGCGGCGGGGGTTCTAAAGCCTCGCCGCTTTTTTGGGTGGAGCGGCGGCAGTTCCAAAGAACGCGAGGATAAAACTGCGTTAAACGAACTTCTCCAGCATGGCGTGAAGCGCAGGAGGTAGTCTCATGAAGATCATCTTGGCCGTGGCGCTCTCGCTTGCGGGCACGCTTGTCATGTCTCACGGATCGGCTGAAGAGAAGCCGCTCCTCATGCTCGAGCGAAGAATCCCTCTTGGCGAGGTTCGCGGGCGTATCGATCACTTGGCTGTGGATCTGAAACGCGGTCGGCTGTTCGTGGCGGAGCTCGAAAATGATACGGTCGCGGTCATTGATCTGCAAGGCCACAAGGTGATTCAGGTCATCACGGGTCTGAAAAAGCCACAGGGACTCGGATATCATCCGCTAACGGACTCTCTATACGTTGCCAATGGCGGCGATGGGACGCTGGCCATCTTCACGGGGGACGGCTACCAGCCGGTCGCGCGCATCCAATTAGGCGACGATGCCGACAATATTCGCGTGGACGAGAGGGGAAACCAGATACTCGTCGCATATGGCAATGGCGCATTGGCAATGGTCAATCCGACGACCCGAATGAAGGTCGGGGATATCGCGCTGAAGGCGCATCCCGAGAGCTTCCAAATTCACCACAGCACCAACCGCATATTCCTCAATGATCCGACCAACGCAGCGATTGTGGTTGTCGATCTTGCCACACGAAGGCAGCTACACGCCTGGCCGACCGGCAACGGAAGCAATTTCCCGATGACCATCAATGATGCGGCCGGACACGTCGTGGTAGGCTTTCGTGATCCTGCGAAGCTGGGCGCGTTTTCGATGATGGACGGAGTGCCCGTTGCCAACGTGGACCTCTGCGGCGACACCGACGACATGTTCATGGACGCGAAGCGAAAGCGCATCTACGTCAGTTGCGGCGAAGGGTTCCTAGACGTCATTGATGCCCAAGATCGTGCGTATCGACACATTGGTCGCATTGCCACCGTGGCAGGCGCGCGGACATCACTGTTTGTACCGGAACTGGACTTAGTATTTATTGCCGCTCGAGCGACTGTCACCGAGCCCGCGTCGCTTTGGGTGCTGCGACCATAGCAGCCCTGTTGCTGGCGGGCGTGCCGTAATGGTTGCGGCCACCGCGTGCATCACTCAACGTGAGAGTCGTGGGATATTTTGTAGGAACCTTCACGAGCCCGCGACGTGGCCAGCGGCTACGACGACTCGATGACCGAGTATGCCGAATTCATGGCGTCGAGGTCGAACTACGACATCGCGGAAGGAATCGACATCGAGGGCCAGCGGCGGTACTGCGTGCTTGAAATCATCGTGGCGGGCAGGCGGCGCCAGCAGCGTAGAGATCGTGGCGATAGATAAATTTCTGCATCATCCGGCAATGAACATCATCGAAGTGGTGCATATCGAGGAAATATGGGCGCCACAGCACATCTCCGGAGGGTGCAATCGTTCATTTTCAGGGTGATGACCCAGTGGTCGGCCCCGCCCCGCGCTCTACGGTGTTAAAACCGAGGACGGCACCAACTTAAGCGCGGGATGTAGCCTGCGCTCGTCGCGCCCGCCCACGATTTCGGCACAACGGAAAATTGCCGATCAGGTCTGGGCTTGCATAGGCCTTCGCCGCAGCCTAATTTCCCGCTCGGGGAAACGCAGACTCCCCTTTAGACGGTTCCGTCCAAGCTCTGCGCAACGCTCGCTTCGGTGAGGAGGGTTGCGCGTGGACAGAATTCCCCCTTCAGCTTGTCCCACCGGAATTTATCGTCCGCCGAGCCGTCCGCCGGCATTGGCCGACGTCAGCCGGCCCCCGACTCCAGCCGATCGCCGGGCAACGGTCGGTCCCTTCGGGGCGCTACGCGCATTGGTGCGATATCTGCTTGGCGGATGCAACGCCCGCTCCGAGCAGCGGGAGATTTCTCGTGGCTGAAATTTCGCTTGTCCAGACCAGGGCCAATCCTGAACACGGTGTATCGCTGCGCGAAGCGTTCTGGGTCTGGCTGCGGGTTGCGTCGCTTAGCTTCGGAGGGCCGGCCGGTCAGATTGCTGTGATGCATCGTATCCTGGTCGAGGAAAAGCACTGGATCTCCGAATCGCGTTTCCTGCATGCGTTGAACTATTGCATGCTGCTGCCCGGCCCGGAGGCACAGCAACTCGCCACCTACATCGGATGGCTCATGCATCGAACGCTGGGCGGGATCATGGCCGGCGGACTGTTCGTCGTCCCCGGCATCATCGCGATCATGGGGCTCAGCTACATCTATGCGGCTTATGGCAACGTGCCGTTCGTGGTTGCGCTGTTCGTCGGGTTGAAGGCTGCGGTATTGGCGATCGTGGTGGAGGCCGTAGTCCGGATCGGTAGGCGCGCACTCAAGAACAACGCGATGGTCGCGCTTGCGGCGGCTGCATTCATCGGCATCTTCTTTCTGAGCATTCCTTTTCCTGTGATCATCCTTGGGGCGGCCCTGATCGGCTTTGTCGGCGCGTGGTCGGGCTCGAGGGTCTTTCAGAGCGGCACGGCCCATGGCGGCAGCAAGCAAGGCGCCGATGAGGTCAAGAGTCTCCTGGGCGAGGAACTCCCTGAACACGCCAAGCCGAGCATCGCGCGAGCCTTGCGAGTTTCCGCGGTCTGGCTGGTACTCTGGCTCGTGCCGGTGATCGCGCTCGTCGCGACACTGGGAAGACAAGACGTGTTCAGCGAGATAGCCGTCTTCTTCAGCAAGATGGCCATGGTGACGTTCGGCGGTGCATACGCGGTGCTTGCCTATGTGGCGCAGCAGGCGGTGGAGGGCTATGGCTGGCTCAAGCCCGGGGAGATGCTTGACGGGCTTGGGATGGCGGAAACGACGCCTGGCCCGCTCATCATGGTGCTTCAGTTCGTGGGCTTCATGGCCGCGTTCCGTGATCCGGGGTCGCTGTCCCCGATGCTGGCGGGCACCCTTGGCGGTTTGCTGGCGACATGGGTCACCTTTACGCCTTGCTTCCTTTGGATATTCCTCGGCGCCCCCTTCATCGAGGTGCTGCGGGACAACAAGGCTGTCAATGGAGCGCTATCGGCAATCACGGCGGCGGTCGTCGGTGTCGTGCTGAACCTTGCGATCTGGTTCGCCATCCATACCGTGTTCCGTGAAGTCGACCCGGTGCGGGCGTTTCCGCTGGCATTCGACGCACCACGACTGACAAGCGTGGACCCGTGGGCGCTTGCTCTCGCGGTTGCGGCCGCCGTCGCGATATTCCGATTCAAGGTCGGCATGATCCCAACGCTTGTCGGTTGCTGCGGGTCGGGGCTCGTTCTGTACGTCCTGGGAGTTCATGCGTGAACAGGAACGCCACCATCACTGCCATGGCTGCCATGTTCGTGTGCGTGGCCCCTGTTGCTGCCGCGGCCGAGCGCCCCGCCCCCACCATCGACCTCTCGCAGGCCAGCGTTGGACGTCCTCCCGTCGACTTCGAGTTCGCACGAACCGGAGAGGGCGACCTGGGACGGTGGATGGTGGTGACCGACCCGACAGCGGTCACAGGGTTTGCAATCGAACACGTGAGCACGGACCAGCATGAAGATCGATACCCGCTCGCGATCTACCAGCCGCTCTCCGTGGAGAATCTGGCGATTTCGGTGCGCTTCAAGATCATCTCCGGAACGATGCTGAGTGCAGGCCTCGCACTGTGTGTGCGCAGCCCGGACAGCTATTACGCCGTGAGCGCGAGCGCCCTGGAGCAGCGCGTCGACTTGCTGTTGGTCAGCAATGGCAAGGCTGAACTGATCGACGCCGCGTCGGACGTCAGTATCAGGAAAGACCGCTGGCACGTGCTGAAAGCAACGCTGAACGATGACCACTTCGTGGTGGCGCTCGACGGCAGGGCATTGTTCACGACGTATGACCGCGGTCGCATGAAGGACGGCCGGATTGGGCTGTGGACCCGGGAGGACAACGTCACCCGGTTCGATCAGATCGAAATTCGCCCGCTGCCGAACACACCGTGGCAATGATGCCTGTCATCTGCATTGAAACATTCGTGACTATCGTTGGTTGGAATAGTGTCCGGAAATGACGGCCTCCGACTGAGCTTAAGAGGGCGTCGCCACAAACGAGCCGACAAGGAGGAACGAAGATGCGTGCTTTCAAGTTGCTGGCGTTCTGCGCCTCGGTGGCAATGACCACCGCCGCCAACGCACAGACAGTTGATTGGCAGAAAGTCGACGAGGTACTCGGCAGAACGGCCGCGGTAACAGGGGATGTCCATAGGTATGGCTTTCCACGCAGCGACCTGCAGGTGACGGTCGACGGCGTGACCATCAAGCCTTCGCTCGCGCTCGGCGGCTGGACCGCGTTCAAGCCGGCGCATGACGGCGTGATGGTGATGGGCGACCTCGTGCTGCTGGAGACCGAGATCAACCCGGTGATGAGCAAGATGATCGAGAACGGGCTTGAGATCACCGCGGTTCACAATCACATCCTGCGCGGCAATCCCGCCACCTTCTACATGCACATCGCCGGGCACGGCGATCCGGTGAAGATCGCGAGCGCCATCCGCACCGCACTCGGCGAGAGCAAGACGCCGCTGACAGCGGCCGCGCCGTCGCCGCCGCCCGCGATCGATCTCGACACCGCGCAACTGGATCAGATCATCGGCGCGAAAGGACAGAACAACGGCGGCGTCTATGCGTTCGGCGTGCCGCGGCGCGACGCGATCAGCGAGAACGGCATGCAGATCATGCCTGCCGGCCCGATGGGGCTTGCCACCGCCATCAACTTCCAGCCGACCGGCGGCGGCAAGGCTGCCATCACCGGCGACTTTGTCCTCGCCGCCGAGGAAGTGAACCCGGTGATCAAGGCGTTGCGGACGAACGGCATCGAGGTGACCGCGGTGCACAGCCACATGCTGTCGGAGCAGCCGCGGCTGATCTTCATGCACTTCTGGGCGAACGACGATGCGTTGAAGCTCGCCAAGGGCCTGCGCGCCGCGCTCGACAAGACCGCACGCGCCACGAATTGACGCCGGCGGAGAGGCTCGGATCGCGCTCGCGCGATCCGGGCCGGATTGCACGAGGGAGGGCGACCGTATGAGTTCGCCGTCGCAACAGCGACGACGCTCTCCCCGCTGACGTTCGCGAGGCGAGTGCTGGCCATCCCAATGCGGCTTGTTGAAGAAGGAGGAAAGGCATGAATAGCAAGAAGACCATGATAACGATCTCCGGCGTGGCGCTCGCAGTGTGCTTCCTCGGCGCGGCGGTGGCGGACCCGCTCAGGCTCGATTTCACCAACGACACGGTCGGTGCCGAGCCGACCGCGTTCGTCAACGTCGTCGGCGTCTGGCGGATCGAGGCCGACGACGGCAAGAAGGTGATCGCGGTCGACGGGCGGCAATGGAAGGAAGGCCAGACCGCGGCCGGTATTGCCGACAAGGCGAGAACGCTCTACGGCGAGCGCTATGCCGAGTTCCTCGACCGCGTGCAGGCCTTCGCCTATTTCCCGTACACCGTCGCCAAGGATGTCAGCGACTTCCGCAACGGGGAAATCGCGTTGCGCTTCAAGGGGATTTCCGGCCGCATCGATCAGGGTGCCGGGATCCTGTTCAATCTCAAGCCGAACGGCGACTACCTGACGCTGCGCGCCAATCCGCTCGAGAACAACCTGGTGCTGTGGAAGTTCGAGAACGGCAAGCGTTCGTCGGTGAAGTGGATCCGTGATACGCCGACGCCGACGCGCACCTGGCACGACCTCAGCATCAAGATCGCCGGCACCAAGGTCGAGGGCTATCTCAACGGCAAGCGCTATCTCGAGCACACGCTGCCGGCGCCGGTTGCGGGCCGCATCGGTCTGTGGTCGAAGGCCGACAGTCACGTGTACTTCGACGACTACACGGTGACGGCGTCCGAGTGAATGACCAGGTAGGGTCAGCCGTGGTGCCGCGCCACCAGGCAGTCTCGCAGCGCTTTTCGCATCCTTCGAGATGCCTCGGCAACGCGTGGATGGCGGTCTCCGTCGTCCCGGTCATCTACCAGAGCGCAAGCGCTCCGTTGTCGTTCTGGGTGTGAACATTCACATCAGCGTGAACGTGCATTTCATTGCCCGGAATTTTCAGCCACCGGCAGGGTTTGCCAGTTGCGCCGTCAAGCGGCGGCAATGACATACGGAAATATTCGCCGTCGAAGGGAGACGCACGATGCAACTCGTCCGTCGCGAATTTCTGCACCTTGCTGCGGCCGCCGCCGTCACCGGCGCTACGAGTGCCGCCTCGGCGCAAGCGCCTGGCCCGAAGCTGACCCAAGTCTTGCGCCAGGACCTCGAACGCCAAGGTAACGTGGTCCAAGAAAGCATTGTCAGCGTCGCCGAGTTCGGCCCGGGCAGCGCGGCCCCCTGGCACATGCACCCCGGCGCCCAGGAGATTTTCCATGTCATGGAGGGAGACCTGGTCGTCGAGATGGAGGGGGCACAACCGGCCTCGCTTAAGGCCGGCCAGTCCCACATCTTCCCCGCCGACGTGCCGCATCTCGCGCGCAACGAGGCGAACGTGCCGGCCAAGGCTTTGGTCATCCACAGCCGCAGCGCCAAGGACAAGCCGCTGGTCGTGGCGGTGAACCGATAACCGGCTGTCCAGCGCACCGACCGTTCCTAAGCTTGCACGGGAACTATATGGCCGCTTGGTCGTGCCGCTCAGCGGGCCTGACAACAGGCCGCATCTGGCCACGATCCCGCCGTTTTCAGCATTTCGAAAAGGTCTGACAACCCTTCCTAAAGTGCGGGGATTGTTGGGCCTGCAAGTTCGTGCGAGCATTTTCGGTCTATAGGCCACGACGAGAGGGAGCAGTGGGCCACATTCGGCTTGGGCGGCTTCCACGGACGCGCAAATGGGATCAGGTCGTCTCGCTTCTGGTCGCCGGCCGTCCGGCCGAGGAGATCGCGGCTGCAAGCGCTGCGGCTGCAGAGGCAGCCCTGCGCGGTGCTCATTCCGATGCGGCACTCGGCCATGCGTTTTGGTTGATAACGCAAATACCATTTGCCGCCCGTTCATCTGATTTCACAGTAAGCCTGGAAAGGCTCGGCATGCAGGCCGGGCCTAACCCGACGCTTATGGCCGTAGTTGGGTCCCTCACGGAGGCAGTGGACCGGCATGTCGCGCGGGGAGGCATCAGGACCGATCTCGGCGAGATGGCGCAATTGGCGGCGGCCGAAAGCTTGGCGGCGGTGGCGGGACAGGGTCTGCCTTCGCTGTTTGGGCCGACGCCGGATGACGTCAAGCTGGCCATCGGCCGTCTGGCCGCTCCGAACCGTTTTGCGGCGTTAGCCCGGGAATTCTTCGCGCGTCTGACCACGAGGTATCTCGACTACTTCCTCAGCTGCGAAATCTCGAACCACGTCGGGCCGGGACGAGGTCTGAACTCTATCGACGATCACACGGCCTTCAACGCTGCCCTCGATCAGTACTGCCGCGAGGCTTCGCGCATCGTCGAGGCGTTCGCAGGCGGGTGGTTTTCCAAGACCCATTTCGAGGGCGGGATCACGCCGGAGAAGGCCCGCAACTTCGCCTACGTATCCTTCAAGAAAATTCAAAACGAACTGCGCAGGCGGGGCGCGGCCGATGCCTGAGCGGCTCGTTTTGTGCGGCGGCGCCGAGGGGAAGGGACGATTGCCCTCAGACACTATCGGACTGAAGCTTTACGGCCCGGGGGCGAATATCGATCTCAGGCTGCAGGACATCAGCCGGCGCATGGTGGCGAATGTGCCGGACCTGCTCACGGACCTCCTGGAGATCGCTACCTACGTGCTCTGCGCCGACGAGGCAGTTAGCCGCGGCGGCGAGACGCGAAGGAGGCTCGGTGCGGATTGGCGGCGCCGATACCGCTTGGTCGTGCCTGTCAGAGTGCCGGATCATTGGGCGTCAACGGGTGTCACCGATGCGCTGACGGACCTCTTGACATTCCTATCCGAGGACGAATTTTCGTTCGAGTTTGTAAGAGGCACGCGGTCGCCTCCATTTCAGTCCTATCTCGATCTATCCAAAGACGAGTCGGCTGTCTTTGCCGCCGACGAGGTTGTCCTGTTTTCCGGGGGGATGGATTCGCTTGCTGGCGCTGTGGAGGAACTGCGATCGCATCATTGCCGCGTTGCGCTGGTCAGCCATCAGTCATCGACCAAGATCTCCGACCGGCAGCGCCACATCGCAAGTGAATTGTCCAACCGATTTCCTGGCATGGCGCTGCACGTTCCGGTACGCATCACTAAAAACCGGGAATTGCCAACGCTGGAATACACCCAGCGCACCCGTTCGTTCCTGTTCGCGGCGCTGGCCGCCGCGGTAGCTTCGATGATGGGGCGGCAGCGCATTCGGTTCTATGAGAACGGGGTCGTCAGCTACAATTTGCCGATTGCCGGGCAGGTGATTGGTGCTCAAGCGACCCGGACGACGCACCCTCGGGTGATCCGCAACTTGGCCCGGTTTGTGAGCGTCCTCTTGGGAGAGGATTTCTCGGTCGAAAACCCCTTCTCGTGGAAGACCAAGTCCGAGGTTGCCAGGCTGATTGCGGCGTCGGGCCATGCCGACCTTGTCCGGCACTCGGTCAGCTGTAGCCGTGTTCGCAGCATGACAACGCTGCATCCCCACTGTGGGACCTGCTTTCAATGCCTCGATCGGCGCTTTGCAGCACTCGACGCTTGTCTCGGAGACGACGATCCCGCGGAAATGTACAGGACCGATCTGTTGCTCGACGAGCGCAACGCCGGCTTCGACCGCACTATGGCGGAAGCGTATGTTCGACGCGCTTTAGAATTCCGGCGGTTCACGCAGGTTGGGTTTCTGAGTCAGTGTATCGGTGAAATTTCACGCAGCATGTCCTCATTCCCGGGAATGAATCCCGATGAGGTGGCTACTCGCGCGTTTGACCTTCACAGGCGTCACGGCGATGCAGTTCACTCGGTGCTCGCCAACGCTGTTCGAGAACATGCGGCAGAATTGGTCAGCGGGACACTCTCGCCGAACTGCCTTTTGCGGATCGCAATCGGCGAGCACCGCCGCCAGTTCGATGACGCGGCCATCGAACCGTCCGGCACATCTGAAAGTGTCGGCAACACCGCGAAAGATCAACGCGATCAGACGTCGGAAATCATGCTTGCTGTCGATGAGACGTCTCAACGTGTGCTCATCCGGGGTCTGCCGTCGGTAATGGGCAAAGCCAATTGTGCCCTGATGGCCGTATTGCAAGCCAGCTTCAAGGCTGATCGGGATGCCGGTCGAATGCCCGACAATTTTCGCTATACGGCGGCACGAACGTTGGCAGCCCGACTTTCGATCGACGAGCAGACCTTGCGCCGCAGGGTGAGCCGGTTGCGAAAACTAGTAGCACAATCGTGTGTCGAGCACCTTGGACTGCCGCTCTCCAATGACGCAATCATCCAATCTAAAGCTTGGCAGGGCTACCGTCTCAATCCGGCAGTTCGGTTGGTCGCTGCCGAAGAAGTCAGAAGTTGAAGTCTATTCCGTGCTGTTGCCGCGCTCATCTGTCTTTGTTTGCCTGCGCCGGACAACGGCCGCGTACCTTAATCTGCGCTTTGTCTGAGACGGTTTTGTACGTCGTGCGAGGTACCTGAAGGTGCGATTGTCGGAGATAGAATTTAAGATGCATGGCGCTGCAGCCTTCCCAACGGAAGATCGCCGGAAGTCACAGTCTTTGACTAGGATGTCACAATTCTGCGCACGAATGTAGGAAATCGGCCGCTATTTGTGCCTGCGACGTCACACCTTTTAGCGTCCTGTCCATATTAGTTGCGCGTGCCACCGCCGATATTGCTCTCGTGACAAGGATCGTCATGGATCAGGGCAGCGGACCGACGCCTGGCAAGCGGACCATTGCGTCTTCGGTAGATGACTTAGCTGACTCGCTACGACGGTTTAGCGGGTTCGCTCTCAGCGACGCTGTGGCCAACAAGTCTGCGGCCAATCTGGCTGGATTCATGGCCTTACTTGCCAAGATCGATCGGACCGCGCGGACCGGAGGCGAAGACAATGAAGGTAACGGACGCGGACGTGATCCGCGTAGCAGCCATGGGCAGCATGAATACCCTCGCAAGCGCCGTGCTCGCTAATCGACATTATCTCAGCGGCATTGCGGTGCGCCGCAAGCTGATCTGCTCCGCCATCCGACTAGTGGATCCGGTGTGTGGCGTGGACGGTCGGCGCTTCAGCCTGTTCCATCCTGTCGAGCGCTCGATGGGACAGGTGATCGAGGAGGCAATCAGCAACAAGATTGCCCTGACCGTCGGCTCGGGCGATGCTTGACACCATCGTCTTGACGCTTGACCAACCTCAATTCGATGTCCTGGCACCGGACCGGTTCAGTCCGTCGGCCAAAGGACTGCTGGTCCCGCCATACTATCCACTCGGCGCGCGCGGCAATTTCGCGTGCATACAGAACCCGACCAAGGGCGACCTCAACGCCGGGCGCTATCTGCCGCGCCTGACGCTATCCAAGCGTAAGGGCCCAAATGGGTTTGCGTTGTCACTCCGTGTCGAATTCTCAGCGCCAAAATTGATTTTTGGCAACAACTTCGACGAACTGCAGTCGTGCGACTTTCCGAAGGTTCTGACAGCGCTCCGTGAGGCGCTGGGGCTCATGGGCATCCGCGTATCCCACAATGTCCTGCGGACCGCTCGGGTATCGGCCATCCACTACAGCAAAAACCTTGCCTTCACCGATTTTACGACGTGCTTGATGGTCATGAGCGAGCTCGACCTGATTGACCTCACCAAGCGGCTCGACCTGTCGCAAACGGACTACCGGAACGAAGGGCATGCGGTCCGCTATCATGCCAGCAGCTACGAGGTGACCTTCTACGACAAGATCAAGGACTTGGAGAAAGCGCGCTATAGTGAGAAGCGCGGTATCGAGCGCGACTACGGCGCCCAGATTGAGATGTTCCGGGATTCTGCCGCGTTCCCGCGTCAGCTGGAGGTGCTGCGGATGGAGGCCCGGCTGGGCAAGCGTCCGAAGATCAAGTCGGTGCTCAACGCCGTCGGCGTGCATGCAGAATTGACGTTCGAGGCGCTGCTCGACGCCGGGCTCGCAAAGGCGGTGTTGATGCAGTTCTGGGCCGAGATCAAACGCCAGCTCCCCCTAATCGATCCGGCGGTGGCGTCGCGGCCGGAAGACCTGCTGGCTTCTTTGGCTTCGGCCGGGCGAGGGGCTGCGCGCATCGGGAAATTGCTGCAGCAGCTCGGTTGCGTCCTTCTCGCGCGTTCGGTCGGGATTCGCGGTGCCGGTGCAGCGCTTAGCCGCCATTGCAGCGCGCGCTCGTGGCAGCGATACAAACGAGAGCTCAAAGCCCTGCCACTCAGCAGCGGCCAGGGTTTCAGCGCGCTGCGGCGAGTGGACGAAGAGCTTTCGAAATTCAAGCCGCTGCGGCTCAAAGCTTTTCATATGGCAGTACCCCAATGAGCGTTAGAAGAAACACTGAGTCCGTTCATGCGATACAGGCGACACCAAAGCGTATTTCGTTCACCGCACCAATCTGGAGTGGGTGAGGCGGCATCCGCCCACGCAGCCAAGAACGGCGGCAAGCCTTGGTCCTATGCCCTCATTCCAGACAGCCAGATCACCGCGAGCGCCGCGCTGGACGGCCTGATGGCCAAGTTTTCGGTTGCTTATCCGGTCAGTACCTGATACGTACTGAATATCGGAGATTGAGGGTCATGGAACGCGGCCTCCACCCCGGCAAAGTCTTGAAACGAGAGTTTCTGGACAAGATCGGGCTGAGCCAGAACCAGCTGGCGCAGGCGATCGGCGTCCCGGGCAATCGTATCCACGCGATCGTCAACGGGACGCGGGATATAACTGCCGATACGGACCTGCGGCTCTGCAAGTTCCTGAACCTGCCGGAGGGCCATTTCCTGGCCCTCCAGGCTGCATTTGACATGTTTTCCGCCAAGCGCCGCCTTTCGAGCTTACTTGCCAAGATCAAGCCCTACAGAGCCGGCTCAGGGGCCTGAAGCATGAAAGCAATCATACTCGCCCGCGTTTCGACCAAGGAGCAGGAGGACGGCCACTCCATCGCGGCCCAGAGGCAGCGGCTGATCGACTACTGCGTGCGCAAGGGCCTCGACGTCATCCGAACCTTCGAGATAGTGGAGTCCTCGACCCGCGGCGAGCGAAAGGAATTCAGCGCCATGCTGGAATTCGCCAAGGCGCAGCGGCAGACCGTCGCCATCGTGGCCGACGCCGTCGATCGCTTCCAGCGCAGCTTCAAGGAGTCGGTTCTCATCGACGACCTGATCCGTCGAGAGCAGGTCGAACTGCATTTCTATCGTGAAGGCATGGTTATCGGCAAAGGCGCCTCGACCACCGACATCATGCGTTGGGATTTCTCGGTGATGGGCGCCAAGTCGTATGTGCTCAATCTTTCCGAGAACGTCCGCCGAAGCCTGGAGTACAAGCGCCGCAACGGGGAATGGGGCGGCAAGGCTCCACTTGGCTTTTTGAACCAGCGCGATGCGAACAACAGGAGCGTGCTGGTGCACGATCCGAAACGCGCTTACCTCGTGCGGATGCTGTTCGAGGAATATGCCAAGGGCTGCTTTTCGATCAGCGGTGACCTCGTGAAGATGGCAAGGGAATGGGGGCTGAGGAACAAGACGCGAAAGGCGGGTACGCTTTCGGCCAGCCAGATACAACACATCCTCATGAACCCGTTCTACTACGGCGAGATGCGAATCAAGGGTGAGCTTTATCCGCACGGCTATCCTCCGCTGATCAGCCATGACTTGTTTGAACGCTGCGAGGCGATTCGGCTGGGGAGTTCACGGGCATTCGCGACGCGTTATTCGGAGAAGCCGTTCCTCTTTAGGGGGCTCATCAAGTGTGCGACGTCGGAGCGGACGGTCACCTGCGATCTCAAGAAGGGCCGGCACGTCTATCTGATCTGCCGCGATTCTGTCGAGCCGAACAAGAAGTTGTTCGTGCCGGAGAGGGAAGTGCTGGAGCAGGTGCTGGCTGTGTTTCGGTCGATCCAGGTGCCCGAGAAGCTTCTCGATGCCCTGCTGGCCCATATGCGAGCGAGCCACGCGACCGAGCAGCAATTCCACGCCGACGAAATTGCCGCCCTTCGACGCGACTACGACCGGGTCAACGAGAAGCTTGCGACGCTCCTCGACCTGCGGCTCGACAAGAGTATTACGTCGCAGGACTACGACAAAAAGGCGCGCGAACTGAAGGAGCGGCAGACCGAGATCGGACTGCGGATCGAGCAGCATCAGAAGGGCGACGGTGACTACCGAATGACGCTCGAAAGCCTGATTTCATTGGCTTCACGGGCGGTCGAGCTTTTCGAGCGTTCGAAGGCCGGGGAAAAGCGGCAGCTAATCGCGTTCGTCTTTTCGAACTTGCGGCTCAGGGGAAAAAAGCTTGAGTTTGCCTTGCGTTCGCCGTTCGACTTAATGGTCAACAGGCCGGATTATTCGAGTTGGCTGCCCTTCCTGGATACATATCGAACCATGTGCAGCGCTCCGGCGCCTGCCATGAGACGAATTTTGGAGAATATTCGGGAGTTGCGCTTCGCGGCCTAGGTACTGTGGACTTGCAGATGGGCGGTGCAGCCGGCGCGACGATTGCTGCGGTGAACCTCGATCAATCTCGATCCCGGCTCCGACTGGCACATCGTCGGCGTGCCCGACGTGAAAGGGGGACGTCCGTGCCGATATCCTCTTCCACAACGATAACGGCGCGGCAGCGGTCTGGGAAAACTACGCGACGCACGGGAGAAAGTCCCGCCGAACGCTGCACAGGTCTGCAATTGGACCCGGGAGCGGTCATCCAGCGAAATGGCAAACGACTCCGGAGCATCCGCAAAGGCTTTTCAAGCGGCCCCGATCCCGGCGAAGGCGCCCTCATACGGCAATCCGCCTCGGTCCCCGACCCAGCGCCTTTGAGGTGCAATGTTCCTGGCGTGCGCGCGCTTCCTAACCGCGCACAAAACCTAATCAGGGATGCACTCTTCGGCTGCCCAGAATTTGAGCAACGGGTGGCTGCCCCTCGACCGCCAAGCTTGGAGGGGCTGGGTGCAAAAGACCGCGTCAGCGCCAATCATTTCGTTGAATCAAGCATTTGGAATTTTGATGATGCTTGGCATGCTCTTTGCGATTTGAGGCCTGCGAGACGGCGCCGGGCCGATCACGTGCATCAAACAGAGGACATCGCGATGTTCACCCCCATCCGCGCGGCCGTCCAACGGCCGCTGAGCCGGCGCTGGCTGTTAGCGTCGGCGGCCATTGCCTTCGGGGCGAGTTTGGCTTTCCCCGCCAAGGCCCAGGATACGATCAAGGTCGGCATCCTTCATTCGCTGTCCGGCACGATGGCGATCAGCGAGACCACGCTGAAGGACGTCATGCTGATGCTGATCGAGGAGCAGAACAAGAAGGGCGGCCTGCTCGGCAAGAAGCTCGAGGCGGTCGTGGTCGATCCGGCATCGAACTGGCCGCTGTTCGCCGAAAAGGCGCGCGAACTGATCACCAAGGACAAGGTGGCAGTGGTCTTCGGCTGCTGGACCTCGGTGTCGCGCAAGTCGGTTTTGCCGGTATTCAAGGAGCTCAACAGCATCCTGTTCTATCCGGTGCAGTACGAAGGCGAGGAGAGCGAGCGCAACGTCTTTTACACCGGCGCCGCTCCGAACCAGCAGGCGATCCCCGCCGTCGACTACCTAATGAGCAAGGACGGCGGCGAGGCGAAACGCTGGGTGCTCGCCGGCACCGACTACGTCTATCCGCGCACCACAAACAAGATCCTCGAAGCCTACCTCAAGCTGAAGGGCGTCACGGACGCCGACATCATGATCAACTACACGCCCTTCGGGCATTCCGACTGGCAGACGATCGTGTCCGACATCAAGAAATTCGGCTCGGCCGGCAAGAAGACGGCGGTCGTGTCAACCATCAATGGCGATGCCAATGTGCCGTTCTACAAGGAACTTGGCAATCAGGGCGTCAAGGCCACCGATATCCCGGTGGTGGCGTTCTCGGTCGGCGAAGAGGAGCTGGCCGGCCTCGACACCAAACCGCTGGTCGGCCATCTCGCCGCCTGGAACTACTTCCAGTCGATCAAGTCCCCGGTCAACGATGCTTTCATCAAGACCTGGCAGGCCTTCACCAAGAATCCGAAGCGCGTGACCAACGATCCGATGGAGGCCCACGTGATCGGCTTTGCGATGTGGGTCAAGGCAGTCGAGAAGGTCGGTTCGACCAATTCGGACAAGGTGATCGACGCCTTGCCCGGCATCGAGGCGCCCAACCTGACCGGCGGCATGTCCACGATGCTGCCCAACCACCACATCACCAAGCCGGTGTTCATCGGCGAGGTGCGGGCCGATGGCCAGTTCGACGTGGTGTGGAAGACGCCCGGGTTGGTGCCGGGCGACGCCTGGTCCGACTATCTCGAAGGATCCAAGGAGCTCGAGGCCGACTGGGTCACGCTTAAGTGCGGCAACTACAACAAGGTCACCAAGAAGTGCGGAGGGGCCTGACCGCGACGCGACCGTGACATGAATCCGAGGCGGGCGGCCGTTGGCCGCCCCCTCAACTGCAATGCCGGGGCTTGAGATATGCGTGCTTTTTGCGAACGCCTGCTGGCGCTGGTCTTCGCGCTGAGCGTTCTGTGCGTCGCCGCCTCCGCGGCCCGCGCCGACGCCTACGAGGACGCCCTCGCCCATTTCCTCGCCGACAGCTTCGATGACACCATCGAAGGCATCAACGCCGTCGCGGCGAGCGGCCATCCGCTTGCCGAGAAGGTGCTCGGCGCATTGCAGGCCCGCCGGCTCATGTTCAGTGCCGAGCAGAAGAAGGTCTACTTCAAGGACGAGGCGGATAGCCTGTTCGACGCCGCGTCGGGCTCCCCCGCAGCATCGGCACCATCCGATCTCGAGGGAGTCCGCCTGAACAACCGGATTCGAAACATCATCGCGGCTACACTTGGCAATCTGACGCTGTTGTCACCCGATCCAGCCAGACGATTCGATGCCGCGCAGGCCGTGCTCAAGTCGCGCGACGCGAATGCGCTCCCTGCCCTTGAGCAGGCAATCGCAAAGGAGACCGTTGCACGCGTCAAGCGCGCATTGAACGAAGCGCGCGCCGCCGTCATCCTCTACGACGAGACCTCGACCGAACCCGACAAGCTCAACGCTGTCGCTGTGATCCGCGATCGGGCTGACAACGATGCGCTTGTCTTGTTGCGGGGCCTTCCCGCCAATACGCCGCCCGCCGTCAAGCAACTTGCCGCAGATGCGATTGCCGCAATCCAGCGCTCGCTCGCCACCTGGGAGAGCGCCCGGGACACAGTGCAGAACGCCTGGTTCGGAATCTCGCTCGGCTCGGTCCTGCTGCTCGCCGCCATCGGGTTAGCCATCACCTTCGGGGTGATGGGCGTCATCAACATGGCGCACGGCGAAATGGTCATGCTGGGCGCCTATACAACGTTCGTCGTTCAACAAATCATACGGGCGTACTCTTCCGACCCAGATCCCGCCCTGCTCAACTACTCGCTATTCATCGCCGTTCCGCTTGCTTTCCTGGTCACGGGCCTTATCGGAATCCTGATTGAGCGCGGCATCATCCAATTCCTCTATGGGCGTCCGCTGGACACTCTGCTGGCGACCTGGGGACTGTCCCTGATCCTGCAGCAAGGCGTGCGCACCGCCTTCGGGCCGACCAACAAGAACGTCAGCAGCCCGTCCTGGATGAGCGGATCATTCAATTTCGGGCAGATTGAGATCACCTACAACCGGCTCTGGATCGTCCTGTTCACGCTCACCGTGTTCGTGCTGCTGCTCGCACTGCTGCGCTACACCCGGCTCGGGCTCGAGATGCGCGCCGTCACCCAGAACCGCGCCATGGCGGCCTCCATGGGCATCCGCACCGGCTGGATCGACGCCATGACCTTCGGGCTCGGCTCCGGCATCGCCGGGATCGCCGGCGTCGCGCTCTCCCAGATCGACAATGTCAGCCCCAATCTTGGCCAGGGTTACATCATCGACTCGTTCATGGTGGTGGTGTTCGGCGGGGTCGGCAATCTCTGGGGTACGCTGGTCGGCGCCTTCACGCTCGGCATCGCCAACAAGTTCCTGGAGCCGTTT
>Ga0066903_100000158_pt1 | contig 34529 bp, 30 predicted proteins | sample PanSoiMetaGPlot1_FD_67491 | JGI IMG/M metagenome (GOLD analysis project Ga0066903, IMG submission 67491) | Tropical forest soil microbial communities from Panama analyzed to predict greenhouse gas emissions - Panama Soil - Plot 1 (version 2) | ecosystem: Environmental > Terrestrial > Soil >... | reverse complement strand
GGGGCCGCCGAGTGCGGTCTCGGGCGGCGGCCGCAGGAAGATGAGCGCGAGCGGGACGATGGTCGCGACCGCAAACAGCCCGTAGACGATCATGGTCTGCTGCCAGCCGAAATGGGCGATGGCACGTTCGAACACCGGCGGCCACACCGTGCCGGCGACATAGCCGCCGCTTGAAATCAGCGCCAGCGCCGAGCCGCGCCGCCGGTCAAACCAGCGACTGACATAGACGTAAAGCGGCGCGTTCAGTCCGGCATTGCCGAACACGCCCATGAACAGGCCATGGCCTACATAGAGCTGCCATGGCTCGCCCAGCGCCGAGATGGCAAGCCCGATGCAGATCGAGACCGCGCCGACAATCACGGTCAAGCGAATGCCGGAGCGATCGGCGATGCGGCCCATCATGACGCCGCCGATCGAGGAGCCAAGCCAGGCGAGCGAGCTCGCGAGCGATGGCGCAGAGCGCGCGCCGCCGAGGTCGGCCGCGATCGCCTTCAGGCCGACCGCCGTGATCCAGAGTGCGCCGAACGACAGCGACAGGAGCACGACCGAGACCGTCGCGACGATCCAGGAGGATCGCGTTTCTATGCTGGTGATCACAGGCTTCCCTGACAGGCGACTAGGCAGAGTGTATCCGGCCCAGGACGGAGCGGAATGCCGCGCGCAGTCGCGGCGGCGCATGGCTGATCCCGGATTTCGCCGAGGGCAGCATATGCTCAGCCTGCAAGTGCGGCCTCAAGCTTGGCATAGAGGCTATTGTCGCGGGCAAACACGTGGTCGAGGTCGGCGACGGTGACCGCCGCGGCACCGTGCTCGCGCAGGAAGCTGGCGAATGCGTGCACGTGCGCGGGCGGACAGTGCAGGGTCACCATCCCGGAGGAGGTCGGCCCCCCGAACGGCGAGGTCACGCCAAAGCGCTCGCGCGCCTGCGCGATCAAGGTCTCATCGCACCCGGGGAAGCGCGCGCGGACCTCACGGAACGCGCGCCCGCGCGCCTCGGCGGCGAGCCGGTCGAGTACGATGCGCGCGCTCGCGCGCTCGCTCTCACCCCATAGCGCGCTGCGCGTCGCGACGAGGTTCGCCTGAGAACGCAGGATCACGCCGTCCTCGATCACCTTGAGGGCATTGGCTGTGAGCGTCGCGCCGGTTGTGGTGATGTCGACGATCAATTCGGCGGTGCCGGCGGCCGGCGCTCCCTCGGTCGCACCCGAGCTTGCCACGATGCGGTAGTCGGTGACGCCGTGCGCGGAGAAGAAGGCGCGCGTGAGATTGCTGTACTTGGTGGCGACGCGCATTTTGCGGTTGTGCTTGAGACGGAATGCAGTCGCGACGTCGTCGAGATCGGCCATCGAATAGACGTCAATCCAGGACTGCGGGACGGCGACCACCACGTTGGCGTGGCCGAAGCCGAGGGCGTCGATGAGCACGACCTTGGCGTCCGCGTCGGGGATCATCTCGCGTACCAGGTCTTCGCCGGTGACGCCGAAATGCACCATGCCCTGCGCCAGGAGATCGGTGATCTCCGCGGCCGAGAGATAGGCGACCTCAATGTCGGGGAGATCAGCGATGGTGCCACGGTAGTCGCGGGCGCCGCGCGGCTTGACCAGTTCGAGCCCGGCGCGGGCGAACAGGCGCTGCGCGTTCTCCTGCAGCCGTCCCTTGGCCGGCACCGCGATGACGAAGGGCGCGCTCATGACGCGCCTCTGTGGGCCGCAAGCCGCTCGATCCAGACCGCGAATCCGACCGCCGGGATCGGCGTTGCGCTGCCGAGCCGCATCAACAGTCCGTCATAGCGGCCCCCGGCGACGAGCTGACCTGTTGCCGGTCCACGCGAGTCGTGCAGCTCGAACACGAAGCCGGTGTAGTAGTCGAGGCCGCGGCCGAAGGCGGTCGAGAAGTGGATGCGCCGCACGTCGATCCCGCGCGCGGCAAGGAACCCGGTGCGGCTTTCGAACAGGTCCAGCGCGGGATCGAGCTTGAGCTTCCCATCGCGTGCGATGGTGCGCAGCTCCGCGGCGGCCTCGTCGGGATCGCCCGCGACCGCGAGAAAGCGTTCGATCAGCGCGCGCGTCTCCCGCGGCAGCGACGTCTGCGCGCTGAGCGCTGCCTGCTCCAGGAACCGATCCGCGATCTCACCGACAGTGCGGCCGCCGACCGTGGTGATGCCGGCGATCGAAATGAGGTCAGTGACCAGCGCGCGCGCGCCTTTGGGATCGGAGCCGGCGAGCGCAGCCAGCACGCCCTGATATTCGGGCCGCGCATGCGCAGGGCTAATGGTGAGCCGCTCGAGATCGTGCGCAAGCGACTGTTTGTGGTTGAAGTCCTTGATCAGACGCCGCTTCCAGGCCGGCGCCAGATCGAGCGCGGCGATCAGCGCCGCGAACAGGCCGACGTCGCCGATGCGGATGTCGGGGACGTTGAGGCCATAATGGGCAGTCGCGTCGAGGCCAAGCGCCAGCATCTCGGCATCCGCCGCCGCAATGTCCGGCCGCCCAAATGACTCGATCCCGGCCTGGAGGAATTCGCTCGGCTCATGGGCGCGATGGCGAAATACCTGCCCGAGATAGCTGAAGCCTTGCGGCCGGCCGGCGCGCGGCGAGGCCAGATAGTCGCGCGACACCGGGATGGTGAGGTCGGGCCGCAGGCAGAGCTCGCGGCCCTGCGGGTCGGTGGTGAGAAACATGCGCTTGCGGATGTCCTCGCCGGAGAGGTCGAGGAACGGCTCGGCCGGCTGCAGGACGGTGGGCGCGACGCGCGCATAGCCTGCGCGCTCATAGGAGGCGACCAGCGTCTCGGCGCGCGCGTCGTCCGGTCCGGGCCTTGCTGCGGCGGTGCGCATGATACGGTTAAATGCGGTTAAATACGATTAAGCCTTTGGCGGCAGCGCTTTAGCATGTCGCCGTTACGAATTCGATGCTATTTCGCCGACCTTGATGAAGCGCGTTGTTCACCATCTTGCGATGGTGACGCGCAGCTTAAAGCCTAAGTCAACGCCAGTCCCCGAGTATGGCGGCGACGAGCGCGAGTGCGGCGACCGCGGCGGTGTCGGCGCGCAGGATGCGCGGCCCGAGCGCGAGCCGCACCACATTGGGCGCCTTGAGCAGAGCAGCGCGCTCGTCCTCCGCAAATCCGCCTTCCGGCCCGACCAGGACCGCGAGCCGCATCGGTGCCGGCGCACGCGCCGCCGTAAGCGCGGCGACCGGGTCTCTCACCTCGGCGTCCTCGTCGCAGAACACGAGCAGCCGCGCCGGATCGCGGGCGGCCAGCACGCGCGCGAGCCCAAGCGGCGCCGAAATCTCCGGCAGCGTCAGGATGCCGCACTGTTCGGCGGCCTCGATGGCGTTCGCCCGCATCCGCTCGAGATTGACGCGCGTCACTTGGGTATGCCGGGTCAGCACCGGGAGCAGGCGCGCCGCGCCCATTTCGACCGCCTTCTGCACCATGTAGTCGAGGCGCGCCTGCTTAAGCGGCGCGAACAGGTAGTCGAGGTCGAGAGCTGGCGCCTGCGCGCGCGCTCGCTCGCCGATCGCGAGCGAAAGCGCGCGTTTGCCGCCGTCAGTCAGGGTGGCCCGCCATTCGCCGTCGCGGCCGTTGAACACGAGCACCGGATCGCCGCCCTTGAGGCGGAGCACATTGCGCAGGTAATGGGTCTGCATCGAGTCGAGCGCGAGCCTGCCGCCATCGCCGAGTGGGGCATCCACGTAGAGCCTTGGGGTGCGGAAGTCGTAGCGTGGCATGGTGCCGTTTCAGACCCTCTTTGTTCCCCGGGGATGTCTCAGGATCGACCCATTCACGCGGGAATTAACGATTTGCCGTGTTATCGCCCGATTCAAAAGCCTGTTAATATAAACGGGGGGCAAAAATACCGGACGAGTCGGTAGAGGAGGGAAAAGCGATGACGGTCTACCGAACGCTTCCGCTCGCGGTCCTGCTCGTCGCGGCTCCGTTTGCGGCCAGCGCGCAATTTGGCGGCATGCCGGGCATGCCTGGTACGACGCCCGGTGGAGTGCCCGGTTTCGGCGGTCCTCCGCAGGCGCCTCCGGCCGTCTGCCAACAGCTCCTGGCGATGCGCGACGAGACTCAGAAATACGGCTTGGCCATTCAAAAGGCGAACCAGCGCAAGGTGCCGGTTCAGGAAGCCTGCCGGTTGTTCAAGTCCTATCTGGCGGCCGAGCAGAAATTCATGAAGGCGATCGAGGAAAATGCCCGCACCTGCGGGGTTCCGCCCGACGTCCTCAACCAGATCAAGGAGGGCCACGCCAAAGCCTCGCAGATCGGCAAGGAAGTGTGTGAAGCAGCCGCCCAGGGTCCGCGGCCGGCGGCCCCGAGCTTGAGCGACGCGCTTGGCACCAGTCCGACCCTTCCGTCGATGACCGACAGCTCAAGTAAGCGCGGCGGTACCACCTTCGATACCCTCAGCGGCAACGTCCTGTCGCGATGAGCGGCGCGGCCGGACCCGTCGCCGATTCAACCGGAAACTGGGTCGATTACCTCGCGCCGGCGTGGGCGCGTCCCTATCTGCGTCTCGCGCGTCTCGATCGTCCGATCGGATCCTGGCTGCTGCTTCTGCCCTGCTGGTGGTCGGTGGGGCTCGCTGCGATCAAGGCCGGCGCGCCGATCAATCTTCGGCACCTGATCCTGTTCTTCATCGGCGCCTTCGCGATGCGCGGCGCCGGCTGCACCTGGAACGACATCGTCGACCGCGACCTCGATCGCCAGGTCGAGCGCACACGCTCGCGGCCGATACCATCGGGCCAGGTGAGCGTCACCGCGGCCGCCGTGTTCCTGGTACTGCAGGCCCTGATCGGATTAGCCGTGCTCATGCGGTTCAACCGTTTCGCGATCCTTACTGGAATTGCGTCGCTCGCAATCGTCGCGGTCTATCCGTTCATGAAGCGCTTCACCTATTGGCCGCAGATCGCGCTTGGCTTCGCGTTCTCCTGGGGGGCGCTGATGGGCTGGGCGGCGGCTTTCGCCCGGCTCGATGTGCCCGCCTACCTGCTCTACGCCGGCTCAATCGCATGGGTGATCGGCTACGATACCATCTACGCCCACCAGGACCGGGAGGATGACGCGCTCATCGGCGTCAAGTCGACCGCGATCCTGTTCGGCGAGCACAGCAAGCCGATGCTGGCGGCATGCTATTCGCTGGCGGTCGCGCTCATTGCGCTTGCCGGCGGGAGCGTGGGCGCCGGCATCGTGTTCGCGGTCGGGCTGCTGGCGTTCGCGGCCCATCTGACCTGGCAGATCAAGCGCCTCGACATCACCGACCCGGTGAACTGCCTCGCCGTGTTCAAATCGAACCGGGACGCCGGACTGATCCTGTTCGCCGCGCTGGTCGTGGAGGTGATCGCGGACCGCACCTGATCCTTAGACCGAATGCTCATCGGGCGCGCTGATCTCGCGCTCGCCGCGATGGACGATCGCGCCCGCGATCGAGCCCCCGATCTTTCGCCGCAGCAGGATCGACGGACGCCGCGCCCTGATCGCCGAGCGCCGCCGCCGCCGCCAGGTAGGAGCGGCGAAGCGCACCGCACCGATTCGGGCAAACGCCTCGCGCAACCGGCCATCGGATTCGAGGACCAGGAGCGGAAGCCTGAGCACGCGCGCCCAGGCCTGCCATTCCGCAACGATGTCAGCGCCGTCATGGGCGCGGTAGAGCGGAAGCGACAGGCCGGGATCGCGATGCTCGAGCACGAGCATCACCGCGCCCTCATCGTCGTGCGCCGGCGGCTCCATGCGAATAGCGATACCGAGATAGTCCGCCACCGGGACCGTGACGGCCATCTTGATGCCGCGCACCACGCGGCGTAGGACGACGCGCTCGCGCGACAGCTCGACCAAACGGATGCGCTGGTCCGCGGTCCTGTCGGTGACGGCGAACGCGACCGGAAGGGTAAAGGGGTCGAGCCGCTCGTCACGGCTCGACCCGGCAGGGGAAACCCTGCCGAACGTTGCTTGACGCCTCAAGTTACGCTCCCCGCCGGGGTTTGATCCCGGTCGTTTCGCCCCGCCGAAGTTTGCGTCCCCGGTCGTTGCCGCAAACATGCCGCAAACAGTTCGGAATCCGCTTAATGTTCCTGGTTAATTCGCGGTATCAGTGCCACTCAACGATCGCATGCTTGACGGCGCGTTGCCGCGTTTCGTCAATTTGCCCCTAACGGTGCGCCGCCAATTCGAGATAGGCCCGAAATGACCTCACTGTTCGATCAATCCGCGCTCATCGACCTCGCCGAGCGTCTGATAGCGGCGGCGCGACGCGCCGGCGCCGATGCCGCCGACGCGGTCGCAGTGCGGTCGATTTCGTTGTCGGTCGAGATGCGCGAGGGCGCAGTCGAGGAGTCGCAGCGCTCTGAGTCCGATGACGTCGGACTGCGGGTTTTCGTCGGTCGCCGTCAAGCCGTGGTATCGACCAACGACATCGCGGCCGACGCGGCACAGCTCGCCGATCGCGCCATCGCCATGGCCAGGGCCGCGCCTGAGGATCGGTTTGCCGGCCTCGCCGACCCCCTGCAGCTTGCATCCGACCAGCCCGACCTCGATCTCGTCGATCCCGATCTGCCATCGACGGCGGTCCTGGAGGAGCGTGCCCGAGCGGCCGAGGCGGCAGGGCTCGCGGTCAAGGGCGTCACCAAGTCGGAAGGCGCGTCGGCGTCGGCCGGGATCGGGGGGATGGTGCTGGTGACAAGTCACGGCTTTCGCGGCGCCTACCTCACCTCGCGTCATGGCGTGTCGATGAGCGCGATCGCGGGCGAGGGCACCGCCATGGAGCGCGACTACGATTTCTCGTCTGCGCTTCACGCTGCCGATCTCGATCCGCCGGAAAGGATCGGGCGCACCGCGGGCGAGCGCGCGGTTGCGCGGCTCAATCCGCGCAAGGTGCCGACCAAGCGGGTGCCGGTGGTCTTCGACCGGCGCATCGCGGGCGGGCTCATCGGCCATCTCGCCAGCGCGATCAATGGGAGCGCGGTCGCCCGCAAGACGAGCTTTCTGCGTGACAAGCTCGGGGAACGCCTGTTCAAGCCGGGCATCCGCATCGTCGACGATCCGCTGCGCAAGCGCGGGCAGCGCTCGCGCCCCTTCGATGCGGAGGGCGTAGCGGGACGCGTGCTCACCATCGTCGATGACGGTGCGCTCAAGACCTGGCTCCTCGATAGCGCGACTGCGCGCGAGCTCGATCTTACGACGACCGGACATGCGCAGCGCGGCGTATCATCGCCGCCATCGCCCGGCCCCACCAATCTCTACCTCGAGGCCGGGCCGCGCACGCCCTTGGAGCTCGTCGCCGACATCGTCGAGGGCTTCTATGTAACCGAGCTGATCGGCATGGGCGTCAATCAGGTCACTGGCGACTACAGCCGCGGCGCATCCGGTTTCTGGATCGAGGACGGGCGCCGCAGCTATCCGGTCAGCGAGGTCACGATCGCCGGCAATCTCGTCGCAATGTTCGGTGCGCTCGAGCCTGCGAGCGATCTCGAATTTCGCTACGGCACCAATGCGCCGACCATACGCGTGGAGGGTCTGACCGTTGCCGGACGTTGAGGCCAGCCGTCCGACGGCTGCAACCGCCCAGGAGCTGGCCGACGCGGTGCGCGAAGCCGGCGACATCGCGCTGCGGACGTTCCGGCAGCCAGTACGGCAGTGGAGCAAGGTCGGCTCGTCGCCGGTCAGCGAGGCTGACATCGCGGTCGACGAGTTTTTGCGCCGGCGGCTCGGAGCGCTCGCGCCCGACGCCGGCTGGCTGTCGGAAGAGACCGAGGACGATGCTGCCCGGCTCGACGCCGCGATCGTCTGGATCGTCGACCCGATCGATGGAACGCGTGCCTATCTCGCCGGCCAGGATGACTGGACCATCTCGGTGGCGCTCGTCGGTGACAGCCGTCCGGTGCTGGCGTCGGTTTTCGCGCCGACCACCGAGGAATTGTTCATGGCGCAGGCGGGGACCGGTGCGTCGTTGAACGGCGAGCCGATCCTGGCCAGCCCGGGCGAAGGTCTCGCCGGCGCAAGCGCGATGGCACCCAAGCGTTTCCTACAACGCCTTGCGGAACTCGATTCGCAGGTCGTCGCCCTGCCGCGCATCGGCTCGCTCGCGCTGCGCCTTGCCCGCGTCGCGCAGGGCCGTTTGGACCTGTGCATCACTGGGGCCAACAGCCATGATTGGGACCTTGCGGCTGCCGATCTTTTGGTGCACGAAGCCGGCGGGGCGCTGACGACGCTTGCCGGCGATCCGTTGGTCTACAATAGATCTCATCCGGTCCACGATGTCCTGATCGCGGCAGGCCGGGCGCGCCACGCGGCTTTGATCGGGCTCATGCGCGACGGTCAGATGGATCGTTCCTAGTTTGTCGAGCTGCCGAGCCGCTCCGACCACGTCGCGTGCAAACGGATCGGTGAACGCCCCGACGGCGCGATCGGCGGCGTCAGTGCTCGAAGACGAGGTAAGTCATGGCCAAGGAATCAGCCCCCAAGCAGCTGCTCCATCTGGTGTTCGGCGGGGAGCTCAAGAACCTCAGCGATGTCGAGTTCAAGGATCTCGAAAAGCTCGACATCGTCGGAATCTATCCGAACTACGCGGCTGCCTATGCGGCCTGGAAGGCGAAGGCCCAGCAAAGCGTGGACAACGCCCACATGCGCTATTTCATCGTCCACATGCACCGGCTCCTCGACCCCGAGACGGATCGCACCGTCGGATCGGGCCCGCGTGGGAGCAAATGACGCACCGCGGTTCCTCGCTTGATCCAAATGCGATGGACAAGTAAAGCCGACTGACGTCGGTTCGCACCGATGTCAAGTCTGGCACGGTAGATGCATTTGGGGTTACTGTAGGGCCCCCGAATCCTCGCTGGCGCGGGGCAATATCGAGGCCAGTCAGGGGCTATGGGATCGTGAAGCTCGACTATCATATCGTAAAATCGGCGGTGAATGCCTTCTTTGGCCTGTTCATTGGGCGGAAGACGCGTCCGACGTTCTTTACCATAAGCGAAACTTATCCAGCGCTCGATCAAGTCACGCGCGCCTACCCGACCATTCAAAAGGAATTCGACAAGCTGATCCGTGAATGGAACGAGCTGCCGCAGTACCACGAGGTCGATCCCGGCGAGCGGAATATTTCGGCGACCACGCCCCGGCGTTGGAACGTGTTCATGCTGGAGGTCATGGGTCACCGGCCCGCGCAGAACCGGGCGTGCTGTCCGGAAACGTGCCGGGCGCTGGAACAAGTGCCTAACATGATCCAGGCTTTCTTCTCGATTCTCGACCCGGGCAAATCGGTCCCGGAGCACGAAGGACCCTATCTCGGCTACCTGCGCTATCACCTCGGCGTGCGCGTGCCCGCGCAGAATCCGCCGAAGCTCGTCGTTAACCGGCAGGATTACGTCTGGAGAGAAGGCGAGGCCGTGCTGTTCGATGACAGCTGGCCGCACTCGGTCGTCAATACCAGCAAGGAGCTTCGCGCCGTCCTGATCGTGGACGTGCGCCGCCCGATGCCTTTCTTCGCCGATCTCTGCAATCGCTTCATTACCGACGTGGTGGCTCGCCATACCTATGGCCGTTCGGTCGCGCGCAAGGCGGAAGCATTCGCCAGCGCGCGCAACGCGCAGCGTCACGTCGCCGCCGCTTGACCCGGAGAACTGCGTTGTCCAGCGTCGTGGAGAAGCTGATCAAGGCCCAGCCGCTGCCGCTGACGCTGCACGCCTATCGGGCGCTGTTGAACGCGGCGACGCCGTTGGCGGGCATCCTCCTCTCCCATCGGCTCAAGCGCGGCAAGGAAGACCCCGAGCGCCTGCCGGAACGCCGCGGCGAAACCACGGTTGCACGCCCGGAAGGCCCGCTGGTCTGGCTGCACGGGGCGAGCGTAGGCGAGATCGCCGCGATCGTTCCTCTGGTCGAGCGCATCGTCTCTAAGGAGTTCAAAGTCCTCGTCACCTCTGGCACCGTCGGCTCCGCGGCTCTCTGCAAGCAGCGGCTGCCAATGGGCGTCGTCCACCAGTTCGTCCCGTGGGATTCTCCGCGCTTCATTGCCCGTTTCCTCGACCACTGGAAGCCCAATCTCGCGCTGTTTACCGAATCCGACCTGTGGCCGAACCTGATCGTGATGAGCTCGGAGCGCGGAATCCCGCTGATCCTGATCAACGGCCGCCTGTCGGAGCGCTCGTTCAACCGCTGGCGGTTCGCCCCGGCGACGATCGCCGCGATGCTGCGCCGTTTCGATCTGTGTCTCGCCCAGTCGCCCGCTTACGCCGCCCGCTACCGCGACCTCGGTGCTCCGCGCATCAGCACGACCGGCAATCTCAAGCTCGATGTGCCGGAGCCGCCGGCAGAGCACGAAAGCCTTCGGGCGCTGCAGTCGGCGATCGGACAACGCACCACCATCGCGGCGGCCTCGACCCATGCGGGCGAGGAAATCGCCTTGATCGAGACACACCGGCGCTTGCGGAGCTCGTTCCCTCAGCTCCTCACCTTGATCGCTCCGCGCCATCCCGATCGCGGGCCAGGCATCGCCGAGATTGCCAGCGCCGGCGGTCTGTCCGCGACGCTGCGCTCGCGCGGCGGGCTGCCGCAGGCCAAAGACGATATCTATGTCGTCGACACGCTGGGAGAGCTTGGCCTCGTCTACCGGCTAGCTCCCATCGTCTTCGTCGGCGGCTCGCTTGCGAGCCATGGCGGCCAAAATCCGGTCGAGCCAATCAAGCTCGGCGCCGCCATCCTGCACGGGCCGAATGTCTGGAACTTCGCCGAGATCTATTCGGCGCTCGACGCTGCGCATGGCGCCGAGCAGGTGACCGACGTCGGCCGGCTCACTGTGCGGGTCGGCGCCTGGCTCACTGATGCGGCCGAACGCATGAACGTGGCGACGGCGGCGCGCGCGACCGTCGCCCAGCTCGCCGGCGCCCTCGATCGTACGCTCGCCGCGCTCGATCCCTATTTTATGCAGATCCGCATGGCGCGCTGGGACCGTCATGCGTGAGCCGCCGTTCTGGTGGCGCGATGCAGGCATGGAGGCTCATCTGCTCGCTCCTCTGGCCGCGATCTATGGCGCGGTGGCAGCGCGACGTCTGACACACAAAGGCCGGCGCGCCGGCGTCCCGGTCGTGTGCATCGGCAATCCGACCATCGGCGGCGCGGGCAAGACTCCGATGACACTCGTGGTCGCGCGGATGCTGCTGGCGGAGGGCGAGCGCCCGGTTCTGCTCAGCCGCGGCTATGGCGGACGGCTCCGCGGCCCACTGCGCGTTGATCCGACCGGGCATCGCGCGGCGGATGTCGGCGACGAGCCACTTTTGCTCGCGCGGGTCGCGCCGACGATCGTAGCGCGCGACCGCGTCGCGGGGGCCGGGGCGGCCTTGGCCGCCGACGCCAGCATCATCGTGATGGATGACGGCTTTCAGAATCCGTCGCTTGTGAAAGACCTTTCGGTGCTGGTCGTCGATGGCCGCCGCGGCATTGGCAACGCACGGGTTATTCCGGCGGGTCCGCTGCGCGCTCCGCTTGCCGATCAGCTCGCGCGCGCCGACGCCATCGTTGTGGTCGGGAGGGTCTGCGGTGCCGCTCCTGTCATCGCGGCCGCGCGCGGGTTGCAGCTCCCTGTCTTTTCGGCACGGCTTGAGCCTGATGCCGCTTTCATTGCAGCGCTCGCAGGTGCCCGCGTGCTCGCCTTCGCCGGCATCGGCGATCCGGACAAGATGTTCGCAACCCTTGCGCAGGCCGGCGTGGCGGTCGCCGCGGCGCGCAGCTTTCCCGATCATCACCGCTATACGCCGGCGGACGCGCGCTCGCTGTGCACGCAAGCCGACGCCGAGGGCCTCACGCTGGTCACGACGGAGAAGGACCTGGCACGGCTTGAAGGCGATGACACGCTGGTCGAATTCGCCGCCCGGGTACGGGCGCTGCCTGTCAGGCTCGTGTTCGATGGGGATGCGGCGTTCAAGCAGGTGTTGCGCGAGAGGATTGCCGCGGCGCGTGGGCGGGCTACCGCCTGACCCGGTCCGGGAAATGTCGACGTAGCACGGCCTCCGGCGACACGTAGGCCTCCTGCAGATCGACACTCCAGTATTTCAGCTCTTCGAGCGGGATCGGCGTGCCGGTCACGGCGCAACGCACGAAGGCGCCGGGCCGCAGCACGCGAAAATCGCCGTCGAGGTACTTGACCTCGGCCTCGCCCGCCATCGGGGAAGAGCGATCGAACCGGTTCAGCACTGCAATCTCCAACGCGTCGGGCCTGGGATTGCCCAATTTTTCGTCAGATCACGACCGCCGGCCAGAGCGCGGCGGGCAGTCGGGCATAATGGTTAAGGCAAGGACATGTCAGGCGTCAATTTGTGATCCGCCGGCCCTCCTTGCAAGGTTCCTGTTCGTGGTACTCTCGTCGGCGAGCCATGGACCCCTCGCGAATGCGCCTGACGTTCGCCATCGTCCTCACCCTTGCGCTCGCGGCCTCGGCCGGCGCCGCCGAAGTGGTTGACGTCAGCGAAGGTCCCGGTGCGCTCAATGCGGTTCTTTACCGGCCGAAGGGACCGGGGCCGTTTGCAGTCGTGGTCGGCCTGCATGGCTGCGCCGGGCTGCTCGGCCCCACCGGACAGATCGTGCGCCGATTCGCCGACTGGGGCGAGCGGCTGTCCAACGCCGGGGTCGCCGCGCTGTTTGTGGACAGCTTCACGCCGCGCGGGCTCGGCTCGCAATGCAATGTGCGCGAGAGCCGAGTCCGCAGCTCGCGCGAACGGGTCAACGACGCTTATCTGGCGCGGCGGTGGCTGCAGGGCCAGTCCTGGACGGTCAAGAACCGCGTGTCGGTGATGGGTTGGTCGAGCGGGGCCATTGCCTCACTCTGGGCGGTGCGGCCGCGAGCCATGCCGCACGACGGCCAGCCGGACTTCCGCTCTGCCGTCGCCTTCTATCCCGGCTGCCGGCGGCTCGGCACCCTCGCCTGGAGCGCTCGCGTGCCGACTCTCATTCTGATCGGCCGCGCCGACGATTGGACGCCGGCCGCCGCCTGCGAGCAGATGGTCGCGGGCGCCCGCGGCCGTACTGCCCAGGCCACGATCGTGGTCTACCCCGGCGCCTATCACGAGTTCGATCGGCCGGATGCCGCGGTGCGCGCGCTTAGCGGCCTTGCCTACAGCGCCGACGGCACCGGACGCGCGCATGCCGGCACCAATCTGTCCGCGCGCGGCGACGCGATCAGGCGCGTCACGCAATGGCTGCTCCGGTAGTCTGCGCGCCTCCGAAAGGGTCATGCGCCAAACAGGTTGCCCTGACCCTCGCCGCCTCCGCCTCGGCGGCGGCGCGGCTTGGGCGGCGGCAGCGGCGCGACGGCGCTTGCCTCGGCGGTCGCGCGTACCCGCCCGTCCGTGAACTCGACGTCGAGGCGCATTCCCCGTTGCACCGCCGCGGCGGTGCGTAACGGCTTGCCGGCCGGGTCACGGACGAGCGCAAAACCGCGCGCGAGCACGCCGCGATAGGAGACCGCGGCCAGCAGCCGCTCCGCCCGCTCGACCCGGGCGAATCGGTTGTCGAGGATCGCGTTGATTGCGAGCTTGGCGCGTGCATCCAGCGCGAGCATGCGTTCGCGCGCCCTCTCGATCTGTGTCCGCCGCGCGTTCACATAGGCGAAACGCGCGGCGCTGAGGCGTAGCGAAAGCTGATCGTAGCGTTCCCGCCGTCGCTCCACGCCGTAGCGCAGACACTGCCGGGAGCGCTGGGCAAGCAGCGCCAGCTGCTGGCGCTCGCGGGCGATCCGGGTGTGCAGCGTCTGCAGCGTCAGCCGGGCGGCGGCATGGTCGAGGCGCTGGCGCGGCAGCGCCAGCAATTCCTCGGCGTCAGGGAGCGCGCGCATGGCGGCGCGCAACTCGGTGCGCCGCGCCTCCTGGCAGCGTTGCCAGCAGGCGAGCGAGCGCCTCGCCAGACTGTCGACTTCGAGCAGCAATTCGGCCCGAACCGGCACCGCCATCTCGGCTGCGGCGGTCGGCGTCGGCGCCCGCTTATCGGCGGCGAAATCGATGAGCGTCACGTCGGTTTCATGCCCGACCGCCGAGATCAGCGGGATCATGCTGTCGGCAGCGGCGCGCACGACGATCTCCTCGTTGAATGACCACAAGTCCTCGAGCGAGCCGCCGCCGCGCGCGACGATGATGAGGTCCGGTTTGGGAATTCGCCCCTGCGCCGGCAGCGCGTTGAAGCCGCGGATTGCGGCCGCCACCTGCGCGGCCGAGCCGTCGCCTTGCACCTTGACCGGCCACACCAGCACGCGGCGTGGGAAGCGGTCGGCGAGCCGGTGCAGGATGTCGCGGATGACCGCGCCGGTCGGCGAGGTGACGACGCCGATCACGTTCGGCAGGAATGGCAACAGCTGCTTGCGGGCGGGGTCAAACAGGCCTTCGGCGGCGAGCTTCTTCTTGCGCTCCTCGACCAGCGCCATGAGCGCGCCGAGCCCGGCCGGCTCGAGCGTCTCGATCACGATCTGATATTTGGAGGAGCCGGCGAACGTGGTGATCCGGCCGGTCACCACCACTTCGAGCCCCTCCTGGGGCGGCATTCGCCGCATGCGGGCGAAGGCAGCCTTCCAGATCACCGCCTCGATCACCGCCTTGTCGTCCTTGAGGCGGAAATAGACGTGCCCGGACGGGGAGGGGCCTTTAAAACCCGACACCTCGCCGCGCACTCGCACATATCCGTAGGCGTCCTCGACGGTCTTCTTCAGCGCCGCGGAAAGCTCGGAAACGCTCCACTCGACGATGTTGAGGCGCGGTTCGTTCATTCAGGTCACTTCGCCGCCATGCTCTCGAGCGTCGGGCATTGCCGCCGTTCGACCGGCGTTTCGTACTGCTGCACGTTGCTCTTGTCGACCACCGATGTCCTCGCCAGGACCTCCTTCGGCGTCGGCTGCTTGCGCAGCGTGCGGATCGCAATCTCGGCGCCGAGGCAGCCGTCGATCAGGCCGTTATAGTCGCCGCTCGCGAGCATCTCGCCCGCCTTGATGAAGTCGACCGCCTCCTTGCTGGCGTTGATGCCGACGATCAAGGGCAGCGGCTTCTTGGCCTCCTTGAACGCCTCGATGGCGCCGAACGCCATCGCGTCGTTGGCGGCGAGGATGCCATGGATCTCCTGATTCGGGTTGGCCTTCAACAGGGCCTTGATCAGCTCGGCGGCCGCCGGGCGGGCATAGAGCGCATTCTTCGAAAGGACGACCTTCACGTTGGGGAAATCCTTCAGTGCATCCTTGAAGCCGCGCAGCCGGCCGATCGCGGTGGGGATCGTGTCGGGCCCTTCGAGCACGATCAGATTGCCCTTACCGTCCATCGCCTTGAGCAGCGTGCGGGCGGTTTCGAGCGCGATCGCATAGTCGTCGGTTCCGACGAATGCGACGCTTTCACCGCCGGTCAGCCGGTCGGCGACGTTGACCATGGGAATGCCGGCAGCATTGACCTTCTGCACCGCCGGCACCATTGCCTTCACGTCAACCGGCGTGAACACGAACGCGTCGCGCTTGGCGGCCAGAGCCTCGTCAACCAGCGCGCTCTGTTGCCGCGGATTGTCGGGAGAGGTCGGGATGTAGTGAAACACCATGAAGCCGGAGGCCTTGGCGACCTGGTCGGCGCCCGCGCGCGTCGCGCGGGCGATCGGGTTGCCCGCGCTCTTGGTGAACACGGCGAGCGTTTCGGCACCGGCTGTCGACGCGCCGAACGGCATCAGGACGGTGATGGCGGCGGCAATGCAAAGGCGCTGGCAGTTCATCTTGCTCCTCCCGCTGATGCGTTGTTACCCGATTCTATATCCGATACGGCCAGCGTCGTCGCCGTCCTGCTCCCGGAAAAGTTGCCGCACTGGCATGCCGGATTGCAGTTTCACTTCTGCCCGATGGCTCTGCGCGCCTCCTCGACCACGTCGCGCGGCTCCTGGAACATGCGTTCCACCATCGCCTGCAGCGTTTCGCCCTCGACGAGGCTGATTTCGAGCGCGAGCTTATCGGCCTCGGCCAGGAACTCGGGATCCGTCAGGGTGTACGCGAAGGCGCGCCGCAGCGCTGCGACGCGCACGGCCGGCACATTCGGTGGCGCCGCGAACGGCCGTCCCATCGCCTGCTGGGTCAGGATCAGATCGAGCGCCGCGCGTGTCCTATCACTGCGGGCAAGCTCGGTGACCAGCGGAACGTCCGGCAGCTCCGGGTGCTTGGTGGCTGAGAACTGCACCGCGACATAGATCTTATTCTCCCGCAGCCAATCGGGCTTCGCCGCCTTGACGGCGCCCCAGCTCCAGCCGCAGCGGGCATCGGCTTCGCCGCGTTCGAGCGCCAACGTGAGGTGGTTGACGCCCGGATAGCCGGCGACCACCTTGAACCGGGTGCCGAGAAGATTGTTGAGGATGGTCGGATAGACATCGGATTCCGCGCCCGGCGCATTGGCGGCGAACACGAGCGGGCGCGCCAGAAACTCCTCGGTCGTGCGCACGCCGACGCCATGCCAGACGGCGCAGACCGAGACTTCGTTGTTGGCGCTGCCGATCCAGTTGAGCGCCACCGGATCGTATTTGGTGCCCTCGCGGCCGAGCAGGCGACCGAGCGCGACGCTGCGCGCGAACATGCCGATCACGCTGCCGTCGCGCGGCAGGACGGTGTAGAGCTCGTTGGCCAGGTTGAGGCTGGCGGCGCCCGGCTTATGCCGGACGACGAACTGCGGGTTCCCCGGCATGTGGCGGGTCAGGTGGCGGCCAATTAGGCGCGCGTAGCTGTCGTAGGCGCCGCCCGGCGGGTAGCCGAGGTAGAGCGTGACGGTCTTGCCGTGGTAGAAATCGCCGACCTCATCGGCGGTAGCGGGCTGGCCGAACAGCAGCACGGCGGCCGCGGTGGCAGCAATCCGAAATAGTGCCGTGTGTCTCAGCCTGACGGCGATCATCGTCGAACGATGCAGCACGCCAGGACCCGTGTCCCTCAGATTCATGCGTCTTCAGTCCCACACTCTCGAGTCGTGGATTCTGAAATCTTGGTGCGTCGGGTTGCAATCTGCTAATGTCGCATCCATGACTTTCAGAGTTCCATTCGTCGTCGCAGCTGTCGTTGCGCTGGTAAGTCCGGCTGCCGCCGCCCCTTCGACGGCAAAATCCAATGACAACGCGACGAATTTGCCGATGGTATTCTACCTCGCCAAAGGCGAACCGGATGCCTGCGGGCAAGGTTGCAGCGAATGGATCGCCGCCGAAGGTCAAATCGATCAGAGCACGGCCCAGCGCCTGCGGACGTTCTTGAATCGGCTCGGCAAGCGCAAGCTGCCGATCTATTTCCATTCGCCGGGCGGGAATGGAGTCACTGCGATGGAGATGGGCCGGCTGCTGCGCGAGCGTGAGATGACGGCCGGCGTGTCGCAGACCATTCCGGTGGACTGCGCCGCGGCGAGCGCTCAGGCGTGTCGAGCTTTGAAACAAAAGGCACAGGTGCTTCCATCGATGTTGCGGGTCGGCAGCTGCAACTCCGCATGTGTCTTTGCGCTGATCGGTGCCAGGGTACGGCAAGTGCCTCCGGGCGCTCGGCTTGGGGTCCATTCTGCCAAAGTGATTGTCATGCGGAGCGACGGCCGCAAGGTCAACTATTCGGACCGGCAGGTCGCGTCGTTTCAGAAAGCCAAGCTAACGGAGCTCAACGCTCGACTTCGCCGCTACGTTCAAGAGATGAAGGTCGATGTCCGATTGTTCGATCTGGGCGCCCAGGTTCCACCCGAGACCGTTCAATATCTCACGCGCGACGAAATCGCACGATTCGGCATCGATACCCGTGAATCCCAAGAGACACGTTGGGATTTGATCGAACCGGCGCGATCGGAGCCGTGGGCGATGAAGCTCTTCGTTCAAACTGCGGCAGATGGCGGCAAGGAATTGCGGACAAGCTTCATCCAAATCGCCTGCGGAAGCCTGCAGCGCGCCAGGGTCACTTATTTTCGCCACATCGGGCTCAGTGAGAAAGAGAAGAAAGCAACGATCACCATGGCAGCGGGCGATCGGAAATCCACGCTGTTCGGTTCCGGATCCGTCATCAAGCTGGACGCGATCGAACCCGGCGGCTCCTACAATGTGTGGACCACGTTCGTGCCTTTCGAGTTCCTCGAAGCCGCGGGACTCGACACGATCGGGATCAGCGAACAGAGCGGTCCAAGCGCGGTACCGCACGTCACCAGATTGTCGACCGCAGGGATGGCGCAAGCGATCGCGGCATTGCGACAGAGCTGTAGCGCGAACTCGGACTGTCGGACGTCCGGTTCGGATGGCGGCTCGAGGGAGGCCATTTGCAACGTCCCTGCCGTTGGGCATTAGAACCGGCCGGCGCACCTGCACCCCCGAAATCTAAACTCATGAGGATCACTGCGCCAGCAGCAACTCGCGGGCGCGCTCGACCGCGGCGGCCGGCAGCGCGTAGATACCGCGCACGATCTCGGTGAGCTCCTCGGCGCCGATCGGATCAACGTCAAGCTGGCTCTTGAGGATGGCCTCGACGAATTCCGGGTCCTTCATGCTCATCGTATAGGCGGCGCGGATCGCCTCGACGCGCTCCTTGGGCACGCCCGGGCCCATGAACGAGGGATAGCCGGTCGCGCTCGGCGCGCACAGAACTTCGAGCACCTGGCGGTCTTCGGGCGTCTTGGCGAGGTCGAGCGCGAGCGGCACGTCATCGGGAATATCCGGCGACTTTCGGACGCCGAGCTGCACGATCACGCTGACGATCTTGTCCTTGACCCAATGCGCGCTCGGCCCGCTGTTGAGCGACTTCCAGGTCGAGCCGACCTTGCCCTGCACCTCGCCGCGCTCCATCGCGATGTCGACTGCGCCGAGGCCCGCATAGCCGGTGACGATCTTGAACCTGGTGCCGAGCACGCGGTTGAGCACGCGCGGGAAGATGCCGGTGTCCTGGGCGATCGAGGTGGCGCCGACCACGACTTCCCGCTCCATCGCGTCCTGGATGGTGCGCACCGGGGTCCAGGCGTTCCACACCGCGCCCATCGAGACCGTGCGCGAGGGGCTGCCGATCCAGTTGAACTTGGCGGGCTGGAAATTCGCCTGCGGCAGCTTGAGCAGCGGCGCCAGCATGAAGCCGCGGGTGATGAAGCCCCAGGCCGTGCCGTCCTGCGGCCCGACGCTTTCGATGAAAGTCGCTGCCTTGATGCCGCCGGCGCCCGGCATGTGCGACACCACGATGTTGGGGTTGCCCGGGATGTATTTGCGGATCACCGGCGCGAGCGCAGTCGGATAGGTGCTCACGGCCCCGCCGCCAGGGCCGGTGCCGACATACATCGTGATCGTCTTGCCGCGGTAGAACTCCTCCACGGTTTCGGCCGACGCCTGACCAGCGATCACACTTGCACACGCGGTGGCCAACAGGAACATTCGTCGCATCATGGGCTCCTGATCGCCTTGCCATCCGCGCCGACCGTCACGTCGTAGTCGCGTGCGGCGGCCTCGGCCGAAACATAGCCGGCATCGAGGTCGCGCTGGATCAGATCGAGTGCGCGCTTCGCCGCAGGGCCATAACCGCCGCCGCCGCTCGTCTCCACACAAACAAGATCGCCGGCCGCGAGCGCAAGACCCTTCTCCTTTTCGATCGAGCGAGTCGTGCCGGTCTCGCCGCGCCGAAGGGTGAAACGTCCCGGCTTTCCCTGCGCGCCTCCCTGCACGCCCCAGGGCGGAAACCGCGTGCGGTCGAGATTGGTCTGTAGCGCGCATGAGCCCAGCACGCGGTAAGTCTTGCGGAAGCCGAGCCCGCCGCGGAACGTCCCGGCGCCGCCTGAGTCCTCGCGCAGCGAGAATTCCTCGATGCGGACCGGCAGCTGGGTTTCCTGCAGCTCGAGAGGTATGATCCGCGTATCGCCGTGCGCCATGGTCCGGAACGGGCCCGCACCGTCGTGGGTGGCGCAGGCGCCCCAGCCGCCGTGGCCGCTGTCATGGGTGCCGAAATAGCTGCCGTCCGCGCGCCGGCCGTGGAAGCGAACGCCGGAGTGCGTGCCGAAGTGCCCGCCGGGGACGCGCTCGGGCAGCGCTTTCTCCAGCGCCTTGATCACGGCATCGATTACGGTCGGGAACGGCGTCGAGTAATTGCCCATCGGGGCGGTCGGATCGGCGCTGAGGATCTTTCCGGGCGGCAGCACAAGCTTGAGCGGCCGGAACGTGCCTTCGTTGGCCATCTCGGCCGCGCCCACCAGATATTTGAAGGCAACCCGCGCGGTAGTCTGGCCGCCGCCGAACCAGCCGGAGTTGATCGGCCCCTTCACCTGGTCGGCGATACCCGAATAGTCGATGGTCATCTCGTCGCCGGCGACGATCACCGTAATGCGAATCGGCAGCGGCTCGTCGCCAGCGCGGTCGTTGTCGAGAAAGGTCTCGTGGGTGTAGGTGCCGTCCGGCATCGCGCGGATCAGCGCGCGGGCGGTGGCCTCCGACTGGTCGAGGATGAGCGTGACCGCGCGCTCGAACGTGGCGACACCATATTTAGTGACCAGGTCGGCCACGAGCTCGCGGCCGAGCAGGCAGCCGGCGAGCTGCGCTGCGATGTCGCCGAGGAGCTCGGTCGGCTGGCGCGTGTTGTTCTCGATGATGCGGTAGACCTCTTCGACCGGCTCGCCGCGCTTCCATAGCTTGATCGAGCGCAACTGCAGGCCCTCGCCAAAGATATCGGGAGAAAGCGGCACCGCGCCGGCAATATCGATCCAGTGCACGTTGATGGCGAAGAAGCCGACCAGGGTTGCGCGAGCCGGCCCGACGTGGATCGGCGTGTACATCACGGTGTTATTGAGGTGCTGGCCCTGCACCGCGGCGTGATTGCACAGGATAATGTCACCGTGGTGCAGTCGCTCGCGGGTATAGATCGACAGGCCGTCGCGCACCGCCATGCCGACCGAGTCGGCGACGAACGGCGGCATCCCGCCGGTGCATTGCGCGATCAACGCGCCGCCGGCGTCGGTCAGCCCGACCGCGAAATCGTTGTACTCGTAGATGTAGGGGCTGAATGCGGTGCGCTTGATGTTGGCGTCGATCTGGTTCGTGATCGAGACGAGACGGTGACGGATCACTTCAAGAGTGACCGGGTCGATGGTGAGCGCGGCGTGGGGACAGGCGATGTCTTGCATGGTGCTTCGCCATTTTTTCGTTCCGATCGTCCTCGCGCAAGCGGGAACGCAGGCCCAACACGCAGACGGTGCGGTGGGCCTTGCGGCAAAGGTGGGACCTCACGACATGAACTTAGTAAAGGGCACCGTTAACGCCGCCGGTCTATGGCCTGGAACCATGTCGGCGCCGCGCGCTTAAGCGTTCAGCAGGAATCCGTCAACCGCCAGGGCGTCGGTCATGGCGTCAATCCTTGGAGGCAGAGATGGCCAACCGACTCGCAAGCCTCGTCCTGGTGGGAATCCTGATTGCTCTCGGCATTTTCGTGCTTCGCCCTTCCATCGAGTACCGCCTTTATGCCGCGACCACGCCGCGGCCGGTCGAGCCGCGCGGCGATCTCGCCGACTATGAACGCACGACCATCGCCGTCTTCGAGCGCGTGTCGCCGTCCGTGGTTCAGGTTGTGGGCCTTGGCTCCGGAAACGCAGGCGCTCCCAGCCCTGCGCGCGGCGAGCAGCAGCCGGTACAGAGCGGCACCGGGTTCGTCTGGGACCAGGCCGGCCACGTCGTCACCAACGACCATGTCGTCGAGGGCGCGGACTCGCTCGCGGTCCGGCTCGCCTCGGGCGAGGCGGTGCGCGCACAACTGGTGGGGGTCGCACCCAACTACGACCTTGCGGTCATCCGCCTCGGGGGCGTGCGGCAGTTGCCGCCGCCGATCATGGTGGGCAGTTCGAGCGACCTCAAGGTTGGACAGGCTGCCTTTGCGATCGGCAATCCGTTCGGGCTCGACCAATCGCTCACCGCCGGGATCATCAGCGCCTTGAAGCGGCGATTGCCGACCCAGGCGGGGCGCGAGATTTCCAATGTCATCCAGACCGACGCCGCGATCAATCCCGGTAATTCCGGCGGTCCGCTGCTCGACTCGGCCGGCCGTCTCATTGGCGTGAACACTGCGATCTTCTCGCCGTCAGGCTCCAATGCCGGCATCGGCTTCGCTATTCCGGTGGACGTTGTGAATCGGGTGGTGCCGCAATTGATCAGCAGCGGGAGAGTGCCGACGCCCGGCATCGGCATCGTGGCCGCCAACGAGGACATCGCCACCCGCATGGGCGTCGAGGGCGTGGTGGTCGTGCGTACAATGCCTGGGTCGCCAGCTGAGCGGGCGGGAATAAGGGGAGTCAACCAGCAGACCGGTGCGCTCGGCGACGTGATCGTGTCGGCGGGGGACAAGCCGGTGCGCCGTCTTGCTGACCTGACCGACGAGATCGACCAGGTCGGGGTCGGCCAGAAGATCACGCTGGCGCTCAATCGCGGGGGCGGCAGGACCTCGGTAACCCTCGACATCGTCGATATATCCGCGAATACGCGGTAGCTTCTAATGTTGTCACGCACCTCATTGCAATGAGCAGGTCCGTGCGATGACGTGATGCGCGCTCGTTCGCCGCTCCCGCCAGCTCGCGAGGCGACCGAGCTCACGGCACCTTCGATCAACCGGCAGGCGAGGTAAGGCCGCCCATCGCATTTACGTGATATGATGGATCGCATTTGGGTGAGACGATGGATCGACCGGATTGCAACGTGAGGCCCTACCACGCCATAATTTGGATACGTGATTCTGACCCTCCGGGTCAGCGTGTCAGCGTACTGGCCACGAATCCGAAAGAGGCGAAGGAAAAGCTGGAGGCAGAGTACGGGGAGGGAAACGTCTTCGATCTGCACCACGAAGAGGATGCTGCGCGACCGCGTTAGAAGGGCCGCATGGAGCTGACGATTGCGCTCGAACGCTACGACCGGCACGTCCCGTTCTTCGACGGCACCGTGAAGCCGCGCGACGGCGTATCGCTCAAGGTCTTCCAGGTCGGGCAATCGCATCCCGCCCGCGACGGTGAGGACCGGCATGGACGCATGCTCAAGGGCGAGTTCGACGCCGCCGAGTTCTCGATGTCGACCTACCTGATGGCGATCGACCGCGGACTGCTGATCACCGGCGTGCCGGTGTTCCCGCGCCGGCTGTTCAGCGCCGGCCTGTTCTTCGTGCGCAAGGATTCCCCATTGCGCACGCCGGCCGACCTGCGCGGCAAACGCGTCGCCATCCGCTCGTTCCAGACCACGCTGTCGCTTCTGGCAAAGGGCGACCTGAAGTTCGAGTACGGCGTACCGTGGGAAGAGATCCACTGGCTGCTCGAAGACGACGAGAAGATTGCTTTCGAGCCTCGGCCGGGACTGCGCATCGAGCATCTGCCGGCTGGTGCCGACGTCGGGCACCTATTGCGCGACAGCAAAGTCGACGCGGTGATCCAGCCGCATCCGCCCAAGTCGATGACCTCGGGCGCGGTGCCGATGCGCCGGCTGATCGAGGATGCCGACGCCGAGGAGCTGCGCTACTTCAAGAAGTACGGCTATTTCCCGATCATGCATATTCTTGCCATCAAGCAGGAGGTCGTCGCGCGCAATCCGTCACTGCCGGTGACCCTGATGGCAATGTTCGCCGATGCGCGCGCGATCGCAGCCGACTACTACTCCGACCCGAACTGGTCGAGCCTCGCCTTCGGGCGGCGCTATTTCGAGCGAGAGCAGGCGATGTTCGGCAAGAACATCTGGCCGACCGGGCTCAAGGCGAACCGCTCGAACCTCGAGCGCTTCGTGATGTATTCGCGCGACCAGGGCCTGATCAAAGGCAATTTCGCGGTCGAGGATCTGTTCGCTCAATCGGCACGGGATACGTAATCGGTCGGTTTTTTCGTTTGTGCACTGAACGCGCAGCAGACTCGGTCTGCTCCCTCCCCCCTTGTGGGCTCTTGTGGGGGAGGGGGTAGTAACAAATCCGCTGGTTGTGGCTACCCACAAGGGGGAGGGAACGATGCGCACGAGCCTTGGCGATCGGAAGCAAGGTACTCGCGACGAAAGCCTCTAGGCGGCCGCGGCCGACTTCGGGCCGCGGGCGCCGGCGGTTACGTCGTGGCCGTAGATCCACTCGATCCCGTAGGTGTGCTCTTTCGGCTTGAGCAACCGCTTGAGCCGGTAGCCGAGGTCGCGCCTGAGGCGGGCGAACGCCGAGGTCTTGTTGTTGATCTTGCCGCGTTCGCGGGCGTGCAGCTGGATGCGGGCAGTCCGCGGCAGTCGCGCCTGCTCGTAGGCGACCAGCGCCCCCTGCGGATCCTCGCGGTTCGCGGCGAGCATCTCGGCGAGTACATAGCCGTCCTCGATCGCCTGCGCGGCGCCCTGCGCGAGATAGGGCAGCATCGGGTGGGCGGCGTCGCCAAGGAGTGTGATCCGGCCCTGCGTCCAGCGCGGCAGCGGGTCACGGTCGTAGAGCGCCCACTTGTAGCAGCGCTGCGTGCGCGAGAAGAGTTCGTTGAGCAACGGATGCCAGCCCGCGTAGGCTTGCGCGGCTTCGCGCCAGTCGGACTCGATCGACCAGGATTCCTCGCGCCAGTCGGCTTCGTAATGCGCGATCCAGTTCACGATCTCGCCGCGCCGCACATAGTAGTGCACGACCGTGCCCTTGGGACCGAACCAGGCGGTCATGTCCGGCTCGATCAGCCCCTTGGGCAGCGAGTCGTTCGGAACGAGGCCACGCCAGACGATGTGGCCGGTGAAGCGGGGTGCGTCGGGTCCGAACAGATCTTCGCGTACGGCCGAGCGGATGCCGTCAGCCCCGACCACGACATCGGCGTCGGCGCTGCTGCCGTCGGCAAAGCTCAGAACCGCGCGGTCCCCGAGCTGACTGACGGCGGTGCACTTGGCGTTGAGGCGGATACACGCGCGCGGCACGGCGGCCTGCAGCACGGCATGGAAGTCGGCGCGGTGGGCGCCGAAATAGCCGGCACCGTACTGCGCGCGGAAGACGCCCTTCATCTGGGTTGCCGAGGTGATGCTGCCTGTCTTCCAGTTGCGTACCACGTGGCGGTTGGGCTCGAACGCGATCGCCTCGAACGCCCGATCGAGGCCGAGCGCGATCAGGACGCGTGAGGCGTTAGGGCTGAGCTGGATGCCGGCACCGATCTCGCCGAGCTCGGGCGCCTGCTCGTATACGGTGACATCGAAGCCGCGCTGGATGAGCGCAATCGCGGCGTTCAATCCCCCCAGCCCGGCGCCGACGACCGCGACCTTTTGCACCTTGCTCATGCTTCTTCCTTCGCGATGCTCGGAGCACCGGTATGATAGCAAACGGGCCGCGGAGTGTGGAAATCTCTCCGTTCGTCCCCGCGAAGGCGGCGACGCAGGGTCAAAGGCGCAGGCCTGAAAGACTGGGTCCCCGCTTTCGCGGGACGAACGGTGAAGGGCCTGGGGAGGAACGATGAAGCTCAACGGCGGCGCGATTGTCCCCGCTTTCGCGGGGACGAACGGTGAAGGGCCTGGGGAGGAACGATGAAGCTCAACGGCGGCGCGATTGCACTCGTGTTCGTGGCGATGCTGCCGTCACTCGCCCATGCCCAGGATGTCGCCGAGTTCTACCGCGGCCGCACCGTAAGCCTGATCGCAGGCTTCAACCCCGGCGGCGGCGCCGATACGTATGCGCGGCTCGTCGCGCGCCACCTCGGCAAGCACATTCCCGGCCAGCCGAACGTGGTCGTGCGCAACATGCAGGGCGCCGGCTCGGTCATCGCGGCAAACCATATCTACAACGTGTCGCCCAAGGACGGCTCCGAGCTCGGCCTGTTCGCCGGCAACATCACCATCGATCCGCTGATCGGCGGCACCCAGCACAAGTACGACGCGCGCGCCTTCAACTGGATCGGCGCGCCGGCGTCGGACTCGAACGTGTGTCTCTCGCGCCCGCAGAGCCCGTTCAAGTCGATCGACGACGTGCTCAAGCGCGAGATGATCACCGGCACCGCCGCCACGTCGACCTACGATTTCCCGGTCGTGATGAACAACGTGGTCGGGACGAAGTTCAAGCTGGTGAAAGGTTATGCCGGCAGCGCGGCCTTGCGGCTGGCGATGGAGCGCGGCGAGATCGAGGGCTTTTGCGGGGTCGGCTACAATTCGATGCGGACCGCCGGACTCACGGAAGGCAGCAGCAACATCCTGGTGCAAGTCGGACTCGCCAAGAGCCCGCACATGCCGACGGTGCCGTTCATCTTCGACTACGCGAAGTCCGAGCAGGACCGGCAGATCTTCCGGCTGGTGTTCGGCTGGCTCGATCTCGAACGTCCGATCGGTGCGCCTCCCAGTGTTCCGCCGGAGCGCGTCCAGGCGCTGCGCGACGGCTTCGATCGCGCCATGACCGATCCCGCGCTGCTCGCTGACGCCGAGAAGGCGCAGGTCGGCATCGAGCCGATGCGTGGCAGCGCGATTGCGGCGTTCGTCGAGGAGGCCTATCGGACGCCGCCTGACGTTGCCGCCAAGGCCGCACAGATGTTGGGCCGGTGATGTGATAGCTGGGTTGCAGATGGAGAGTAGCCGCGCGCGACGGACTCGGTCTGCTCCCTCTCCCCAAAGGGGAGAGGGGTGGGGTGAGGGGGTTACGACACTCTCGATAGATCCGAACCCCCTCACCCGACTTCCTCGCTTCGCTTGGAAGTCGACATCTCCCCTGCGGGGAGAGGTGAAAGCCGCGGCGCGTTCACTCACATCATTGCTGGGATTGGTACTCGTCGCACTGCTGGCTTTACCAGCTCCCGTGCCAGCGCAAACAGTTGAGCAATTCTATCGCGGCCGCACGGTCGCGATCGTGGTCGGGTTCGCGACCGGCGGGGCCTACGATCCCTATGCGCGGCTCGTCGCTCGGCACCTGCCGAAATACCTGCCGGGCTCGCCGAATATCGTCGTTCGCAACATGCAGGGTGCGGGCTCGGTGATTGCCGCCAATCACGTCTACAACGTGTCGCCCAAGGACGGATCCGAGCTCGGCGTGATTGCGGGCTCGGCGGCAATCGAGCCGGTGTTCGGCGGGAAGTCGGTGCAGTTCGACGGCCAGAAATTCACCTGGATCGGCAGCGCCAACAACGAGATCGCCGGCTGCCTCGCGTGGCACGCGTCGCCGTTCGAGCGCGCCTCCGACCTGTTCGAGAAGGAGATGATCACCGGCGCGTCGGGCGCCTCGAATCTCGAATTCCCGACCGCCATGAACGCAGTGCTCGGCACCCGCATGAAGCTCGTGCGCGGCTATAAGGGGCCGGCCGATATCCTGCTCGCGCTCGAGCGCGGCGAGGTGCAGGGCATGTGCGGGATGGTCAACACTATCGTCGGCACGCAGCGGCCCGACTGGCTGCGCGATCGCAAGGTGCGCATTCTGGTCCAGATCGGCTACAAGCGCACCGCACGCATGGGCGATGCGCCGTTCGTGATGGACTTCGCCAGGACCGAGGACGACAAGCGCGTGCTGCGGCTCATCTTCGGCTGGACCATCATGGGGCGGCCGTTCATGGCGCCGCCTGGCATCCCCGAGGAGCGCATGGCGGCGCTGCGCCAGGCATTCGATGCGACCATGAAGGACCAGGAATTCCTGGCTGAAGCAGCGCGGCAGAATCTCGAAGTTGCGCCGGTCGGCGGCGCCGAAATCGACCGCTTCCTCGCTGGCGTCTACGCGACGCCGCGCCCGCTGGTCGAGCGCGCCGCGAAGATTCTCGCGTCCGGGCAGTGATGATGTCGATCGGTCGAGCCGCATGTACCGTTGGGCGATATTGCGGTGGGCCGTGCCGCGAGTCCCTACCTCGCCCCGCTTGCAGGGAGAGGTCGCGAGCGAAGCGAGCGGGTGAGGGGGATTATCTGCGATGCGATCCTATCGAGACTCCCCCTCACCCGGCGCCTCCGGCGCCGACCTCTCGCCGCAAGCGGGGAGAGGTGACGGAGCTTGCGGCTGGCGTGGGTGCTTTATCGCTGGCGGTGTCATTCGTCGCATTGTCGCTCGCCGCCGCACCCGTCTCCGCTCAGACGGTCGAGCAGTTCTACAAGGGCCGCACAATTAACCTGATCGTCGGGTTCAATCCGGGTGGGGCCTACGATCCCTATGCGCGCTCGGTCGCGCGGCATTTGCCCAAGCACCTGCCGGGCGCGCCCGCGATCGTGGTCAAGAACATGCAGGGGGCGGGCTCAGTGCTCGCTGCCAACCACCTCTACAACGTGTCGCCCAAGGACGGTTCCGAGCTCGGGCTGATCGCCGGCTCGGCGGCGCTCGAGCCGATGTTTGGCGCGCGCCCGACCCAGTTCGATGGCCAGAAATTCACCTGGATCGGCAGCGCCAACGACGAGCCCGGCGTCTGCTTCGCCTGGCGCGACACCGGGTTCGCGCGCGGGCAGGAGCTGTTCGACAAAGAGCTGGTGCTCGGCACCTCGGGCACCTCGAACCTTGACTTCCCGCTCGCGCTCAACGCCATGCTCGGCACCCGGATGAAGCTCGTGCGCGGCTATAACGGCACCTCCTCGATCATGCTGGCGATGGAGCGCGGCGAGGTGCAGGGCATGTGCGGCATGGTCTACGCCACGCTGCAGGCAGCGCATCCGGACTGGCTGCGCGACGGGAAAGTGCGCACGCTGATGCAGATCGGGCTCGAGCGTCACCCCAAGATGGGCGATGTGCCGTTCGTGATGGACTTTGCCAAGAACGAGGACGACAAGCGCGTGCTGCGGCTCCTGGTCGGCTGGACCATCATGGGCAGGCCTTACCTCGCACCGCCGGGCATCCCGGAGGACCGCAAGGCCGCGTTGCGCCGCGCCTTCGATGCGACCATGCGTGATCCGGCGTTCCTCGAGGACGTCGCCAGGCAGCGACTCGACATCGCCTCGATCACCGGCGAGGCGATCGACGCGTTCCTGCGCGACGCCTATGCCACGCCGAAGCCGCTGGTCGAGCGCGCTGCGAAGATCCTGGCGCAGAGCCAGCAGTAACTGATTTACCCACCGAGTTCACCACCGTCACGCCCGCGCCCGCAGCCAAGCTTGCGCAGGCTGCGTAAACTTGCCCTGCGCGGGCATCCACGTCTTTCGTGCAAGAAGCAAGACGTGGATGGCCGGGACAAGCCCGGCCATGGCGTGGATAGGTCACGCCTGCAGCAGCGGGCGCAGGTCGCGGACCGAGCGGAGCGAAATGATGGTGCGGATCTCGGCGACGAGCGCGGCGGCGCGAGAGTATCCGGTGACCGGCCCCATCAGGTCGAGCGCCTTGTCCTGGATCTCTTCCTTGGTCATCGGATTGTCGGGCGTCCCGCGCACCGCCTTGGCGTGATGGGTGACCTTGCGCCCGTCGGCCAACTCGATGTCGACGATCGCTTGGCGCGCCGGCACCGCCGCCGACAGCTCGGGGCTCGGAATGAGCTCGATTTTGTCGCGCACCTCCTGCACGTCGGGATCGGTCATGCGCGCCTCGTCGTGGGCGGCCGCGAAGCTGACGGTGCCGTCGACCAGCGCCAACGCAGTCAGGTACTGCACGCAGATGTCGGGGATCTCGCGGTTGTTGACGATGTGCATCCGGTCGTCCGGCATGGTGATGGCGATCGCCTTCACGTCGGTGGCGCGGATGCGGTGCTGCTCGATCAGCGCCGTGGTGGCGTCGAGCACCGACTGGATCGGCGAGCCGACGCACCATTTCTTGATCGAGGCCTCCATGATCTCGTAGCGCTGGCCGAGCTCGTGGGCGAGCACGCCGGGCTGCGGCTTGAGCGCGAAGCCGGTGAAGAAGTTGCCCGGGCCATCAAAGGGGTCGTCGACGCCCGACATGCCGGACGCAACCATCATGGCGCCGGCGACGCCGTTGCGCGCGCCCATGCCGCCGAAGTCGAACGCCTTCTCGATGTGCTCGCTGTCGCGGTGCCAGTACGGGCAGCCGGAGGCCTGCTGCGCCGCGTAGGACAGCGCGTGGCGCACCTGCCTGGCGTCAAGATGCAGCAGCGCCGCGGCGGCGGCCGCCGCTCCGAACAGCACGCCGAGGGTGTGGGTCGAGTGGGTCGCCTGGTTGGGGTTTGGATAACCGAGTGACATGGTGAGCCGGGCGCCGACGTCGTAGCCGAGGGCGACCGCGCGCAGAAATTCGGTGCCGCTCGAGCCCTGCGCCTCGCCGACCGCGAGCGCGGCCGGCACGATGCCGCAGCCGGGATGGAAGCGCCCGCGCAGGTGCGAGTCGTCGGTCTCGTCGGCGTGGCCGGCCATGCCGTTGGCAAGCGAGGCGAGCTCGGCCGGGACCACCAGGCCGGTGCCGATCACGGTCGCCTCGGGCGTCCCGCCAAGGCGCTTCACGTAAGCGGCGGCTTGCATGCCGGCGGCAAGGCGCGAGCCCGACACAATGGCGGCGAGCGTATCGAGCACGTGGTCTTCGGTCTTCATCGTCACCGGCGGCGGCAGGGCGCGCCCGGCGGCGGCCGCGATGTAGTCGGACAACCGCCGGGTCACGGGGGAAATCGCGCTAGCGGATTGAACGCTCATGTCGCCTCACGTATGGGTTCATGCCGCCATTCTGCCCGGGGTGGAGGGTGGTTACAATTGAGTAGGTGGAGGGAGCTTTGGCGAACGACAAGACGCTCGACGGACAAGTCGCAATCATCACCGGCAGCGTGCGGCGCCTGGGCAAGGCAATGGCGCTTGCGCTCGCACGCGATGGCGCCGCGGTCGTCATCCACGCCCGCTCGTCGCGCGACGAGGCCGAGAAGGCGGCGGCCGAGGTCAAAGCCGCCCGCGGCAAGGTGATGGTGCAGATCGCCGACATCACCGACGAGGCGGCGGTCGACCAGATGGTCGACACGGTGGTCAAGGCCTTCGGCCGTGTCGACATTCTCATCAACAACGCCGCCATCCGCGCCGAGGCGCATTTCCTCGACATGACGTTCAAGCAGTGGCGCGACACCATCGCCGTCATCCTCGACGGCGCCTTCCTGTGCTCGCACGCGGTGCTGCCGCACATGGTCAAGAACAAGTACGGGCGCATCATCAACCTGGGTGGGGTCAGCACGCACCTGGGCGCGCCCGGGCGGGCGCATGTCGGCGCCGGCAAGTCTGGCATCGTCGGTTTCACCCGGGCGCTCGCTTCCGAGTTCGCGCCCCATGGGATCACGGTCAACTGCATCGCGCCCGGCAAGATCGGCGGCGAACGCTCCGCCACGTCCGGGCGCGGCATTCAGACCCCGCCGCCGGTCGGGCGCGAGGGCAATTTCGAGGACGTCGCCGCGGTGGCACGAATGCTGTGCCAGCCCTCGAACGGCTACATCACCGGACAGACGATCCACGTGAATGGCGGTCTCTACATGCCGTGAGGATCAAATGGCTACTCAAGTCGCGACCAAGGCCGATTACAATCTTGCGTCTCCGGGCCTCAACCTGACCCGCGACTTCGCCGACTTCCTTGCGCGCTTCCGGTTCGAGGATTTGAGCGAACGGGCCGTGCACGAGGCAAGACGCGGCCTGATCGACTGGATCGGCTGCGCGCTGGCCGGCAGCAGCCATCCGACCATCGACACGCTGCTGTCCGTGTTGACGAACATCAGCGGTAGGCCGCAGGCGATGGTGCTGGGCCGCAAGCTTAAGCTCGGTCCGATGGAGGCCGCGCTCGCCAACGGACAGATGGGGCACATGCTTGACTACGACGACACCCACATGGGCGGCGTCGTGCTGCACACCTCGGGACCGATCCTGGCGGCGCTGTTCCCGTTGCTGGAGCGCGGCGGCATCGGCGGCCGCGACTTGATCTGCGCCTATGCGGCGGGATTCGAGGCCGGGGTGCGGGTCGGGCAGGCGGCGCCCGGCCATCATGCCGGCGGCTGGCATCTGACCGGCACGCTAGGCTCGATCGCGGCCGGCGCCGCGGCGGCGCGCCTGCTCGGCCTCGACGGGCTCGGCATGACCCACGCGCTCGGCATCGCGGCCACCCAGGCCGGCGGCATGCAGCAGAACCGCGGCACCATGTGCAAGTCGTTCCACGCCGGCAAGGCGGCCGCGAATGGGCTTCTCGCCGGCCTGCTGGCGCAGCAGGGTTTCGACAGCACGCTCGAGATGATCGAAGGCCGGCGCGGCTTCTGCCGTATCTACAGCAACGAGGCGGCGCCCGAACGCGTGCTCGAGGAGGTAGGCTCGCGCTGGGAAATCGCGCGCAACGGTCACAAGCCCTACGCCTGCGGCGTCGTGTTGCATCCCGCACTCGATGCGATGATCGCGCTGCGCGGGGAGGCGCCGCGGACGCCGGCCGAGATCGAGCGGATCGAACTGCGGGTGCATCCGTTCGCGGTACGGATCACCGGATTGACCGATCCCGAGACCGGCCTGCAGTCGAAGTTCAGCATCTATCATGCGGCGGCGGCGGCCTATCTCGACGGCCGCGCCGGCATCGCACAGTTCTCCGACAAGCGTGCCGCGGCGTCGGACGTGGTGGCGCTGCGCGGCAAGATCGAGGCGCGGATCGATGAGACGCTCGGCAACGACCAGGCCGAGGCGACCCTTTTTCTTGTCGGCGGCCAACGCCTCGAGACCCGCGTCGAGCACGCGAGCGGTACGGTCGAGAACCCGATGTCGGACCGCGCCATCGAGGACAAGTTCATGGCCAACGCAGCGCCGGTCATCGGCGAAGCGCGCACGCGGCAGGTTGCCGCGGCGGCGTGGCGGCTCGAAGCGCTTGCCGACGGCCGCGAACTCGTCGCACTGTGCGCCTGACCGGCCGCATCCCTAGACGTAACTGGAGGATCGCCCATGAGGTGTCGTGTCGTTCTCGTCACCGCGATGGCTTTGCTGGCGTCAGCCTGTCCGGCGGCTGCCGAGTTCAAGCCGACCAAGCCGATCGAGATCATCGTCCACAATGGACCCGGATCGGGGCCCGACATCTTCGGCCGCACCCTGGTGCAGATCATCGACCAGGAGAAGCTCTCGCCGGTGCGCCTGCAGGTCGTGAACAAGGTCGGCGGCGGCGGCACCACCGCCGCGTCCTACGTGGTCAACAAGAAAGGCGACCCGCACGTCTGGACCGTGTTCACCAGCGTCTGGATCACCAATCCGCTGGTTCAGCAGGAGGCGTCGACCAAGCTCGTCGACATGTCGCCGATCGCGCGGCTGGTGGTCGAGCCCGCCGTGATCGTGGTGCGCGCCGATTCTCGGTACCAGACACTGCGCGATGTGATCGACGCGGCGCTCAAGAACCCGGGACAAATCAAGCAGGCAGGTGGCTCGGTTCTGGCGCGCGACGCGCTGGTGCGCCAGCTCCTGATGGCGCATACCGGGGCGCGCTGGAGCTTCATCTCGTTTCCGGCCGCTGGTGAGCGGCTCGCGGCGCTGCTCGGCGGGCACGTCGATTTCGTCCTGGTTGAGCCGCCTGAAGCGGGTGAGCTCATCCGCGCCGGCAAGCTGCGCGCGCTGGTGCAGATCGCCGACAAACGACTCGCCGGCTTCGAGACCGTTCCGACGCTGCCGGAAGCGGGCTTCAACGTGCCGAACGTGCCGCAGGCGCGCGGCATCGTCGGCCCACCGGGCATGCCGGCCGACGCCGTTGCCTACTACGAAGAGCTCTTGCGCAAGACTTCGCGTTCGCCCGGCTGGCGGAAATTCCTGCACGACAACCAGCTCGACGACGCGTTCCTGAACTCCAAGGACACCATCGCTTTCCTCGGCGAATTCGAGCAGCAGCTGCGCGATATCCTGATCCAGAGTGGCGTGAAGCTCGTGCGGTAGGAACTGTCGCAAGCCCGTCCACGTCATGGCCGGGCTTGTCCCGGCCATCCACGTCTTCGTTCCGATCAGAAAAGACGTGGATGCCCGCGACAGGCGCGGGCATGACGTTGAGAGGGTGCCCAATATCTAAAGCTACGCGGCGCCGAGCTTCTCCATGATCCAGCGCGCGCAGGCGAACAGGCGGTCGTCGTCGTAGCGGCGTGCGACCACTTGCAGGCCGACCGGGAGTCCGTTGGGGCCGCGATGGGTCGGCAGCGACATCGACGGGCCGTAGAGCACGGTCCAGAACTGCTGGAAGGCAGGATCGCCGGTTGGGTTGAGGCCCTTGGGGGCTTCGCCTTTGACGCAGGGCGAGATCATGGCGTCGAAGCCCTCGTAGGCGACCTCGATCTTGGCGCGGCAATCTTCCGCCAGCCGCAGCGCCGCGACATAGTCGTCGTGGCGCATCGCCATGCCGGCCTTGATCCGGTCGGCGAGCACCTTGCTGATGCGGTCCCCGTGCGCGGCCCAGTCGGCGGCCATCGACTTCGAGCGCTCGTAGTTGTTCATGGTCTCGCGCGAGGCGTGAAACAGGCGGGAAAATTCCTCCGGCAGCGCGACCTCGCGCACCTTGGCGCCGGCGGCGGCGAGGCGCTTGGCGGCGTCCTCGACCGCGGCCTTGGTTTCCGGCTGCGCGGTGTCCCACAGCGGCGTTCGGCAGAGGCCGAGGCGCGGCGCTGATGACAGCGTGCGGCGCGCCGGCTCCTTGCCGACGACGACGGCGGTGACGAGCTCGACATCGTCGATCGTGCGTGCAATGAGCCCGATGGTGTCGAGGGTCTCGGCCGCGAACTTGATGCCGGCGCGATTGATCAGGTTGTAGGTCGGTT
>Ga0066903_100000157_pt1 | contig 34591 bp, 27 predicted proteins | sample PanSoiMetaGPlot1_FD_67491 | JGI IMG/M metagenome (GOLD analysis project Ga0066903, IMG submission 67491) | Tropical forest soil microbial communities from Panama analyzed to predict greenhouse gas emissions - Panama Soil - Plot 1 (version 2) | ecosystem: Environmental > Terrestrial > Soil >... | reverse complement strand
GCGGTCGTCGAGCATGCGCCGCACCTGCTGCTGAAGCACCGCCGGCGAGGCCAGGCGTCCAGCCGCAGCGGCCTTCAGCAGTTCCTCGTCGGGCAGGCTGCTCCACAGGAAGAAGGACAGCCGCGACGCCAGCTCGAGATCGCTGACGCGGTACGGCGTGCCTGCCGCGACGCCCGCAGGCTCGCGCTCGACGCGGAAGAGAAACTGCGGGCTCACGAGCAGCCGCTCGATGGCTTTCTCGACGCCGCGATCGAACCCGGACTCCTTCCGCCCGGCGCTGTAAAAGGGCATGAGCCGCTGCACGTCGTCTCCTGCGGCATCCGCCGCCGGACGACGGTAGGCGCGGCGAACGAGGGCAGACATGATCTGCTCCGCGCAGCGGCGTTCGTCGGCCTCGGCTGTCGACGCGGGACGGCAGATGAAGATGCGGCGCCGGCTCGGGCTGTCGCCCGGCGCCGTCACGTTGTACGGACCGCGAATCGTGACAGTCGCGACGGCGGCCTGCGTGCCGCGGCTGCGCATCCGCGGGCGCAGCGTTTCCTCGTCGCGCGCCTGCGTGTGCTCGATGAAGGTGACGCCCAGCAGCCGCGGACCGGCTTTCACCGCCATGCGGATCTCGAACGGACGATCGGCCGGGGCGCCGCGTCCGCGGCCCCGCCCTCCGCCGATCGAGACGAGCTGCCGACGCTCGTGATCGATCGAGATCTCGAGCTCGTGCGGTTCCCGTGACGGCCCGGCCATCTCGATCGACACGGTGTACTCGCCGTCCACCGGGAAATAGCTGCGGACGGCCAACCCGCCGCGCGTGCCGACCGGCAGCTCGTCGACTCGCAGGTCCTGCCACTGCTCGGGATGCAGATGGTAGATGTTGACCATCGGCGGCATGCCGGGATCGCCGACGGCCAGCCGCGCGATCTTTCGCGCGGCGTCGAGATAACGCTCCATCGCGGTGGGCGAGACAAACAGCAGGTCCGCGATGTTGTCGAAGCCGCTGCTGATGTTGTCGGGCGGCAGGAGCAGCGGGTACTCCATCTCCTTGGGCAGCGCGTCAACGGCGAGCAGATCGCGGACGGCGTATTCGTATTCGGTCCGGCTCAGGCGATGCAGCAGCGGCAGCGTGCCGGGATTGGGCCGCGCCGCCGCCGCGCGATCGAGATCGCCTTCGAGCGATGCCGCCACGGCGTCATACGTTCGCTCGTCGGGACGCGGCGCGCCCGCCGGCGGCATCGTCGACGACCGCAGCTTGCGGACCACCTTCTCCCAGAGCTCAGGATTGTCCCCGGCGTGCGGGGCCGATGCGGGATCGAGGACGAGACCGCCGGTTTTCAGCCTCGCGTTGTGGCAGGTGACGCAGTACTGCGTCAGCGCGGCCGACGGGCCTTGTGCCTGCGCCTGCGCGTGTGGGTGCGACGGGATGACCATCAGCGCCAGCCCGAGCGCGACACTCACTTTCGGCCATCTCGAGGACACGGACATTGTCTCGGAGATGATACCGGGGACGGCGGCCTTCTGGATATACTCGACACGTCCCATATCCCATGCCGATATGTCCATCATGAGCAATGCCGCGAAGTGGATCCTTCTGGTCGCGCTGACGGAGGGATCGTCGGTGCTGTCGGCGGCTCCTGACCTTCGGCTGATCGACGCGGCGAAGCGGGGCGACGTTGCCGCCGTGCAAGCGGCGCTCGCCGGCAAAGTGGACGTCAATGCGGCCGAGCCCGACGGTTCGACGGCGCTTCACTGGGCCGCGCGGCGTGGCGACGCCGAGATCGTCAGGTTCCTCATCAAGGCTGGCGCCAACGTTCGCGCCGCCACGCGTTTCAAGATCACGCCGCTCTCGCTCGCGGCGACGAACGGGAACGCCGAGATCATTGCGCGGCTGCTCGAGGCCGGCGCCGACGCCAACGACACATCCCAGGAAGGCCAGACGGCGCTCATGAGCGCCACGCTCAGTGGCGACGTCGCGTCCATCAAGCTCCTCATCGGGCGCGGCGCGCACGTCAACACGAAGGAACCGTACAAGGGCCAGACCGCGATGATGTGGGCCGCATCTGAAGGTCACACAGCTGCCGTCAAGCTGCTCGTCGAGGCGGGCGCCGACCTGTCGGCGAAATCATCGGCCGGCTGGACGACTTTCCTGTTCGCGGTCCGGAACGACCGGATCGAGACCGCAAACGCACTCCTCGACCTGGGCGCCCATGTCAACGACGCGGCGCCGGACGGCACGAGCGCGCTCAACATGGCGATCGTCAACGCGTACTTCGACCTGGCCTCACAGCTCCTCGATCGCGGCGCCAACCCGAATGCGCCCGACCCGCGCGGCTCCGCGCTCCACACGCTCGCGTGGCTGCGCAAGCCGGGCGCCGACGGCGCGGCCGGCGTCGGCAACACGCCGCACGGACCGCCGCCGCCATCCGGTCGCACCACGACGCTCGATCTCGCGACGAAGCTCCTCGATCGCGGCGCGAACCCGAACGTGCGCATCGCCTGGGAAGAAAAGAAATTCGACAAGGAGGGCGGCACGATGAAGAACCCGCCGCTCATCCAGCTGGGACGCCACTACCTCACCTATGTCGGAGCGACGCCGTTCTACGTGGCGGCGCACAACGGCGACGCGCCGTACATGCGTCTGCTCGCCGAGCACGGCGCCGATCCGAAGCTGCCCAACGTGCTCGGCATCACGCCGCTCATCGCCGCATCGGGTCTGGACTACTGGGAAGGTGAAGCGCCCGGCCCCTTCACGGGATGCTCGGAGGCCGAGCGCCTCGCGGCGGTCAGGCTCGCGCTCGATCTGGGCAACGACATCAACGTGCACGCCGACTTCGGGGCGTACGTCATGGACGGCGATCCGAAATACCTGCTCCTCTACTACCCGCTCAATATGGAGCAGCTGATGGGGAAAGTGATGGGCGACCCGCGGTGGAGCGGCGTCACGGCGCTGCATGCGTCGGTTGTCTCGGGGCAGGTCGGCATCGTGAAATACCTGATCGAGCGCGGCGCCGACGTGAACGCGCGGAGCGCGATCGGCTGGACGCCCCTGATGCTCGCCGAAGGCGTCTTCTTCGCCAACGCCAAAAAGGAATACCCGGCCGCAGCCGCCGCACTCAGGGCTGCTTCGTCGCCACCGGCAGCTCGATGAAGCTCGGCGTCTCGACCGAGCGGTGCACGCGCTGCGTCGCCTTCACATAGTCGGTCCGCTTCGCCATGAAGATGTTCGGCACGAACGTCTGCGGATTCCGGTCGTAGAGCGGAAACCAGCTCGATTGGATCTGCACCATCACGTGATGTCCCGGCAGGAATACGTGATTGGCCGTCGGCAGCGCGAACCGGTACGTCAACGACTTGCCCGGTGGAATCGGATGCGGCGTCTCGAAACTTTCGCGGTAGCGGCCCCGGAAAATGTCCATCGCAATCGCGAGCTCATAGCCGCCCATCTCCGGCTGGCTCGGCACTTCGTCAGGATACACGTCGATCAGTTTCACGACCCAGTCGCTGTCGCTGCCGCTCGTCGAGGCGACCAGGTTCGCGATCGGCGCGCCTGAAATCCGGAGCGGTTCGGTGAGCGCCGGCGTCATGTAGGTCAACACGTCGGGCCGATCGGCGACGGCGCGCTGATCGCTCACCAGCCAGCGCTGCCACGCCGGGGCGTCGGTCAGTCGCAGCGGCCTCGGCACGAACGGCACGGGCTTGCCGGGATCCGACACGTATTCGTCATAGGGCTGCCGGTCGTTGGCGGCGGGCGGGGTAAACGACAACCCGGAGCCGACGGCGAGGTACAGCCGCTTCATCGGCAGCGCGCAACCCTTCTCGCACGCAAGCGGCCACGACTTCAGGCGATCCCAGTGATTCTCGCCCGTGTTGTAGATGAACACCGGTGGCGTGTCGGCCTTCGGTGCGCCGTCCTTCAGGTATTGATCGAAGAATGGCTTCAGCACGTCGCGGCGGAACTGCAGCGCCGTGTCGCCGTCCCATCGCAGCGGACCGAGCGAGGCGCCCTCCGCGTTGACCTGGCTGTGCCGCCACGGACCCATGACGAGGAAGTTCTTGTCGTTGTTCGTGTCCTTCGGCTCGGTCGCGAGATAAGAGTGGATCGCGCCCCACATGTCTTCCTGATCCCACAAGCCCTGCAGCCACATCGTCGGCACTCTCAGCGGCTGCGCCGCCATCGTCTTGTCGAGCGCCTGTGCCTGCCAGAACGCGTCGTAGCTCGGATGCTCGCTGACTTTTTTCCACCAGGGCAGCTGGTCGAGGCCCGCCGCCCGCGCGAAATCGCCCGCCGATCCCGCGCGGCGGAAGTTCTCGTAGTCGTCGTACCCCTGCCGGGCAATGGCGGCGCCTTCGCCCTTCTGCACGGTCTGCTGATTGAAGTAATCAAAGTTGGTCTGGCGGAATGCGCCGTAGTGGAACCAGTCGTCGCCCATCCACCCGTCGACCATCGGGCTCATGGGCGCCGCGACTCGCAGCGCAGGATGCGGATTGACCAGCGCCATCACGACCGTGAACCCTTCGTACGAGCTGCCGAGCATGCCGACGCGGCCGTTCGACTCGGGCACGTTGTGGACGAGCCACTCGATGGTGTCGTACGCGTCGGTCGAGTGATCGACCTGAGTCGCATTGAGCGGACCCTTCAACGGACGCGTCATCACGTACTCGCCCTCGGACCGGTATTTGCCGCGGACATCCTGAAACGCGCGGATATATCCGTCGGCGACGAACGGCTCGTCAGCGAGCGGCAGCAGGCTCAGCATGTGCGGCGATCGATTCCGCCGCGCGCGCCGGGCCGCCTCGTACGGCGTCCGCGTCAAGATCATCGGCGCATTCTTCGCGCCTTTCGGCACGACGATGACCGTGTACAGCTTTACGCCGTCGCGCATCGGGATCATCACGTCGCGCTTCACGTAGTCGTCCGACGAGATGACGGGATCGAACCTCGACGGAATGTCTGGGGTCAGCGGCGCGGTCTGCTGGCCGTGCATCGCGGCGGCCGCTCCGACTAACACTGCCGCTGTCCAGCCCATCGACCTGAGACGGAAGCGTGTCGTCATGGCCCCACAGCTTACGCCTGCCGGACGACGGCCGGGCACCAATGTCCTTGCTTTTTGCGCGCGCTGGTTTCACCATCGATTGAATGTCATTGGAGGCTCTGATGCTCAACCGCCATCGTCACATGCTGATTGCCGCCGCGTTCGCGGCCGTCGCGATGCTCTCGGCGCTGCCGCTCAGCGCCCATCACGGCTGGGGCGGATACGTCGACCAGACATCGGATATCACCGGGACCGTCGTGACGGGGGTCAGCCTGGCCGGCCCGCACGCCACGATGCGGATCAAGGCTGACAATCAAACGTGGGATGTCGTGCTCGCCCCGCCGGCCCGCACCGAGGCGGCCGGGCTTAAGGAAGGCATCATTCCTGTGGGCGCCACTGTGACGGTCCACGGCAACCGCAGCCGCGATCCGAAGAAGCTCGAGATCAAGACGACGAAGGTCACGTGGGAGAAGCAGGTCTTCAACGTGTACCCCGATCGGGCATAGCGACCGCGCGCAGTGGCCTTTCGCGACTTCATGGCGTGGATGGAAACATCCACGCTCGGCCACTTCATGCGCGAATCGGGTCCGTGGACCTACGGAATCGTCAATCTTTTCCACATCCTCGGCGTGGCGTCGCTGTTCGGATCGGTCCTCCTGATCGATTTGCGTCTCCTCGGCGCGTGGCGGCGCACGCCGATCGTCGCGCTCGCTGATGCGGCTGCGACCATCGCGGCCATCGGGTTTGCCGTGGCCGCCACAACCGGGGCGGGCCTCCTCGCGACGAAAGCGACGGAGTACCTCGACAATCCGTTCCTATACATCAAGTTTCCGGCGATTGCCGTCGGGCTGCTGAACGCGCTCGTGCTCAGTCTGTCGCCGGCGTGGCGGGCGCGCCGCGAGCGCGAGTTGACGCTGAGGGAGCAGCGTCAGTTGGCCGTGATGGGGGGCGTGTCGCTGGTGTCGTGGGTGACGGCGATCACGGCTGGGCGGATGATCGGGTACTGGTAGCTTTCACGTCCTCTCGATGAAATCGAGCACGCGCTCGAATGACGGCGGTTCCATGCGGTACAGCGACGCCATGTAGATCCGGAGCCCGGACGGCCAGCTTCCGCGCGCGGCACGGAACTTCGCGACGCTCGCCCGCGCGCCAGGATCCACAGCCAGTTCCTCCTCGACGATCTCGCGCCACTTCACGACGAGCGGGCGTGCGGTTCCCCCTGACGGATCGGCGTCCAGCGCCCGTCCGATCTCGTGGAACAGCGTCATCTTCGCCTCGCTCACACGATCGGGCGCCCGATAGGCGGTCGTGCCGCGCACGGCCCGTTCTCGCTCGACCAGCTCCCATGTGGCGTCGGCGATGAACCGCGTGATGCGGTCGACGTCGAACTCCGCGAGGCGCGCCCGCAGCGTCGGCGGCCACGCATCCCGATCGGTCCACGCCTTCCACCACCCCGCGTACAGCGCGGCCTCGCCTCCGGTTTCTTCCTTCACCAGAGCCACCCATCGGCTGGCCAGCGCCTGCCCGGGCTCGCTCGACGGAGCGAGACCCAGGGCCGCCTCGACGTCGCGCAGCAGCCGGCTCCACGCCTCGCTCGGCCACCGCTCGTAAGTGGCTCTGGCGCGCGGCCACGCATCGTCGCTGTAGTACCGCTTCATGGCTTCGATATCGTCATGCACGGCAATCACCTCGATCAGCGTTTTGAGGACCGCCGCGTTCGACTGCTCGTCTGCGCCCACGGCTCGTTCCGCCGCGCTCAGCGCGTCGATGGCGCGGTCGAGCGCCCGGCGCCGTTCCTCCAGCACCCGGCGCTGGCGGCGCAGGCCTTCGCCGATCGGCAGCGTCTTCGCACTGAGCAACGTCGCGATTTCCCGGAGCGACAGGCCGACGAACTTCAGCGCGACGATCTGCTCGAGCCGCTCCAGGTCTCTCAGCGTGTACGCGCGGTATCCCGCGGCAGTCCGCGCCGGCTTCAGCAGTCCGACGCGGTCGTAGTGGTGGAGCGCCTTGACCGTCACGCCGGCCAGCTGCGCGAATTCGTGGATGCGATAGTGGGTCTGCGCGTTCACGTCCGCCATCATCCTGCGCCCTGACCGTAGGTCAGAGTCCAGCGCCTCCTCGGACAGCACATGTCATATGCTGTCGCCCACAGGAGTCCTTATGTATCGCCTCGCGATTGCGTGCCTCGTCTGCGCTGCCCTGTCATCATCCGCCGCCGCTCAGCCGCGGGCCGACGCGCCCCCCGACCCGGTCTTCTATGCGGTGTCGTACGTTGAAGTGGCACGGGCGTCGGCCGCACAAGGCGCCACTGCGCTCAAACAGTATCGCGACGCGAGCCGATCGCAGGACGGTTTCGTGCGCATCGAGTTCTTCGAGCAGACCGGACGGCCCGGCCATTTCGCCGTGGTCGAAACCTGGCGCGATCAGAAGGCCTTCGACGCCCGCGATCCCGCGGCGCGCAAGCGCCTCGACGACTCACTGCAGCCGATTCGGGTGAGCGGCTACGACCAGCGGCCCTACAAGACGCTGACGGTGGCGCCCGCCACGGGCAAGGTCGACGCTCGCGCGGCGGTCGTCGTCGTCTCCCATGTCGACGTCACACCGGATCCGCGTGTGGCCACCATGCTCCGGCAGCTGGCTGAAGCCAGTCGAAAAGAAGCAGGGAATCTCCGGTTCGACGTCATGCAGCACACGATGCGAGCCAACCATTTCACCGTCGTCGAAGTGTGGCAGAACGAGCAGGCGTTCAACGGACACCTCGCCGCCGCGCACACCAAGCAGTACCGCGACGAGCTCCAGCCGTTCACCGGCAGCCCGCTCGACGAGCGCGTGTACAAGGCCATCGAGTGAGCGCGTCGCCGACGACGCTCGGCTCGAGCGACGTCCATGTATGGGTCCGCGACACAGAGCGGCTCGATCGGGCAGCGCTCGAGGCGATGTCGACCGTGCTGTCGCCCGACGAGCGAGCGCGGCGCGACCGGTTGCTGGTCGAGCACGCCCGCCGCGAGTTCATCGGGGCGCATCACCTCGTACGGCAGGCGTTGTCGCGGTACGCGAACGTGGCACCGGATGCGTGGGCGTTCGACGCCGAGCCGCGTGGCAAGCCATTCATCCGGCATCCGATCGTCGAGGCGCCCGCCGATCGGTTGACCTTCAACCTCTCCCATGCCCGCGGGTTCGTGGCCTGTGCGATCGCGCGCGGACGGACCATTGGCGTCGACGTCGAGCGCAGCGATCGGCTGAGCGACACCGAACCGCTGGCGCGGCGGTTCTTCTCGGCTGTCGAGTACGACGCGATGGCCGCGCTCGACGCCGATGCCCGGCATGCCCGCTTCACGCTGCTCTGGACCCTTAAGGAAGCGTTCCTCAAGGCCATTGGCGACGGCCTGACACGGCCGCTGTCGGAGACGACGTTCGAGCTCGGCCGCGACGGCGCTATAGGGTTCACCACTGCGATCGCGCTCGAGCCAGCCGAGTGGTGGTTTGCCATCTACCGGCCGCGGTCCGATGTGTTCATGTCCGTCGCGGCGCACGTGCCGGGCAGAACCGGCGTGCGCGTGCTCGCGCGATCCGATGACGCCGCGGATCGACCGCTCGAGCCGGTCGCGTGGACCCACCCGTCGTTCGTCCGGCTATGATCGGCTCGATGCGTGGAGGCTTTGCCGCGGTGCTGGTGTGCGCACTCGCGGCGCTTGCGCTCACCGCCTGCCGCCAGGCGCCGCAGGCCGCCCCCGCGACCAGCGCGCGTCACGAGGTGACGTTCAACCGCGACGTGGCGCCGATCATGTACGAGCAGTGCGCCACGTGCCACCGGCCTGCGAATCCGGCTGACACGACCCGAACTGACGCAGGCGATCCAATCTGTATCGCCGGCGCGCCGTTCAGCCTCATCGACTATCGCGACGTCCGCAGCCACGCCGAGGACATCGTCACGGCGACCAGCCGCCGGCTGATGCCGCCCTGGCTGCCCGAGCAGGGTTACGGCGATTTCGCCAACGAACGCCGCCTCTCCGTCGAGCAGATTGAAGCCATCAAGCAATGGGTTGCGGGCGGCGCTGTCGAGGGCGACCCGGCCGACAAACCGGCGCTGCCGTCATGGCCTGAGGGCTGGCAGCTTGGAAAACCCGATCTCGTCGTGACCATGGCCGAGCCGTACGTGCTCGCGCCGAGCGCGGGGGACGTCTTCAGGACCTTCGTCTTCCCCGTGCCGGTGTCGCAGACGCGCTACGTGCGGGCCATCGAGTTCCAGACCAGCAACCCGCGAGTGCTGCACCATGCGAGTATCGCCGTTGATCGCGGGCGCGTCGGCCGGCGGCTCGATCGCAACGATCCGGGCCCGGGATTCGCCGCGATGCCGGACGACGAGGTGCAGAACGTGTTCGGCTGGTCTCCGGGAAAGGCGCCGTTCATGGAGCCGGCCGATCGGGCGTGGACTCTCGGCGCCGGCAGCGATCTCGTGGCGCAGCTGCACATGCTGCCGAGCGGGAGTCCGGAAACGGTCCGGCCGAGCATCGGACTCTTCTTCGCCGATCGCCCACCCACGCACGAGCCGATTGCCATCGCGCTGCAATCGAAAGCCATCGACATTCCGCCCGGCGTTTCCGACTACGCGATTGAGGATCGTTACGTGCTCCCGGTCGCGGTGGACCTCGTCAGCGTGTACCCGCACGCGCACTATCTCGCGAAAGAGATGAAGGCGACGGCCACGCTTCCGGAAGGAACGGAGCGGCCGCTCCTCTGGATCAAGGCGTGGAACTTCAACTGGCAGGACAAGTATCAGTATCGCGTGCCCGTATCGCTGCCGGCGGGCACGACGCTGGCGATGCGCTTCACCTACGACAACTCCGACGGCAACCCGCACAACCGTCAGCGCCCGGCGCGGCGCATTCTGTGGGGGCCGAAATCGTCGGATGAAATGGGGGCGCTCTGGCTCGAGGTGATTCCTGCGGCGGAACCCGACCGGGCGGTCCTGCTGAGGGATTTCCAGCGGCGAATGCTCGAAGCGGACACGTCGGGCGGCGAGATGCAGGTTCGTGCGAACCCGCGCGATCCGCGCGCGCGCAACTACCTCGCGACGCAGTACCTGCAGGCCCGCCGTGTAGACGAAGCCATCGTCCATCTGCGCGAAGCGCTGCGCATCGATCCGCGCGACGCCGAAGCGCACAGCAACCTCGGGCTCGCCTTTCAGCTTCAAGACCGCCTCGAGGATGCGCTTCGCGAAACGCGCGACGCGGCGCGGATCAAGCCGAACGACGATCGTCTGCAGTTCAATCTCGGCTACGCGTTGCAGGCCGCCGGGCGCACCGGCGACGCGGCGGACGCATACGCCCGCGCGATTGCGCTCAACCCGGACAACGTCGACGCGCATTTCAATCTCGCGTTGATCCTCGGTCCGGGCGGACGCATCGACGACGCCATCCGCCATCTACGGCGCGCGATGGAGGTGAGCCCCGGGCGGGCTGACATTCACCGCAACCTCGGCATCGCGCTGAACATCCAGGGCAAACGCGCGGAAGCGATCGAAGAGTTTCAAGCGGCGCTGCGCCTGCAGCCCGATTCCGTCGAGGCGCGCAAGAACCTCGACGACGCCCTGGGGACGAGGAGGGCGAAATGACGGACGACCTGACGCACGAGACGACGATGCTGACGCGACGGATATTTTTGAAATCGTCGGGCATCGCGATGGCGCGAGGCCTGGGCTGGCAGTCGCGCGCGGCCGCGCAACCGGCTTTCACGCCGGCCGAGCGCCGCGTCCAGACCGCCATCCTCGACATCGCGTACGAAGAGAGCGGCAACCCCGCCGGTTTCCCGGTGGTCCTCCTGCACGGCTTTCCCGACGACGTGCGGGCGTGGGATGGCGTGGCGTCGCCGCTGGGCCGATCCGGTTATCGCGTGCTGGTGCCGTACCTGCGCGGCTACGGACCGACGCGATTCCGCGATCCGGCCGCGCCGCGGATGGCCGAGCAGGCGGCCATCGGTCAAGACCTGATGGACTTTGCGGACGCGCTCATGCTTCCGCGATTTGCGGTCGCCGGCTACGACTGGGGCGGCCGAGCCGCATGCATCGCGGCCGCACTTCATCCCGATCGCGTTCGCGCCGCAGTGCTCGTCGGCGGCTACACCATTCAGGACACCATTGCGCCGCCGCGGCCGGCGGCGCCGGAGTCCGAGCGGGCCTTCTGGTACATCTGGTACTTCAACACCGAGCGCGGGCGCGCCGGCCTCGCCGCCAATCGCCGGCCGCTGTGCAAGCTGCTGTGGCAAACATGGTCGCCGACCTGGCGCTTCACCGACGAAACCTATAATCGAACGGCCCTCTCCTTCGACAATCCCGACTTCGTCGACGTCGTCATCCACTCCTACCGGCATCGCAACCTCAACGCGCCGGGCGAGCCGCGCTTCGTCGACACGGAGAAGCGGCTGGCCATGCGGCCACGGATCGAGGTGCCGACGATCACCCTGTACGGCGCGGACGATGGCCTCGCACGGCCCGCAGCTGAAGCGCCAGGCGAGCGCGCGTCGTTTCCGAAGCTGGCGGCGCGCAGGATTGTCGAGGGCGCCGGACACTTCCTGCCCCGGGAGAAGCCGGACGCGGTCGTCACCGCGATGGTCGAGTTGCTGTCCGCGCCTTGAGTTGTCGATTTCAGCGTTCCCCGCACGACTAACCTCTGAACAGACTGATGCCGGACGCCTGCACGCCACGGCCGCACGGCGGGACGGCGGGACGGCGGAAAAGGAGCGCGAGTATGAAGTACCTGTGCCTGATCTATGAGGATGAAAAGCGTTGGGGCACGATGCCCAGGTCCGAGGCCGACGCGATGATGGCCGACTACCGGACCTTTACCGACAACATCAAGAAGAGCGGCCACTACATCGGGGGCGACGCCCTCCAACCCACGCCGTCGGCCACCACGGTGCGCGTGCGCCAGGGCAAGGTATCGACGACCGACGGACCGTTCGCCGAGACGAAGGAACAGCTCGGCGGCTATTACCTCATCAACGCCGCCGACCTGAACGATGCGCTCGCGATCGCGGCGAAGATTCCGTCTGCGAAGCTCGGGTCCATCGAGGTGCGGCCGATCCAGGTGTTTGGGTAGGGGCTCGGGCCTCGGGATCATCGTATGAACGATGCGCGCGAGGCGATCGAGACGATCTACCGCGACGAGTCGCGTCGGGTTCTGGCCACGCTCATCAGGCTCCTCGGCGACTTCGACGTCGCCGAGGAGGCGCTGCACGACGCCTTCGCCGCGGCGCTCGAGGTCTGGCCGCGCGAGGGCGTGCCCGATAACCCTCGCGCGTGGCTCGTCTCGACGGGCCGCTTCAAGGCGATCGATCGCCTCCGCCGGGCCAGGCGCTTCGACAATGCCGTCCACGGCCTGACGCGTCAGATCGACGCGACCGTGCCGCCGCTCGAGCCGGTCGTCGACGATGAGCTCGAGGACGACCGCCTGCGGCTCATCTTCACGTGCTGCCACCCGGCGCTCAACCCGGACGCGCGGATCGCGCTGACGCTGCGCGAAGTGTGCGGCCTGCAGACCGAACAGATCGCGCACGCGTTCCTCGTGCCGCCGTCGACGCTCGCGCAGCGAATCGTGCGGGCGAAAAACAAGATCCGAGACGCCGGCATCCCCTACCTCGTGCCGGCGCTCACGGACCTGCCCGAGCGGCTCGACGCCGTCCTCCACGTGATCTATCTGGTGTTCAACGAGGGCTACTCCCCTTCGGCGGGCGACACGGTGACGCGGCTCGACCTGTCGGCGGAGGCGATCCGGCTCGCGCGGCTGCTCACGGAACTGCTGCCCGAGCCTGAAGCCATCGGCCTGCTCGCGCTGATGCTGCTCCACGACGCGCGCCGCGACGCGCGGACGTCGCCGGCCGGCGATCTCGTGCTGCTCGACGAGCAGGATCGAACGCGCTGGGATCGCGCGCAGATCCGGGAGGGCCTCGCCCTTGTCGAGCGCGCGCTCACGTCGCGGCGATTCGGTCCCTACACCCTGCAAGCGGCAATCGCCGCCGTCCATGCGGAGGCGGCTGACGCGTCGGTAACCGACTGGCGGCAGATTGTCGGGTTGTACGACGTGCTGTTGCGTGTGGAGGCCTCGCCGATCGTGGAACTCAATCGGGCCGCCGCTGTCGGTATGCGCGATGGGCCCGAAGCCGGCCTCGCGCTCGTCGACACGATTCTGGCGCGCGGCGATCTCGGCGACTACGCGCTCGCCCATGCGGCGCGTGCCGACCTGGCGCGCCGAGCGGGCCGGCGGGCCGATGCGATCGCCGCCTACGAACGCGCGATCGCCCTCACCCGCCAGGCGCCGGAACGGCGGTATCTCGAACGCCGCCGGGCGGCGCTCACTGGCGCGGTCGAGACGTAAAGCTGGCTGTCTCCGACGCGCCCGTCCCGCCGGTGAAATTGATCGTCGCCGTCATGGTGATTTCCACCGGCACGCAGTTGAGGAGCGTCGGCGAGAACTGCCACTGTCGGACCGCGTCGATCGCGGCCTGCTCGAAGTCGGGATTCACCTGTCGGGTCACTCGCGCGTCTTTCACGAAGCCGTCTGTGCCGATGTGAGCCGTGATCACGACGACGCCGGACGTGTTGGTGCCCTTCAGGTTCGCCGGAAAGACCGGATGTGCGTCGGCCAGCTTCGTCGGCGCCTTGATCTGGCCGCCGATCGGTGGACCGCTGGCAGCAGCTGTGTTGGCCCCGCACGTTTTGGCCGTCGGCGGAACAGGCTTGAACCCATGCGATGGCGTCTCCGCGTCGCCTTCGGTGACGCGCAGGGTTTCTTCGATCTGTCCGACCTGAAGCGTGACGTTTCGCTGCACGATCTGCCCCGGTGCGAGCGTCATCTGCTCATTGAACGGCGTGAACCCCGGCAACAGCGCGGCGAGGGTATAGGTCCCGGCCGGCAGACCCACGAACTCGAAATGCCCGGTTCGGTCGCTGTGCACCTCCTGCTTGGCGCGCGTTTCGGCGTTGGCGAGCGTCAACGTCGCGCCCGGGAGCAGCGCGTTCGATGAGTCGAGAATGGTGCCCGAGACGGTCGCAAACCGCTGCGCGCCGTACCCAGCGATCGGAATAGTGACGAGGGCGAGCGCGCCGGCCACCAGCACTCGCGCCGGCCGTGAAAGCGGGCGACGATTCACGTGATCGTTCAGCATGGCTCTGATCCTTTGTTCGAGGGTGGAAGCCTGCGCCATCCCTGGCGCGGAGAGTTGATGCAGGAAGCGGCGCCTTGCCCGGCACGCCCGCGCGAGCTCGACGAGTTGTGCCGCGTACTCGGTGCGCTCGATTCCGAGGTTCAGCACGGCATCGTCGCACGCCTGCTCGCTCTGGCGGCGCAGCTCCGCGCAGGCGATCCAGACGAGCGGGTTGAACCAGCAGGAGGCGCGCACCAGTTCGGCGACGATCTGCACGGCCCAGTCGCCGCGGGCGACGTGCGCGAGCTCGTGGCCGATCACGACGCGGATGCGATCCTCCGTCCAGCCGACCGCGCCGGCCGGCACCAGGATCGTGGGGCGGAAGGCGCCCCACGTGACGAGCGCCGCCGGATCCGTCGACTCGAACAGCCGGACCCGACGTCGAATCCCGAACGATGACTGTAGCTCGCGTAGAACGTCGGTCCACGCGGGCGCCGTCACGGGACGCGCGTGCCCGACCACGCGCCGGAGGCGCGCGAGGCCGACGAGGAGCATGCTGGCACACGCGGCCGCACCAGCCGCCCACACGATGAGGAGCACCGCATCGATGGCCGGCCATTCGCGCGAGGTTCCCGAGGTCGTGGCGGCGGGGACGGCCGGTCCGGCCGCGCGCCGGGCACGATCGGCGCGCGCGCCGGTCGAAACAGCCGCCGGCGGCTGCACGCCGGGAGTCGCGTGCGGTGCGAACGACAGCTGCCAGGCCGGCACAACCAGGCCGACGATCGGCATCAGCATGGCGCAGACGAAGGCCGCGGAAAGCACCCAGTGGCGCAGGGCGGCCGACCGCCCGCGCAGCAGCGGCATCGCCGCGAGCGCGAGCGCCACCAGGACCGACAGCTTGACGAGGTCTTGCGCGACGACGAGGGCGGCGGGCGTCATTTCGAACCTCCCTTCCTCGCGCGGGCGACCAGGTCGCCGATGCGCGCGAGCTCGTCGTCGGTCAGGCGCGAACCGTCGCCGCCGAGGAGCGCGGCCACGACCTTCTCGGTCGATCCCTCGAAGAAGGTATCGACCAGGTGGCGCAAGGCCGACTTGCGCACGGCATGGCGCGGGACGACCGGGACGTAGACGTAGCGCAGGCCTTCGGTGGCGTGCTGGACGTGTCCTTTCTCTTCGAGGACGCGGAGCTGGGTGCGCACCGTCGAATAGTTGGGGCTGCCAGGCAGATCGTGCATGACCTCGCCGGCCGTCGCACGACCGCGGCGGTAGAGGCTGTCCATGATCTGCCGCTCGCGCCGGGTGAGGGCGGTGTGCACGCTCTGCTGGGGCTTCGTGGTCCGGGGCGTCTTCGGCATCGCGCGGGCTCCTGTTATTTTTATAACAGACTGCTAGATCTGTAGCACCTCTCCGCGCGGCGTGTCAAGTCCCGTCAAGTTCCGTCAAGGGGCCCGTCAAGTCCCGATAATTCCCGAAAAGCCGGCGCCGGGCGCCCACGGGCGAGCGTGATACGATGCTCGCCGCTCGGCCGGAGCGCGCAGTTCGGCGGGGCCGGAGGGACCTGATGGACGGATGGATGCGCCGCGCCGGCGGGGCTGCGCTGGCCGCGGCGACGCTGGCAGGCTGGCTCGTCGCGCTGCACGCGCAGCAGTCGCGGACCGCCCGCGACGGCGTCTACACCGACGCCCAGGCCGCCCGCGGCGAGACGCTCTACAAGGACAAGTGCGCCTCGTGCCATGGCGCCACGCTGGGCGGTGCGATCGCGCCGCCGCTGGCCGGCACCGACTTCAACGCCACGTGGGGCGGCCCGCTCTCCGAGATCGTCAACAAGATCCAGAACACGATGCCGGCAAACGAGCCCGGCACGCTGACGCGTCAACAGTCGACCGAGATGGCCGCGTACCTGCTGCAGGCCGGCAAGTTTCCGGCAGGCCGGGCGGAGCTTCCGTCAGACGAAGCGGCGCTGAAGCAGATCACGCTGCCCGGCGGACAGGCGGCGGCACGTGCACCGGCGACGAACCCCGCGGCCCCGGTCTTTCCACCCGTCGGCAATCTGGCGCAGGTCATGCGCGGCATCCTCTTTCCGAGCGCGAACATGATCTTCAACGTGCAGACCAGAGATCCCGCGGCACCGATTCCGCAGCGCCCGCCTGGTCAGCAGCAGAGTGGTTTTTCGTGGGTGGACTGGGGCGCGGGCGTCTATCCCGGCTGGGAGCTCGTCGACTACGCCGCCATCGCGCTCGCCGAATCGGCGCCGCTCATGCTGACGCCGGGGCGCCGCTGCGAGAACGGCAGGCCCGTGCCGGTGCAGGACGCGGACTGGATCAAGTACTCGATCGAGCTCGCCGAGATCGGCAAGGCCGCGTACAAGGCCGCACAAACGCGCAAGCAGGACGTCGTCAGCGACTTCACCGAGCAGCTCGCCGACTCGTGCCTGCACTGCCACCAGGTGTATCGCGACAAGCGCGGCAGCCGGAATCCGGCCGACATTTCAAATCGCGCGGCACGGTGTGTCAAATAAAGGTTCACGAGGTGCACTCATGACGGTCCACAGCACACGGCGCGAGGTCCTGAAGAACGGTCTGACCGTGGCGGGGCTGAGCGCGCTCTTCGCCGCCGGCTGGGAACTGCCGGCGCTCGCTGAGGGTGAGACGCTCGTTACGTTCACCGATCTGCCGGAGAACTTTCCGCTCGTCACCGGCCCCGATCGCCGCATCATCGACATCCGGAAGATCGACGGACCGTTCACGCCCGCCGATCAATTCTTTACCACGCAGCACTACGGCCACCCGGAAGTGGACGCCGCCGCATTCCGGCTGAAAGTATCCGGCATGGTCGAGCGGCCGCGCGCGTTCTCGCTCGACGATCTCAAGAAGATGCGCAGCGTCGAGCTCATCGCGGGCTTCGAATGCTCCGGGAATCGCCGGCCGCTCCAGGGCCTGTCGGGGAACGGACGCTGGACCGGCATTCCGCTGCGCGCGGTGCTGGGCCAGGTGGGCATCAAGCCGGAGGCGCGCGAGTTCGTCTTCTTCGGCGCCGATCACGGCGAAGAAGAGGTCGAGTTCCGCACGCAGAAGTTCAAGGTCGAACAGCAGTTCGGCCGCAGCCTGCCGCGCGAGAAGGCGCTGTCGGGCGACCCGTTCCTGGCCTGGGCGCTCAACGGCGCGCCGCTCACCAAGCATCAGGGCTCCCCGCTGCGGTTGCTCGTGCCGGGCTGGTACGGCGTGGCGAACGTGAAATGGCTGTCGGAAATCCACGTCCAGGCCGATCAGTACCTGGGCAAGTTCCAGGCGCGCTGGTACCGCACGCTCAGGGGCGAGACGATCGACGGCGAGACCAAGTGGACGGAGACCGCCGTCACGCACATGCAGCTGAAGTCGTTCATCGCGCGCATCACCCGCGAGGGCAGCCAGCACAAGGTGCTCGGCGTTGTGTTGAACGACGGCACACCGATCAAGTCCGTCGAGGTCAAGGTCGACGACGGCCCCTGGCAGTCGGCGACGATGGACCAGGCGACGAGCAGCAAGTACTCGTGGAAGCTGTTCACCTACACGTGGACAGGCGCGACGCCCGGCGAACACACGCTGGTGTCGCGCGTGACGGACGCCATGGGCCGCGTGCAGCCGACCTCGGAGGACCTCGAAACGAAGAAGACGTTCCTCGAGGACAACTCGCAGTTCCCGCGCAAGGTGAAGATCGCGTAGCCGCATGGAGCATCGGCTCGGAACCGATCGCCGGAAGCAGCCCCGCGGCGGCCGACGCGAAACCGATTCGCGCGGCTACTCGCCGCTCATCATGGTCGTCGAGTCGGATGCGGCTCGCCGCGAGGTCGCACACGGCATCCTCGCGGCTTCCTATTTCGCGGTCGCGCCGGTGGCCTCGGTCGACGGCGCGCTCGCGATCTGCCGGGCGCTTGCGCCGTCTGTGATTGTCTGCAATGAGATGGACGAGGATCAGATTCGCGGCGGACTGTATCCGCTGATCGTCCCGATCGTGACCATGGACGGCGAGACGGAGGATATCGGGCCGCTCATCGAGCGCATCCGCTACGCGATCCGCGGGACGCCCGTCCGCGCGATCTGACGGCTACGCCCGCCGCCGCTTGCTCAGAATCGCCACAATCCGCCACCGCAACAAATCAGGCAGGCAGGGTTTGGCCGCGAACGCGTCGCAGCCGGCGCGCTGCGCCGTGCGCCGCGCCTGATCGCTGATGCCCGACATGGCGATAACCGGGATATGCCGCGTCTGGCTCGAACGCTTCAAGGTGGTCGTGGCCGCCCAGCCGTCCACCTTCGGCATGTCGAGATCCATCACGATCACGTCCGGTGCGACGGCCTCGGCCTTCTCGATGGCTTCGGCGCCGTCGCGCGCCGTCTCGACTTCGCACCCGACGCCGGTCAAGTACGCATCGTAGAGTCCACGAACGCTCGCATCGTCGTCGACAATGAGGACCCGGGGCGGCGACATCGACTGGCAGCCGATCGTAGCATCATGGCGTGTGCGACAATTTCGTGTACATGACGTGCGTCCGGCTTGCCATGGCCGCGGTCTCGATCCTGTTCGCCCGCGAGGCGGTTGCCGTCAGCTCAGCTGGAGCGCGCGCCGCCGTCGCGCAGGCGCTGCCCGCGCTGCAGCGGTCAGCGGCGGCCTTCGTCGCCAACCGGTCGTGTGTTTCGTGCCATCACAATGTCCTGCCGATTCTGACGCTGCACGCCGCGCGCGATCGCGGCATCCCGATCGACGCCGACGTGCTTGCCGCTGTCGAGAACAAGACCTTTCGCGAGCTGCGCGAGCCGCGCGCGCTCGACGACGCGATCCAGGCGTCGTCGCTCAGCGACCCGACGCCGAACGACAGCTACCTCCTGGTCGCCGCGCACGCCGCCGGCGTCGCGCCCGATCTGACGACCGGCGTGTTCGCGCGGCGGATTCTGAGCTGGCAGCGGGACGGCCACTGGATCACGTCGGACTTCCGGCCGCCGCATTCAAGCAGCCTGTTCACGGCGACAGCCACGGGACTGCGCGCCGTCCAGCTGTTTCTGCCCGACGAGATGCGCGTCGATCGCGACCGCGCGATCGCACTCGCGGCCGGCTGGCTGACGAGGACGAGACCGGCATCGACCGAGGATGCCACGTTCCGCCTGCTGGGACTGATCTGGGCCTCCGCCCCGCATGAAGCCGTCGTCGCGGCCACACGCGACCTGCTCGCGATGCGGGCGAACGGAAGCGGGTGGCCCCAGCTGCCAGGTTATCCGGTGGATGCGTACTCAACCGGCGAGGCGCTGTATGCGCTGCACGAGGCGGGATTGCCGACCGAGCGCGCCGCGTGGCGCGACGGCCTGAATTTTCTGCTGCGCACGCAGGAACGTGACGGCACGTGGCATGTGCGCTCGCGGATGATCTCGCCGGCGGTGGTGAGCCCGTCGTATTTCAACACCGAGTTCCCGTACGAGAAGGACGAGTTCCTCTCCTATGCCGGGTCGAACTGGGCCGTGCTGGCGATCCTGGCCGCGCTGCCGATCGACGCGTCGAGCGGCGCGAAGACGTCGCGGCGATCCGAAAGTCCGGAGCCGCCGTGGATGCGCGCCGCGCTCTTCGGTTCAGCCGCCGCCCTCGGCGAGCTGCTCGATCGCGGGCTCGATCCGAATAGCGAGACCGAACACGGTACGTCCGTGCTCATGGCCGCTGCCACCGATCCGACGAAGGTCCAGGTACTGCTCGGACGCGGCGCCGACCCGCGGCACCGAGCGCGCTCGGGCTACGACGCGCTAACCGTCGCCGCTGCCGCGTATGGATCCGGGGATGCGGTCGCGGCGCTCGTCGGTGCGGGTGCCCCGGCGCAACCGCCGGCTGACGTCCGCGTGCGGCACTCGCCCCTGCTCCTCGCCTGCATGACGGGCGACAGCGCCGTGGTCCGCACGCTCCTCGCCCACGGGGCCGATCCCGCCGGCGGCGCGAATGTCCAGGGTGAGACGCCCCTCGCGGCCGCCGTCACATACGGTCACGCGCCCGTGGCGCGTCTGCTCGTCGACGCCGGCGCGCCGTCGAGCCTGACGGAAAGCTCCGGCATCAACCTGCTCCACTGGGCCACAATCACCAATCACGCGACGGTCGTCCCCGTGCTCGCGGCGGCCCGCGTGGCGATCGACGCACAGGACGACTCCGGTTACACGCCGCTGATGTACGCGGCGACGATCGACTTCGGCGATGCCGCGACGCTCGAAGCGCTGGTGGCCGCCGGCGCCGACCCGACGATCCGCAATGACGAAGGACGGACGCCGCTACAGCAGGCCCGTCACTACAAGCATGGCCGCCTCGCGGCGGCCCTGAAGAAGACGCAGAAGAAGCAGACACCATGACCACACGCATCGCCACACTCCTGCTCGTTCTGATCACCGCCTCGACGGCCGCCGCCCAGAAACGGGCGTTCGGCATCGAGGACATGTACCGCGTGCGCAACGTCGGCGACGTCGACGTGTCGCGTGACGGCCGGCTGGCCGTCTACACGGTGACCACCAGCGACCTGCCGCGCGCGAAGCGGACGACGCGTGTGTGGATGGCCGACCTCACGACGGGAGAATCACGCCAGCTCACCGCCGGCGACAACGACGCGTCGCCGCGTTTCTCGCCCGACGGGAAGGCCGTGGCGTTCGTGAAGACCGCCGACGGCGACGCCAACCTGTATCTCCTTCGGCTCGACGGCGGTGAAGGGGTTGCGCTGACGCACATCTCGACGGGCGTCGCCGATCCCGTCTGGTCGCCCGACGGCAAACGGATCGCGTTTTCGACCGACGTCTATCCCGAATGCGGCGCGGACGACGCGTGTAACAAACGCATCGCCGACACGTGGCAGAAGGGTCCGCTCAAAGCGCATATGGCCGACAGCCTTCTCTACCGCCACTGGACGACCTACAAGGACGGGACGCGCACCCACATCCTGCTGGTCGACGTCGCGGCCGACGGCGGAGGCACGCTGCGCGACGTCACGCCCGGACAGTGGGATGCGCCGACGTTCCAGCTCGGAGGACCCCTCCAGTACGCGTTCGCACCCGACAGCTCCGAGCTGTGCTTCGTCTCGAACCACGACGCCGAGCCTGCAATCTCGACGAACAACGATCTCTGGATCGTGCCGCTCGCGCGCGGCGATGCGCAGGCGCGCAACATCACGGCCGCCAACCCGGCGTACGACGGCAGCCCGAAGTACTCGCCCGACGGCCGATACATCGGCTACCGCACGCAGAAGCAGCCCGGATACGAATCAGACCTGTTCCGGCTCGCCATCTTCGATCGCCGCGCCGGCACGTCCCGGGTGCTCACCGAGTCGTTCCGCGACTGGGTCACGGACTTCGAATGGAGCGAGGACTCTTCGTCCATCCTCTTCCAGGCCGAAGTGCAGGGACAGACGCCGCTGTACCGCCTCGACCTCGCGACGCAGGCGATCACGCAGGTGCTGGCGGACAAGGCGATCGACGCGTGGAGGCACGCCGGCACGCGGCTGGTGTACGCGCGACGTGGCGTGGCCGAGCCTTCGGAGCTGTTCATCGCCGACATCGCGGGCGGCAAAGCGTCGGCGCCGAAGGCCGTCACGCACGTCAACGACGATCTGGTGAAGCAGGTCGACCTGCGGCCCGTCGAACGGATGTGGGTGCAGGGTGCCGCCGGCACCCGCGTGGAAGTCTTCATCGTCAAGCCGCACGGCTTCGACGCGTCGCGGAAGTATCCGATCATCCTGAACGTGCACGGCGGGCCGCAGGATCAATGGCACGACGCGTTTCGCGGCGACTTCCAGATCTACCCCGGCGCGGGCTACGTGACGGCGTTCGCCAACCCGCACGGCTCGGTCGGCTACGGCCAGGAGTTCACGGCGCAGATTTCCGGCGACTGGGGCGGCGCAGTGTACGAGGACCTGATGAAGGTCACCGACGCGCTCGAGAAGCTGCCATACGTCGACACGAGCCGGATGGGCGCGATGGGCTGGTCGTTTGGCGGCTACATGATGAACTGGTTCGAAGGGCATACCGACCGGTTCAAGGTGCTCGCGTCGATGATGGGCGTCTACGACCTGCGATCGATGCACGGCGCGACCGAAGAGCTCTGGTTCCCCGAGTGGGACCTGAAGGGGCGGCCGTGGGACAGCCCGCTGTACGAAAAGTTCTCGCCGTCGACGGCCGTGAAGAATTTCAAGACACCGACGCTCGTCATCACCGGTGAACGCGATTACCGCGTGCCGTACACCCAGTCGCTGCAGTTCTTCGGCGATCTGCAGCGCATGCGCGTCCCCTCACGCCTCATCGTCTACCAGAACGCCGGCCACTGGCCGAGCTGGTACGAGATGGCGTTCTACTACACGGCGCATCTCGAGTGGTTCCACAAGTACCTCGGTGGCGACGATGCACCCTGGACGACTGAGCAGTTCTTGCGCAACGCGGTATTCGACAAGGACGGGAAGCGACTGCCCGCCGACAGTCGCGCGAGCCAGTAGGTTCATCGCCCAGATGGCTGCCACGATCGCGATTTGCCGACCCGCTACGCAGTCATGATCCCGGTCACGGTGGTGCGGTAGATCACCTCTTCGTAGCCGCCGATCATGCGTTCGAGCGGCACCACGGAAGTTGCCAGCGACTTCGCGTCGTACTGCTTGCTCTCCAGCATCTTCACGAAGCGCGGGATGTCGCGCATCGGGCTGGCGCCGCCGGCCTGCCCGGCATGATGCGTGACGCCACCGAACGAGAAGAGATTGCCTGGCAGCGTGATGTCGCCTCGCACGAGGCTCGTCGTCACGAGATGTCCCCCGAGCGCGCACATCCGATACGCCTGCTGCATCGGCAGGATACCGGTGGGATCGGGACCCGACTCGAGCTTCGGCGTCACCTGCGACGCGCCGGCCGCCTCGACAACAAGGTCGGCCCCGGCGCCCGGTCGCCGGCCGCCGGGATTGCGGCCGCCGGCCCAGAGGCGATCGCTCGGCCACGCGGCAAGCGCCCGCACACGCTCGATCAGCTTGTCGCCCTCGACGTTCGGATCCAGCACGTGGTGAGCGCCCACCTTCAACGCGACGTCGCGGCGGGCGCGGATCGGATCGATCGCGATGATCGTCGACGCACCGGCGATGCGCGCGCCCTGCACCGCGCTCAACCCGAGCGGACCGCAGCCGACGACGGCCACTGTGGCGCCCGGCGCCAGCGCCAGCAGGCCCTGCGACGTCGTCGCACCGAGGCCGGCGACGCTTACGCAACTGCAGACCATCGCGACTTCGACGGTTGGCAGCGTGGTGAAGATCGGCACCACCCATTCCTCGAACGTCACCATCAGCTCGGCCAGGCCGCCGATGTGCGAGTTCTCGTACACCGGCGTGCCATCGCTCAGCTCGCCAATCGCCGTCAGGTCGTCGGCGCCGATCGCGCTGAGGAACTGGCACATGTCCGAGCGCCCGCGCAGGCACATGTAGCACGCGCCACAGTGCGGCGTGCCCGACACGCAGACACGATCGCCGACGCGCACGCGGCGGACTTCAGGACCGACCGCTTCGACGACGCCGATGCCGCCGTGGCCCTGGATGACGGCCATGTCGTTCATGCGGCGCACGCCGGCCGGCGCTGCCAGCGCGCTGACCGCCGGAGTGACGCCGGCATTCGGCTGCGCGCCGAGCACCGCGCTGGCATTGGAGTAGCAGAGGTTCGTCGCCTCGGTGCGGACGACGACCTGACGGCCGGTAATCGGGGTCAGCGTAACGTCCTGCAGGGTCGTCCGCTTCGGCCCCTCGCCTCTCGAGATCCACGCCTTGAAGCGCCGCTTCGTCACCACTGAGGGCGCCTGCGCGAAGGCCGAAGCTTCGGGCGACAGCAGCGCCGCGCCGCCCGCAGCGGCGGCGGCACCTTTCTTCAACAGTCCTCGACGCGAGATGCGACGATTCGCGCTCATGGCTTCTCCCTCATCGAATAGGTTCGCGACGCGGCGCGTGTCAGCGCGGCGCCGCTTCGCGCTCGTGCACGCGCGCCCCGTCAGTGACGGTATCGGGAGGATGCACGATCACGCGCGCTCCGTCACTGAGACCCGACACTATCTCAGCTTCCTGACCAGTTTGGTGTCCCAACATGAGGATCGCCCGTCGCGCGCGGTTCTCGGCGATCGTGTAGGCAGCCCAGTCGGCGCCCTGTCGGAAGAGCGCCCCCGTCGGCACCTTGAGCACGTTCTGACTCTCCCAGGTGACGATCCGCACCTCCACGCGATACGCATCGCCGAGGGCTTTCCACGCCTCGACGGGATCTGCGAAGTCAAGGATCACGTTCACGCGCTGCTCCTCGACGCCCAGCGCCGAGACCTTGGTGAACCCGGCCGGCTCGACCCGCCGCACCTTCGCGTCGAGCAACCTGTCGCCGCCCCACTGCTCGATGATAGCGCGCGCGCCTCGACTGACGCGGACGGCGTCGGTCGACAGCAGATCCGCCACGATCTCCAGATCGCGCGGGTTTCCGATCTCCAGCAGCGGGTCGCCCGCCGGCACGACACTCTCGCTCTCGCGCACCCGCTTCAGAATGACGCCATCGACTGGCGCTGTGACGCTGACGACGCGGCCCACGTCGGACGTCGAGGGCGCCAGACGCGCTTCCGCCCGCTGCAGGTCGGACTGGGCCACGCGAACGGCGAACGCGGCTGCATTAGCCGATTCCTCCGCCACACGCAGGTCCGCCTCGCGCGTCTCGAGCTCCGCGGGCGGACTGACCCGACTCTCGGTCAAACCCCGTACGCGCGCGACATCGCGCTGCGTCTGATTGACCGTCGCGCGCGCGCGCTGCTCCTCTGCCCTCGCGCGGCCGAGCGCGGCTCGGGCGCTATCGACGGTTGCCTGCGCTTCCGCCCGGCTTCGTGCGTCGAGCAACGACGGCGCTTCGGCGCGGACTCGCGCGACGGTCTGGCCCCGCTTCACGCGATCGCCCGGCTCGAGCTCAATCCGGAGTACCCGACCCGACACAGGGGCCGACACGACGAAGCGATCGCGGACGCGTGTCCGCCCTTCTTCGTCGATCGTCACGACGAGCGACCCGCGCGTGACTGTGGCGGAATCGACGGGGATCGCCCGCGGCCACAAGGCGATCGCCACCAGCACGCCGACGACCGCAATCCCTCCGAGCACGCGTCGATTCGCCAGCAGTCGCAGCATCGCCCTTATTCGCGCGTTTTCAGAACGGCGACGAGATCGAGGCGATCAAGCCGACGCCGCACGACCAGCCCCGAAACGAACGCCGAGGCGACCACAATGAGAAACGCCAAGGCGACGGTTCTTGCCGACACGACGAAGGACAACCGGTACAGCTCGTTGGTGAAGCCCGACATGATCAGGTAGCCCAGCGCGTAGCCGATGATGCTGCCGACCGGCAGCGCCGCCAGCGTGAGAATCGCCAGCTCGCCGAGGAGGATCAACGAAATCTCGCCGCGCGTGAAGCCGAGCACGCGCAGGCTCGCCAGCTCGCGGGCCCGCTCCGACAACGACACGCGCGCCGAGTTGTAGACGACACCGAACGCGATGATCCCCGCAAAGATCACGTTGAAGAAGATCTGCAGGTTCATGTTCTCTGCCATCGTCTCACGAAAGTTCTGGAGTGCGATGTCGCGAAGAGCCACACCCGCGACGGCCGGTACGACCTTGACGATCTGATAGAAGGGGTCCACGCGGGAGGGATCGAGCGTAACCGCGGCGCCGCTCAGCGTTGGCCCCTCGCGCATCAGGCGCCTGACGGCGTCGATCTGCATGTACGCCTGAAGGCCGATGCTGTCGTCCACGAGCGCCGCAACCGGCAGTTCGCGCGTCGGTCGCGTGCCTTCGAGCACGTCGGCCTGCAGGGAATCGCCCGGCCTCACGTCGAGAATGTCGCCGAGCATCTTCGACAGCACGAGGCCGTCTGGCGGAAGCGTCACGGCGTGTCCCTCGCGATCGACCACTCGATTGAGATGCGGCGACTCGGGAAGCCCGGTGATGGCCAGCGTGCGCGTCCGATGACCGGATCGAAAGCGCACAGCAACCGTGCGCATCGGCTCCAGGTCCATCACACCCGGCAGACGTTCGACGTCGAATCTGGCCTCGCCTCCCCTCGGCTCCACGAAGCCGACCGTCGCGTCCTGGCGCATGGCAAGGCTGAACTGCTGATTCATCAGCAGATCGATCACGTCGATGAACGCGAGGCCAACCAGGAGAATGGCGACGGCGAACGCGATGCCGACAACCGACACCATCGCCCGCACCGGCTGCCGTTCGAGGTTGCGCAGGATCATCCGCGTGCCAAGACTGGGACGGAATCGGCGGACGATCTGCTCAAACACGCTCTGCCTGTAGCGAGCTGGCGGCTCGGGCCGCATGGCTTCCGCGGGAGGAATGCGGACGGCGCGCCCGACCGCGGACTGCGCGCCAATCGCGGCCACCACGAGGCTGGCCGCCAGCGCCGCTGCCGAGACACCCGCCGACAGATGGTAGTCGAGCACCGGGAAGCGGAAAAAATCGTTGTAGAGACGGACCATGCCCGACCCCAGCCACGCGCCGGCCACAACGCCTCCGACTGCGCCGACCGCCGAGATCACCAGTCCCCATTTGATGTAGTGCCACGCCAGCTCTCGGTTCGAGAAGCCGAGCGCCTTCAACGCGGCAATCTGCGCGCGCTGCAGCGCCAGCGCCCGCGCGAGCGCCACGTTGAGGATGAACGCCGCCACGGCGAAGAAAATGACCGGCAGGAACAGCCCGAACGTCTCGAGCTGCGACAGCTCGTTGTCGAGCGTCCACGCCGATATCTGCAGCGACCGTGGGATGGCTCCTCGCCCGCCGTACGGTTCGATCAGACGATCGAGCTGTCTGATGGCCTCCTGCGCTGACGCGCCGCGCGCGAGCTTCATGGAGATGTCGTTGAACCCGCCTTCCATGTCGAAGGCCGACGCCAGCGCACGCCGATCCATCCAGAAAACGCCGAAACGCCGCTTGTCCGGGAAGAGCTCGCCGGGCCGGATCGCATACACGTATTCGGGCGACAGCGCGACGCCGACGATCGTGAGCCATCTCTTGCGCCCGTTGATGATGGCGGCGACGCGGCTGCCGGGATTGAAGCCGTGTGCCTCGCAGAACATCTCGTTGGCCAGCACCTCGTCGGGGCGCGCAGGGTCAATCCATCGCCCGCGGCGGAGATACACATCGTTCAGCGGCGGACGTCCGCGTTCGGGCAGCGAGATCAAGCGGCCGGTCGCCGGCTCGGCCATGCCCGGCACGTCGAGCGTCACGTCGGCAACCGTCCGTGTCGCCACGACTTCCACGCCGGGAATGGCGGCGACCCTTCCCTCCAGGCTCGAGGGCGCACGCTTGAGCGACGCGAACACGTCGGCGAACCGGGCGTTCTGGTAATACGCCGCGCGCGTCCGCTCCAGCGAGTCGAAGTTCGAGAGATACATGACGAACATCGCCACGCCGGCGCCGATCACCGCGGCAATCGCCAACGACTGTCCCTTCATCTCCCACAGGTCGCGCAGCAACTTGCGGTCGAGCACCGGCAGGCGTGCGGGAAGCTTCATGGCGTCTTCACCACTTCACCATCTCAATTCGCTCACCGGCACTTTGTGAGTGTTTCGATCCGTGCCGGCGATCTTTCCGTCGGCCAGCCGAACCACGCGGTCGGCCATCCCCGCAATGGCGGCGTTGTGTGTGATGACAACGGTGGCGGTTCCCAGCTCGCGGTTCACGCGTTCCAGCGCTTCCAGAACGACGGCGCCGGTCGTGATGTCGAGCGCGCCCGTCGGCTCGTCGCACAGCAACACGTCAGGCCGCTTGGCAATCGCGCGCGCGATCGCGACCCGTTGCTGCTCGCCGCCGGAGAGCTGCGACGGAAAATGGTCCAGGCGATGGTCGAGGCCGACCATGGCGAGCGCCTGCTCAGGTGCCATGGGGTTCTGCGAGATCTCCGTCACGAGCGCGACGTTCTCTCGGGCGGTCAGGCTCGGGATCAGGTTGTAGAACTGAAACACGAACCCGACATGGGTTCGCCGGTAGTCGGTCAGCGCCTCCTCGCCCGCGTGTGTGAGGTTGTGGTCCTGGTAGATGACCTCTCCGGACGTCGGCACGTCGAGGCCGCCGAGAATGTTGAGCAGCGTCGATTTGCCTGAACCGGAGGGACCGAGCAGGACCACGAACTCGCGCGGGTAGAGATCGAAGTCGATCCCCCGCAGCGCCTGCACCGTCACCTCGCCCATGCCGTAGACCTTGGTCAGGCCGTGGGCTGCGAACACGGGCGTTTCGACGGCGTCACGCACCGGCGCCGGGTCTCCGTTTCTGCCCATATGTCCTGTGCTGACTTCGAAGGCTGCGATGCTGTGAAGGATTGTACCGGCGCACAACAAAAACGGGTCAAATCCTGCAGGTTCGGGTGCGCGACTGACGGGTTTGTGGCGACAATAGTGAGCCATGCGGCCAAGGCCTTTCATCGCTCGCGCGGGCGCCCTGCTCTGCACGACCGTTCTGCTCTGGTCCCCGGGCGCCCGGGCCGCCGACAGCGACGCGCGCCTGGCCGACGCGCTGGCCAAGGACGATGTCGTCGGCGCGCGCGTGCTGCTGCGGCAGAAGGCGGACGTCAACGCACCGCTCGCCGACGGCACGACGCCATTGCTGCTCGCCGTCAAGGACGAAGACGCCGAGCTGGTCGATTCGCTCATCCAGGCCGGCGCGAAGGTCAACACCGCCAACCGGTACGGCGTCACGCCACTCACGCTCGCGGCCTCGCTCGGCAACGCCGTCATCGCCCACCGCCTGCTGAAGGCGGGCGCCGATGCCGCGGCCATCGACGCCAGTGGCGAAACGATTCTGATGATCGCCATCCGATCGGGCAGCGCGGACGCGGTGCGGGCGCTCGTCGAGGTGGGCCCCGCCATCAACGCGAAGGATTCGGCGACCGGGCAGACCGCCCTGATGTGGGCGGTGCGCGCGAACCAGCCCGCAGCCATCCAGTTGCTGCTCGATCGGGGCGCCGAGGTGAATGCGCGCACGCGCACGGGCGCGACGCCCGAGTGGCGGCCGCCCAACGCCGGGGGCGGGTCGCACGGGCTCGGCATCGTGCGCGGCGGCTGGCCGGAGCGCGGCGCGCGCGACGCGACGCCGGGCGCGATGTCGGCGCTGCTCTACGCGGCGCGCGACGGACGTGCGGATATCGCGAAGACGCTCGTGGCGGCGGGCGCCGACCTGAACCAGGCCGAGGCCAACGGCATCACACCGCTGCTGATGGCGATCCTCAACGATCACCACGACGTGGCACGGCTGATGATCGAGCACGGCGCCGGCATCAACGCCGACGACTGGTGGGGACGGACGCCACTCTGGGCGGCGGTCGAGATCCGCAACCGCGACTACACGCGGACCGGCGAGCACGGCGTGGATCGCGCCGCCGCGCTCGACACGATCAGACTGCTGCTCGAGCATGGCGCGGCCGTCAACGCGCGGACGCGTGAAGTGCCGCCGATCCGCCGATGGGTCACGCCGCTCAGCGACGTCAGCTGGGTTGAGTTCACCCGACAAACGCCGTTCGTCCGCGCCGCGCTTTCGGGCGACATCACGGTCATGCGGCTTCTCCTCGACAAGGGAGCCGACCCGACGATCACGACCGAAGGCGGCACGAACGCGCTGATGGCAGCGGCCGGACTCAACTGGGCCGTCCAGCAGACTTACACCGAGTCGAAGGAAAGCCTCCTGCACGCCGTGCAGCTGTGTCTCGACAAAGGGCTCGACGTGAACGCGGCGAATTCCGCGGGGCAGACGGCCGTGATGGGCGCCGCCAATCGCGGATCCGACGACATCCTCGCCTTGCTCGTCGCGAAAGGGGCGCGTCTGGATGTCGCCGACAAGCAGGGACGGACGCCCATGCGCTGGGCGCAGGGCGAGTTCCTGGCCACGAACCCGCCCGAGGCGAAGCCGTCGACGATCGCGCTGCTCAAGAAGCTGATGGGGGAGAAATGAGGGGTCGCGCCAAAGCCCGACCCCTGCCGTGCGTCATTGTCGGCATTGGGGCGGTGTGTGCGTTGGTCGCGGTCGTCAACGCGCAACCGCCCGCACCGAACGCGGCCCTCGTCGAGAAGTATTGCGTCGGCTGCCACAACGAGCGCGCGAAGGCCGGCAATCTCGTGCTCGCCGGCCTCGACAGCGCGCGTCCTGCCGATCATCCGGCCGAGTGGGAGAAAGTCGTCCGCAAGGTGCGCGCGGGGCTGATGCCGCCGGCAGGGGTGCCGCGTCCCGATCGCGCGACGCTCGATGCGTTTGCCGAGCGGCTCGAAAACGCACTCGATCGCGCGGCGGCGGCCTCGTCTCACCCTGGCGCGCCGGCCCTGCATCGCCTCAACCGCGCGGAATACGCCAACGCGGTCCGGGATCTGTTGTCGGTCGACGTCGACGTGAGCACGCTGCTGCCCGCGGACGATTCGAGCGAGGGCTTCGACAATATCGCGACCGCGCTCGGCGTCTCGCCGGCGCTCGTGGAGCGCTACGCTGCGGCCGCGACCAAGATCAGCCGCGTAGCCGTCGGCAGCCTGCAGCAGACGGCGTCGACGGTCACCTACCGGGTGCCCGGTGATCTCTCGCAGGCGTCGCACATCGACGGCCTGCCCATCGGCACGCGCGGCGGCCTGCTCGTCAGGCACACCTTCCCCGTCGACGCCGAGTATTCGTTGCGGATTCGCGTCCGCGGCGCCGCCATCGGTCTGGCGGCGCCGGCCCTCAGAGGTGAAGACGTCGAAGTCGCCATCGACGGCGAGCGGGTCAAGCTCGCGCCCGCCGGCGCGACGATTGATCTGCGCCTCCCGCTGAAGGCCGGACCGCGGGCGCTCGGCATCGCCTTCGTACGCAAGCCGCCGGCCGGGGCGGACGACACCTGGCAGATCTACGCCAACAATTCCGGCATCCAGAGCGTCGCCATTGTCGGGCCGCTCAACCCGACGGGCTCCGGCGACACGCCGAGCCGCCGCCGCATCTTCGTCTGCACTCCGGCGGGCAGCGCCGACGAGCCTGCCTGTGCCAGGCGCATCGTCTCCGCGCTCGCGCGGCGCGCCTACCGCCAGCGCCCCGACGACGCCGACGTCCGGACGCTGCTCGAGTTCTACGACGCCGGACGCAACGCTGCGAAAGACGCCGGCAGCTTCGACGCCGGCATCGAACAGGCCGTCGCGCGCGTGCTCGTCGATCCGCGCTTCGTTTTCAGATTCGAGCACGAACCGGCGAACCTCGCATCCGGGCAGGCGTATCGGCTCACCGATCTGGAGCTCGCGTCGCGGCTGTCGTTCTTCCTGTGGAGCAGCATCCCGGACGACGCGCTGCTCGATGCCGCCGAACGCGGGACGTTGCACACGCCGGCCGTCCTCGAACGGGAAACACGGCGCATGCTGACCGACCCGCGCGCGCAGGCGCTGGTCACCAACTTCGCCGGGCAGTGGCTCTACCTGCGCGAGCTGAAGAACGCGAAGTCGGACTCGCGCGACTTCAACGACAACCTCCGCCAGTCGTTCCGGCGCGAAACCGAGCTCCTCGTCGACAGCATCGTCCGCGAGGATCGCAGCGTCGTGGATCTGCTGAACGCCGACTACACGTTCGTCGACGAAGCGCTCGCGCGCCATTACGGCATCCCGAACGTGCGCGGGAGCCGCTTTCGTCGGGTCGCGGTGGCCAGCGACGAGCGGCGCGGGCTGCTCGGCCAGGCCAGCTTCCTGATGGTGACGTCGGTGTCGAACCGCACGTCGCCCGTGTCGCGCGGGAAGTGGGTGCTCGAGAACCTGCTGGGCGTGCCGCCTCCCCTGCCGCCGCCGAACGTGCCGCCGCTCGACGAGAACGAGGGCGCGAAGCAGCCGGCGTCCGTCCGTGAGCGGATGGAGGCGCACCGGAAGAATCCGACCTGTGCGGCGTGCCACAAGATCATGGATCCCATCGGCTTTTCGCTCGAGAACTTCGATCTGGTCGGTAAATGGCGTGCGACCGACGGCGGGACGGCGATCGATCCGACAGGGCAGCTCGTGGACGGCACGCGCCTCGACGGTCCGGCAAGCCTGCGCCGCGCGCTGCTCGATCGGTCGGATGTGTTCGTGCGCGCCATGACGGAAAAGCTCTTGATCTACGCCACCGGCCGCGCCCTGCAGTATCCCGACATGCCCATCGTGCGAGCGGTCGCGCGCGAGGGCGCGCGGCACGAGTACCGCTTCTCGTCGCTCGTCCTCGGCATCGTCAAGAGCGAGCCGTTTCAGATGCGGACGAAATCAGGGACCGGGGATCAGGGACCAGGGATCAGGACAGGAACCGGGGAATGAACCAGCGGGGTTTACGGAGCGCCCAATGACCTTCGTCACGAAAAAGCATCTCTCGCGTCGAACTGTTCTGCGCGGCATGGGCGCGACCATCGCCCTGCCCCTCCTCGACTCGATGGTCGCGGCGCAGACACGGACTGCCAAGTCGGCCGCTGCGTCGCGCAGCCGTCTGAGCTGCATCTACGTGCCGCACGGCGCGACGATGGACAAGTGGACGCCGGCGGCGCAAGGCAAGGGCTTCGAGTTCTCGGAAACGCTCAGCCCACTCGAAACGCTGCGCGATCAGGTGACGATCGTCTCGAACCTCGGGCACGCGCAGGCGGGCGGCGTCGGCTCGGACGCTGGAGCCGATCACGCGCGTTCAGCCGCCGTCTTCCTCAGCGGCGCGCACCCGGAACGGGATTCGATCAAGGCCGGCCCGACGATCGATCAGATTGCCGCCGCGCAGATGGGCCAGGACACGCCGCTGCCCTCGCTCGAGCTCTCGATCGAGGACGTCGCGCTCAGCTGCGGATCGGGTTATGCCTGCGCGTACTCGAACACCATTTCGTGGAAGAGCCCGACCACGCCGCTGCCGATGGAAAACAACCCGCAGGTGGTGTTCGAGAAGCTGTTCGGCGACGGCAGCACCGACGCCGAGCGACTGGCGCGCAAGCGCCAGAGCCGCAGCCTGCTGGACTCGGTGCTCGACCAGGTGGCATCGCTGCGCAAAGAGCTGCCGGCGGCCGACCGCGCGCGGCTCGGCGAATACCTCGACGACATCCGCGAAATCGAGCGGCGCATCCAGCGCTCCGAGCAGCAGGCGGCGCTCAATCTCGAGCTGCCGGCCGCGCCGGTTGGCGTGCCCGAGTCGCTCGACGATCACTTCAAGATCATGTTCGACCTGCAGGTGCTGGCGTTCCGGGCGGAAATCACGCGGATCGCCACGCTGATGTTCGCGCGCGATACGAGCCTGGCCGTCTACCCGCAGAGCGGCGTGCGCGACGCCTTCCATGTGGCGTCGCATCACTCGAACGCGCGGGCGCAGATGGACAAGTTCGCGCTCATCAACAAGTACCACGTGCAGATGCTCGCCTACTTCCTCGAGAAGCTGAAGGCGACGCCCGACGGCGACGGAACGCTTCTCGATCACGCGATGGTGCTCTACGGCAGCAGCATGAGCAACGGCAACCAGCACGATCACGATCCGCTGCCGATCGTGCTGGCCGGCGGCGCCTCGGGCCAGATGCAGGGCGGCCGGCACATGCAGTACGCGCCGCACACGCCGATGTCAAACCTGTTGCTCGCGATGCTCGACAAGCTCGGGATACACAAGGATGCCCACGGCGACAGCACCGGTGCCCTGGAAGTCTGAGTCTTGATCTGAATCAGCCGGCACGGGCCGGCCCGCAAGCCGTCCTCCTGTCCACATTCGCTGCACTCTGCTGCGCCGCAGGGCACGGCTTCGAGTCGTGCCCGTGCATTCTCTGCGCAAGCGATCGCCCAATCCGAGCGATAATTTCTGCGTGCGAGACGACGAGCGGTTCGAACAACTCCTGGCCTTCATCGGATCGCAGCTGCCATCGCCTGTCGATCAATACACCGCTGACGACGAGACGCTGGTCCTGACCGGCGGATCGCCCGCCGAGGTCGTGGTGCACGTCGGCCGCACCACCGTGATCGTCGCTGCGTGCGTCGGCATCTGGGACGGCCGCGAGCACTTCAAGGTGACGTCCCGTCGCATCGGGCTGCTGAAGTGGCAGCGGCTCGGCGAGTCCACGCTCATGAGTGCGCTCGGCGCCCTCATCAAAGGCGCGCGCGCGCTTCGCCTCGAAGGCTACCGGCCGTGTTCGGTGTGCGGCGTCAGACATCCGCCCGAGGCGCTGGACGGCAGCGTGTGCGCGCTTTGCGGCGAACAATCCTCCCCGGTCGTTCACTAGAACGTTCTCGCCGCGGCTTCAGCCGGATTACCATTCCTCCTCGCGGAGGACCGAATATGCGCGGGCTGGTCGCGATCGTTGCGGTCGTTGCCGCCGCTGGGGCGGCGGCACAGCAGAACACACACCCCATCCCCCGTCCGCCGGCGCAGGCCCCGCAGGCGCCAGGATCCGAAGCCGGCAGCGCGGCGCCGGACGGCTATGCGCCCATCC
>Ga0066903_100000156_pt1 | contig 34713 bp, 29 predicted proteins | sample PanSoiMetaGPlot1_FD_67491 | JGI IMG/M metagenome (GOLD analysis project Ga0066903, IMG submission 67491) | Tropical forest soil microbial communities from Panama analyzed to predict greenhouse gas emissions - Panama Soil - Plot 1 (version 2) | ecosystem: Environmental > Terrestrial > Soil >... | reverse complement strand
CATCGGCACGCGGGTGGCGCAGCTGCTCGCGCCCTGGCGGGCGCGCATCATCGCCTATGATCCCTACGTGCCGCCGGCGACCTTCCTGATGCATGGCGTCAAGTCGGTCGACTACGAAACGCTGTTGCGGGAGTCCGACGTGGTGTCGTTCCATGTCGTGCTCACGAAGGAAACGCGCGGCATGTTAGGCGAGAAGGAGCTCGCCCTGATGAAGCCCAACGCCATCGTGCTCAACACGGCCCGCGGCAAGGTCATCGTCGAGAAGGCGTTGGCGAAGGCCATCGACGAAGGCCGCATCCGCGGCGCCGCCATCGACGCCTTCGAGGAAGAACCGCTGCCGATCGATTCCCCGCTGCGCAAGCTCGGCGACCGCGTGCTGCTGTCGCCGCATTCCGCGTCGTATACGGAAGGCGGCGAACTGCGGCAGGGCGTCGAATGGGCGATGCGTTCGGTCGTGACCGCGCTCAAGGGCGGCGTCCCGGACAACGTCTACAACAGGGAGGTCATCCCGCGCTGGAAGGAGCGCTTCGGCGGCGCAAGTGTGAGCGGTCAGTAGCGTACCGCCATAATGGGGAAGTACATATTCAGACCATGCCGCGTGCCTTTCCGAGTGACAGAAGATGAACGAGCGATCAGGCCACGGAAGGACCTGGCAGGTTTCTCTCTCCGGCTATGACCTGATCAACTCGCCGCGCCTCAACAAGGGAACGGCGTTCACCGATCACGAACGCGACGTATTTCAATTGCATGGTTTGCTGCCCCCGCACGTGGGGTGCCTCGACGAGCAAATCGAACGCCGCAAGCAGGCACTGGCGGAGCAGCCGAGCTCTTTCAACAAATACAGCCTTCTGCGCGACCTCCAGGATACCAACGAGACGCTGTTCTACGCGCTCCTGGTTCGCAACATCGAAGAGATGCTGCCTCTCGTCTACACACCCACCGTGGGCGAAGGCTGTCAGCGTTTCAGCGAGATCTGGAGAAGGCCGCGCGGCTTGTTTCTGAGCTATGCGAACAAGGATCGCATCCCTCAGATCCTGAGCAATCCCCACTACGACGATGTCAAGTGCATCGTGGTCAGCGACGGCGAGCGAATCCTGGGACTTGGCGACCAGGGCGCCGGAGGCATGGGCATCCCGATCGGAAAGATGGCGCTTTACACGGCGCTCGGCGGGATTCATCCGGAATACTGTCTGCCGATTCTCCTCGACGTTGGAACCGACAATGAGGATCGGTTGAACAGTCCGATTTATATCGGCTGGAACCATCATCGCGTGCGCGGCCAGGAATACGACGATTTTGTCGATGTTTTCGTGAACAGCGTGAAGCAGCGCTGGCCCCATGTTCTGTTGCAGTGGGAGGACTTTGCCGGTTCAAACGCTGCGCGGCTTCTGGCCCGCTACAGAGACGAGCTCTGCACCTTCAACGACGATATTCAAGGCACGGCGGCGGTGGCGGCGGCGACGCTGATCTCTGCGATCAACGTAACCGGCGTGCCGCTCACGCAGCAGAAGATCGTGATCGTCGGTTGCGGGAGCGCGGGCATGGGGATCGCCAACCTGCTGATGCAGCTCATGCAGGACGAGGGCCTCGCGGGAGCGGCCGCGTGCGATCGTTTCTACGCGGTCGATCGCGATGGCCTCATTACTGAAAGTGATAAGACTGCACGGCCCGAACAGCTATGCTACGCGCGCAAGGAGCAGGAAGTACGCAGTTGGGGAAGACTGCCGAATGGCGAGATCACGCTGCTCGATGTGATTCGCCATGCCAAGCCTTCGGTGCTGATTGGAACATCGGGGCAAACGGGAGCCTTCACCGAACAGGCCGTGCGTGAAATGGCCAAACAGGTCGAGCGGCCGGTGATCTTTCCGCTCTCGAACCCAACCTCGCGCTGCGAAGCGACTCCCCAAGACCTGATGAATTGGACTGAAGGGCGGGCGCTGATCGGCACTGGCAGCCCGTTCGATCCGGTACGTTTTGATGGCAAGCATCTTCACGTCGCCCAGACCAACAACTCATACATATTTCCAGGCCTTGCACTTGGGATAATCGCCTCCAAGGCGCGTCGCGTGACGGATGCGATGATCAAGGCCGCAGCCAGAGAGCTGGTTCAACACCTGCCGACACGCAACGACAAAGCCGCAAACCTGCTTCCACCGCTTTCGCAAGCGCGTCAACTCGCCCGCTCGATCGCGATCGCGGTAGGCAGGCAGGCGATCCAGGATGGACAGGCGCAAGTCACCGGCGAGGAAAGCCTCGCCCATGAACTCGAGGCGAACATCTGGGAGCCGGTTTACGTACCGTACGAGCGCAGGCGTGGCCGAGACGGCAGTCACCTTCATGCTGATACTGTTTAACAAGGTGCGCGAGCGCACGCCGACCTCTATATGGCAACGCGTGTCTCTCTTGGCTCGTACCGTCTTGCCGTGATTAGTTCGCGTTTGCGGCTGAGTACGGCCCTCAGTCGCGGCCGCCCTTCCACTGCTCCAGCGGCAGGATATCGGGCAGCTCCCCGTACGGATGGGTCCAGTTGTCGATCGCCCAATCCTGCCCGCTCTTGATCTCTTCGAGCACGGCAGTCGTGTGCGGCAACCGCATGTCGAGGATGATGCCGCGCGAGACCGGCGGCTCAACGTGATGGTGATGCAGGAGATGCAATTGATCGAGCACCAAGAACAGGCTCGTATTGTTGGCGCTGATGTCGATGCAGTCCATATGTCAGGATCGCGGCTTTCGTGCGCCCCCGCGCGCGCGACGCGATGGGTCGTGCCGGCGTCCGGCCCGACACGACGATCGAGCCAGCTGACTGCGGCGGCAACGGCGCGGCGCTCGGCTACTGGCGCGGCGCGGCCAATCGCCATGATCGCGCCAAGCCGCGTCCGATCTGCCCCTGTCAGCCTGATTTCGGTGCGGTACTCGCAGCCAAAACCGTGACACGCGATGATCAGCCCTGTCGTCGGTAACGGCAGCGAGAGTTCGGCGTAGAGCGACGCCAGCATCCCGTCGCTCGCCAACGTGCTGATCGCATCAGGCAAGGACATCAGAAAGGCCAGCGAAACGGACGCGGCGGCAAGACATAAAATTCGCAGAAACATTTGTTGCGCTCCCCGACGACGAGCCTATTTTTGTTACATGAGCGAGGAAGCGTTGCAAGTCGTCCACGTCATCGGCGGCGGGCTCGCCGGCTGCGAAGCCGCGTGGCAGATCGCCGCGCGCGGCGTGCCGGTCGTGCTGCATGAGATGCGCCCTGAGCGGACGACCGCCGCCCACAAGACCGCAAGCCTCGCCGAACTTGTCTGCTCGAACTCGTTCCGCTCCGACGACCGCGAGAACAATGCGGTCGGGCTCCTGCACGAGGAGATGCGGCGGCTTGGCTCTCTCATCATGCGCTCGGCCGATGCCAACCAGGTGCCTGCGGGCGGCGCGCTCGCGGTCGACCGCGACGGCTTCTCGGCCGCGATCACGCATGCCATCGCCGCGCATCCGCGCATCGAGGTTGAGCGCGAGGAGATCGCCGGGCTGCCCCCCGCGGACTGGGACAACGTGATCATCGCAACCGGGCCCCTCACCTCGCCCGCGCTCGCAGAGGCGATCGGCGCGCTGACCGGTGAGGACGCGCTCGCGTTCTTCGACGCGATTGCGCCGATCGTCCATCGGGATTCGATCGATATGCAGGTCGCTTGGTTCCAGTCGCGTTACGACAAGACCGGACCGGGCGGGTCGGGCGTCGACTACATCAACTGCCCGCTCACGCGCGAGCAATACAACGCGTTCGTCGATGCGCTCCTCGCCGGCGACAAGGTTCCGTTCCACGAGTGGGAGGCGACACCCTATTTCGACGGCTGCCTGCCAATTGAGGTGATGGCCGAACGCGGGCGCGAGACGCTGCGCCACGGACCGATGAAACCGTTTGGGCTTACCAACCCGCATTCGGGCACGACGAAGCCTTACGCGGTGGTGCAGTTGCGACAGGACAACCGCCTTGGCACTTTGTTCAACATCGTGGGCTTTCAGACCAAGCTCAAGCACGGCGAGCAGACCCGTATCTTCCGCAGCATCCCCGGCCTCGAGACGGCCGAGTTCGCGCGGCTCGGCGGATTGCACCGCAATACTTTCCTCAACGCGCCAAAGCTCCTCGACGCGACGCTGCGGCTCAACGCCATGCCGCGGCTGCGCTTCGGCGGCCAGATCACCGGCTGCGAGGGATATGTCGAATCCGCTGCGGTCGGCCTGCTCGCAGGCCGTTTTGCCGCGGCCGAACGCCTGCGCGAAGCTTTGTCGTCCCCGCCGCCAACGACGGCGCATGGCGCACTGCTCAACCACATCACCGGCGGCCACGTCGAGACGATCGACGCCGGACCACGCTCGTATCAGCCGATGAACGTCAATTTCGGGCTGTTCCCGCCGACCGGAGAGGCGCTGCCGGGTGGCGAAGATGCGCGGCGGCTGCGCGGTCCGGCCAAGGCGCTAGCCAAGAAGCAAGCGCTCACGCGCCGTGCGCTTACCGACCTCGACCGGTGGATTGGCGGCGTTGCGCCGCTCGCAGCCGAGTGAGGCTCACAGCGCACCGGGGCGGCCGGCGCGCGCGGCGCGCCACAGCGCCCACTGCCGGCGCCACTGCGCCACCTCGACGGGCCGGAAAGGATCTCGCGCGGAGCGCTCGAGCGCGTGCAGATCGAGCGGCACGACCGCGATCGGCAGCCATGGTGCGACAGGCTCCGACGCTCCGATGAGGCTACGCGCCTCCTCGTACCGCCTGACGGCCACCTCGCGCAGGCTCCGTAGCGCGTCGATCAATCCGTCGCTCGATCGTCCGGCGAGAATGTCCTGAGGGACGACGGCGTGGCGCACGAGCAGATCGGCCGGCACGAACAATCGCCCACGCGCCGCGTCCGCCGCGAAGCGGCGCAGAACGCTGGTGAGCGTCATGCTGACGCCGGCTGCCACCGTGAAGGTCGCCGCGCTGGCACCGAGCACCCGTGCGGCCAGTTCGACCAGGTTGGACCGCGTGTGCCTGGCATACAATTCAAGTTGGTCGAGGCTTGCCAAGAATTCGTCGCCGAGGTCGAGCCGGCGCGCCTCGATCAGCTCCTCGAACCGATCGAGCGGCAGCTGATAGCGCTCGATGACTTCGGTGAGCGCGGCCGCGACGGGGTGTGCGCGCGCTTCGACGGGCCGCTCGCCGGCCAAGGCCTCGCGCCACCATTGCAGCCGAATCTCGCCGGCAAGCGGTTCGCGGACCAGGGCACGGACGCGGGCCACCTCGACGTTGAAGGCATAAAGCGCGTGGAAGGCGCCGCGATGCTCGGCCGGCGCAAACAGCGCCGACAGGAAGCGGTCCTTATCGGCCGCCCGCACGAGCGCCGCGCAATGGGCGAAAGCATCGGTCATCGGCGCGCAGCTTAGCCCGGAGCAGCACCGGCCGCGATCAGACCGTTACAGGCGCTACAACCGCCGCGGACGCTCCTGCCGCTGCGGCCGCTCCGGGCGCTCCGGCCTTTCCGGCCTCTCCGGCCTCTCCGGCGCCTCGTCGGCGGTTGTCCTGGTGGTACCAACGCCGAGATAGATCAGGATCGGTGCTGCAATGAACACCGACGTATAGGTTCCCACCAGCACGACGCCGAAGATCATCGTCGATACGAAGCTGTGGATCGCGTGCCCGCCGAAGAACAACAGCGCCAGCAAGGACAGGGTCACTGTCAAGTGGGTGATGATCGAGCGCGACAGGGTCGAGTTGACCGAGATGTTGAGCAGATCGGCCATCGACATGCGCTTGTAGCGGCGCAGCATTTCGCGAATGCGGTCATAAATGACCACGGTGTCGTTGAGCGAGTAGCCAAGAATGGTGAGGAGCGCCGCAATACTCGACAGGTCGAAGTCGATCTGCATCAGCGACATGTAGCCGACGGTGAGCACCAGGTCGTGGACGTTTGCGATCATGGCGCCGAGCGCGAACTGCCATTCGAACCGGAACCATAGATAGACCAGGATCGCCAGGATCGCGGCCATCAGCCCGACCGTGCTCTTGGCCAGCATCTCGGTCGACACCCGTGGCCCGACCACCTCCTCGCGTTGGACCAGCATGTCGTCGCCGAGCGCCGCCTTGACCTTCTCCTTCGCGGCGCCCTGCGCCGCCTCGCCTCCTGGCTGTTGTGCAATGCGGATCAGCACCGTGTCGGGGGTGCCGAATTGCTGCAGCTGGATATCGCCGAGCCCGAGCCCGCCGAGCGTCGTTCGCAGCTTCGCGAGGTCGACCGGCGCGCCGGTCTTGGTCTTTGCTTCAAGCAGGGTGCCGCCGACGAAGTCGATGCCGAAGTTGAGACCGACGAAGAAGTACAGGCAGATCGCGACGATCGAGAGCAGTGCCGACGCAGGGAAACTGATGCGCCGGAAGCGCATGAAGTCGAACTTGGTATCGTCCGGAACAATCCGCAGCAACGGGATGGAGCGATGCAGGCGCACGGATACGGCCTTATGAAATCGCGAGCCGTTGCGGGCGCAGCCACCGGATCCACCAAGCCACCATCAGCCGCGTCAGGGTGAAGGCGGTGAATACCGTGGTGATGATGCCGATGCCGAGCGTCACGGCGAAGCCGCGCACCGGACCGGTGCCGATGAAGAACAGCACCGCTGCCGCGATGAAGGTTGTGATGTTGGAGTCGAGAATAGTCGCGAGCGCGCGTGTGAAGCCGTGATCGATGGCGCTGATCGGAGTGCGTCCCAATCGCACTTCCTCCCTTATACGCTCGTAGATTAGGACGTTGCTGTCCACCGCGATACCGATCGTGAGCACGATGCCGATGATGCCTGGAAGGGTCAGTGTCGCATTGAGCAGCGACAGCACGCCGAAGATCATCGCGACGTTGATGCCGACCGCGATGCTGGCGAAGACGCCGAACAGCCCGTAAGTAATGATCATGAAGACCACCACCAGAGTCGCGCCGAAATAGGAGGCATCCTTGCCTTTCTTGATGGAATCCTGCCCGAGTCCGGCACCTACCACTCTTTGCTCGATGATCGTCAACGGCGCCGGCAACGCGCCGGCGCGCAGCAAGATGGCGAGGTCGTTCGCGGATTCGACCGTGAAATTCCCCGAAATCTGTCCCTGACCCTGCAGGATCGGCTCGCGGATCACGGGTGCCGAGATCACTTCGTTGTCGAGCACGATGGCGAACGGTTTGCCAACATTCTCGCTCGTGGCCTGCGCGAATTTGCGCGCGCCCGATGTATTGAAACGGAAATTGACGATCGGCTCGCGCGTTCTCTGGTCAAAGCCGGGCTGCGCGTCGGTGAGGTCGCCGCCCGACACCAGGACGCGCTTTTCGATGAGATAGGGCATGCGCCCCTCGCCGCGCGTACCGTAGAGGATTTCGGATTCCGGCGGTGGCCGGTCCGCCTGAGCCTGCTCTACCGTCATGGTCTGGTCGACCAGCCGGAAGTCGAGCTTTGCCGTCTTGCCGATCAGCTCGATCAGACGTCTCGGATCGTCGAGACCGGGCACCTGCACCAGGATGCGGCCAGTGCCCTCCCGCTGGATCAGCGGCTCGACCAGACCGAGCTCGTTAATGCGCCGCTCGATGATCTGGATCGATTGGTCGACCGCCTGTCGGACGCGCTCCACGATCGCAGGATCGGTGACCGTGAGCTGGATGCGGCCGCCGCCGAGATCCCTGATCTCGAGCGAACGCTGGCCGGTGGCGCCCAGGACGCCGCCGAGCGGCTGCGACAACTCACGAAGCTTCGTCAGCGCGGCCTGCACATCGCTTTCGCGCACGCCGACTTCGACGCTCGTGCCGCGAACCACGGGAGGGCTGGTGAGTCCGACCCGCGCTTCGCGCAGAACCCGCCGAACGTCGTCGCGCAGCTGATCGAGCTTCTCCTTGCGCACTGCGGCTTGGTCGATCTCAAGCAGGATATGCGACCCGCCCTGCAGATCGAGGCCGAGCACGACGTGCCGCTGCGCCCATGTCGGCCAGCTTCGGACCATCGTCTCAGGCAGAAAGTTCGGCACTGCGAAGGCGCAGACGACGAATGCCGTCAGCAGGATGGCTAATGCCTTCCAACGCGAAATGTAGAGCATGAATGACGACCGTCCCGGTTCGTTGGTCGATTTGAGCTAGCTCTTCGCGCTCTCGTCCCTCACCGGTTCGCCCTTGGTCCGGACCCCCGACACCATCGAGCGCACTTGGCGCACACGCACGCCATCGGCGATCTCGACTTCGATCTGCTCGTCATCGACGACCTTGGTGACCTTGCCCACCAGCCCTCCGGAGGTAACTACGGTGTCGCCGCGGCGCAAGTTCTTGACGAGGTCCTGGTGCTCGCGCACCCGCTTCTGCTGCGGCCGGATGAGCAGGAAGTACATCATCACCAGAATCAGCACCATCGGGATCAGCATCGACGTCAGCGGGCTGTCGCCGAGCGGTCCGCCTTGCGCAAATGCGGGCGTCACGAACATCTTGGGTTCCCTTAAGTGTCGGAATGCGCCTGCTTTTTTGCCCTGCCGCGGGATCCTGCAGGTCGAAATCGGCGCGGACTATAACGGTCGGGGGCCCAATTGCAAACGCCGGCCAAGTCTGCGCGTCAGTCAACACCGTGGAGATCGGCCCCTCGTGCTTGCAGGGCCGCCGCCGCCCCGGTAAGGGGTGCAAGCGCACCGACTATCGAGCCATGGCCAAGAGCGCCCGAGAGCCTCCCTCCAAGGGCAAATCGCCGCAGGAGCCGCCCGATCCCGCAGCGCTCGCCCGCATCGCTGACGCGCTCGAGCGGCTTGCACCGGGCATTCCGACGGCAGCCGACTTCGGTGCGGCCGACGCGTTCGCCTGGCACCCAGCCGGCCGGCGGCTCGCACCAGTTGCCCGCGTCAACCGGGTCGAGATGAGCCTGCTCAAAGGCATTGATCGGGTACGCGACCTCCTGGTCGAGAACACCGAGCGCTTCGCCAGCGGGCTGCCAGCCAACAACGCGCTCCTTTGGGGCGCGCGCGGCATGGGCAAGTCATCCCTGGTCAAGGCGGTGCACGCGGCGGTCAACGCCGCGCATGCGCGCGGCCGCGCCGGTCCGCTCAAGCTCGTCGAGATCCATCGCGAGGATATCGAAAGCCTTCCCGAACTGATGGCGCTGATGCGGGGCGCGCCCTATCGCTTCATCCTGTTTTGCGACGACCTCTCGTTCGAAGCGGAAGATACGAGCTACAAATCGCTCAAGGCGGTGCTGGAAGGCGGCATCGAAGGGCGCCCGGAGAATCTGGTGTTCTACGCGACCTCGAACCGGCGCCACCTGATGGCGCGCGACATGATGGAGAACGAACGCGCGACCGCAATCAACCCTGGCGAAGCGGTCGAAGAAAAAGTGTCGCTGTCGGATCGTTTCGGGCTTTGGCTTGGCTTCCACCGCTGCAGCCAGGACGAGTATCTGGCCATGGTCACCGGCTACGTGAGCCACTACCGCATACCCTTCGGCGGCGAAGAGCTCGAGCGCGAGGCGCTCGAATGGGCAACTACGCGGGGCGCGCGCTCGGGCCGTGTCGCCTGGCAATACGTGCAGGATTTGGCCGGTCGGCTGCGGGTCCGACTGTCGGAGCATACGAGCCGGCAAATGAAGCATGGCGGTGGCTAGCCCCATCGCACGGCGTTCGCCTTACCCGCCAGAGAGCAGCGGCATCGGGTCGAGCGGCGTCGGACCTTTGCGCACCTCGAAGTGCAACTGTGGCGTATCGACATTGCCGGTTTGGCCGGACTTGCCGATAACCTGTCCGCGCTTGACCGGATCGCCGCGCTTGACCATCAGTTCCTTCGCGTGGGCGTAGGCGGTGACGTAGCCACTTGGGTGGCGGATCAGCACCAGGTTGCCGTAGCCCTTGAGCTCGTTCCCGGCATAAGCGACTACGCCGTCTTCGGCGGCCTTGATCGGGGTGTCCTCGGGGACGGCGAGATTGATGCCGTCGTTCTGCTGGCCGTTCGGCTTGGGACCGAAACCGGCGATCACGCGGCCCTTGACCGGCCACCGGAACATCGGCGTTGCATTGGTCGGCTTCATCGCACCTGTCGCCGCTGGCGTTTCGTTCGCGGGCGTCACCACGGACGCCTGCTGGGGCGTCGGCTCAGTGCCGGTTTGCTTAGCGGCGGGCGGCGCCTTCGGAGTCTGGTTGGCGAGCGGCTGGCCGCTCTTGCCGGCCGTGCTCGTGCGCGTTGCGGGAATGACGATGCGCTCGCCGATCTTCAACGTCGCATGCGGCTCGATGTTGTTGGCCCTGGCGATGTCGGGAATCGATCGGCCATAACGCCGCGAGATCTTCGACAACGTTTCGCCCGGCGCGACGATGTGGACGCTCGACGATGCGGTTGTTGCCCGCGACGCCGGCGTTGCCGGACGCGGCGCTGAAGCGCTTGCCGACGCGGTAGCGCTGTAGCGCGGGATCACCAGCCGCTGGCCAGGCCGGACCGCGCTTGCCGACGTGAGGCCGTTGGCTTGCAGGATGACCGAAGCCGGCACTCCATGGCGCACCGCGATTTTGTCGATGGTCTCGCCTGGCGCGACCGTCACCGCGGTGCCACCATCCCAACTCCACTGCCCGCTCGCGACCTGCCGGCGCGGCCCCTGCACTGAGCCGGTGACGTCTGTGGTCGGCGTGGGCGCCGGCTGATAGCTCGCCATTCCCCTGCCGCCGCCGGCGATGCCCTCTCCTGCGGGCGGCACAGCGGCTGGCGGGGTCGCCCCGGCGGGCGGTGGCAACTGCGCTTGCTCGATCCGTCCTGCTGGCGCGGCGGTGACTGTACCGGTCACCTCGCTCGCGCCAGCTCGCGACGGGTAGGGATTCTCGTTGAAGCGGGTTACCTCGGAGCTGCATCCGGCGACGCTGAACGCGATTCCTGCCAGCAGAACCGCTCGCGGTCGCGCGCGAACAGACTCGACCCCCGAAGCCATGGCTTTAACTCGCTACGCAACAAATAGAACCGGAGGAGCGAATTAACAGCTTCGCGGTAAATAAGGCTTTAAGCGATTACGATGGCTAAACCCTACCACAATCCTGCCAAAACCGTTACAATTCACGCGCTTGCCCGGCGAGCAGCGGAACGAAGCGCACCGCGATCAATTCCTCGCGCGTGAGCCCACCTGCAATCTTGGTTAATTTGACGAGATGCTGTGTGCCGCCATGCGGACCAAGCGGCAGCAACAGGATGCCACCCTCCGCCAATTGCGCGACCAGAGCATCGGGCACCGTTTCGGCCGCCGCCGTCACGATGATCCGGTCGAACGGCGCCTGCTCCGGGACACCGGCGAAACCGTCGCCAACTCTGACTTCGACATTCCGATAGCCGAGCGTCGCAAGGCGCTTGCGCGCCTCGTCCGCCAGCGTCCGGTAGCGCTCGACGGTGACCACCTCACGCGCCAGCCGAGATAGGACCGCCGCTTGGTAGCCCGATCCGGTGCCGACTTCGAGGACGCGGTGGTCGGGCCGCACGCCAAGCTGCTCGGTCATGTAGGCAACCACGAAGGGCTGGCTGATAGTCTGGCCGCAGGCGATCGGCAGCGCCCGGTCCGCATAGGCGGCATCGGCAAACCGAGTCTCGACGAAGTGCTCACGCGGCACTTCATCGAGCGCGCGCAACACCGCCACATCGGTGATGCCGCGCCGACGCAGGTCGAGCAGGAATTGCATGCGACCGACGCCGCCGTCGCCAGCCGGTTGCTTGGGCACGCCCGCCCCCTTTCTGCCACTCGAGTGCGGGTCCGCATCCGATAATAGGCCGCTGCTGGCGTGGCAATCCCACCATGTGGACAGAGTTCCGCCCCGTTCACGCGAACCTGAACAGCAACAGCTGCGCGAATGCCAGCAAAGAGCCGGTCAGCCCGCGGCGGCAGCATTTTCGCCCCATTCCTGCGGCGGGATGGCGAGCATGAGCAGGGTCCCTGGACATGGCGCCTCGGCGTCCAAGCGCGTTCTCGTGGTCGAGGACGAACTCATGATTCGCATGCTGCTCGAGGACATGCTGGGCGAGCTTGGCTACACCATCGCTGCGCAGGCGGCACGGATCGACGAGGCTCTCGACGCGGCCAAGAATGCCGCCTTTGACGTCGCGATCCTCGATGTCAACCTCAATGGCGAGACCATCGTGCCGGTAGCCGAGGCGCTCGATGCGCGCGGCATGCCGTTCGTCTTCGCCACCGGCTATGCCGACGCCGTCCTGCCGGAGGTCTTTCGCAACCGGCCGATACTGAAGAAGCCATTCCAGGCCGATGGCCTCAACCGCTCGCTGCAAAGGGCGTTGGGCTCCGCGTAGGCGGTTTGGGTGGCATGAGGCTACTCTCTTGCGGTTCTGCGGCGGAGCCAGGGCGGATCAGCGGCCGTCGCTGAAGACCTCCGCGAGCCTCGTCATGAATGGCTCGTCCGTCATATCGAGGCGCAGCGGCGTGACCGTGATGCAATTGTCCGCCAGCGCCGAAATGTCCGTGCCGTCCTGCGGCGGCAGGCCGCGGCCGCGCACATAGGCGATCCAGTAATAGGCGTTCCCGCGCCCATCCTGGCGCGCGTCGATCTGCAGCCGCTCCTGCCGGTTGCGTCCCTGCGAGGCTACCGCGATGCCCCTCACCTCGTTAGGGCCGCAATTCGGGAAATTGACATTGATCAGCACGTCGTGCGGGATGCCGGCCTTGAGCGAGCGGCGGATGATGTCGGGGGCGTAGCGTACCGCAGTGTCCCAATGCGGCGGCTCACCGCTGCGCGACTGGTAGGACTGCGATAGCGCGAACGAGGGAATGCCCAGGATCGTGCCCTCGACCGCGCCCGCGACCGTCCCGGAATAGATCACGTCCTCGCCGGCATTGCGGCCGCGATTAACGCCGGCAAGCACGAGATCGGGCGGGCGGTCCTTGAGGATGTGGCGCGAGCCCATGATCACGCAATCGGTCGGCGTGCCCTTGACCGCGAAGCGGCGCTCCTCGACCGAGCGCAGCCGCAGCGGATCATTGAGCGACAGCGAGTGCGACACGCCGGACTGATCGTATTCCGGCGCGACGATCCACACGTCGTCGGAGAGCGCGCGGGCGATCTCGGCGCAAGCGTCGAGCCCCTCCGAGTGGATACCGTCGTCGTTGGTGACCAGGATGCGCATGATTCAGACGACAGCGGACAGAGGACGGAGGACCGACAAATGCGTCCGTGTTCGCACCTTGTCTGTCCTCTGTCGTCTGTCGTCCGTCATCTGTCTCTCTCGATCGTCTTGAGCCCGCCCATGTAGCCCTGCAGCGCGTCCGGCACAGCGATCGAGCCGCCCTGCTGTTGGTAGGTTTCCATGACCGCGATGAGCGCGCGGCCGACCGCGATGCCCGAGCCGTTGAGGGTATGAACGAGCCGCACCTGGCGGTCCTTGCCGCGCAAGCGCGCGTTCATACGGCGGGCCTGGAAGTCGCCGCAGATCGAGCACGAGGAGATTTCCCGATAGGTATTCTGCCCGGGCAGCCATACTTCGATATCGTAGGTCTTTTGTGACGCGAAGCCCATGTCGCCGGCGCACAGCGTCACCACGCGGTAGTGCAGCTCGAGCCGACGCAACACTTCCTCGGCGCAGGCGAGCATGCGCTCGTGCTCGTCGCGGCTCTGCTCGGGCGTCGTGATCGAGACGAGTTCGACCTTGTTGAACTGGTGTTGGCGGATCATGCCGCGAGTGTCCTTGCCGGCGGCGCCCGCCTCGGCGCGAAAGCAGGGCGTCCAGGCCGTGAACCGCAGCGGCAGCTCGACCTCGTCGACGATGGATTCGCGCACCAGGTTGGTCAGCGGGACCTCGGCAGTGGGGATGAGCCAGAGGCGATCCTCAGTGGGGAAGATCGAAAACCAGAGATCCCTCTGGAGACGCTCCCATTCCGCGTCAAAGGCCCCTGAGGGGTGCTCACGGGCTGCGTCAAGAAATGCTCTCACGTCAGCGCGCAGGAATTCATTTTCTGGAAGTCTGCGATTTACACTAAATTGATCGTCTGCAAATTTCGGTAATTGCGCCGTCCCGAACATGGTCGCGTCGCGCACCAGCAAGGGCGGCGCAACCTCGGTATAGCCGTGCTCGGTCGTGTGCAGGTCGAGCATGAACTGCCCGAGCGCGCGTTCGAGCCGGGCAATGCCTTTCTTCAGCACCACGAAGCGCGCACCCGAAAGCTTGGCCGCAGTCTCGAAGTCCATCTGGCCAAGCCCTTCGCCGAGATCGAAGTGCTGCTTGGGCTCGTAGCCGTAGTTGCGCCTGGCGCCGAAATGGTGGTGCTCGACGTTGCCGGTCTCGTCCTGGCCGTCCGGCACCTCATCGAGCGGCAGATTGGGAATTTCGGCGAGCGCCTTGTCGAGCGCAACGGATGCCTCCTTCGACTCCGCCTCGAGCTTCGGGATCTCGTCCTTGAGCCGCGCCACCTCGGCCAGGAGCTTCTGCGCGACATCCTCCTCATTGCTCTTCTTGGCGGCGCCGATCTCGCGCGAGGCTGAGTTGCGGCGCGCGAGCGCCGCCTCCGCCTTCTGGATCGCCGTGCGGCGGCGTTCGTCCAGCGCGATCAGCCTTTCGGCCTCGGCCGGAAGACCGCGCCGGGCGAGCCCACGATCGAAGGCTTGCGGGTTCTCGCGGATCCATTTGATGTCGTGCATGACGGCATTTCCAACATGGTTCCGTCACGCCCAGTGCCATGCCGGGCATCCACGTCTTTCTAGCCCATCGCGACTAAGACGTGGATGGCCGGGGCAAGCCCGGCCATGAGGATTAAGCGATTCGATGCCTCGCCATTGTAGCCGAGGTCTATTCGGCGGGCTTGCCCTCGGGCGGCGGATCGGAGGCCGAGCCCGCCGCTGCCGCGCTCGCTGCCGCGCGCTTCTCCACTAGCCGCACCGCAAAGATCGAGAGCTCGTAGAGCCCAGAAAGCGGCACCGCAAGTGACAGCATGCTGATCACATCGGGCGGCGTGAGGATTGCGGCGATCACGAACGCGGCGAGGATGAAATAGCGCCGTTTGTCCTTGAGCTGCTGCGAGGTGATAATGCCGACGCGACCGAGCAGCGTGAGGATCACGGGAAGCTGGAAGGCCACGCCGAACGCGAGAATGAGTTGCATGATCAGCGACAGGTACTCGCCGACCTTGGGCACCAGCGAGATCTTGGACTGTCCCTCGCCGCCCGCCTGCTCCATGCTGATCGAAAAGCGCACCAGCAGCGGCATCACCACGAAATAGACCAGCAGGGCGCCGAGGGCGAAGAACACCGGCGTCGCGATGAGATAGGGCAGGAAGGCTTGGCGCTCGTGCCGATAGAGTCCGGGCGCCACGAACTTGTAGATCTGCAACGCCACCAGCGGAAACGACAGGAACGCCGCGCCGAACATCGCGACCTTGAGATGCGTGAAGAACAGCTCAAGGAGCGCGGTATAGATCATGTTCGATTCGTCCGGTCCGCGGACCAATACGTAGGGCCAAACCAGAATGTTGTAGATGCGTGACGAGAAGGCGAAGCACAGAAGGAACATCACGCCGAAGGCCAGGAGCGCCTTGATCAGCCGCGCGCGCAGCTCGATCAAGTGCTCCATCAGCGGAGCCTTGGTGGCTTCGATATCCTCGTGTGTCACGCCGCCCTCCCGGCGTCGGGCTTGGGCGGCCCGGAGACCGTGCCCTCGCCGGGCGCAGGCTCAGCCTCGACCGCCTGGACTGGCGGCGCAATCGGCGCGGCTTCAGCAGCTTCAGGCGCGGGCGCCGGGCTCGCGGGTATGACCGGTTCCGCGACCGGAGCAGGCGCTGGCGCAGACTCAGCGGTCGACGATTGGGCCGTCACCGTTGTCGGCGCGTCCAGATCCGGCAGCGGGCCGGCCGCGTTCTCGATGTCCTTGCGGATGTCGTCGACCGGATCGAAGCGCGCGTAGCTCTGCGCCTTCGCGCTCATCTCGTCGACCTCCTTCTTGAGCTCGGCGAGTTCAGCTTCGCGCATCGCTTCGTGGAACTGATTCTGGAATTCCGACGCCATGCGCCGGACTTTTGTCACCCATTGACCAAGCGTGCGCAACGCGCCGGGCAACTCCTTCGGCCCGATCACAAGCAATGCGACGATGCCGATGACGAGCAGCTCGCTCCAACCGATGTTGAACATTGAGCGTCACTCCGCGACGCCGAGCCGGCGCCCCGATGCCGAACGCGTGGTCAGGCCAGGCGCCGTCCCGCGTCAGCCGGCCTTGCGCTGATCGGCCGACGCCCCGGCGGGCGCTCCGCCGGCGACCGGAGCGCCGGTCGCGGACGACTGACTGTCGATTGTCTTCATCTGGTCGGGCTTGGAAGCTTCTTCGGTCTTCTCTTCATCCGAAAGACCCTTCTTGAACGACTTGATGCCCTTAGCGAAGTCGCCCATCAGCTCCGAAATCTTGCCGCGGCCGCCGAACAGCAGCAGGCCTACCGCCAGCACCAGAATCCAATGCCATGCGCTGCCGAAACCACCCATGCGTACATCCTCCGTGATGTGAAAGAGGGGCCGCACGGGCCCACTGGGGCCGCACGGGCCCGCCTGACTAATCAGGGCTGACTGGAACCTAGGCGCTGGCCGTACAAAAAACAAGGTGTTCGGTGGCGCCGCGACACCACAAATTCGGTCAAGCGCCGGCGCTAAGCCCTTGGAACCTCTGGGCGTGCGCGTAGGCGCCCCAGCTGCTTACCGAGTGGCCTGCGCGCTAGTCGTCGGTGTGGTCGCGCGGCGGCGCCAGACCAAGATCGAGGTCGCCCGGTTCGAGCGGATCCTCATCCTCGCGCAAAGCCGGATCGTCCGATGGCAGCGGCACCGAGAACCCGGGCGGCAGGCGTCCGTCGAGCAGGCCCGCGCCCTTGAGCTCGTCGAGCCCTGGCAGGTCGCCGACGGCATCGAGCCCGAAATGCGACAGGAACGCTTCGGTCGTGCCATAAGTCAGCGGACGGCCGGGCGCCTTGCGGCGCCCGCGTGGTTTGATCCACCCGGTCTGCAGCAGGACGTCGACCGAGCCCTTGGACGTCGTCACGCCGCGAATCTCCTCGATCTCGGTGCGCGTAACCGGCTGGTGATAGGCAATGATCGCGAGCGTCTCGATTGCGGCTCGCGACAGCTTACGGGTCTCCACCGTCTCCTTGCTGAGCAGCCAGGACAGGTCAGTGGCGGTGCGGAACGTCCATTTGCCGCCGATGCGCACCAGATTGACCCCGCGCGACGCGTATTCCTGCTGCAGCCGCGCCAGAGCCGCACGCAGGTCGACCCCCTGCGGAAGGCGGGCGCCGAGGTCCTTCTCGCTGAGCGGCTCGGACGCGGCGAACAGCATCGCCTCAAGGAGGCGAAGCTCCTCCGGGCGCGCGCGCGGATCGCCCGCGTCGTCCTCCGGTTCATCGTCCGATGTCACCACCTGCATCTTTGCCAGGCCCATGGTCATGGCCTCCCCTTCCCGCTAATTGTTCGTCTCGCCGGTCTTCGCCGCACCGTCTGGCTCGACCTCCCCACCGCCGACGGCCGGACGCTTGCGCACATAGAGCGGCGCGAATGGCTGATGCTGATGGAGTTCCGCCATGCCTTCGCGCACCAGTTCGAGCGCCGACGCGAAGCTCGATGCAAACACCGTCGCGGCGTGCGACGGCTCGACGACGTACTTGATCAGATAGGCGTCTAGCCGCGTCCAGTCAGCCGATTGTCCGATCAGACGCTCGAGCGCCTCCCGCGCCTCGGCCAGCGACCATACCGTGCGCTTGGCGAAGCGCACGCGTGCGAGCGCGTGCCTTTGGCGCTGCTGGGCATAGGCCGACAGGAGGTCGTAGAGCGTCGCCGACCATTCCGGATGCTTGATGTGGGCGATCGGCTCGGGCTGGCCGCGGCGGAACACGTCGCGATCGAGCTGTGGGCGCCCGAACAGGCGCTCGGCGGCCTGCCGGATCGCTTCGAGCCGCTTGAGCCGCAGCGCCAGCGCGTTCGCCATGTCCTCGGCGCTCTGCCCTTCCGGCGCGTTGACGTCCGGCAGCAGCAGGCGCGATTTCAGGTAAGCGAGCCAGGCCGCCATCACCAGATAGTCCGCCGCGAGCTCGAGCCGCAGCCGGCGCGCCTCCTCGATGAAGGCGAGATACTGGTCGGCCAGCGCCAGGATCGAGATCTTGGCGAGATCGACCTTCTGATGGCGGGCCAGCGTCAGCAGGAGGTCGAGGGGCCCCTCGAAACCCTCGACGTCGACCACCAGCGCAGGCTCGTCGGAAGCGCGCTCCGCGGCAAACTCGGACTCGAACTTGAGTTCGTCGGGGCTCATGAGGCTCTCCGCGCATCGGCCGGGCGGTCCAGCACGGCGGCAAACATGGCACGGGCGTCGGCGACGTCGATCACGGCAGGCGTCTTGCGCGCGGCAAGCGCCGCAGCGGCGCGGCGCCCAGCTTCGCCGGTCAGCGGAGCCGCTTCGGCTGCAACAGCCTGCATCTCCTCGAGCCGGCCGTTGCAGTGGAGAACGAGGTCGCAGCCGGCCGCCAGCGCGGCGCCCGCGCGCTGCGCAATGGAACCAGACAACGCCTCCATCGACACGTCGTCGCTCATCAGCAGTCCTTTGAACCCGATCGAATCGCGAATCACTTGATGCACTATTGTGACCGAAGTCGTGGCCGGAGTGACCGGGTCATAGGCATCAAAAACAACATGGGCGGTCATGCCGAGTGGCAGGGCCGCCAGCGGCCGGAACGCCGCGAAATCGGTCGCCTCAAGCTCCTCGCGTGTCGCGCTGACTACGGGAAGCTTGAGATGGCTGTCGGCCGTGGCCCGGCCATGGCCGGGTAGATGCTTGACCACGGGCAGCACGCCGCCCTCCATCAGCCCGGCCGCTGCGGCGGCGGCGAGGGCCGCAACCTTGTCGGCGCGGTCCCCGTAGGCGCGATCGCCGATGACCGCATCGGCACCTGCGGCCGGCACGTCGGCGACCGGCAGGCAGTCCACGTCGATGCCGAGCCGGCGGAGGTCTTCAGCCATGAGCCTCGCGCCGAGCCGAGCCGCGGCAAGACCGGCCGCCTGTTCCTGGTCATACAAGCGACCGTAGAGGGCAGCCGCCGGATAGCTCGGCCACTGCGGCGGGCCGAGCCGCTGCACGCGGCCACCCTCCTGGTCGACCAGGACGGGCGCGTCGGTTCCCACCGCGTCACGAAACGAGGCCGTCAATGCTTCAACCTGCGCCGGGGTCTCGATGTTCCGCTTGAACAGGATCAGGCCCCAGGGCCGAGCCTCGCGCAGAAACGCGCGTTCCGCCGCCGCCAGCGCAACGCCGCAAACGCCGGTGATAAAGGCGCACGCCGTCATCGGCGCCCGCTTAGCCTGCGGCCCTCATACGGTCAAGCTGTCGCAAATAACCGTCCGCAGGGAAGGCTTAGCGCTTTGTCGGGCCATCGAGCGGCGCGGACCCCGAGGGCTTCTTGTCGAACGAGGCCGGTTGTGCGCCCGACTCAATGCCACGGAGTCGCGCAACATTGCGCAGGTGCTGCTCGTATGTCTCGGCGAAGACGTGGCCGCCGAGACCATCGGCCACGAAGTAAAGCTCCTTGGTGCGCGCCGGGTTGGCAGCAGCCGCTAACGCGGCACGCCCAGGGTTGGCGATCGGCCCCGGCGGTAGGCCTTCGATCAGATAGGTATTGTACGGGGTCGGCTGCTCGATCTCGCTTCTCAGGATCGGCCGGCCGAGCGTGCCCTTGCCGCCGACGAGGCCATAGACAACGGTCGGGTCCGATTGAAGCTTCATGTTCTGCTTCAACCGGTTGATGAGGACCGCAGCGATTCGCGTTCGCTCCTCCGGCTTCGTGGTCTCCTTCTCGACGATCGAAGCAAGGGTGGCAAGTTGATCCGGCGTCCGCAGCGGCAGCTCGGGCATGCGTCGCTCCCAGCTCTCCTGAACAGCGGCCTGCAGCGCCTCCTGCATGCGCTGGATCGCAGATTCGCGTGACGTGCCGCGAGCGAACCGGTAGACGGCCGGCAGCAAGGATCCCTCGCGCGGCAACTCCCTGATATTGCCGGACAGAATATCGCTCGCTAGCAGGCGTTCCGTGATCTCTTCCGAGGTCCACCCCTCGGCGATCGTGAGCGGGTGCTCGACCACCTTGCCGGCCACCATGGTCTCGACCACGTCGCGCAGGCTCGCGCGCTTGGGAATGAGATACTCGCCGGCCTTGAGGTCGTCAGCCGCCTGAAGCGCGAGGGCGCCGCCCGCGAAGACAACACCGGGTCCGTCCGTGACGCCTTCCCGCCGCAGTAGATCGGCAACGGCAAGAAGTCCAAGACCGCCCGGAATGTTGATCACCTTGTCCCGCTCGAGCGGCCCGGGCGCCTCAAAGCGGTGCCTGCCGAGGGCGAAAGTCCCGGCGAATGCGACCAGCGCAACGGAGACGATGGCCGAGACTGCGACCACGGCACGCCCCAACCGACGCCGCGGTGGCACATCCGAACGAACGGTTTCCCTTTCGGCGCGATCGCTTGCGTCGGTACCTTGCAATGACTTGCGATCGCGGTCCGCTTCCTCGCCCGTTTCGTCATGGCGGTCCGGCATCCGCGCATAAGCGTCGCGCGTGCTTCGCGGCGGCGGATCGTATCCCGACAAGGGAGCCGGCGATGGACGTGGTCCGTTGCTAGGCGAGTAGCGCGGCGCGGGAGGGTCAGCGATTCCTGGATCCGGCGCGACCCCGACCCGCGGCTGCGGCGGAGACGCGGGCGCTGTAACGACCGCGTTGCGACCTTGGGAATCGACGAGCTTGGCCTGTGCCGCCTTGCGTTTGTTTTGAGCGGCGAGCTCCTTCTCAATCGAGCGGATCAGCCGATCCATGTGGACATGAAAATCGCGGCCGGGGCTGACTTCGGCGGCATTGAGATCGGCAATCTCGCGCAAGCTGTCCGGCAAATCGCCGGTGTCGGGCATGCTTGCGTGATCGACCAGGACCGGAATCAGCGGTATGCCTCCCTCGAGCGCGGTCTCGACCTCGAAGCACACCAGGTCGCCGTCCTCGCCAAGCCGCTTGCGGCCGCCGTCGCCCATCCAGCGCGGACCAATGACCGCGAGCACGATATCGCTGCTGGTCAGAATGCCCCTGATGTGCTGGCGGAAGTTGGTACCGGCCGGGATGCTGTCGATGTCCATGAAGACGCTGCCGTCGCCGAAATGCGCCCTCAGGCGATCGAACATACGGCCGGCGGTGCCCGCGGCGTCCGCTCTGCGATAGGAAATGACGATCGTGGGCATGGGTCGGCTCACCGGTCACGAACCCGTCGGAATGGGTCTCTCGACGTCAGCGTGCGATCGCCAAAAAAATGGCCGCCGGTTCGACGGTGGTGCAGCAGCGCCCGCAAGCGACGCCGAGCAAACCATAAGTTCCGATCGGGCGAAAGTATGAACAGGCGCGCGCACGGGGGCGCGTAGTCACAGCACAATATCAGGCAGTTGCGGTCAATTGCGCTGGGTGATGCACTGGCCGCCGGCGGACTTGAGCTCGGAGCAGAATTCGTTGGCATCGTTTGAAGAGGCGAACGGCCCGACCAGGGCGCGGTAGTAGACGCCCTTGGCGCCAAGATCGACGCGCTTGACGAACGATGACCGGCTGCCGAGTTGGTCCGGATACTTGGCTTGCAACGACCGGAACGCGGCCTGCGCTTCGGCCTCGCTGCGCTGGGAGGACAGCTGCACGGAGTAGCCGCCCGTCGGCGCATTCCCCTGCTCCGCGGACGCGCGTGGTGCCGGCGGCTGCGCTGGCGCGGTCGCGACGCGCTCGCGCGGCGCAGGCTCCGCCGCAGCGTTGGTCTGCGGATCAAGCGAGATCGGTCCGCCGTTGCGCTTCGTCGTCGGCCGGCCAGCGGTCGCACCCGACGGCGGCGCGCTCGACTCTGAAATACCTCCGACCGGCCGACCGCTGAGGTCGGTGCCATCCGGCCGGATCGTCACCGTGCGGATTCGCTTGGGCTCGCTGCCGCCCGCCGAAGGCGCAGCCGACGCGGGCGCCGGCGGTGCCGCCGCGGGCGCACCGGTCCCTGCCGTTGGAACATTCGTGCGCGGCGGGGGCGGCGGCGGAAATACGGACTGCGAGGGCTGGACCGGCGCCGGCAGCACGACGCGAGGACTTGTCGTAGCGGTCGGGATGTCGACCGGCTGTTCCTCGCGCGACACGATCCTCTCGTTCAGGTTCTGCTCGAGAACGCGGTCCTGAATGGACTTGTTGGCTTGGGGGTCGGCCGAGACAACCTTGCTCGGCGCCGTCTCCGCTGTGATCGTAGGCGGCGTCCTGTCCGCCCCCGGAGACACATAGTAGGTCCGATATCCGTAGGCGCCCGCGGTTCCGATCATCGCGCAGCCGATCAGGGTCACGGCTGTAATGAGCCCGCCAGAGCGGCGGGAGCGCGGAGGATCGTCATAGGATTCTTCATCGTGCGCCGCCAACGGCGCACCGTTCTCGAAATACGGATGCTGCGCCGGCTGCGGCGCCGCGGCATAAGACCCGTGCTCGTCTTCCGCTCGCTGATGGAATTGCTCGGCTGCGGTGAATTGAGGCTCGCGCCGGTAGTAGGATTGCGGTGGTGGCTCGTATTCGCGCTGGGTATCGGGCCGAGCGTCGTATCGGTGATCGTCCGGACCCTCGCTCGGCGAAGGCAGGTACGGCTCGCGTCGTGACTCCGTTTCCGGCGGCGCGAAGTTGGGCTCGCTGCGCGACGGCTGCTGCCGCCGCATGGTCTCTTCGTGGTAGCTCTCGTAAGGTGGCATCGAGGCTGCGGCCTTGCGCCAGTCGGACATTGCCGACGACTTGGGCTGCTGAGTCGGCTGCGCCGACGACTTGGGCTGCTCCGTCCGCTGCGGGTCCTGCGGCTCGGCCGTGCGTTGAGGGGCACTGAACGGATCGTTCTGGCCGATCAAGCGCGCCAACTCCGCCAACGGATCGCTGCCCGCCGTGTGTGCGAGCGAGCCTGATGAGGAGGGGTCGCGTCGGTATGGGTCATTCGATCGCCGATATCGCGAAGTGTTGTCGTCCGCCATGGTCACCCCGTTTCCGGCTTCAGGCCGGTTTTACTCGCGTTCGAACTCGACCGGTGAGGTCACGCGACCGTGGTCCATCGCGCCCAACGGCACCGAGCGAGACTAACGCATCTCCTCAGGCGCCCCGACGCCGAGCAAGGCAAGCCCGGAGGCGAGAACGGTAACAACACCTTGCACTAATGCAAGGCGCGCCAGGGTCAGTAGTGGATCATTCTGCATAATGAAGCGTAAATGTGGCGCGTCCTTCCCGCGATTCCACTGGGCATGGAATTCGCTCGCAAGCTCATACAAATAAAAGGCAATTCGGTGCGGCTCATGGGCGGTCGCGGCGCCTTCCACGAGCCGCGGATAGAGCGCCAATCGCCGCATTATGGTTAACTCGCCAGAGTCGTCGAGCCGCTGCAACGGCGCCTGCGCGAGTGCCGAAGCGAGCGCGGACAGATCCGACGGTAATTCCGGAACTAGTTCGCGCGCGTTGCGGAACACCGACCGGCCGCGAGCATGGCCATACTGGACGTAGAAGACCGGGTTGTCGCGCGACTGCTCGATCACCTTGGCTAGATCGAATTCGAGCACGGCGTCGTTCTTGCGATAAAGCATCATGAAGCGCACGGCGTCCCGCCCGACTTCATCCACGACCTCACGCAGGGTCACAAAGTCGCCCGCCCGCTTCGACATTTTCACCGGCTCGCCGCCGCGCAGGAGCTTCACCAACTGGATGATCTTCACGTCGAGTTCGCCCACCGGCGCATTGGTGATTGCTCTGACCGCCTTGACGGCCGCCTGCATGCGCTTGACGTAGCCGCCGTGGTCGGCGCCCCAGACGTCGATCAAGTCGGCAAATCCGCGATCGATCTTGCTCTTGTGGTAGGCGATGTCGGAGGCGAAATAGGTGTAGCTCCCGTCCGACTTCATCAACGGCCGGTCGACGTCGTCGCCGAATGCGGTGGCGCGAAACAGCGTCTGTTCGCGATCCTCCCAGTCTTCGATCGGGGCGCCCTTGGGCGGCGGCAGGCGCCCCTCATAGACATAGCCGGCCCGCCGCAGCGCCGCGACCGTCTCTGCGACCTCGTCGCGCCCACCTTCGATCAGCGCACGCTCCGAGGAAAAGACATCATGGCGGACGTTGAGCGCGGCGAGATCCTTGCGGATTTCGGCCATCATTAGGTCGACCGCCCGCTCGCGCACCAGGGGAAGCCATTCAGGCTCGGGTTTGCCGAGCAGCGCCCGACCGAATTCCGCGGCCAGCGCTGCGCCCACCGGCTTGAGATAATCCCCTGGATAGAGACCTTCAGGGATTGCTCCAATGTCCTCGCCGAGCGCCTCGCGGTAGCGCACGTAGGCCGAGCGCGCTAGCACGTCGACCTGTGCGCCGGCGTCGTTGATGTAGTATTCGCGCGTCACCGCAAAGCCAGCGACACCGAGCAGATTGGCAAGCGCGTCGCCGAAGACGGCGCCGCGACAATGGCCGACATGCATGGGACCGGTCGGATTGGCCGATACATATTCCACATTAACCGACGTTCCCTGCCCCACGTGGCCGCGGCCATAGGCCGGTCCGGCGCGCAGGACGGCGCGCAGCGCTTCGATCCACGCGGCGGGTTTCAGCGTCATATTGATGAAGCCCGGGCCCGCCACCTCGACCGCCGCAATCATGTCATCGCCGCGCAGCCGCGCCGCGATCAGCTCGGCAAGCTCGCGCGGCTTCTTGCCCGCGTCCTTCGCGAGCACCATGGCCGCATTGGTCGCCATATCGCCGTGCGCCGCGTCCCGCGGCGGCTCGACCACGATGCGCGACTGGTCGATGCCCGTCGGCAAGACGCCGGTATCTGCCAGCGCCTGGTTGGCCGCGCGTACCTTATCGAGAACGACGGCAAAGACGTTGCTTGGGGGGTCTTTCATCGCCTGAGCTTGTCGTGGTGCCGCCGCCTAACGTATATCCGCCGCCAAGTCAAAGCTGACTTGCAACGACCTCCTTCAATCGCCTGTCAGCGCAGTTCCGGCGTCGTCGTGAACAGCCGTGCGTGCTCGATCAAGGCGTAGCGGTCCGTCATACCGGCGATGAAATCGGCGATGCGGCGCTTGCGGGTGGCGTCGTCGCCGGCCTCGGCGCGCTCGGCCCAGTCTGCCGGCATGTCATCCGGATTTGCACAGTAGCGCGCGAACAGGTCGCAGACGACGCCTTCCGCCTCGGTCATGATGCGGGCGATCCGGGCGTGACGGTACATGCGCGGATATAGAAAACCCTTGATGGCGCGATCGGCCTGCGCCATCGCAGCCGAAAAGCCGCCGACCGGAGCGTCCGCGTTGCGCACGTCGTCGACCGAGCGCGGCGCGAGTGCACGCAGCCTGATGCCGCTTTCAGAGATGAGATCTTCGATCATGCGCGTGATGATGCGGCGGACCAGCTCATGCACGAGGCGGGGGCCGTCGAGATTCGGATGGGCTTTGCGGATTTCGCCGAGGGCCTCGCGTGCGAGCGCCACCTCGGTGAGATCATCCAGCGTGAACAGGGCGGCCCGCAACCCGTCATCGATGTCATGGGCGTCATAGGCAATATCGTCGGCAAGCGCCGCGAGCTGCGCCTCGGCGCTAGCAAAGCTCCAAAGCTCGAGGTCATCGGGGTAGTCGCGGATCGCCTGCGGCACGCCGCGCTCGCGATACCGTCCGACCGGCGATCCGGCACGGTCGGTGAGCGGGCCATTGTGCTTGACAAGCCCCTCGAGGGTTTCCCAGGTGAGATTGAGGCCGTCGAACGCCGCATAGCGCCGCTCAAGCGCAGTCACCGTGCGCAGCGTCTGGGCGTTGTGGTCGAAGCCGCCGACTTCGACAAGGCAGTGGTCAAGGGCGCGTTCACCGGCGTGACCGAATGGCGGATGACCGAGATCGTGGGCGAGCGCAAGCGCCTCCGCTAGATCCTCGTCAAGGCCAAGGGCACGAGCGAGCGAGCGAGCGATCTGGGCGACCTCAAGGGTATGGGTGAGCCGCGTGCGGAAGTGGTCGCCCTCATGAAAGACGAAGACCTGCGTCTTATGCGCCAGGCGGCGGAAGGCGGTCGAATGGATGATGCGGTCGCAGTCCCGGCGGAAATCGTTGCGGGTCGGGCTCGGCGGCTCCGGGCGCCGCCGCCCCCGGCTTCGCCCCGGATCTGACGCATAGGACGCACGCACGCGCGGTGCTTCGACCACCATTGGCTTCGCCCCTGCGATTGACCAGGCCGGTCGGGGCACTTAACTATCGGTCGAGCCCTCTGGCAATCGTGCCACACGGTAGGATGACAATGGACAGCGTGACGGTTTCGGAGCGGGCGGCGCGGCGCATCGCCGAGATTCTTAGCCGCGAACCGGCGGGGACGATGCTGCGCCTGAGCGTCGAGGGCGGCGGCTGCTCCGGTTTCCAGTACAAATTTGACATGGACCGCGAACAGACGCGGGACGACCTGCTTATCCGCCGTGATCAGGCGGTGATCCTGATCGATCAGCTCTCGCTCGGATACCTGGCCGGCTCGGAGATCGACTTCGTCGACGACCTCATTGGTGCCTCGTTCCGGGTCAACAATCCCAACGCCAAGGCGTCCTGCGGCTGCGGGACCAGCTTCGCGCTCTAGTAACATAACGCGATCGGCCTCTCGGGGGAGCATGCGCCTGTCCCGTCGTCGAGTCATCGCCGCGCTCGCGGCGCTTCCGGCCGCCGCAACCGCAGCCTTGACCGCCCGGAGCGCGGCGGCACGCTACTACGACGGTCCGGTCTCCGACCACTTCGACGGAACGCGCTTTTTCGACGTCAACGGCGCGCAGCCGCGTAGTTTCGCCGATCTCCTCCGTTGGCGGCTCACGCGTGGGGGCAGCAAATGGCCGAGCTGGGCTCCAAGTCCGCAAGCCGACCGGCCCCCGCACCGCATCGAGGACCGCTCCTGGCGCATCTCATTCGTGGGACATGCGAGCCTGCTCCTGCAAACCACTGGGCTCAATCTGCTCATCGATCCGGTCTGGTCGGAGCGCGTTTCGCCCCTGAGCTTCGTCGGCCCCAAGCGCGTGAACAACCCTGGCATCGCATTCGAGGCCCTGCCGCCGATCGACGCAGTGCTGGTCTCGCACTGTCACTACGATCACCTCGATCTGGCAACGTTGGCGCGGCTTGCCGCTGTCCACCGCCCGCGCGTCATCACGCCGCTCGGCAACGATTCCATCATGCGAACCCACGATGCGGCGATCGCCGCTGAGCCCTACGACTGGGGCGACCGGGTGGCGCTTTCTGGCGAGGCCGCTGTGACACTGGTGCCGGTGCAGCATTGGTCCGCGCGCGGCCTGACCGATCGAAACAAGGCGCTGTGGGCGGGCTTCGTCATCGAGACGCCGGCCGGCCGGATCTTCCATGTGGGCGATTCCGGCTATGGCAACGGAGGTCACTTCCGCGGCGCGCGCGAGCGCCACGGCCCCTTTCGGCTCGCGATCCTGCCGATCGGCGCCTATGAGCCGCGCTGGTTCATGCGCGAGCAACATCTCAATCCGTCAGATGCGGTGCAGGCATTTCTCGACAGCGGCGCCGAGTTTGCGCTCGCCCACCACCACGGAACCTTCCCGCTATCCGACGAGGCAATCGACGCCCCGCCGCGCGCGCTTGCCGATGCGCTTGCCGCGGCCGGCCTCGATCCGGCGCGTTTCCGCGCGCTGCAACCGGGACAGGTCTGGCAATTCAACGCCTGAGGCGGCTGCGATCCAGCGCGTCGGAGCGACGCACCCGATCGATAGCATCTACTCCGCTGCCACTACCTTCGGACGTTCGCGGGGCGGCTCGTCCGGCACCTCTTCGACCTGCGGCTCGAGCCGACGCTTGAGCAGGCGATCGATACGGTCGAGGTAGACGTAGACGACCGGCGTGATGAAGAGTGTGAGCAGCTGGGAGAGGATCAATCCCCCGACGACCGCGACCCCGAGCGGCTGGCGCAGTTCGGCGCCGGCGCCGTGGCCGAGCGCAATCGGCAAGGCGCCGAATATCGCGGCGAAGGTGGTCATCATGATCGGGCGGAAGCGCAGCAAAGCGGCTTCGCGAATCGCGGCTTCCGCGCCCATGCCGACACGCCGGCGTTCGATCGCGAAGTCGATCATCATGATCGCATTCTTCTTGACGATGCCGACCAGCATCACGATGCCGATCATGGCGATGACGGAGAGATCCATCTTGAACGCCATCAGCGTGATCAGCGCGCCGACACCCGCCGACGGCAGGCCGGAAATGATCGTGATCGGATGGATGAAACTCTCGTAGAGGATGCCGAGCAGCACGTAGGCCGCGAACACCGCCGCCAGAACCAGAATGCCCTGACCTTTGAGCGACTCCTGGAACACGGCCGCTGAACCCTGGAACCCGGTATTGATGGTCGCCGGCAGGCGCATATCGCGCTCGATATCACGGATCGCATCGACGGCCGAGCCGAGCGAATAGTCAGGCGCCAGGTTGAAGGAGATGGTGACAGCGGGCTGGTTGGCCTGATGGTTGACCAGGAGCGGTCCGACCCCGGGCACCAAGCGCGTCACGGCTTCGAGCGGGACGGACGTGCCGCTGGCGGTCTTCAGGAAGATCTTCGACAGCACCGAGATATCGGTCTGGAACTCGGGCTTGCTCTCCAGAATGACCTGGAAGTCGTCGAGCGGCGTATAGATGCTCGCGACCTGGCGCGAGCCGAACGCGTTGTACATCTCCTGCCGAACCTGATCGACCGTGATGCCGTAGACGCCGGCTTTTTCGCGGTCGACCTCCACCGTCATCTGCGGGTTCTTGATGAACAGGTCCGTATTGACGTCGCGCAAGCCCGGCAGCTGCGCGATCTTGTCCCGCATCTCAGGCGCGAGCCGATACAACGACTCGGTATCGCTCGAGACCAGCGTGTACTGGAACTCGGCCTTCGATGCACGGCCGGTGATGTTGATGTTCTGAACGTTCTGGAAATACGCCACGATGCCGGGGATGTTGTTCGCCTGCTGGCGCAGGCGCTGAATCACGGCGGTCGAATTCTCGCCGCGCTCGGCACGCGCCTTCAGCGCGACGAACATGCGCCCGGTGTTCGGCGTCGGATTGGGCCCGCCCGGCCCGATGGTCGAATTGACGTACTGGACAGCCCTGTCGCGGCGGAGGATATCGGCGACCTTGCCCTGCAGCTCCGTCATCGCTGGGAACGAAATGTCGGTTGCCGCTTCCGTCGACACCGAGATGAAGCCGGTATCTTCCGTGGGGAAGAAACCTTTCGGAACGATCATGTAAAGATAGACCGTCAGCGCCAGGGTTCCAAACGTGACCACAAGCATGACCGCCTTGAACCTCAGCACGACATCGAGGGTCCATTCGTAGGCGCGCAGCCAGCTGCGGAACACCGCCTCGAAAGCGCGGAGCAGGATGTTCTGCTTCTCGCCTTCGTGATGCGAGCGCAGCACGCGGGCGCACAGCATCGGCGTCAGTGTGAGCGAGACGAATCCCGAGATTACGATCGCGGCAGCGATCGTGACGGCAAATTCGCGGAACACGCGTCCGACCATGCCGCCCATGAGCAGCACCGGTATGAACACCGCGATGAGCGAGAATGTGATCGAGATGATGGTGAAACCGATCTCGCGCGCGCCCTTGAGGGCGGCCTCAAACGGCCGCATGCCGCCTTCGACGTGGCGGACGATGTTCTCGAGCATGACGATCGCGTCATCGACGACGAATCCGACAGACAACGTCAACGCCAGGAGCGTCATGTTGTTGATCGAGAAATTGAACGCATACATCAGGGCGCAAGTCCCGATGAGGGACACCGGAACGGCGAGCGCGGGAATGATCGTTGCCGCGAACGAGCGCAGGAACAGGAAGATCACGAGCACCACGAGACCGATCGCGATGATCAGCGTGACCTGAACGTCATCGACCGAGTCGCGAATCGATACCGAACGATCGTTCAGGACTGTGAGATTGATCGCGGCCGGGACTTGGGCGCGATAGTTCGGCAACTGTTCGAGCACGGCATCGACCACCGCCACCGTGTTTGCGCTTGGCTGTCGGGAAATCGCGAGCACGACCGAGCGATTATCGTTCAGCCAGCTTGCAACCTTGTTGTCCTGGACACTGTCGATGACGTTGGCAACTTCCTCGAGCTTGATCGGCGCGCCGTTGCGCCAGGCGACCACGACGTTGCGATACTCCTCGGCCGCGCGCATCGCCGAGGTCGCAACCAGCGTGACGTTTTGTTTCGGGCCGTAAAGGGTACCGACCGGCGAATTCGAATTGGTCGACGCGATCACGCGACGAATTTCGTCGAGCGCGATGTTGCGCGCTGCCGCCGCCACCGGATCGACCTGCACCCGCACCGCGTATTTCTGCGAGCCATAGACCTCGACCTGGGCGACGCCCGGCAATTGCGAAATCTGCGGCGCCAGCCGCGACTCGGCGTACTCGTCGACCTTCGACAGCGGCAAGGTCTGCGAATTCGCGCTGATGGCCAGGACTGGGAAGTCACCGGGATTGACCTTCTTGAAGCTCGGCGGCTGCGTCATCTCGATCGGCAATCTGCGCTGCGCTGTGGTCAGCGCGCTCTGCACATCAAGCGCCGCACCATCGATATTTCGATTGAGCTGGAATTGAATGACGATATTGGTGCGGCCGAGCGAGGACGCCGACGTGATCGAGGTCACGCCGGAGATGGTCGAGAGCTGGCGTTCGATCGGGGCCGCGACCGACGACGCCATGGTTTCCGCGCTGGCGCCGGGCAAATTCGCGATGATCGAGATGGTCGGGAAATCGACAGCAGGGAGCGCCGCGACGCCCAGCAGCCGGTAGGCAAACGCGCCGAAGACGATGAATGTTGCCGTCACCAACGTCGTGAAAACCGGCCGTCTAATACAAAGTTCTGAAAGACCCATGGTCAGGATCCCGCCTTTACTTCGCGCGCCGTGACGCGCGAGCCGTCGGTAATCTGCAGATGCCCCTCGACCACCACGGTTTCTCCGCCCTTCAGGCCACTCTCGAGGACAGTCTCGTTGTCGAGGACGCGTGCGACCTTGACTCCTTGCACGCGCGCCACTCCATCTTTGACGACGAACACGAACGAGCCGGCCTGGCTCACCTGCACCGCGGTCGACGGCACGGTGACGGCCTCTTCCTGCCGGAAGGTCAGTTGCGCAGTGACAAGGGTGCCGGGCCACAGGACTTCGTCAGCGTTCGGCATCGTGGCGCGCACCGGCACAGTGCCAGTCGTGGCATCGACGGTGTTCTCGACCATCGTGACTTGGCCCTTGGCGCGGCGCGGATCGCCCGGGATGATCGCCTCGATGGTCGCGCTCTCGTTAGTGATGGCCTGCCGAAGATCCGGCAAAAAGCGCTGCGGCAGGGCGAACGTGACGTAGACGGGGGCGGTTTGAATGATGGTGGCAAGCGGAGTGGTGTCGGCCTGACGGACAAAGTTGCCGATCTTGACGGCAGCCATGCTCGCGCGTCCGCTGATCGGCGCGCGGATCGTGGTGTAGTCGAGCTGTACCCGCAGAACTTCCAGCTGTCCGGTGTTGGAATCGACAGCCGCGCGCGAGACATTGACTTGGGTCTTCGCGTTGTTGAGCGTGACAAGCGTCGTGGCGTTCTTGGCTGCGAGCTCGGTGTAGCGTTCAACATCGCGGGTGGCTTGCTCAAGCTGCGCCTTGGCAGCGGCGAGGACGCCCTCCACCTGCTTGATCTGTGCTTCGATCGCTCGCCTGTCGAGCGTGAACATTACGTCGCCCTGGTTGACGATCGCGCCGTCCTCGAAGTGGACGCCGACGATTTCGCTGTCGACGCGGGTTTTGACCGAAACGTTCCTGATCGGCGTGACCGTACCGAGCAGATCGGCGCGGACCGGAACCTGCTTCCTCACAGCAATCGCCACGTCGACGGGCACCGAACGAGACGTCGGCTGGCGCGGTGCCTGCGCCACGGCGCCCTCAAACGGCCAAAGACCGCTCTTAGCAGCGCCATAGGCCGCCAGGGCCAGCACCGCCGCCACGCCCAGCGCAAAGGTCGACTTCTTCATGGCAAATTGCCGGAGCCGGGCTGCAACGCCCGCCCCTCGCTCCCTCTGCTTCCCGTCACCCCGCCATAAGGATTCTTTTTGGATCCTATGCGGGATATTCTAGCATACGTGCCGCAGTCGTGCATCTCTCGTTTGCCCGACCAATCAACGTAAACACCGCAATCAGCCTTTAACGAGGGACTTAACTCAGGCATCCTGAGCGCACCTCCGCCCCCTGTGGCCCGCCACCCCATTATGGTTCATGCGTATTGCAACCTGGAACGTCAATTCCATCAAGCAAAGAATGGATAACATTCTCGTATGGCTGTCTGTTCGCCAGCCCGAGATCGTCTGCCTGCAAGAAACGAAATGTGTCGACGAGGCGTTCCCGCGCGAGGCGTTGGAGGGGCTCGGCTACAATGTTGCAGTGCACGGTCAAAGAACCTTCAATGGCGTGGCGATCCTGTCAAAGCTTCCGTTCGATGAGGTTACGCCGGGGCTTCCCGGCGACGGCGCGGATGACCATGCCCGCTTCCTCGAAGCGGTTGTTTCAACCAAGGGTTCAGCGTTGCGCGTTGCAACAATCTATCTGCCCAACGGAAATCCGCCGGAGACGGACAAATACAGCTATAAAATCAGATGGATGAACAGACTTATTGAGTACGCGGATAAACGCCTGAAGCTGGAGGAGCCGCTGGTCCTCGCGGGTGACTACAATGTCATTCCGAGCGCCGCCGATGTCCGCAATCCAGCCGCCTGGGTCGGCGATGCGCTGTTCTTGCCGAGCACGCGCGAGCGCTTTCGCGCCTTGTGTCACCTCGGTTTGACCGATGCGGTGCGCGCGGGCAGCGACCAGCCGGGCCTGTACACGTTCTGGGATTATCAGGCCGGCGCCTGGCAAAAGAACAACGGCATCCGCATCGACCACGTGCTGCTGTCGCCGCAAGCCGCCGACCGGCTCATCGGCGCAGAGATCGACCGGCATGTGCGGGCCTGGGAGAAGCCCTCCGACCATGTGCCGGTCGTGGTCGATCTGGCGATCGAGAGCCCCTAAAGCATGATCCGGAAAAGTGGAAACCCGCTTTCCGACAAGTTCATGCTCAAATGCAAAAAGAGGCAACCAACGCGTGATTCAGTTCTAGGCGAGTTCAGTCTTTAGCGAGCGACATCATCGGCGCCGATCGCGGACCCATTCCTCGAGGTAGCGATACGCGAGTGCGCGTTCGTCGGGATTGGCCTGCGCAAAGGCGCTCTTGTAGGTCTCGGTGATCCAAGTGTCTTCCGGACCCGGGTTGTCCTTGGCGAGCGTGAGCCAGAACAGTCCCATCGCGGCCTGGCGTGAAATGCCCTGCCCCTTGAATAGCATGCTGCCAAGCAAAGCCTGTGCATTACGCTGACCCTTGGTCGCGGCCAGCCGCAACCAGCGCGCCGCCTGGACGCCGTCCTTCGCCGTGCCGGTGCCGAACAGGTAGAGCCGGCCGAGATAGTATTGGGCCTCGGGATCACCGAAATAGGTTGCGGCGTGACGGAACAGGTCAAGCGCGACAACGGGATCCGCCTTCACGGCCGAGTCGGGAATCCCTTCGAGATAGAAATGACCCAGCGCCACAAACGCGCTCGCGACGAAGCGCGATTGCGGACTGTCGGGCGGCTCATAGGCATGGGTCTTGGTCAGTTCGCGGAAGTATTCAAACGCCCGCACCTTGTTCTGATCGACGCCATCGCCATCAGCATACATTCGACCGAGCTTCCACATCGCGCCGGGCATGCCCTGTTCGGCGGCATATTCGAGGGAGGTCACCGCCTGATCGGGTTTGCCGGCGCGCAGGGCCTGCGTACCTGAGCGCAAGGCCTCGATCGGGGTCGCCGGACGCGCGACCGCGGCCGGCGGGCGCGCGATCGCGGCGCCGGGGGCGGCCAAGCTTGGCGCGACCGCTGCCCGATCGCGTGACTGGAGGGTGGGACCCGGCAGCGGAGCACCCGGCAAGGGCGCGGGATCGCTCGGCCGCCCATCGAAGCTCACCGCCGGCGGGAAGCCAAGCGTAAGTCCGATCAGGCCGATGACCAGGACAACCTTATATGTCCGCATAGCACGCCTTCTCGACCGCCCCGCCAGGATGGGTGACCGCGCCGTCCCGCGCGGGTCCGACCTGCTGGGCATATTTCCACAGGTAACCTGATGTGAAATCGGGTGGACGGGCTTTCCAGGTCTTTGCTCGTGCGTCGAACTCAGCCTTCGACAGGTTCACGTCGAGACTGCCTTTCTCCGCATCGAGCGTGATGATGTCGCCGTCGCGCAACAGGGCAATCGGCCCACCCACTGCCGCCTCCGGACCCACATGACCCACGCAAAAGCCACGGGTTGCGCCGGAAAATCGGCCGTCAGTGATTAACGCAACCTTACCACCCATGCCCTGTCCGTAGAGGGCAGCGGTGGTCGCCAGCATCTCGCGCATCCCCGGGCCGCCCTTGGGCCCCTCGTAGCGGATCACGAGCACGTCGCCTTCCTTGTACTTCTTCTTCTTCACCGCCTCGAAGCACGCCTCCTCCCCATCAAAGCAGCGCGCCCGACCGGTAAATTTCAACTCCGCCATCCCGGCAACCTTAACGATGGCGCCCCCAGGCGCCAGGTTGCCCTTGAGCCCGACGACGCCGCCGGTGGCGGAGAGCGGCTGGTCGGCGGGGCGGACCACGTCCTGGTCCTTGTTCCACTTC